>Ga0210388_10000624_pt1 | contig 28284 bp, 22 predicted proteins | sample IncBWC19OmetaG_FD_155485 | JGI IMG/M metagenome (GOLD analysis project Ga0210388, IMG submission 155485) | Forest soil microbial communities from Barre Woods Harvard Forest LTER site, Petersham, Massachusetts, United States - Inc-BW-C-19-O ...
ATTTCACGGCTCTTTCCGATCTCACGGCTCTTTCCGATCTCACGGCTCTTTCCGATCTCACGGCTCTTTCCGATCTCACGGCTCTTTCCGATCTCACGGCTCTTTCCGATCTCACGGCTCTTTCCGATCACTCGGTTCTTTCCGATCACTCGGTTCTTTCCGATTTCAGGCTTGCTCCGCCTGACTCAGACGTTCCCCGGCCGGCCTAAGGTCCTTAATGTGAACCAAACTCGACACCGAGAAATTGGGATTGCCGTCAATCTCGCGTGTTGCCCTGTACTTCAAACCGAGCACCACCTGGCCGATATCCTCCAGTTCAGCACGTTTCGGCCCGCTCATCGTCCCAAACCGTACCGACCAACTGATTACGTAAGCCGCCAAGTCTGCAAGCTGGATTCCGGTCGTCAGGTCGCTGTGGACGAAGAAGGGTTCCGGCAGGACGAGATTGGCCCGTTGCTTGCCAGGCTGAGTAAACTTGAAGTAATAATCCATCTGGCCGACTAGGACATGGCTCTGACTCTTTTCAAGCTCATCAAAAACCACGAGTCCGGCTTCTACCCTTTGGTCCTCAAGAAAGTAGTAAAATCTTTCAAACAGATAGGAGTAGTCCTTCCGTAGAATCTCGCGTCCAGGCACCGGAGACGCCGGATCCACGATCGATGCAAATATCCTGCAACGGAAACGGACGCAAAGGGCCAAGATATCCTTAACAAAAGCTATCTTGGCCTGGGCCAGTGCGGTCATTTGGTGCTGGGTGGCGTGGGCGCCGTCATCCAGAGCTTCATGTGACAGCCGCCGCCGTTCCTCGTCCGGAAAAGGGGGCAACTGCCTCGCGAGCCTGAAGACCTTCTTCTTCAACAGCTTCATGGCCTTAAGCTCCCGCTTGCCAGGCTCACGATAGCGCCGACCGAAATGCCGTTCTTCGCTTTCCTGGACCGCGACCACCAAGTTCCACAAGTCCCGGTCCTGAACCGCCAGACCAGCTAAAACTTCATAGGGGGCCTCGCGGTGGTCCTGGCCACTTTCATCGACGAATAGCAGGTAAGCCACTTACAGTGCCCCCATCTACGGGAAAATTTCAGGGCCGCTTCCCTTCAGCGATACCCCTTCCGGAGACAGTAGGCCAGTAACGTTTTGATTTCAAGATCCATCCCCGCCCAAACCCTCACAAAGCCTCTCATATGCCCGTATAGGCCCAAATTCAGGCCTCCTGGGATCGGTTTTGGAGGGACTGAATAGCCCCTCCAGACCATCGGACTTTGTGTAGCACCTGTGTAGCAAAATCCCGACAAAAACCTCCCAAAGGAGGCTAATGCCGGTAAAGCTAAAATGCGGAAAACGGTAGGATTGATAGGGTGATTTCTGGATTTTCGCTTACTTTTCAAGACAGCCAAAAACCGTCAATTAAAAATTATGATACCATTGCTCTAACCAGCTGAGCTATCCCGCCGTGCCCGTCTTTATTGGGTTTCTTTCAATGCCCGCGTCCAAGGAGCTTCATCCCCCTTGGAAGGGTCCATAGTATCGCCGAAAGCGCCCGGAACTTTCAACTGATTCCTTTTCTGTATTTGGGTGCGGCCGGCGGGCCCGTCCAAGGGCCTGGAGGCCCCGAATCGGCCGGGAAATCCTGCGGCGCGCCTGCCGGAATCCGGAACGGGCCGCCGCGGCGCCTGAACCATCCGCGAAAAAAGCCGCCCCAAAAAAACAGGGCACCGGACACAGGCCCGATGCCCCCTAAACCCGGCGAAGCCGAAACTGTCAGAAGCGGTATCGCCCATGGCGGGGAGTGTGCCACTCCCTGTTCCTGGCGTCGGCCAGCTCGGCGACGGTGTAGAAACGCCGCAGCTTGAAGTGCAGCACCATGCCCGGCGTCAGGTCGTTCGGATCCCGGATCTGGTCCCGGTTGCTGTCCAGCAGCAGGGGCCAGTAGCGGGCGTCGTCAAAGACCCCGGGCTGGGCCGCGATCCACCACAGGTCGTCGCCTTTTCTCACGACGTATCTGCCTTCCGTCGTTTCGGTGGCCGGCAGCGTGGCCACCGGCGTGGAAAGGGGCGTAGGGGCCGCGGTCGGCGCCGCGGTCGGGGCGGGGGTGCTCACCGGCGTCGCCGCAGGGGCGGAGCCAGCCAGTGTGAAGGCGCCGTCCAAAGGCACCGCAAGGCCGAAGGTGGCGACCAGGGATTGGTGGAAGGCGTTCTGCGGCGTGGACATATGGTATTGGACGCCCGCGTCAAGCGCCAGGTGGGACCAGACGATCACGCGCAGACCGGGGCCGGCGAAGGCCGAATAACGGGTGTCCAATTCCTGGTTGGATGTCTTGATGAGGGCGGTGGTGTTATAGCCCACGCCGCCCAGCAGCGTCAGCGTGGTGTTCCCGAAAGTCAGGGGCATCAGGCGCAGGGCCACAGTCACGTCGTTGTCCGTGACGGGGATCGGCGTGGGTTTCTTCACCGACAGTTGGTTGTAGGACAGCTGGTTGTAGCCGAGATCAAAAGCCACCTTGGGGTCCGGAAACCATTCAAGACCCACATTGCCTCCGGCGAGGGTGGTTCCGGACATGTACACCGGCGACACGAAATTTCCGTAGGTGGCCCCCGCGTTCAAAAATAAATTCGGCTGAGCTTGGTCGGCATGCAAACCGTACGCACTGACCAGAAGCGCGAATGCCATGCCAAGGAATTTGCTTTGCATAAGAAAGCCTTCACAAACGAGATAAAGGGATGCAAATCCTCGTCTATTCGTTTTCGAGTATAGCACCTAGGCAATATTTGTGAACAATAATATAGGTTTTTGGGCAAGATCGACATTATCCGTGCACTTGTTTTTTTCACACTTTCAGCGCCTCCATGTACAGGGAATGGGGCCGATATATTTTGTTACGTTCAACGACGTCCAAGCCAAATCGATTCCAGCCCGGGATGCCGCTGCTAAACGCGTCCTTCCGTTTAATCCTCGAAAAACCGAGCTTGCCCAGAAGGTCCTTAAGGGAATGCCGGTCATACATCCATCGATGTCCGCCGCCGGTTTGGAGCATGGTCTTGGCGCCATGGAGCAGCCTGTCCTTACGGTTTCTTACAATCACCATTTTTTCGAATCTGACCATCATGTCAAAGAGTTCATGGATGGACGCCAGGTGGCCCTCCAGACCGGAACTGTCGCCCCCGTCAATTTTGCGCATCGTGGAGTTGTACCTGCCGATGATGCCTTCAAGGTCCGGCACCACCACCCTCATGACGCCGTTTTTTTTAAGGACCCGCCGGCATTCCCCCAAAAAAACCGGAGCCGAATCAATGTCTATATGCTCCAGGACATGCGAGTGATAAACCACGTCAAAAACGGAATCCGGGAAAGGGATCCCCTTCCTCAAATCGTGGTTCAAAATTCCAGGATCCACCGAAAGGTGCTTTTGATGCCGCTCTTCGGAGATAAAGCCCAGGCTTCTTAGAACGCGTTCGACAGAGGGATGCTTGGCAAAAAAAACAAAGGGGGAGGAGTCGATGTTATTGAATTCCCAATGCATCCTATAACCGCACCCCAGGTTCAACATCGCACGTCCGTCCGGCAGGGTCTTTATTTTATGGTTACCCTTCATTGCTTCCCTTCCACAGGTGCGTGCGGTCCGGCGTCCGCAGGAATTCTCAGCCCTTCGATTCTTCGGTGTCAACGGGACAGGCGTCGCGCCCCAAAAACCGGGGATTCCCCGCCTGTCTTGGAGTGCTTCCGGTGGGCAGACTGCCTTGACAGGCCCCAATAATCCATCCCCTTTCGACTTACAAAAATGGCCTCTTTATGGTCCAAAACCCATGGTTGACCATAATATTCAACATTTTTATAAAACTTTTCGATTAACCCATAAAAACTATGCATGAATTGTCTTAAAATGTAACGGAAGGCACTTTGTGAGCAATATTTTTTGTGAGTCTATATAATCTAACAAATAATCTATCTCAGTGATCCTCAGGGATTAAACGGCGAAACGGCGCACATGGAGGTGCATCATGATCCACAACCGAGCTCTCTCTGGTGCACCTGCGGGTATCGCGACCAACGCAAATCATAAGTATCGGATCCACGTCGAGCAGAATCTCCCCCCCGTCCCCAAAAAACATAGGGTCAACAGGCAGTACTTCCCCGCGAAAATAGCCCGCATTTCGTTCACTTTTTGGGACTTGAACGCCGTCTGCGAGACCTTCTTCCGGTGGACCCACGAAGATAAACCCCGGATGGTGTCCTTGGTGAACCCCCACTCGGTGATGACGACAAAACAGGACCCTCATTTCGCGCGGGCGCTGGATTCGATGGACGTAAATCTTCCGGACGGCATCGGAATCATCATGGCGGCGAAAATCCTCGGCATACGGCAGCGGGGGCGCATCGCCGGCCCCGATCTGGTGGCTTATGTCTGCAAACACGGCAGAAAAAACAAGCTGCGCCATTACTTCTACGGCGGGAACGAAGGCGTGGCGGAAGCCATGGCTTCCAATTTGCAGAAACGTTTCCCGGGGATGATCGTCGCGGGGACGCATTGCCCGCCTTTCCGCGAAAATGAGGCGTCCGAGGACCGTCAGATCCTGGACAAGATGAACGGGCAAAAGATCGACGTCCTTTGGGTCGGTTTGGGGGCCCCCAAACAGGAGCTCTGGATGGCGAAACACCGCCAGCTTCTGAACGCCAAGATACTCATCGGCGTGGGCGCGGCTTTCGACATCCACGCCAATGTGGTAAAAAGGAGCCCCAAAATCTTCCAAAAGCTCGGATTCGAATGGCTGTGGAGGCTTATCCTGGAGCCCAAACGGATGTGGCGCAGAAACCTGAACAGCTTCTACTTCCTCAAAGAAGTTATGGGACAGAAATTCGCCTTTAAATGAGTCCCCATCCCCCAAGATCCGCGTCCCCGAAGGAAGCTCCGCTGGGGGCCCTATGCCTGTCCGCGCACTTCCAATGCGACGTCTAAGGGCATGAATATTATTTTGGTCCACAATTTTTACGGACACAGCGCCCCCTCCGGTGAAAACAAGGCGTTTGAAGCCGAAAAACGAATGCTCCGGGAAAAGGGGCACCGGATCATGGAATTCACCCGCAACAGCGACGAGGTGCGTTACTGCGGACTGTGGGGGCGCTTGCGGGCGGGGCTGTCGACGCCATGGAATTTTTTCATGGCCCGCAAGATCCGGAGGATGGCGGAATCCTTCAAGCCCGACATAGTGCACGTCCATAATGTCTTCCCCCTGGTGTCCCCGGCCGTCTTCTGGGCGCTCGACGGATTGGCACCCCGTGTGCTGACCCTGCACAATTACCGTCTGTTTTGTCCCGCCGCGATCCCCCTTCGCCGCGGGAAGATCTGCACCGAATGCCTCGACAAAAAATCGGCTTTGCCGTCCTTGCTGCACGGGTGTTACCAAAATAGCCGTGCAGCCACCCTGCCATTGGCCGTGGGCGTCGGCTTGCACCGGGCCCTCGGAACCTGGAAAAAACAGGTCGATGCGTTCATCGCCCTGACCGATTTCCAGGCCGAACAAATGGCCGCAGCCGGTTTGGAGAGGGAAAAGATCCACGTCAAACCGAATTTTTTCCCGGACGATGTGGATTGCCTTCCTTGGCCGGAGCGGGAGGACTACATCCTTTTCGTGGGCCGTTTAAGCGAGGAAAAAGGGGCGACGACCCTGGCCAAGGCCTGGCGGGACTGGGGCCCGAAAGCGCCGGAATTGAGGGTCATCGGCGAAGGGCCCCAGCACCCTGAGATGGAAGGCATCACCAGGGGCCTGCCGGTGAAGTACCTCGGCCAGCTCCCCCAGGAGGAGGTGCTCGGGCAGCTCGCCAAAGCGAAACTCCTGGTCATACCATCCGAATGTTTCGAGGGCTTTCCGATGGTCCTGGCGGAAGCCTCCGCGTTCGGGGTGCCGGCGGCCGTGTCCAACATCGGTCCGCTGCCCCGGATCGTCCGGCACCTTGAAAACGGCCTGGTCTTCTCGTCCGGGGACCGGGTTTCGATCCGGGAAACCTTGGGTATGGCCTGGAATGAACCGGGCCTGTTGGAGCGGCTCGGCAGGGAAAGCCGGAATTCTTACCGGGATAAGTACACCAAAGACAGGAATTACGGGGCCTTGATCGACATCTACCATCGAACCTTAAAGAAATAGGGGATGCTTATCGCCCGCCGCGTCATTTGGGACGGCGGATTTTAAGAGATATTTTCGAAATCCCGGAGGGCAGCAGTGTCGGATGTCGGAATCGAAAACTGTCTTCGCGGCGAGGCTGTTTTCGGGGACGACCTTGAAGGCGAAGATCTTGAAAAATGGTTCGAGGCGGAAAAAGAAGGCTATGCGCGCCTCTATGAAGTAGGAGGCAAGGGCTACAAATACCCCTACGCCTCCCTCGACAAAAAACATTTGTTGGCCCGCCTGGACGCGAAGCGCCGGTTCAAGTCAGCCTGCGCCCTCGGCGCCGCCCAGGGCGACGAGCTTCTCCCGCTTCTGGAGCGCGTGGGCGAAATCGTCCTTGTCGAACCCTCTGAAAAAGCCGGATCGGCCTTGCCCGAGGAAAAAAGGAGGGTGATCAAGCCCCGCGCCGATGGCTGGATCGACCTCCCAAACGAAAGCCAAGACCTTGTGCTGTGCCTGTCCGTTCTGCACCACATCCCCAAATTCTCGAGAACGCTCGCCGAAATCGGGCGCATCGCCGCCCCCGGGGCCCAACTCCTCTTGAGGGAACCCCTTATTTCCATGGGCGATTGGCGCCGCCCCCGCCCGGGTTTGACCCCCAATGAACGCGGCCTCCCCGCTAAAATATTAAGGCGAACAATCGAGGACTCGGGTTTCTCCGTCGAAAGCTGGATCCCCTTCGGTTTTCCGCTTACAAAGCGCCTCGGCCAGGTCCTGGGATTGTCCGCCTACAATGTCCCCGCTTTCGTCCGGCTGGATGAAATCCTGTGCCGATGGTCCTATCCGCGCCTCCGCTACCACGCAACGACCCCTTGGCAAAAGATCCAGCCAAGCGCCGTCTGCCTGGCGGCCAGAAAAATATAGGCCCGGGCCCTATCCGGATAGGGGTGAGCCCAAAGGCGGCGCGCTTTCCTCCGCCCGCTAAACTTTCGTCAATAACCACCGTCTGGCCGGTCCATCATAATAGCGGTCCAAAATCCCGCAAATCGCCAGCAGAACCGCGATCAAGACCAGTCCTGACCAGGGCGCAAAATGGGCCACACCCACGTGGACCAGGTGTTTGAAGGCGATGCTCAACAGGAGCCCGATCGGTTTGTGGAGGACGTAGAGCGCGTAGCTGACGGCCCCGAGAAAGGCGTATAGCCGGGCCTCGAGACCGTTTTTGGGTTCGCTCGCGGCCCCCAGATAGACCAGGGCCGGGGAAATAAGAAGTATGAAACAGATCTCATAGAGGGGCCGGAAATCCCCCTGGGGATTAAACCCCAAGGCGATCGCCGAGGCGCCCAACAACAGGACGGGCGGAACCCGGAAATCGGCCTTCGGCATCCGCTGCAACAGGAGGCCCATCCCGAAGGAAAAAACGACCCTCGTGGCGGCCATCCAGGCCGAATCCAAGCCCGGCGCGGAGCCGGAATCCACCACGCACCGCGTCGCCGCCAGGATCAGGCTCAGCGCCGAACACGCCAACAGCGCCAAAAGCCGTTTCCGGCTCAAGGAAGGCCAAACCTGGCTGTAGGCAAAATTGACCAATAGTTCCCAAAACAAGGACCAGGCGACGGTGAGAAGCGGAAACAGGTCGCGCATAAAAAAGGAGGGTATGAAAAAGACATTCAAGGTGAGGGACGCGCCGATTTCAGCGTAGGTGACCTGTTCACCGACCCTCCCGAAAAGCATGCCTCCCAGCATCGCGGCAAGCCCCAACAAGGTGCCCAAAAGATAGAGGGGGTAAAAACGGACCAGCCGAAGAAGCATGAAGGAACGCCAATTCAGCCCCTGTCGCAGGCGTTCTGAATAGGCCCCGGCGACCACGAAGCCGCTCAGCACGAAAAAAAGGTCCACGGCCAAAAAACTCTCGTTGAAACGGAACTTCCCGAAATAGATGTCGTTATGACGCACAAGTATCAACAGGGCCGCCACGCCCCGCATGCCGTCAAGAGTCAGATACCGTTGTTTGTTCGGCAAGCTAGAAACCCCTCAGGTCCGGAATCCGAGCCCCGGAATTCCATGCATTCGTCCCGCGGCCACCGGGACCGATGGCCCCGCCTTCACCCTGCATGCGATTCTATCGCCCCGGCGAAGCCCTCCACGGCCGCGTCAAAGGCGGATCCCATTTTCGGCGGCCGCTCCTTCATGATCCCGGCCTTGCCCAGGGGCCGGCCGGAGGCGAGCCAATATTCGATGGCCCTCTCCAAGTCCCCCTCCTTCGCGGGGTTAAAAACCGTCCCATTCCGGCCGGGCCGAATGAGGACCTTCGCCCCGACGGCCTCGGCAACGACCGCAGGAATCCCGCCGACCAGGGCCTCGTTCACGACGGCCCCCCAAGGCTCAAAGTCCGAAGGCAGCACCAGCACGCACCCCAGCCTGAACCACGCGTAAAACTCCGGACCTTCCAGATGTCCCATGAACAGCACTTGATCCGATATGCCGAGCCTACGCGCCATCGTTTCCAGGGCTTGCCTTTCCGATCCCGATCCGACCAGAACCAATTGATAAGGTGCGTCTTTCGATATTCGGGAAAAGGCGCTGATCAGGCGGTCGACCCTTTTTTCCGGGGAAAGTCGCCCCATATAAAGGACCACCTTCCTCCCCACCAAGCCGTATTTTATAAGGCATCGCCCGGCGTTCCCGGCCGCGGCGCCCACTTTTCGCAGGATATTTTTTTCGGACTGCACATTGGGACAAATACCGGCCGCGCCCTTGAAACCCAGCTTCCGCCTGTAAAAATCCTCGGTTTCCTTCGAGTATAAAATCAGCGAGGCGATCCTGGGAAGCAGGAGCCGCTTCCAGCCCCGGCGGAGGGGGCTCTCGGCCCGGATCACTTCCGGGTTGTCCGCCGTCCAGACTATGTGCCTGTGGCCGCCGCCGCGCCCAACCAAAAAGGACGTCGCAAATCCGAACTCCGAGGTGACCACGGCATCGGGACGGAATGCGTCGATCTTCTTCCCCAAACCCAGGGCTAGCCTTCTGTTTATGAGGCTGATCCCGGAATCCAGGTATTCAAAATCGAACTTGATGTCCTTAAACCAGGTTCCGATCGTATCCTTCTGGTACCATATTTTTTTGTCGAGAAACACGACCTTCAACACGAACCTCTTCGCCAAGGCATTGAAGAGGTCGATGCGGTAGGGCGCAGGGGCCGGATGGATGATCAGGAGCCTTTTTTTGGCGGCCATCGTCTAAACCCCCCGCTTTCGCCTTGAAAAATCGGGGGCCAACAGCCTGGCCATGGGCAACACGAAGAACAAAGGCCAAAAAAAGCCGCCGTGCCTTCTGCAAAAATAGAGATGTTGGGAGGGCGGAAGGCCCTTGGGCGAAACCAGGCTTCCCCACCGTTCGGACAGGGTCGCTTTAGGCCGGCTTCTCCCGTTCAAATCGCATTTGCCCACGTAATCCGGGGTCAGGATGAGCGGGATCCCGACTTCGGCGGCCCGCAGCCCGAGATCGATATCGCCGAAGGCATGCACAAAGCGCGCCGACAGCCCGCCGAGCAGATTCAAGGTCCGGCCGGGTATCAACAGGCAGTTCCCGTTGAAAGTGTCGCACTTTTGCATAAGGCCTTTCGGGTCCAGTCGCACGAATCGAAAACGATGCCACCTGCTTGCCCGGACCAATCCGCCGTAGGTCGTGGAGGGCGCCGCCGTCGCGCGGATCGCCCCTACGATGATGGACCTCTTGTCGGCCTGGAGCGCCGAGGCCTTCAACATTTCGGCGAGCGCCCCCGGCATAAGGACCGTGTCGTCGTTCAGGAACAGGACCAGGTCATCTTCCGGCCTCACGGCGCGCTCGACCAAATAACGCATGGCCCCGCACCAATAATAGCTCCCGTCCCCGTGATACACCTTTTCCGCCAGCCCGGCCTTCTCCACGGCCTGCGCCGTCCCGTCCGTGCTTCCGTCGTCAAAAAGGGAGACGGCGATCCTGGCTTTCTTAAGTGCGGACCTCTGGGACCTCAAGGCGCGGAGGCACGCCAGGGTCTTTTCCCTCCGGTCATGGCACGCGATCAGCACCCTGATCCTGATCATGGCCGCCCCGCGCCGTTTGCGCCAAGCCCCAGCCTCAGCGCGCGCCCAAGAAACAAAAACGCGATGACCGTCACCGCGGAGAAGGACGGAGAAGCCGAGCTGAAATATTCCACGGCGACCGCGGCAAGCAAGGAAATGACGGCGGCGTCCTCCGTCCGCCTGGCCTTAAATCCGTTCATCACCCCGGAAGCCATGAGGTACAAGAAAGGAACCAGGAGCGGCAAGCCGCCTATCCAAAGGAGGTTCAAATAGCCGCAATCGATCCCCGCCGCGGTCCCCCCGCCGAAACTCCCCGACTGGAAGATGTGCCCGTTGCCGATCGCCACCGTGCCGGGGCTAAGATCATGGAAAAAGCGCCTGAACTGTTGGCTTCTCGTGTCCTCCAGGACCCGGGCCCCCAGCATCTTCGCCGAGCTCCCGATGATCCCCTGGTCGAAAAAAACGAACGCGCCGAACGCCGCCGCGGCCAGGGCCGGGAAAACCACCGAATAGACGGCCAATTTAAGCGCCACCCATTCGACATTGCGGCTTTTCATCCAATCCCTAAAGATCAGGAATGAGTACAACATCACCGCGAATATGACGATCTGCAGGCGGTCCATCAGGACAACCGCGGAAATCAAGAAGGCCAACAAAGGCACCATCCCGCCAAAAAACCTCCATCCACGGCTGTTCATGCCGCCCGCCGCCACCAGCATCGCCGTGGCCCCCAAAAACAGACTCGGTTCGAAAACCCAGCGGTAGGCTTCGGACCTGTTGGCGCCGTCCATCTTCAGGAGCCCGAAAAAAAATATCCAGGTCGCGACCCAGGCGAAACGGATGATCCATTTTTTCAAGGTCGGCCATGCCCGTTCGTCCGCCCCCCAACAGACCACCCCCATCACGACCATGGTACCCGGGGCCAGCTTCCCGTAGATCAGCGCGTTGGTCTGGAACCACTCCGCGTTGAAATCGTGGACAAAGACCAGGGCCACGGACCACGCGAAGAGGAACAGCATGGCCCAGCGGGGATAGGCGCCTACTTTCCTGATATTGAACACCCAACCGGCCAGCCCCGCCGAACCCACCAACAAATAGGCCATCCTCGTCAGCCACAAGAGGAAAGGCGCCTGGGAGTAGTCGACCTCGGCGAAGGAGACCTGGCTGCCCTTGCCCAGTACGTTGGCCCTGCTGAAAAAGGGGGTGAAGTAGGCGTTGGTCAGGAACAGGAGGATTATCCCGGACAAAATTGCCGACACCGAAAACGCGCGCACCCATGCCCTGGAAGGACGCGCATGGGACCTGGGATCCGGGCCGGCGCTCATCTCAAGTCCCTGCCGACTATCTCACCATAGGCCCGGATATAGGCCAGGGTCACGGACCTGGGCGAAAAATCCCCACGGACCGCCCGGCGGCCGGCCGCCACGAGCCGGCGCCGCAGCGCCCCGTCCTCCCAAACACGGCTCATCGCGCCCTCCAGGCTCTCCGGGCTTTCTATGTCCGCCAAGAGCCCGGCCTCCCCCCCGCCCAGGACATAGGGCACTCCGCCGATATCCTGGCCGCCGATCACCGGCAGGCCCAAGGCCATCGCCTCCAGTGGGGCCATGGGGCAGGCCTCCTCCCGCGAAGGCAGGACATAGAACCTGCAGGTGCGCACGAAACCGAGCAAAGCGGGCCTTTTCAAGGCCCCTTTGAATTCGACCCCGGCGGCCGCGCCATGAGCCCTTGCCCAAGCTTCGGCCCGCCCGCCCGCCTCATGGCCATAGCCGAGCAGGGCGAGCGTGGCCCCGGGCCTTTTTTCCCGGAACGATGAAAAGGCCTTGAGCAGGGTGGCCGTGTTTTTCAGGGCATTCCAGCCGTTGGCGGCGCACACGAAATCGGCGCCCTGGCGCCGGCCACCACCGCCTTCAGGCCCGGGCAAGCAAGCCATGTTCGGGATCATCCAGGATCTGCCCGCGTACCCCATATGCTCACGCCATTCCTTTTCCAGGTATGGCGACACGAAGGTCATCCGTTTCGCCCGTTTAACGACCCTTCGGGCCATCCACAGGCGCATCCAGCGATAGAAGTCAGGAACGAACGCCAGCACCCGTTTCGGGGCGTCATGCGCGCTGATCAGGGTCCTATGCCCGCTGTCCAGGGCCGCCAGGGCGTACTCATAGGTCCAGTGCGCGTGGACCAGGTCGACGTCCGCGGCCGCCATCCTCCCGCGCAGCCAGGTCCGCTCCCGCAGGAAATGGTCCAAAACCCTGAGCTTGGCCCGCCTCCGCTGCGTGCCCACGTGGATCCGCAAACGCGGCCCGCGCAGAATCTTGGACTCCCCAAGAAGGGGATCCAGCGTGAATATTTCCAGGCTCCATCCCAGCTTGAGAAGGCATTCCGCGAGGTCGGTGACGGGGACGCCCCCATAACCCAGGGAAAGGTCCTGCCCCTTATCCAGCCACGGCTTGAGCCTCGAAACGGTTATGGGGCCCGCCAATCCGAGCCGGAAGGTCATGACAGCGCCCCCGCCAGGCGCGCCGGGACTCCGGCCGTTGTCGAGATTTTCTGAAGCAGCCAACGTTCATCCGTGGACAAGAGGCGCCGTTTCAGGGCGAACCATAGGATGCCCGACGACGCCGCCGCGGCCACGATGACCGCCGACAAACGCACTTCAGGGGGCATGCCCCATCCCGAGATGAGCGCGTCCGCGGCCTTCGCCGACGCCGCCACCGCCAGACCCAGGCCGCATGCCCTGCCGATGATCTTGGCCCAAAAAAGGGGGCCCAAATCCGCCAGACCGCGCATCCGGACCGCGAGCACCAGGAACCTCAACATCATGAAACCGGCCACCGCCCAGGCGAAGAGCCTGAAGGACCCGAACCGGACCATCAGAGCCAGCAGGACGGAACCCAGGCCCAAGGACAGCATCTGGGCCTTGAATTCGAGGTCCGGCCGGCCCACGCCGTGCGCGTAGGATCCCAACATCGCCATCAGGCAGAAAAAGGGCGTGGCCAGCAAAAGCGGGACCACGATCGGGGCGGCCGCGCTCCAATCGGAGCGCAGCACGCCGAGGACCAGGGTCGACGGCACGGCCGCCGCCGCCAGGCAGATGGGGAAAACCACCAGGGCAAGCAAGCCCAGGACGGCCTTCAAGGTCCTGCCGACCGCTTGGGGCTTGTGGGCGGCCCGCGCGTAGGTCGTGACGGAGACCTGCTGCAGGTTTCCCACAAGCAAGGAAACGGGGTTCTCGACCAAGGCCTGGCTCCGATTGTACAGACCCGTGTCTACGAGCCCATAAAAACGGCTGACCAGAAGCATGTCCACGCTCTCTATGCCCCAATTGATGATGTTCGAGGCCAGGACGCTGCCCCCAAAACCGAAAAAGTCCTTCGGCGGCTTCTCGAATCGGAGGCGCCACCGGATCCGCGACACGTAGGCGAGCAAAACCAAATTAGCGAGGGACTGGCATAGCTGCGCGGCGATCAAACTCCAAACCCCAAACCCCTCGGCCGCCATGCTGACGCCCACGAACAGGTATCCGAGGACGTAGGAGACGATTTGCGCTATCTGGACGTTCTTATGCCTCATGCCGCGGCGCAGCACGCTCGCCGGCACCTGGCCAAGGGCCTGCAGCGTGTAGACCGGCGACAGGGCGCGGAAAACCGGGGCGATCTCCGGTTTCTGGAACAGGCCCGCCAGTTGGTCCGCCCCGAAAAAAGTGCCCGCCGTGAGGATGAGCCCGAAGCAAAGCTGGAACGTCAGGGCAATTTCGATGTCCCTGGGCTGGATAGTCGGCCTTTGAATCAGCCAGACCCCGAAGCCGCTGTCGGCCAGGAGCATGCCCAGTCCCACCAGGACCGTGGCCACTGCGATCTGCCCGAATGGCTGGGGGCCCAGCAGGCGCGCGAGGACTATACCCGCGCCCAAGGACGAGACCACCTTGGCGCAGGCGCCCAAGTAGGACCATTTCAGGGAACGTACAGCGGCCTGGGAGAGGCTTTGCTCCCGGGGGGCATCTTTCCGCATCTTGCGCCCCGAATTTTTCCCGGCGCCGTCCTTGGACCCAATGTCTCCGACGTCCGGCTTACTTCTTCTCTTCATAACTGTAGTAACCTTCACGGTACCCGTAGCCGTAGGAGTACTTCTGCATGTCCACGGCGTTCAAAATGCAGCCGAAAAAGCGGGGATCCCCTTTGCGCAGGCGCTTGACCGCGCTTTCCACCTCGATCAGCCGGCCGACGCCGTAACGGGCCGCCAGCACCACGCCGTCCAACTTGGAGGCGAGCAAAACCGAGTCGGTCACCGGAAGGACGGGCGCGGCGTCGAAGACTACGTAGTCGAACTTCTTCTTCATCCCGTCGATGACGGACTGGAAATTCTCGGATTCCAGGAGCTCCACCGGGTTGGGCACCCTCACCCCGCAGGGCAGCAGCCAGAGGTTCTTCGTCTCGGCCGCGAGCACCATCTGGTCCAGGCTCCCCTGTCCGCTCAGCAATAGCGGCAGCCCCTGATCCGCCCTGGCCTTGACCCCGAAGATTTTATGCACCGTCGGCTTGCGGAAATCGGCGTCGCACAGGAGGACCCGCTTCCCAGATTGGGCCAGGGCGACGGCCAGATTGGCGTTGCACAGCGTCTTCCCCTCCCCGCGGTTCGCCGAAATGATGGCTACGGTCTTCCGCTTCGGCCCGAGCCCGGCGAAGAACAGGTTGGTCTTCAGGATCTTGAAGGATTCTGCGTAATAGGTGTTGGCGAAGGATGTTTGATCGATCAAATGGGCGGGGCTGTGCAGGTCCCGGTCATTCCCGCTTTTTTTGGGGAGCTCCGGCCTCCAATTTTTCTCGAGCCTGAAGTTGGGGATCAGCACCAATAAGGGGAGCCCGCTGCGCTTGGCCAGCTCCTCCTCGCCGTCCACCTCCTGCCTGAAATGATCCCAGGCCAGGACAAAGGCGAGGGACAGGATCCCCGAGGCAAGCAGGGCCAGGAGGATAATCCGGCCTTTTCTCGGCGCAATCGGTGCCGTCGGGGTCTCCGCTCCGTCCACCACCACGATCGACGTGTCGTTGGCGTTCTCGTTGATCCTGGCTTCCTGGAGTTCCCCCAGAAGCACGACATAGACGCCTTCGCCCACCTTCAGGTCGCGGGAGAGGCGGTTGTAATCCATGGTGTCGGTCGGGAATTTCCCCATGGCATGGTCGAACTGGGACTCCGCGGCTTTGATCTGGGCGTCTATATTCTGGATGGCCGGATGGTCGGCATTGAATCGGCTGGACAGCTCCGCGCGTTCCATCTTCAGGTAGATGATGTCGTTCTTCAGTTTGACCAGGGGGTCGATCGCGGGGTTGCTGTCTCCGCCGGGGCTGGTGATCTGCCCCAGGCTGGTCAAACTTTTGTTCTTGGACGAGAACTCGCGCAATTGCTCCTCGTCGCTGTTCAATTGCGTCTTCACCCTCTTGATCTCGTCCTCGATGAACACCCGCCGGCTGCGCGCGCCGATGCGGGAAAAATCGAGGTTCGCGTCGATGAATCCCTGGGCCAGGGCGTCGGCCAGCCGGGCCACCAGCTGGCGGTCCCTGGCGCGGACCTGTATGGTGAGGATGGTGCTGTCGCTGACCTTCGTGACCGTCATCTGTTTCTGCAGCGTTTCCGCCACCGCGGTCAGTCCTGCCTCGGCATATTCGTCTGCGTATTCCGCGCTGGCCGTCAGCCCCACCGCCTCGACCGCGCGTTTAGCCACATTGGTGCTCTGGGCGATCTCCAGATAGGTCGACATGAGGTCGCTGTTGTTCCCCTCGGGCACGGACAATTGTTGAAGGAGGGAGCTGTTGTCGGCGTTGGCCGGCAATTTGATGGAAACCTGGGCCTGCCAAACTTTCGGGGTGACTAGGCAGTAGCCCAACGCAAGGGCCAAACAAATGCCCATCGTCCCGGCGATGCCCCGGTCGTGCTTCAATATCCGCCGGAATAACTCCCGAAAGTCGATTTCGTCGTCGGACTCTCCGACCAAGGATTTCACTTCGCCCGGGGGATCGATCACGGATAACTCAGAAATGGGAAGTATGGGGGTGCTTTGGTCCGCAGGGAGCCCGGACCAGCGTCAATGACCCCGTTGATATTCCGCTTCGGAGACTATGGCTGCCGTGGCAATAATACCGGTGAGGATGCCCAGGATGGCTCCCCAGTCGCCGAAACTGACCGGCCAGTGGCTCATCGGCACCATGATCGTGTCGCCAGGATAAAGGAGGGGCTGGGACTCGGTGCAATGGGCGTCCAGGAGGTACTGTTTCAAGGGCAGCGGTATCCGCCGATTGCCGCGGATCAGCATGGTCCCGTTGAGGTCGGCGTGCTCCGTGGGCCCTCCGGCCGCCGCCAGCATGCCCAGCAGGCCCGGATTGCCCCGCACCGGGTATTTCCCGGGCTTGTACACCTCGCCCATGATCGACACCGCATAGGTGGCGGAATCGGCGATGATCACGGTGATCTGCGGATTCTTTTCAAAGCGCAGCAGATGTTTGGCGACCTCCGCGCCGGCCTGGGTCTGGGTAAGGCCCGCGACCTTAACCTGCCCGGCGAGCGGCAGAACAATCACCCCGGATGAATCGACCATATATTCATCCGGAAAACCGCTCCCTTGGGGTACGGAGGATCCGCTCGCGGTATCGGAACCCAGGTTAACGGGTATGACCCCCTCGCCATAAACAAAAATTTTAAGGATGTCCCCCGGTCCGATAAGAAAGGGGGGGTAGTCCTGGGGTTCAAACAGGGTCAATTTGGCCTGCGGAGGTGGGACTTGATCCGCTTTTACCATTCCAGGTGTGGAAAATAGGAAAAAAGAAAAAGCTAAAAAAATATGCAGCCAGGCATCCCTTAGGCCCCGGCTAGCTATGATTGCTTTGCTTTGAAACATGGCTATTTTATAAATCTAAGGCCATTTTTTGTCAATGGACTGCATCGTTAGCTGGGCGAGCGCCGATCCTAGCCGCCGGCTTTAACTTCCTTGGGCCCGGCCCCCAGGGACCACCACAGCAGCCACCAGGCCCCTGGAAGCACCAGCCAGGCCTCCCAAGGGTGCGCCAGCCCCGGCTGGGTCGACAAGCCTAGGCCCTGAGGAAGGGCAATAGCCCATTTGCGGCTGGCCATGAGCAAGCCCAGGACCACACACAGGGCGGTCCTGCGCCAAGGCGTCAGATCCGGCCACAGGATGCTGAGCAGCACGAACTCAAGGTACACCAGCCCCCATCCGACCGGCCGCGCCCAATACAACAGGATAAAGGCCAGCGCAAAGGTCCGGGCGAAACCCAGGTCCCGGCCTTTCGCCTTCCACAAGGTCAAGCCCAGCATGAGCGCCCCCAAGGCCATGACCGCGGCGGTGGCCATGCCCAGGGGCAGGCCCGCGCTCACAAAAGCCTGCAGGGGGGTCCGGTTCCAGCGGCTCATGGGCGCCTGATCCGCGGGGGACAGGGCCAGCCACAGGTAATCGGGGAGGTGGAGCAGGTAGTGCAGGCTGTCGGCTCGAAGGGCCGGGGCCCAGCTCAGCACTTCCAGCCCCACCAGGCCCAGCGTCAGCAGACCCGGGAGCGCCCATCGCCGCAGGAGCCCCTTGGGCGCGGAACCCGAGACTCCATGGATCAGGCCATAGGCCAGGAAAAAAGCGGCATAAAAGGGCTTCACCAGGACGATGAAGGCGATGAGCGGCGCGGCCCAATAGGCCTTCCGGTGCCAGAGCAGGACCGCGGCCAGGAGCGTCAGGAAAAGGAGCAGAAGCTCGACGTTCCCCGAACGCAAGGCAGTGTAAATTTCATAGGTGCAGGCCACCAGCACGAGGAAAACGGGATGGGCCCCGGATTCGCGTATCCACAGGAAAGAGAAGCCCAGGATGGCCAGGATGAGCAGGACCGTGAAGGCCTGCTGCGAAAGGCCCGTGAACAGGACCAGGCGGGCCAAGGTTGGAGGGTACATATAGGTGCCCGGCCTGGGCGACTGGTCCGTCAACTCGCGGCGTACGGCGTCCCATTGCCCGGAGACGCGGGCGGCGGAAATGTCCTGGTCAAGCTGGTGGAAGAAGAGCCAGGTGGAACGGGCCTCCTCCAGGGACGGATAGGGGCTCCGGCCCTGGCGCAGGACTTCCGCGGCATTATGGTAGGAAAAAAAATCGACCGGGCTGCTGTCGGCCGGGGCTTGGGCGAGGCCCGCGAACAGGCTCAGAAGCCAGATGCCGAAGCCCGCCCAGCAGAGCGTCCTGATCAGGGGCGCAAAACTCGCGGCTTCCGGGGCCCTCCGGCCCAAACGCTGCTTTTTCATGCTGCTGCTTCCGTCCCGGCAGTGCCCGCACCCCCACCGCACGCGATCGCGCGGAACAGGCGGTCCTCTTTCATGAGCAATTCTGCGGCATCATAAGCCCAAAGCCGGGTTGGAACCACCGCAATGAGCCCCTCAGGCTCACGGCCACAAGGCCTTTACCCGCCGCTCGCGGGGGACTTCATTCCATTTTGAGGTACATGGGCAGTTGCACGTATTCCAGCCAGTACTTCTCCAGCATGGTGACCAGCCCCACGATCTGGAGGTAATCAAAGGGTTTGGTCACGACCGAGTTCGCCCCCAGGCGGTAGCCGTCCAGGATGTCGTCCTTGAACTGGGAGGTGGTCAGGAACACCACGGGAATCGTGCACAAGGCCGGATCGGCGCGGATCGCCTGAAGGGCCTCCTTGCCGTCCATGACCGGCATCTTCATGTCGAGGATGATCAATCCCGGAAGGATATGCCCGTTCCCCGGGCCTTGCTTCATCCGCAGCGCGTCCAGCAACTGCTGGCCGTCATGCACGAAGGTCAGGGGATTGGACAGGGCCGCGTCCTTGAAGGCGTGCGCAAGCAGACGGCAGTCGTCCTGGTTGTCGTCCGCGACCCAGATCGGAATCCAGCTTCTGTCCTTCTCCATTCGCCCCCCCAGGCAGGTCTAGGCCGCCGCTTCCAGCGCCGGCAGCGTCCAACAAATGGCGGTCCCTTCGCCGGGCCTGGATTCGGCCCAGATCGACCCCCCGTGCGCTTCCACGATCCTTTTGGAGATCGCCAGGCCCATGCCGTCCCCCTGCATGGCGCCCCCTTCGAGGCGCGTGAAAAGGGTGAACACCGCCTCGCGATGCTTCGGATCGAAACCCTTGCCGTTGTCCTCCAGGCGGAACATCCATTCATGGTCCCTGCGCACGGCGCGCACCGAGATCTTCGCGGGGCGTCCGGGGCTCCGGTACTTCAGGCTGTTGCTGATCAAATTTTGGAACAGCGAGAAAATGTGCTCGGGCACCGCCTTCACGGCGGGCAGCGGGCCGACGTCGATGTTCGCCTGCGCCTCGGCGATGGGGACGGCCAGAAAGCGGATCGCGGCGGCCAGGATCGGGCCCAGCTCGCAGACCCCGAACGCTTCGTCCGGCGAATCCAGATGGGCGTATTCCACGAGCGCGACGATCATGCTGTGCAGCTGTCCGGCGCTCCTCTCGATCACCTGCAGGTGCCCGAGGCTCTCCTCCCCCAGGATGTCCTTGCTGCTGTGCAGCAGCAGCCCCGCGTAACTGGCCATGCGCCGCAGCGGCGCCTTCAGGTCGTGCGAGGCGATGCGGGTGAACTGTTCCAGCATCTCCCGGCGCTGGCGCTGCGCCTCGCAGCGCCCCCTCCAGGCCACCATCGAAAGCAGGGTCCGGATCCGGGCCTGGAGTTCGCGGGGGTGGAAGGGTTTGAAGAGGTAATCGTCGGCGCCCGCCTCCCAGCCCCGCAGCAAGGCGCTTTGTTCGGTCAAGGCGGTCAGCAGCACCACGGGCATGGCGGCGGTGGCCGGGTCCGTCTTCAGGGCGCGCGTCAGGGCGATGCCGTCCATGCCCGGCATCATGACGTCGGAAAGCACCAGATCGGGCCGCCAGTCGCGCGCCTCACGCAGGGCTTCCCGTCCGTCGCCCACGGCCCGCACCCTGGCGATGGGGGCCAGCAGGCCGTCTATGTAGGCCGTGAGCTCTACGTTGTCCTCGGCGATGAGCACTTTGGGCAAGGGAGCGCGGTCGTCGGCCGCCGCCGCGGCAAGCGGCGGCGCGGCGGCCGGGGCAGCCGCCGGCGCGTTCCAGGGGATCGCGCGGCGGGGCGACGGCGCCTGTCCGCTCGCCGCCGGCGGCGCCGGGCAGCGCACGGTGAAGACGCTTCCCTCGCCGACGCGGCTTTGCAGCTCCACCGTCCCGCCCAGGGCCGTGGCGCATTCCTTCACCAGCGCCAGGCCCAGGCCCGTCCCCTCGAACCGGCGCGTCGACGAGGCTTCGGCCTGGCTGAACTTCTGGAACAGCTTGGCGCGGTCCTGGTCGGATATCCCGATGCCCGAATCGCGCACCTCCAGCAGCGCCTGGCTGTCCGCCACGCGCAGGCGCAGGGACAGCCTCCCGCCGGACGGCGTGAACTTGACCGCGTTCGACAGGAGGTTGAAAAGGATCCGTTCATAGAGGTAGCGGTCCGTCAGGATCGGCGGATCGCAGGGGCCGATGTCGGCCTCCCAGCGCAGCCCCTTGGAGGCCAGCGCGGGGCGGAAGTCCTCCGCCACCGCCGCGCAGAGCGCCGAGAGATCGGTGGGTTCGAGGTTCGTCGGCATCCTGCCGGCGTCCAGCTTGGCCAGGTCCAGGATGCCGTTGATCAACTGCAGCAGGCGCAGCATGTTGTTGCGCATGATGCCCAGGACCGCTTTCTGCCGTTCCGGCACCTCGCCGTATTCGCCCCCGAGCAGGGACTCCAGCGGGGAAAGGTTCAGCGTCAAGGGGGTGCGCAATTCATGGGTCACGTTGGACAGGAAGTCGTTCTTCATGCGTTCGATGCGCGCCAGACCCGAGACCATGACGTTGAAGGCCTCCGCCAGATTCCCCAGCTCGTCCGCGGACCGGACCTCGACGCGCACGGCCAGGTCCCCCCGGGCCGCCTTCGACGCGGCGTCGCCGATCTCAAGCACACCCCGGGCGATGTTGCGGCTCACCCACAGGGTGATGGCCAGGGTGACGAAACCCACCATCAGGGAGAGCAGCACCATGCTCTGGATAATGGCGGACTTGGCCCAGCGGGCCACCTGGCCCATGAGCCTGGAAAATTCGTTCTCCAGCATGGTGAGGGAGGCGTTGACCTGCCCCAGGCCGAGGATGAACGCGGCGTTCGCCGCAGGACTGTCCTTCCCGTCCAGGGTCAGGGCGTGGTAATCCGAGGCCATGTCCCTCAGGCGGAGAAGTTCGGTGTCGCCCTCGCCCCAGACGTCGATGGCTCGGTGGATGGGGGGGTAGCGGTTGAGGTAGACCAGGAGCAGGGACATGCCGCGGACGTCGTCGGGGTCGTTCTGCGCCAGCACAAAGGCGGCGTCCGTGACCCGCAAATCGGGCTTGGGGCGGGATAATTCCATGCGCGCGAGGTGGTCGGCTTCGGGAATGGACAGGTAACTGAGGTAGGTCTGGTAGTCGGCTTCGCGGTGGGAAAAGGCGTACTTACTCAATCCATAGACGGCGTTTTTCTGGGCCTTCGCCCACAAGCTTTCAGCGCCGACAAGCGCCCGCACACTCGAAAGAAGCTCCAGGCCGAAGATGTTGATCGAAACCAATATTGCCAGGTTAACGGCAACGATTCCGACCATGGCGTAGAGTTTTTTTTGAATGGGCAGGTTCTTTAGCCAGCGAGTGAGCTGACCGTACCAGTGCATGGCTAATTATAGGAAATCGGCGCCAAAAGTTGAAACGCCAATTTCAATAATCAGTCCTCCCCGCCGACTCCGTCCTCTTTCCGCCGCGTTTCAAGGGGCGATTTGGCGGCGGTGTCGGGGAGCCGCCGTTCGGTTTGGCCGTTGCGGCCTCCGAAGTGCGCGGATGGGGACGCCGGGGGGCCGGGGGCCTTGGCCCCGTCCGTCGGCAGCGCCGCGGCGATGTCCACGGGCAGGGGCACGGCGGCCACCAGGCGCGTTCCGGGATCCAGAACTTCCCGCTGGGCGGCGACGATGGCTTCACTTTCGGTCGGTTGCGGAAGCGGATGGGGATCAGGGGAGGGCATTGGGGTCTCCGGAGAATTGGACGATGAAGAAGGGAGCCTGGGGCGAGGGCTCATGCATCGGGGCCGCCGTAGGCCTTCTCCCAGAGCCTGCAGCCGCCCTCGAAGGCCCTGGCGTTGTCCGCGAGGCGGACGCCGGGCGGGGTTTTCTTGAGGAGCCTGGCATTGCCTCCCCCGAGCACGACGTCCTCGGCCTGGAAGGCGTTCTTAAGCAGCCCAACCACCTGCGCCACGTGCTCCCGCCACCTCTTTTTTCCCAGCCGTTCCAGGCCGGCCATGCCGACGTAGTCCTCGAAACTGCGCCCCTTTTTGTAGGGCAGGTGGGCCAGTTCCATGGGTTCCAGCACCTTGTCCACGATCGCAGCCGATCCCAGGCCCGTACCCAGCCCCAAGAAGAGCATGCGCCCGCCCCGATAGTTTCCCAAAGCCTGCATGGCAGCGTCATTGACGATCTTCACGGGCTTGCCGAAGGCGACCCTGAAGTCGAATCCGACCCAGCCCGCGCCGAGGTGGCCTGGATCCGCCAGGGGACGTCCATGCACCACGGGCCCGGGGTAACCCAGGGAGACCGCGTCGTAGTCCCAGCCCTTCACCGCGTTCGTGAGCTCCTTGACCATGCGTCCGGGGCCCATGCCCGGCCCGGAGGCGAATTTAACCCATCGCTTCTGTCCGGTGGCCAGGGCTTTCACGTGGGATCCGCCCACGTCAACGACCAGAATTTTTCTCATGGAAAGCGCCCCCCAACCCGTTCCGGGCTGAAAAAGAAGCGAATCCGCCCCTGCTTAAAAATGCGTATGGAGCGGCTTTTATTCCCTGATCCGCGGGCCGCGATGCGATCAGGGCAAAAATAGATCCTTCAACAGGACAAAAAAGGGCCAGGCGCTGCCGCGTAAGCGGTCGGTCCTGGCCCATTGCGTCCGGATCCGGCTTGGGGGGGGTAATGCCGGAAACCGAACGCAACGCGTATTGGGCGCAAATCTGCCCCCCAGGGTCCGGATTTGCCTATCAAGCTGTGACGGTGCTCAGGCCGTCAATTTTTCCAAAGCTCGGAAACGTCCACCTTGAAGGCGTCTGCGATCTTTTTCAGAGTCATCAAACTGGGCGTTCTTTGGCCGGTCAAAACGAAGAAAAAATAGCTCCGGGACATGTTGGCTTCCAGGGCGACCCTCTCGAGCGCCCATCCACGTTCCTTTACCATTCTTCGAATATTCCGTTCGATTCTCGCGGCATAAGGGTTTTTCATGGCCACAGCTTATAGCTTGATCGCGGCCTGTCAGTCATCGTTGAGTAGACCAGAACGACGCCATGGCGGGCTACGGTGGCGCGGGTTTCAAGGCTCATGGCTGCCTCCACGCGATCGGGGACTACCCGACCCCCAGCCCCTCCCTAAAGCGCCCGGAAGCCGGGTTCAAACGGCAATCCCGATTCGGATGGATTCTTGGAGCGCCGCCCAGGATGTCGCCGGCGGCTGAGGTGCTACTTCATGCTTCATCCCGACAAAAAATTCCGTCCAAAACGAAACCGGAACTACCGTAAATCAGCCTATACCTTGTGGGGCGCCTGTCAGTCATCGTTGAGTAGACCGGAACCGGGGCTTGGCGCGCCCGGAAGGCGGGCGGATCAGGCCGGCGAGGCCCCCGCATGCACGTCCAGGCAATAGTGTTCGATGGCCTTGATGAGGTTCAGGAAGGGCTCGACCTCGTGGGGCTTGCGCACGACCAGGTTGGCCCCCAGGTCGTAGCAGTGCCAAACCTCGTCGGCGCGGGGCGCCCCGGAGAACACCACCACCGGCACGTTCGTCAGGACGGGGATGGCCCGTATCTCCCCGATCAGCTCAAAGCCGCTCTTTTTGGGCAGGTTCAAGTCGAGCAGGATGAGATCGAGCTTGTCCCGCGAGACGAAACTCACCTCTTCGATATCCTTGAAATGGTTCGAGGCCTTCTCCCCGTCGGTGAGCAGCAGGATGCTGAGGTTGCGTCCGTCGTGTTGCAGGCCTTCGACGATCAGGCGGGCGTCGCTTTTGGAGTCCTCAACTACCACCACTCCGAACCGCTTCAAGTTCGTTTTGCATTCCGTCTCCATCACGGTGCTCCGCTGGTAAGGTGAAATAGAACGTCGATCCTTTGCCGGGCTCGGACTCCAGCCACAGGCGGCCGCCGTGGCGCTCCACGATCTTCTTGCAGAGGGCAAGTCCCAGCCCGCTTCCCGGATACTCTTCCAGGGTATGCAGGCGCTTGAAGAGCTTGAAGATCTTGTCGAAATCCTTCCGTTCGATGCCGATGCCGTGGTCCCGCACCCATAGGAACGCCTCCCCATGCCTAAGCTCCCCCCCCACTTCGACCCGCGGGGGAACGCCGTTGGAAAACTTGAGGGCATTGTCGACGAGGTTCTGGAAGAGCTGGCGGAGCATGGCCGGGTCGCCGGGCACGGTGGGCAGGTCGCCGGCGGTGACCTGGGCCTCCGTCTCGACGATGACCCCGTCCAGGACCTGGAGGACCTCCCGGACGATCTGGCCGCAGTCCACGGTCTGGGCCTGCCGGCCCGGGATCTCCAGGCGCGAAAAGGCGAGGAGGCCGCCGATCAACTGGCGCATGCGCTTGGCGGCCTCGAGCGCCGAGGCTATGTGCGAGCGCGCCTCCGGGCCGAGCCCCGCCCCCGAGTCCCTCTCCAACAGGTACAGGTAGGTGGACATGCTGCGCAGGGGCTCCTGCAGGTCGTGGGAGGCGACGTTGGCGAACTGGCTCAGCTCCTCGTTGGAGCGGGCCAGCTCCCGGCCCTGGACCTCCAGCTCCTCCGTGCGCGCCCGCACCCGTTCCTCCAGGGAGACGTTGAGCGCCAGCAGCTCCTCGTTGGCCGCCTTCAACTCCCCCGTCTTCGCCTGAAGGTCCATGAGCACCGCCACTTTGTAGCGCAGTATCTCCGGGATGAAGGGCTTGACCAGGTAGTCCACGGCGCCAACCTGGTAGCCGCGGAACATCTCGTTTTCGCTGCGCCCGACCGCCGTGAGGAAAACGATGGGCGTGCGTCGGGAACGCTCCCGGCTGCGGATCAGGGTGGCCGTCTCGAAGCCGTCCATGGTCGGCATCTGCACGTCCATCAGGATCACGGAAAAATCGTCCGACATCAGGTGGCGCAGGGCATCGCGCCCGGAGTTGGCCAGGACCATTTCATGGCCCATGTCCTCCAACACGGCCTGGAGGGCCACAAGATTCGCCGGCTCGTTGTCCACCAGAAGAATCTTCCCTTTCGGGTCCATCTATCCCCTCGCCTTGAGCCAATGGACCAGCATGGCGATCATGCGCCGGGAATTGACGGGCTTGGTGATGTAGTCCGAAGCCCCGGCCTCAATGCACTTCTGGCGGTCCTCCTTCATCGCCTTGGCGGTGACCGCGATGATCGGGATGGACTTGAATTTCTCCTGGGCCCGCACGGCGCGGATGGTGTCGTAGCCGTCCATGTCCGGCATCATGATGTCCATGAGGACGCCGTCGACGAGCTCCTCCTTCTCCAGGATCGCCAGCGCCTGCGCCCCGCTTTCCGCGGGGAGGACCTTGATGCCGTAGTCCTCCAAAAGGCTGGTCATGGCGAAGATGTTGCGGATGTCGTCGTCCACGACCAGCAGGCAGCGGCCGTTGAGTTCGCCGACGTCAGGGATCCCCGCAGCCGAGGCCCCGTCGCCGATGTTGTCCAGGTCCGGCGAGGGGATGAAGAAGGGGGCGTCCATGGCGCTGTCCGCGGGCGCCGCCCCGACCTCGCGCACCGTGGGCGGGTGCAGGGGCAGGTATAGGGCGAAGGTCGAGCCCTGGCCAGGGACGCTGCTCGCCAGGCTGAGCTGGCCGCCCAGAAGCTTTGCGAGCTCGCTGCTGATGGACAGCCCCAGGCCCGTGCCCCCGTACTTTCGGCTGGTGCCGCTTTCGGCCTGCTGGAAGGCCTCAAAAATGATCTTCTGCTTGTCCGCCGCGATGCCGATGCCCGTGTCGGACACCGAGAACACGATGGCCTCCTGGGCCGTGCCCAGAACCGGATGCTGCTTGAGGTCGAGCTGGATGCGCTCAACCTTCAGGGCCACCCGCCCCTTGTCCGTGAACTTGAAGGCGTTGGACAGGAGGTTGCGCAGGATCTGCTCCAGGCGTTTCGCGTCGGTATAGAGGCTTCCGGGCAGGTCCGGGGCGAGGTCGATGTTGAAGTCCAGGCCCTTGTTGCTGGCGAAATGACGGAAGACGCGCTCCAGGGGTTCCCGCAGGGCGCTGAAGGGCAGCTGCTCCAGGTCCAGGCTCAGGGTGCCCGACTCCACCTTGGAGAGGTCCAGGATGTCGTTGATGAGCACCAGAAGGTCGCCGCCCGAGGTGTGGATGGTCTTGCAGTACTCAAGCTGCTTGGGCGTGAGGCTCTGGGCGTCTTCGAGCAGCCGCTGGGACAATATCAGCATGCTGTTGAGCGGGGTGCGCAGCTCGTGTGACATCTTGGAGAGGAACTCGGACTTGAAGCGCGAGGTGCGGGCCAGCTGGTCCGCCTTCTCCTCCAGCTCCTGGTTGGCCTTGCGCAGCTCCTCCTGCTGGCTCTGCAGGTGCTTGAGCAGGGTCTCCGTCCTGAGGCTGGCCTCCAGGGTGTGGAGCACGATGCCGATGCTCTCCATGAGCTGTTCGAGGAAGGCCAGGTGGGTGGCGTTGAAGCTGCTGAAGGTGGCCAGCTCCAACACGGCCTTGACCCTCCCCTCGAAGAGGGCCGGCAGGATCACGATGCTGTGCGGGGAGGCCTCGCCCAGGCCCGAGGACACCTTGACGAAGCCCTCCGGCGCCGGATTGAGCAGGATGCGGGATTTCTGCACCGCGACCTCGCCGACCAGGCCCTGCCCGAAGGAGATCTCGGGGCTCTGGCCGGCGTCGGGGTTGTAGGCGAAGGAGGACAGCAGCTTGAGGCTGCGCGCCTCGTCCTCCTCGCCACCCGCCGCGATGTAGAAGACGCCGTGCTGGGCCGAGATGACGCGGCTGAGCTCGGAGAGGATGGCCTTGGACACCGCCTGGGGGTCCTTCTGGCCCTGGAGCATCCTGGTGAAAAGGGCCAGGTTGGTCTTGAGCCAGTCCTGGTCGGCGTTCTTCTGCGTCGTGGCCCGCAGGTTTGCGATCATCTGGTTGATCGTGTCCTTGAGGGTCTCGACCTCGCCCCTCGCCTCCACGTTGATCGACCGGGTCAGGTCGCCCTGGGTCACGGCGGTGGCCACCTCGGCGATGGCGCGCACCTGGGTGGTCAGGTTGGCCGCCAGCTGGTTCACGTTCTCGGTGAGGTCCTTCCAGGTGCCGGCGGCGCCCGGCACGTTGGACTGGCCTCCCAGCCGGCCCTCGACGCCCACTTCGCGCGCCACGCTGGTCACCTGCGCCGAGAAGGTGGCCAGGGTGTCGATCATGTTGTTGATGGTCTCGGCCAGGGCGGCGATCTCGCCCTCGGCGGCCACGGTGAGCTTCTGCGTCAGGTTGCCGTTGGCGACGGCCGTCACGACCTTGGCGATGCCGCGCACCTGGTTGGTCAGGTTGGAGGCCATCGAATTCACGTTGTCGGTCAGGTCCTTCCAGGTGCCCGACACGCCCTTCACCTGGGCCTGGCCGCCCAGCTTGCCTTCCGTGCCCACTTCGCGCGCCACGCGCGTCACCTCGCTGGCGAAGGCGTTGAGCTGGTCCACCATCGTGTTGATGGTGTCCTTCAGCTCCAGGATCTCGCCCTTCACGTCCACCGTGATCTTCTTGGACAGGTCGCCCCTCGCCAGCGCCGTGGTGACGCCGGCGATGTTCCGCACCTGGCCCGTCAGGTTCGAGGCCATGGAATTCACGTTGTCGGTCAGGTCCTTCCAGGTGCCGTCCACGCCCTGCACATAGGCCTGGCCGCCCAGCTTCCCTTCCGTGCCCACCTCGCGGGCCACGCGCGTCACCTCGCTGGCGAAGGAGCGCAGCTGGTCCACCATCGTGTTGATGGCCTCCTTCAGCTGCAGGATCTCGCCGCGCACGTCCACGGTGATCTTCTTGGACAGGTCGCCCTTGGCCACCGCCGTGGTCACCTCGGCGATGTTTCGCACCTGGCCCGTCAGGTTCGAGGCCATCGAGTTCACGTTG
>Ga0210388_10000625_pt1 | contig 28277 bp, 19 predicted proteins | sample IncBWC19OmetaG_FD_155485 | JGI IMG/M metagenome (GOLD analysis project Ga0210388, IMG submission 155485) | Forest soil microbial communities from Barre Woods Harvard Forest LTER site, Petersham, Massachusetts, United States - Inc-BW-C-19-O ...
CGCTGGTTTCGGATTTGCTTGTCATGGAATTTTCCAGCTGCCATCCCGTGCGCATGCCGTATTACGCGGCGATGGCTGCTCTCGGTTCGCTGGGCGGCTGCATCTGGATTTACTGGCTGGCGCGCAAGGGCGGGCAGAACTACTACCGCAAGACCCGGGGACGCGCCTCGGGTTGGATTCGAACGCTGATCGAAGAACATCCGATGACCAGCGTATTCTTTCCCGCGGTGGCGCCGTTTCCTGTTCCGTTTAAACCGTTCGTGATTGCACAAGGCGTGTTTCGAGTGCCCTTCGGCATCTTTGTGATTGGCACGCTGTGTGGGCGCGGGCTTTTGTTTTTCTTTGAAAGCTTCCTCGGCGCACGGTACGGCGAAGCCGCGAAACAATTTTTACTTACCCAGAAACTGCCGTCGCTGCTCGTAGTTGTTGCGCTCGTCCTGATTTTCCTGGTAGTCCGCCGTATGTCGATTTTACGGAGAGGGCAACAGCCTCAGGCGGAATGAAGTTCTCGCACGCGGCGTTCCAGTTCACGCGTAATGTGCTCGGGGTCTTCATTCATTGAAAAACGAACCGGCTCGCCGATGGTCACCTGAACGTGACCGGGTCGCGTCGCGAAGCGTTCTTCCAGCCTCAAATCGTACAAGCCAGAGAGATGCATCGGTACGACCGGCACGTTCAGTTGCTTCGCGAGTAGCCCGATTCCTGTGCGGAACGGGGCCATAGCGCCGTCAACGGTGGTTTGCCCTTCCGGGAAAACGAGAATGTTCCAGCTGCGATCAGCGAGACTCCCGGCAAAGCCGAAACTTTTCATGAATCCGGATTTTTGCGGCAGAGGGAACACGTTGAAAAGAGCCGTCGCCAGATAGTAGCGAACGTGCTCGAGCATTCGCTCCCCAACGCTAAGACTCTTCGCGGGCCGCCGCATTCTCGCAAGTCGTTCGCCGCCCATTGCTGTCGCAAGCCGATTTCGCAGCCGAGCCGGCAGAGCGGGCAGGATCCAGGCAATGTCGAGGTAGGTGATGTGGTTGGAGACAACCAGTACCGGCCCACGAAGGCCGCGCAGGTTTTTGCGACCACGCACGCGAGGTGCAGCTAGTAGATACGTTGCAGGCCACGCCAGCACGTAGTAAATCGCAAGCCGCGCCGCGGTGATGAGCCGTGATTGCGGCCACGTCGGGAAAACGTGCTGAACAGCGGGCGCAGGGTCAGCCGAAATCAGTTTCTCGAGCTGCTGAATCGTGGTGGCGTCTTGAAATTGCGCTTCGCTTAAGTCGACCTGATATCGCTGTTCGAGAACGCTCATCAATTCGACCCGATCGAGCGAAGTCAGCTGCAAGTCGCTTTCGAGATTTGCCCCGTTCTCGTTCGAACGATCAGGAACAGTGCGTCCCGTAATGCGCGAGATGATTCCCACCAGTGAATCGGAACTCACCGCAGTCTGAGTAGCTGGGTTGCCGGCGTTCTGGACAAACTCACGAATCCGAGGAAGCACCGGCTTCTGCGTGGGCGTCCTGGGAAAATCCGCCTCCGGCCACACCGACCAGTGGCGGATCTTTTGATATTCAGCGAGCGTTTGATTCGCGGCGTCCACCCTAGAGCCGCCCCATTCTCGGCCAGGCCTGTCCATCAACAACACCGCGTGAGGTTCCTCGTTGGCATCGCGTCCCATCCCCAATACCACGCAATCGCGGACGCCGGGCTGCGCCCGCAGCGCTTTTTCGAGATCTTCCGGATAGACATTCATACCTGCCGAGGTCACGATGACATTTTTTCGTCGGCCTTTGAAATACAGTCGGCCGCTATCGTCCTTCTCCGCTACGTCGCCCGTTCGGAACCATCCGTCCATCTCAGATAACGCGCGCACCTCGCCGTTTTGGCGATACGCCGACGCGACATTTTCTCCGCGTACGAGGATCTCGCCGTTCTCGTCAACGCGCACTTCCATCCCCGGAAATACTTTGCCGATCGAGCGTTTCGCGGACCGAAACGGGTGGTTCACGCTTATCAGCGAAGTCGTTTCGGTCATGCCATAGCCCTGAATTACGGCATACCCGAGACGATTCCAGAACGTCTCCGCCTGTTCCGGCAATGCGGCCCCACCACAAATGAACGCCCAAAACTTCCACCCGAACCGACTGTGTATGCGCCGGAATCGCCACCAGCGCCGCAAAAAATGCTCGCGCTCCGCGAGCGCAAAGTTCTTTCGGAAACTGGCTAACTTTCCGTCTCGCTCCTCGCGTCGTTCGATTTCTCGCTGAAGCGATTCAATGAAACGAGGCACGGCCACAAGCACGGAGACCCGTTCGCGACGAATGGTCTCCGGCAACTCTGCCACGCTCATGGAATCCATGAAGACCACCGTGCCGCCGAGAAGCGGCGGAATGAACACTCCGAGCATCTGGCCAAATACATGGCTAAGCGGGAGAAGGTTTAAGAAGCGGATGGGATGAAAGATCTTTTCATACCGCAGATATTTTTGAATCTCCCGCTCCATCGGCTCGATATTGGCCAGGACGTTTCCGTGAGAAATCACGACTCCGCGGGGCTCAGCGGTTGTGCCGGATGTAAAGATAATCTCCAGCGTGTCCTGACGCGTGAGCTGCGGCGATGGATAAGCGGAGGAGTCGTGCTGGGCAACAATCCCGCAAAGAGATTCGAACGCGATAGACGGCGTATTTCCACATAAGGGGTGCCCGACAGCGTGCCAGCCACTGTGGAAGATGAGCGATGCTTTCACTTCCTTCGCTACGCGGCACGCGAATTCCCCTGAAGACGCGTGATCAATGGGCACAACCACCGCGCCACAAAGCAAACATCCGAAGAACGCGACTATCCACTCCGCCGAATTCTCGCCCCAGAGGAGAACCGCATCACCCTTTTGAATGCCGCGAGCGTCGAGCTCCCGCGCGAGACGGTTTGCTTCCGAGGCTATTCGCGCATACGTCCAGCTTTCCGTTCGATAGCCGCGCTTCTGACGCACGGCGATTTGTGCGCCGTGCGCCGCGAATTTTTCTACGAAATTAAGCAGTGACTCCACGAGCCCTTTGGACATCTATTTTATAGGCACCAAGGCACAGGTGTGTTCGCGCCCCTACTGCTCATTAGACTGCGCAAGCCGCCCTCGGGATATATGGAAAAAGTCGTGATCATTGGCGCGGGAATTTCGGGCCTCGCGGTTGCCCATCGTCTGAAGCGCCTGGGAATTCCCAGCCTCGTGCTTGAAGCGAACTCACGTCCGGGCGGGGTCATCGCGACCACGCGGCGGAACGGCTTCCTGTTCGAAACCGGGCCGCAGTTCCCGCGATTCCCCGCGTCGCTTTGGCAGCTTGCCCGTGAATTGAATCTCGGCAGCGAATTTGTCGCGGGCAACTCCGCGGCCAACCGCTACATCTTCCGGCACGGACAACTGCATCCCGCGCCCTTTTCGCCGATGGGCCTCATCAAAACGCGTTTGGTCGGTATCTCGTCGAAGCTCCGCATCCTAGCCGATCCATTCGGCTATTCGCATCCGCCGGACCATGAAGAAAGCCTCGCGGAGTTTATTGAGAGGAAATTTGACCGTGAAATTCTCGACAATCTGGTCGATCCGTTTATCTCCACCGTGTTTCTTGGCGACGCCAGCAAGATGGGCATGGAAAGTGCCTTCCCAGCATTGGTGCAATGGGAGCGCGACAAGGGCAGCCTTTTGCGCGGCGCACTCAGCGCCCGGAAAGCGCGGAGAAATCCCTCGACTCCAATCGTGGCTGCACCGCGATCTACGGTTCGCACCACTACTGGCACCGATACCAACGGAAATGGGAATAAGTTACACGTGACAGAAGCCCTGCCTGCACTTGGCTCGTTCAAATCTGGTATGGCCACTCTTCCGAAGCGTCTCGCCGACGAGTTGGGAACTGCGGTCAGATACAACGTGGCGGTGGCTTCGATTGCGCCAACGCATCACGGTGCTGCGAGCGCAACTTCAAATTGGAAAATCTATGTCTCAGACGGCGCGTCGATTTCCACAGAGCACGTTGTACTGGCCATTCCGGCGCACGTTGCGTCGATCCTCCTAACACCAAGCGCGCCACAGATCGCTTCTCTACTCGGCGGCATCGAATACGCGCCCATCTGTGTAGTGTCTTCTGCCTACAACCGCTCTGCTATTGCAAATACCCTGGACGGCTTTGGCTTTCTGGTGCCGCGGCGCGAAGGATTGCAAACCATCTGCACGTTCTGGAACTCGTCTCTTTTTTCCGGCCGCGCGCCAGAGGGAAATGTCGTGATCACTACGTTCGCCGGACGCGAACATTACAACAGTGTCGTTGACCCGGCTGGAGACTCTTGCGTTCGCGCAGTCGACACGGAAAATTCGCGTATCCTCGGAATTCGCGGTGCGCCGCTCGACCGCGAAGTCTGGAAGGACCCTCGGGCCCTCCCGCAATACAACGTTGGACATGCCCTTCGCGTTAGAGAGATTTCCGCTGCTTTACATTCGCTTCCAAATCTACACCTCGCCGGAAATTATCTTTCGGGGCGTTCGATAAGCGAATGCATCGATGCTGCCAATCGTGTGGCAGAAAATCTGCATAGCCAACTTCAAGTTCCAGTCATCTAATTTCACGAGGGATAGCCGCGAGGAGTTGAAGCTTGTTTTACATTGTAGGTTGGATTTGCGGAATCGCAGTAACTTGCGGCCTTGCTGGCTGGCTTTATCAGACGCTGGGCACCCGCCGCGACCGCAAGTGTTTTCCTCCGCCCGGACGCTTGGTCGATATCGGAACGCACCGGCTGCACCTTTTCGAATCCGGCCAGAGGGGCCCCACGGTCGTGTTGGAAGCCGGTCTGATGTCTACGCTGCTCAGCTGGACCGAGCTGCAGCGAGGTTTGTCGCAATCGTTTCGCGTTGTGAGCTACGACCGCGCCGGCTTGGGTTGGAGCGACGCCGGCCCAATGCCCCGTACTTCCGACCGCATCGTGGACGAATTGCACGCCTTGCTTTGCCGCGCGGGTGTCCCCCCTCCATACATCCTTGTAGGACACTCTTTTGGCGGCTTGACCATGCCACTCTTCGCCATTCGCTACGCGCAAGAGACGGCGGGCGTCGTCCTTGTAGATCCCGTTGCGCCGACGGAATGGAATCCGCCCTCCGAACACAATCGCAAACTCACCAGGATTGGCGCCGCCGTATGCCGGCGTGCGGCATTTCTTTCGCGTATCGGGCTCACTCGGTTTGTCGCATTTCTTCTGTCTACCCGCCTGAAAAAAGTTGCGGCATCAGTCATTCGCTTGATCAGCCGGGGCGCTCCGGGCGAGTCCGGAACGGTCTCGAGTCCGTGGTTTTCTGCGCTTCCCCCCCAAGAACGGGAAATGGCCGCGATTTTCTGGATTCAGGAGAAATTTGCAGTCACCATTGCAAGCCAGCTGGAAAATCTTCCGGCCAGCTCAGCTAAGCTCGCGAAGTTCACCAGCATCTGCGATAAGTCTGTGATCATCCTCTCAGCGAAGACGTCCCCGGTACATCGACGCACGGAACACGCATCCATGGCCGATCAGCTGCCGCATGGCAAGTTCATCTCAGCCGAGAACAGCGGCCACTGGATCATGCAGGACCAGCCGGAGCTGGTCATTCAAGCCATCCAAAAACTTGCTGACTCCGCGTTTCGAGCGGAAAACCCGCGTGTGACTGCCAGCGCGAATCCCGTCCCTGAAGAGCTCGCGCAGCCTCAGCAGGCAGAAGCTGCATCCACCTAACGCGGCGGTCGCTCACGGAGCGAAAAGCCAGTACCTCACAAGCACCCACAAAAGCGGCCCCGCTGCGGCTGTGGCAATCGCAAATCCTGTGACTACTCTCATTCCAGAAAGATTCAACACTTCAGCCGGGATAGCGCTCTCCGCGGCAGCGGCCTTCGGCCTCACTGCAATTCGTGCAAGCTTCCTTTGTTGGTTGCTCATATTCGCCTACCTTACATCACCTTCCGATACACCCCTTTGATTCCCGATCCCGGCAGTTAGGCTCAATAAATTTCAACTTCCAATTCTAGCCAATCCAAAAAAATCTCCCGTGCTCGAGAAATCCGGGCACAAAACTGTATCTTTTTCTTCGTGGACTAAATCAAACCACTGATGAGCGAGCTTCCTGCGTTGCGCGCTATCTCCCATTACGTCCGTTTTGGACGAAATTGGTACCGAGGCTATGGCTACTCAATTCGCGTACTCGTCAAGATGGATCTTCTTATCTTGCCTGCTCGGAATGGCTCCGGCAGCTTTTGCGCAGGGCAACAGTTTTGTTAGCCGGCCTGAGGCAAACACACCCCCTCCTGTCTATTCCCCGCCCCCGGCGAGTCTCACGAGCGAGTACGTCATTGCCAGGTTGCTTGAGCGCAATCGTTTTAGAAGTTCGCAGCTCCAGAATTACTCCGAGGTCCGCACCTACGAAATTAGAAACTTACAAGGCGACCTCTCTGCTCAGGTGGTCGTACGCGTTATCTATGAGGCGCCCGACAAAAAGGACTTCAGCAAGATGTCGGAGCAAGGTTCGCTGATCGTCCGCCACCTGGTTTTCGATCGCCTGATGCAAGGCGAGAGTGAGACAACGTCTGGGCGTGAGCATAGCGACAGCGCGATTACCGCGGAGAATTACGCCTTTGCGCTCGTGGGCGAAGAGCGTCTTGGCTCCTACCGCTGCTTCGTGCTCGAAGTCACTCCGAAGCGCAAGGACAAGTATCTCTTCGAAGGAAAAATCTGGGTGGACGCGGACGATTTCGCGATCGTCAAGATTGCAGGCCATCCCGCGAAGAAACCGTCTTTTTGGGTCAACGATGCCGAATTCGTCCGACAATTTCAGAAGATTGACGGCTTCTGGCTTCCCTATCGAGACGAAACTTTCATTGAAGTCAAAAAATACGGGCGCAAGACTTTCACCGTCGACCATCAACGGTACATCATAAATTCCACAACTCCTGTGGAAACGAAAACCGGCGGGACCGCCGACCCCAGCTAGCAAGTTCAGCGCGAATTTCGCTCTGTACCGATCTCCTGCCAAACCCCTGCACGGCTTTTTTCATTCTTGGCGCGAATAGAAGAAGAATTGGCTCCCCGGGCTAGATTCGAACTAGCAACCCTTCGGTTAACAGCCGAATGCTCTACCATTGAGCTACCGGGGAACCGCGCAGGCAGGAACGGTTCTTGCAACAGCAGCGAGTAGTCTAGCGAACCCTCCGCAAAAGTTCAACGAATCGCGGCCACCGAGCTGCTCGCTTGGCATTGCGCGGTTCGAGGAAGACCTTGACTTTTCTTTAGGGCAGGCTATTGTCGGCGTCTCAGAATTTCGTGCGGAAACGAGTGCGTTACCACGGAGCTTAATAAATGATGCGCAAGTCGTGTGGCTTCAAGATTTTGGGTCTTTTGTGCGTGAGTTTTTTGGCGGCGGTGTCCACTTTCGGGCAGGCGCAAAAGCCCGCAAGTAAGTCGTACGTGCTGAAGGCAGCGCGGATGTTTGATGGCAAGAGCGATGCGCTAGTAAAACCCGGGCTCGTAGTGGTAACGGACGGAAGGATTTCTGGCGTTGGTGCCGGTGCGTCAATACCGGCTGGCGCGGAAGTCATCGACTTTGGAGATGCTACGTTGCTTCCTGGCTTTATCGACGCGCACACGCACCTCACGAGCATGTTCAGCGACGACTATAAACAGGCCGCACTTAATTACCTTCAAAAACCAATTGCCGAGCAGGCCTTGGACGCGACCGTCAACGCGCGCGTGACGCTGATGGCCGGAATTACGACCGTGCGCGACGTAGGCTCATCGGATTACGTGGATGTCGGCTTGCGAAACGCCATTCGCGACCATGTCGTAGTTGGTCCTCGCATGCTGGTGTGCGTGCACGCATTGGGATCCACTGGTGGTCACTGTGACGGTTCGGGCGGTTACCGCGAGGGTCTTTTCGGTCACGAGTCCGGGCCGCTCGACGGCGTCATCAACGGCCCCGATCAAGCGAGATATGCGGTGCGCCTGGATCACAAGTACGGAGCAGACATCATCAAAGTGTGCGCCACAGGCGGCGTGCTTTCTCTCACCGACGACGTGGACACCCCGCAACTCACCCAAGAAGAATTGAACGCCATCGTGGACGAAGCCCACGCCCTACGCCGCAAAACAGCCGCGCACGCCCACGGAGCGGAAGGCGCAAAGCGCGCCATCCGCGCAGGCATTGATTCCATCGAACATGGAACGTTTCTCGACGACGAAGCTCTCGACATGATGAAGCAGCGCGGCACGTATCTCGTCCCCACGCTGATGGCGGGGCATGGCATTCAAGAGCAAATCGATAAAGGCACCTACATTCCGCCGCCGATTCTGATCAAAGCGAAGACCGCGATTGCCGCAGGTCATCAGATGTTCACGAAAGCGATGGCCAAGGGCGTGAAAATCGGCCTCGGAACGGACGCGGGAGTTTATCCGCACGGACGCAACACGGAAGAGTTTCATCTAATGGTGGACTACGGCATGAAGCCCATCGACGCGCTGAAAGCCGGAACCTCCGCTGACGCGGATTTGCTTGGTTTGGCCGACAAGATCGGCACGCTGGAAGCGGGAAAGCTCGCCGATGTGGTGGCGGTGCCAGGCGATCCGGTGGAGAATATTCGCCAGACGGAGCATGTCTTTTTTGTGATGAAAGAAGGCGTGATTTACAAGAATGATCGTGGAGCAGCGGCGCACTAAGCTTTGAAGAAGACCCTGCGAGCCCGCAAACAGAGGAATTGTCATGGCCGATCTTCCTAATACTGTTGCAACAGACTTCGCCTGGTACTACGAATTCGTTGCGGCTCACGTCCACAAGTGGGTCGACCCTTTAACGCAGGAGCAGTTCTGGCACAACCCGTTCACTTACGGAAACAGTGCCGGGCACTTGATCCTGCACCTTACCGGCAATCTGAATTACTACATCGGAGCGCGGGTGGCGAAGACAGGTTACGTTCGCGATCGCAATAGAGAATTTACGGAGACCGGAAAACCAGACAAAGCAAAAGTGTTGGAAGCCTTCGACCAGACCATCGCGATGGTTGTGTCGACAGTCAGAAAGCAGAAGCCCGAAGATTGGATGGCACCTTATTCAGCCGAACTCGAACCTGAAGCTGCGGAACGCTTCATGATTTTTCTCCGATGCGCGGGGCACGCCTATCATCATGTGGGGCAGCTTATTCTCTTAAGCAAAGAACTGACGCGGAAAGCTGACCCGCCATCCGCATCTGCCTGAGCGGATTCGCCTGGGAGAGACGCCCGATAGGCAGAATCTGGAACGCTTATTATGTTGTACAGGGAGATGTCAAAGACCAAAGCGGCATTCCTGGTTTCTCTCTCCGGGCTTGCAGCCGTTATCTCAGCGCTTGAGCTGCATGGATGGCATGTGTACCTGGCGCTGGCGCTCATTGGCATCGGACTGACTGTCGGATTTGTCCGTTGGTCGCGGAAACACTGAACGATCGAATTCAGAACGAAACTTGGGGAGCAAAACAATGCGCAAGGGATCTTGGGCTGCTGTGTTTGTAACGATGGTCTGTGTACTGAGCGCACGCGTCTTTGCCCAACAAGCAACTCCCGCAGCCGCGGTTTCCACTTCGACGACACCGACGATCGACCAATCGCTCGAGATGAAAGGCGCGTTCAGCCCGGAGATTTCGCCCGACGGGAAACGCGTAGTATACGAAGTTTCGCGAACGAACTGGGAGGACAATGCGTTCGAGCGCGATTTGTGGATTGTGGAGACGGCGACGGGCGAAGGGCACCAACTAACGGCGTCGAAAAAATCGAGCACGAATGCGACGTGGTCGCCGGATGGTAAGTGGATAGCATTTCTGTCCGACCGGCCGGGACAGATCTCCGGCACGCCAGAAGGTAAGAAGCAGATTTACTTGATTGCGGCAGATGGCGGCGAAGCGCGGCAGCTTACGAAGGTGGAAACTGGGGTGAACAACCTGGCCTGGTCGCCGGACTCAAAGAGAATGGCCTACTCCGCGGAGGATCCAGAACCGAAAACGATGAAAGACCGCAAAGAAAAGTACGGCGAATACGAGGTCGTTCATGCCGACTACAACATGTCCCATCTTTGGACTCTGGACATTCCCGAGAGCGAGACGGGAGCCATTTCGGAACCGATGCGGCTGACAAAAGGACAGACTTTTAGCGTGGGAGAATTTACGTGGTCGCCCGACGGAACGCGCATCGCCTTCAGTGCGCAGCGTGATCCGGACCTCATTTCATCCGAATCGGCGGATATTTACGTTGTGACCGTGAACGACGACAAAGTGAACAAGATTGTGAGCACGCCGGGGCCGGACAGAAATCCGCAGTGGTCGCCAGACGGAAAGCAAATTGCTTATGAAACGACGGCAGGCTCGAAATATTTTTTCTATACCAATGTGAAGATAGCGACGGTGGATGCGGATGGGGGCACGCCGCGTGTATTGACGGACGCGTTCGACGAAGATCCGGGGCTAATCGGATGGGCTGCGGACGGCATTTACTTCGCCGCGGAGCAGAAGACCTATGCACATTTGTTCCGGCTGAATCCGGATACAAAAGCGATTGAAAAGCTCAGCGGACCCGATCATCTCGCGGCATTCTCGTTTTCCTTTTCAAAGGGCTACAAGCAAGTGGCATACCGCGCGGCGCTCGAAAACGAATACCCGGAGATATTCGTTACGGGCGTGGCACCGTGGCAGGCGAAGAAACTTACTTCGATGGGCGACCAACTGAAGCCATTCAAGGTTGCACGCCGCGAAGTGGTGTCGTGGAAGTCGAGCGACGGAACCACGATCGAGGGCGTTCTCTATACGCCGCCGGATTTCAAGGTCGGAAAAAAGTACCCGCTGCTGGTCGTGATTCATGGCGGACCGACGGGCGTCGACCAGCCGATTCTGAATGCGGATCGGTATTACCCGATCGAGCGATTCGTCGCGAAGGGCGCGCTGATTCTGCGGCCCAATTACCGAGGATCTGCTGGATACGGAGAAAAATTCCGCTCGCTGAACGTGAGAAACTTAGGAGTCGGCGATTATGCCGATGTGATTTCGGGAGTGGATTCGCTGATCGCGAAAGGCTATGCCGACAAGGATCGCGTCGGTTCGATGGGCTGGAGCGAAGGCGGATATATTTCGGCGTTCATTTCGGCCTCGAGCGACAGGTTCAAAGCAGTGAGTGTGGGCGCTGGGATTTCGGACTGGGTGACCTATTACGTAAATACAGACATCACTCCGTTCACGCCTCAGTATTTGCATGCTACGCCATGGGATGATCCGGAGATTTACAAAAAAACTTCGCCGATCACCTACATCGCAAAAGCAAAGACGCCGACGCTCATCCAGCATGGAGAAAATGACCGGCGCGTGCCCATCCCTAACGGTTATGAATTGCGACAGGCACTTGAAGATCGAGGTGTGCCGGTCAAGATGGTCGTTTACAAAGGATTTGGCCACGGCATCACCAAGCCGAAGCAACAGCGCGCCGTGATGGAAGAAAATGAAAAGTGGTTCGCGAAATATATTTGGGGAGAGGAACCCACTCCTTCACCGGCGACAGCGCCAGCGACACCGGTGAAAACCGAGAAGACAGAGAAGGCTGAAAAACAATAAACCGGATGACTGGCGAGCGCTAGGTTTCGAGTTTGAAACGCGTAGATGCAAGACGGTACATCCGGCGCCAGATCAGACGATTGATAAGCACCACGATCGTGGCCATGATCAGCGTCGAAGCCAGCAAAATATCGAAGCGGCCAGCGTCGGTGGCGCTGCTGATGGCGCTGCCCAGTCCAATTGTCGAGACAATCCGTCCCTGAAAGTGAAAATACTCCGCGATGATACTGGCGTTCCAGGCTCCGCCGGACGCGGTGACCATTCCCGTAATGAGGTAAGGAAAAATTCCCGGCAAGATCAAATAGCGCCAGCGATCCCAAGAGCCGAAACGAAAAATGCTAGAAGCCTCCTTGAGGTCCGTGGGGATAGCCATGGCACCGGCAATCACGTTGAAGAGGATGTACCACTGCGTGCCCAACAGCATGAGCAGCATGGCTGCCAGTTCGAGGCCGCCGCGAAGACGAATCAAGAACAAGAGAATGACAGGGAAAAGAGCCGTGGCCGGAATGGAAGCAGCCAGTTGCACAAGTGGCTGGGCGAGGCGCGAAAAACGCGGACTGAAGCCGATAGCGACACCGACGGGCACCGTCCAGAGAGCGCCGATAAGAAGCGCGGCATTCACACGAAGAAGCGTGAAGCCCGCGCTGCGCAAAAGGGTGAAATAGTCCGCGCGGCTGAGATGGGATAACTCGCGACCAGCGTGAAATACGGCGAAGCCAAGTCCAACGAGAATAGAAGCCGCGAGAACGATGAGCACTGAGCGGCGTGTGCTTTTGCGTTTCGGGACGGGGAACGTTTGGGCGGCACGGCGCGCGCCGACGGCAACATTGATGGTGATCCAATCGATGACCGGCCGCACAGCGAGGCGATAGAGGCGAATGACCAAAGATGCGCGCCCTAGAAGGCTAAGCAAATTGTGCGTGGCTGCTTTGGCCGTCTCGACTTGCTCGAACTTGAATTTATCTGCCCAGGCAATGATCGGCCGCCAGATCAGCTGATCGAGCAGAACAATGACAGTAACCATGGCGGCCAAGCCCCAAAGAATGGCTCGCGTATTTCCATGGCTCGCAGCGGTTTGCAGAAAGGAACCTAGTCCCGGCAGGCGGAAGTCACGATCGCCGAGAACAAACATTTCACAGGCCATGAGGAAGAACCATCCACCAGCGACGGACATCATGGAATTCCAGACGAGGCCGATAGTGGAGAACGGCAAGTCCAGCTCGACAAATTTTTGCCAGCGGCCGAAGCGGTAAATAATGGCCGCTTCTCTTAATTCGCGAGGGATGCCTTTCAGTGAGGAATAAAAGCTAAAGGCGATGTTCCAAACTTGCCCAGTGAAAATGAGAATGATGGAGCCTAGCTCGATACCCAGCTGGCTGTGCGGAAAAAGCGCAACCATGGCCAGCATGACTCCCGGAAGAAAACTGAGCACTGGAATGGATTGCAGAATATCGAGAAGCGGAATCAGCACGATCTCCGCCTGTTTGGAGCGCGCCGCAACATATCCATAGGCGAGCGCAAAAAGCATGCTCAACACATAAGCGATGCTGAGCCGAACCAACGAATAAAACGCGTAAAGAGGAAGAGCGCGTGGGCTCTGAGATATTTCGACATGGGCTGGGACAGGCCCTAGCCAAGTGTGGCCGATGGCATAGACGCCATAGATGGCGGCAACAACGAAAAGAAAAACGGCGAAATCAATCAGGAAAGACCAGGACCAGCGTGAGCCAGCGGGCCTCCGGATAGCCGGGGGAACTGGACTTGCGCTCTGGAAGGCAATCGTAGGCGTCGGCACAGTTCGGTCAAGCCTCGGTGAGCGTCAGCTTGCCCGTGGCCGCGTCATAGTCAAAAATCTCCGCGTAGCGCCCCCACTGGATAGCGGTTTCCAGCTGGCGGCGCGATTCATCCTCGCTGAAGTGCTCGTCGAGGAGATCGCGGAAGAACTCGTCGGAGAGAGTGCGATTTGATTTTGCCTTCAAGGCATTTTGCATTTGACCCAGCAAAGGAACATGGGCGAGCGCGGCTTTGCGAAAAATAGCCTTGCGGACCTGGATGTCCGCTTGCGCGTAGTCCTGTCCTTCGGGAGTGATAATCGCGTCGCCCTCTTCGACGCGTAGCAAGCCAAGTAGGACGGCAGTATCTACTGTGGGGAGAAGCGCGTCGACTTCGAGGCTCAGTTCATCTGCAAGCTTGTGAAGATCCGCACGGCCTCCCTGGTCTATAAGGATTTCGAGAAGGCCGGCCATGCCGCCGGGGCGCGTATGCGGGAGCATGATGGCCTTGCGCGAAACCTGCTTGCCAGGGGCAGAGGTTTTCGGAGGAGCGGAATCGTGTTCGTGGTCTGGCCGCGTGAGGACGCGATAAATGTCGTCGACCAGTTCAACGAAGCTCGAAGACTTGCGGTCGCGAGGATGCGGAATATTCACAGCGAAATCGGCGTGAATGTGGGCGGGGTTGCGGCCGAGGACAACGATGCGATCGGCGAGGACGACGGCTTCTTCAATGTTGTGAGTAACGATGAAAATCGCGCGGGTGGGAATTTTGTGTTCGAGCCAGAGTTCGAGAAGCTCACCGCGCAGCGTTTCGGCAGTGAGCACATCGAGCGCGGAGAAGGGTTCATCCATGAAAAGAACTTCGGGTTCGACAACGAGAGCGCGGGCGACGCCTACTCGCTGCTTCATACCTCCAGAGAGTTCCTTGGGATAGGCAGACTCGAAGCCGTCGAGGCCCACGGCATCAATGATGCGGAGCGCGCGTTTGTGGCGCTCGATGGGAACCATGCCGCGGGCTTCGAGCGGAGCTTCCACGTTTTCGAGAACGGTGAGCCACGGAAAAAGCGCAAAGCTTTGGAAAACGATCGAGACATTCGGAGCTCCGTCGCCAACCGGCGCGCCATGCCAGAAGACGGAGCCAGCGCTAGCTGGAGATAGTCCGGTCAGCATGCGCAGCAGCGTCGATTTTCCGCAGCCGGAAGCGCCGAGCATAGCGATGATCTGTCCCGGATAGATGGCAAGATCGGTCGCCGCGATAACTTGGATTCGGCCACCGTCTGGCTGCGGGTAGAATTTTTCGAGCTTGCGTGCTTCGATGATCGGTTCGGTGTCGACGGCGTCGGGCACTATGGTGGGAGTGCTCATAAGAGCGTGTATTATCGCTCAAGTTGATGCGGAGCGCACAGAAGGATGAGGCTCGCATGGGAGTTTCTTTCCTGGTTACAATGGCATGAACACTGCATGACATCTCCCGTTGAACCAGTGATTCTTCAGTCGGAGCAGGCGCGCATTCGCGCATGGCTGCCAGCCATATTCATTTCGCTTTTGATTTCCCTGACGATTGTTTCTCCTTTTTTCTGGCTCGGAAATGCCACGGGGCATGATTTCCAGTATCACGCGGCCTCCTGGCTGGACGCCGCGGGACAGTGGAGAGAAGGAATTGTATATCCGCGGTGGACGGAATGGGCGAATTACGGATTTGGTGAGCCGCGATTTATTTTTTATCCACCTTTCTCGTGGATGCTCGGCGCCGCGCTGGGTTCAGTGCTCCCATGGAATCATGTCCCGATTGTTTTCATCATGCTGGTGCAGACATTCGCCGGTTTAAGCGCGTTTGCGCTCGCGCGCCGCGTTCTTCCACAGAAGGCGGCTTTATTCGGCGCGGCGTGCTACGCCGCGAATCCCTACGCTCTTCTGATCGTTTACATGCGGAGCGATTTTGCGGAGCTGTTGGCCAACGCATTCTTTCCGCTTTTATTTATTGCAGCGTTCCAAATCTGCGAACTGCTTGGCAGCCGACAGGCGCTATGCGAAGCCGCTCTGCGGCGCGCTACGGCAGGCTTTGCGGTGGTGTTTGCAGTGATCTGGCTATCGAACGCGCCGGCAGGAGTCATCGCAAGCTACAGCACGACAATTTTGTTTGCATTCGCGGCGCTCAAACGAAAGGTGTGGGCGCCGTTGCTGTACGGTACTGGCGGACTGGCTCTTGGCTTTTGCCTGTGTGGTTTCTATTTGTTGCCCGCGGCTTACGAACAGCGATGGGTGAACATCGCGCAGGCTCTTTCAGCAGGTCTGCTGCCATCGGAAAACTTTCTCTACACGGCGATCAATGATCCCGAGCACACGCTTTTTAACTGGATCGCTTCAAGTATTGCTGCGCTGATGATTGTCCTAACGGGAACGGCTGCTCTGGCAGCACGCTCTCGAGATGAGGGAGGGAGCGGAACGCTGAGCAATAAATTGTGGCACGCGATGTTGCTGCTCGCGGGCCTGGCTACCCTACTGATGCTGCGCTTCACTTCCCCTCTTTGGGCTGTGCTGCCCAAGTTGCGGTTCGTACAATTTCCGTGGCGCTGGATGTCTCTTCTCTCCGTGGTGTTTGCCTTTTTTCTGGGAAGCGCGATGGGCCGAAAGCGCTGGGGATGGGTTTGGGCGGTCGCCACGTTTACGCTGATCGGGGGCACCGCGGTTGTGCTTGTCGAACGCGGCTGGTGGGACACGCAGGATATTCCGGCGTTGCGCGCGGCGATCGCGAATGGCGAAGGGTTCGACGGCACGGACGAATATGATCCCGCGGGAGATGACCACACAAATATTGTGACGAAATCTCCACAGGCCATGGTTATGGATACGGATTCCATACCGGGGCCGAACTCGAGACCGACGATTCGCGTGGAGCGCTGGAGGCCGGAGGACAAGGAAGTTTCCGTTAGCTCACGTGAACCATTTTTTCTTGGGCTGCGTTTGCTGAACTATCCCGCATGGCGAGCCGAAGTGAACGGTGCAGTCGTTACGCCACGCGGTGGAGATGACTACAACCAGATGATCGTGCCAGTGCCTGCGGGAGAATCTCACGTTCAAGTGCGGTTTGTGCGGACGTGGGACCGAACGCTAGGTGCCGGCCTTAGTTTGGCAGCCGCATTTTTCCTTTTCAGGCTCGGTATCCAAAGGAAGCTCGCGAACTCTGAGCGGCCAGGAACTTAGCGAACGTGCTGAGCGGTTCCGAATTGTCCCTGGCTCCCATAAGTAAAAAAGCAGCAGCAGAGCTGCCGCTGTCCATAGATTCGCCGCGGGACCTCTAGGGCTAGCGCCGATCGACCGTGGGGTGGCGAACGTCCTGGCCTTGGACGATGTAGATCACGTCTTCGGCGATGTTGGTGGCGTGGTCGCCGATGCGCTCGAGGTTTTTGGCTACGAGGATCAGCTCGAAGGCGGGGAAGACAACGCTGGAATCCCCCATCATGTATGTGAGGAGTTCGCGGAAGATTTGGTCGCGATAGTGGTCAACCTGGTCGTCGGTGGCGAGAACCATTTGGGCCAATTCGACGTCGCGACGAACGACGGCGTTGAGCGCGTTGCGGACCATTTCTTCCGCAAGTTCGCTCATGCGCGGCAGGTCGACGTAAGGCTTGACGCGCGGGTGACGAAGGATGCGCGTAGCGGACTGCGCGATGTTGACAGCCTGGTCGCCGATGCGCTCGAGGTCATTGTTGATGCGAGAGACGGCGAGAACAAGGCGCAGATCGACGGCCATCAATTGATGCAGCGCTAGCAGTTGAACGACGCGGTCGTCGATTTCGATCTGCAATTCGTTGATGGCATCTTCTTCATCAAGGACGCGCTTGGCGAGTTGCTCATCGGCCTCGAGCACCGCATGTACGGCTTGGTGGACGGCGCGCTCGGCGAGACTTCCCATCCACAGCAGGCGCTCTTTCAATTCGTTTAAATCTTTTTCGAAGTGGCGTTCCATGAAAATTTTCCCTCAGTAGTGTACAACCCAGAAGAACAAAAAGCAGATTCCTCGCTTCGCTCGGAATGACAAATGAGCGAGGAGAGGAGCGCCACCATCATCCGAAGCGGCCGGTGATGTAGGCCTCCGTGCGCGGATCGCTCGGCGTCGTGAAAAGATGCGGCGTGGGGCTGAACTCGATAACCTGGCCGTTCAGCAAGAACGCTGTGAAATCGCTGATGCGCGCGGCCTGCTGCATGTTGTGAGTGACAGTGACGATGGTGCAGAGATCTTTTAATTGGACGAGGAGCTCTTCGATTTTCGCCGTGCTGATGGGGTCAAGCGCCGAGCAAGGTTCGTCAAGAAGAAGAACTTCGGGCTCAACGGCAAGGGCGCGGGCGATACAGAGACGCTGCTGTTGGCCGCCGGAAAGTTCGTAGGCAGACTTGTGCAGATGGTCTTTCACTTCGTCCCAGAGTGCCGCGTGGCGAAGGCTTTTCTCGACGGCTTCGGCCATGGGCAGCTTTGTGCCGTTGATGCGAAGACCGTAGGCGACATTCTCAAAAATGGATTTCGGGAAAGGATTAGGACGTTGGAAAACCATGCCAACGCGGCGGCGCAGCTGAGTAACATCCTGATCGAGAATGTTCTTGCCGTCGAGAAGGATTTCGCCTTCGAGGCGGGAGTGACGCACGGTCTCGTGCATGCGGTCGAGCGTGCGCAAGAGAGTGGATTTGCCGCAGCCGGAAGGGCCGATGAGAGCAGTGACTTTGCTGGTGGCAATGCCCAGGCTGATGTCAAAGAGGGTTTGTTTGGAGCCGTACCAGAAATTGACTTTGGAGATGGTCATGCGCATCTCAGCGGGCGCCGCGGTTTCGCGGTGCGCGCCGGTTGTTACAGGGGGGGTTATGTTTACGGACACTGCCGACCTCACAGAAGCGTGCATGGATTAAGTCCTCGGAACCGAAATGCCGCGGGAAAGGATGGCCCGGGCGACAATATTGACAATCAAGATCAACGTGAGCAAAACGAGACCCGCTGCCCAAGCTTGGCGATGCCAATCCTCAAACGGGGAGAGGGCATAGTTATAAATCATGACTGGAAGGGACGCGGTGGGCTCGTTCCAGCCGTTGCTCCAAAAGCGATTACCAAGAGCGGTGAAAAGCAGAGGAGCGGTTTCGCCGGCGACGCGCGCGAAGGCGAGAAGAATCGCGGTGAGAATGCCGCGGTAGGCGGCGGGAACGATAACGCTCGAGATCGTTTTCCATTTACTGGCGCCCAAGGCCATCGCGCCTTCCCTGAGAGAGCGAGGGACGCCAAGCAGAAACTCTTCCGTGCTGCGCAAGGTGATGGGAATCATCATGACGCCAAGAGCGAACCCGCCAGCAAAAGTGGAGAAATGTTTGAAGGGATGAACAGCAACACTGTAGGCGAAAATGCCGATGACGATAGAGGGCACGCCATTGAGAAGATCTGCGGCGTAGCGAACGACAAAGGCAACTTTGCTGCCGCTGAACTCGGCAAGGTAGATGGCACCGAAGAAACCGATGGGGACTCCGAAGAGCGTGGCGAGCAGGAGGAGTTTAGCGCTGCCAAGAATGGCATTGGCCATGCCGCCGCCCGCTTCCCCAACGGGAGCGGGGAGCTTGGTGAAGAAGTCCCAATTGATGGAGGCGCCGCCGTGATAAACGAGGTAACCAAGAATGAAGAAGAGGACGGCGACGGAGATGGCCGCGCAGACACCGGTCATGGTCAGCATGAAGTTGCTGACAAATTTGCGCCAGCGCAGCCGGTGGCTCATGCGTGGGCCGATCCGCGCTGAGAAGTGGCGACGATGAGGATGCGAGCGAGGCCATTGAGAATAAAAGTGAGAAGAAAGAGGACGAGGCCTAGCTCAATCAGCGATTGGGTATAGAGCTCGCCGGTGGCTTCCGTGAATTGATTGGCAATGACGGAGGCGATGGAATCACCCGGGGAAAAAAGAGAAGCGGCGATGGAGGGAGTATTGCCGATGACCATGGTGACGGCCATGGTTTCGCCAAGTGCGCGAGCCAAGGCGAGGAAAATGGAGCCCATGATGCCAGTGCGGGCAAAGGGCACAACGACCTTCCAAGTAGATTCCCAGCGGGTGGCACCGAGAGCGAGGGCGGCTTCGCGCTGATCGCGAGGAACTGAAAGAAGAATTTCACGTGACACGGAGATGATATAGGGGATCACCATGATCGCGAGAACAATGCCAGCAGTGAGAAAACCAATACCGAATGCCGGGCCCTTGAAAAAAGGGAGAAAGCCAAGAGTATTCTTGAGGAAGGGCTGGATTACATCGCGCATGACAGGGACGACGATGAAAATGCCCAAGAGACCGTAGATAACACTGGGGACGGCGGCGAGCAAATCAATGAAGAATTCCAAAGTATCGGAGAGACGCGCGGGAGCGAGTTCGGCCAGGAAGATGGCAGCGCCGATGCCGAGCGGCACGGCGAGCAACAGGGCCACGGCGGAAGTAACTAAGGTGCCGAAGATGAAGGGCAGGGCGCCGAAGTTATCGAAGTTGGGATCCCACACAGAAGTGCGAAGGAAAGCAAAACCAAACTTGTGGCGCGGCAATACGGAACCCTGCCAGAGCTCATAAACGATAAGCAAAGTGATGAGCACAACCGAGGCCGCGAATAGAAAGGTAATCAAGCGGGCGATCTCATCGCCATTCCGAAGGCGGGAGAGAAAGGAGCGCGAGCCCGCAATGGGGCCCGCGCTCGGAACAGTTGTACTGGTAGTAGCCATTTCTTTCGGTGTTTATTGGACCTTATCCAGGGCGCTTAGTTCCTTGGAAACGACTTCCTTGGGAAGTTTCGCGTAAGACAGAGCCTCCGTTTGGTTTTGACCATCCGCAAGCATCCACTTAACGAAACCCTTGATAGCGTCGCGTTTAGAAGCATCCGAGAATTTGGAAGGAATCAGCAGCCAAGTAAAGCTGGAGATTGGGTAAGCGGTCTTGCCGGGGGCATTGGTGATGGAAACCCGGAAGTCACCCGGCATGTCCTTGGAGGCACCAGCCGCGGCGGCGGTCACACTGGAGAGATCAGCCTTAACGAACTCACCAGAAGAGTTTTTGACTTTTCCGTAGGGCATTTTGTTCTGGATGGCAAAAATCAGTTCGACATAGCCAATGGCGTTAGGAGTCTGTTTGACAAGTCCGGCCACGCCTTCGTTCTTATTACCCCCGAGCCCTACAGGCCAGTTGACAGAGGTGTTTTTTCCGACTTTGTTCTTCCACTCGTCGCTGACTTTCGAAAGATAATCGGTCCAAATATACGTCGTGCCACTGCCATCGGAGCGGTGAACTACGTTGATATCGTTTCCCGGAAGTTTGACGCTCGGATTCGGACCAGCGATCGCGGGGTCATTCCACTTGGTAACTTTCCCGAGAAAGATTCCCGCGAGAGCTTCAGGTGTAAAGTTCAACTCAGCGGTAACCCCGGGAATATTGTAAGTGGGAACAGCCGCACCGAGAACTGTCGGAAAGTGCAGTACAGGAAAACCGTGTTTATCTTGATAAGCTTTCAGCTGATCGTCATTCATCGGACCGTCGGAAGCTCCGAAATCGACGGTGCCTTCGGTAATCTGTTTAATGCCGCCACCAGAGCCGATGGCCTGGTAGTTGATCTGAATATTGGGATCCTTTTTGTGGTACTCGTCAAACCACTTGGAATAGATAGGCTCGGGAAAGGAAGCCCCTGCACCGTTGATGGAAAGAGCCGCTCTGGCAATGAAAAAAGAGGCTAAGCCGAAAGCGATCAGGAGGGTTCCTGCGATTCGTTTCATCCGTCATCTCCACACGTAAGATTTAAATAGACCTAGATGAACCAGTGTCGCTCTTCTCTGTTACAGCATTGTTACAATCCCTCGCAGTTTTTTGATTTATCCGGGAGAGAAACAAGCTCTTGGTTAACCCGCGTGCGTCCAGCGACTTGCAGCTAAGGGGGCGCAATCCCGGCAGTCCATCCAATAAATAAGAGCAGGCATATCTATGCCAGACCAACTAAAAGCGTATTGCTTTAACGTATTGATACGAGCTAAAGTGTCGCGCGGTGTTAACTTCCATTTCTAACTAATCCGGGGGTGACTGCTTTGCGATTTCCTCGTTCGCTTTTTACCATCGTGAAACGCTCTTATCGCTCGCAGATCCCCTTCCTGTACGGGAAGCTATCGAAAACTCCGACGCGCGCTGGCTACGCCTCAATGGCTGCCTCGCTGCCGCTGGCCCATGCCTTCCTGCTGCTTTTGTGGCTTGTGATGGGGGCGTTCCCGGCGTGGGCCCAAACGGGAGCGAGCCTTTCCGGCCTGGTGACGAACCAAACCGGCGTAGTGCTTCCCGACGTCTCGGTGACCATCAAGAACGTCGCCACAGGTGAAACGCGCACGGTCGCAACCGACGGCGCGGGACACTTTCAGGCGTCCGGCCTGCCTGCGGGGCGCTTCGAGGTTCGAGCGGCAAAACAAGGGTTCGGCGATGAAACCCGTGCGGGAATCACGCTGACGGTTGGCCAGGACACTACGGTCGACATCAAGCTGCAACAGGGCACTCCCGATGTCTGCACGAGCGGCCACGAGTTTGCTACCACCGATTGTTCGCTGACCTGGCACGGCTTCACGGTATATGGTGCATATGACATCGGCGTTGGCTACGTCACCCACGGCTTACCGGTAAACGGCTATAACTATGAAGGCGAATCTCTGGTGAATCGAAACGGTTATCAATCTCGATTCGTCGTCGCACCGAACAACCTGCAGCAGACGGGTCTGGGCGTCAGGGGCAAGGTAGAGTTTCTGCCTGGCTGGTCCGTTGTGTTCAACGCTTCCACTGGAATCAATCCGAATTCCGGCCTGCTCGCCAACGCGTCAGCGACCCAGACCGTCAACAACGGCCTTCCCAGGGCCAGCTACTCGTATGCCATCGATGGCGCGCGCGCGGGCCAACCCTTCAATGACGAATACTATGGCGGTGTTTCGTCCAAAGTCTTCGGCACGTTGACTTTCGGTCGCCAGCGTTCTCTCGGCACGGATGCGATGCTCCTTTACGATCCGGCCGGCGGCGGCTATGCCTTTTCCTACATTGGGTATAACGGCACGATGGCCGGCGGCGGCGACACCGAAGACTCCCGTTGGGACAACACCCTGAAGTATCGCTTCGCCTATGGCCCGGTCCATTTCGGCGCGATGTATAAATTCGCCAACGGATCTGCCGGCTGCTTCTCGGGCACCGCAGGCTGGACTGCCACGACCTGTACGGCGCAATCGGCGCATAACAACGCCTATGGATTCGACCTGGGCGGATCCGTCCACAAGTTCTCCGCCGACCTCGTCTTCCAACATTACAACCAGGCCATCAGCGTATTGAACCCCTTGTTGGGGCCTCAGAGTCCGGCGGCGCCATATCAGTCCACCGTCAACAGCATCAATACAAACCAAATCGTGGGAGTGAATCTGATCGACCCGAACGACACCGTATATGGCATCGTGACCGACAACAACGCCATTATGGCCGCTATTAAATATACGTGGGACCCGTTCAAGTTTTTTGCGGGCTACGAATACATCTGGCAGAACAACCCGTCGAACCCGCTGGGTGTTGGCGCCACGGACCAGGGCGGTTACATCATGAGCGGCGTCGAAGACAACAATCTTGATTCCGAAAAATTGGTGCAGATCTGGTGGACAGGCGCGAAGTACACCTTCCGCAGCAAAACCGACTTCACTTTCGCCTGGTATCAACAGCGGCAGAACGACTTCCGTGTTCCGCCGACTTGCTCGCCCTCAGCCGGTTTCCGGGCTTCTTGCGCGGGCACCCTCAACGAGGGGTCGTTCTACGTAGATCATCACTTCACCAAGCGTTTCGACGCTTATGCCGGAGTTGCGTATTCCTGGGTGAGCGGCGGTCTGGCCATCGCCATTCCTCATGGCCCCGGCGTCCCCTATTTCAGCAACAACAACACGGCTCCGACAATCGGCGGTCGTTTCACTTTCTGATCGCTTTCGCGGAGGGCTCGCCAAGGGGCCCACGTGGGTACCTGAAGCGCGTGACATCGCCCTGTTCTTCGCGGCAGTGCGAACTTCGCGACAAGCCACTCTGCGATCTGCTCGATACGTTTCCCGTTTTGACTTAGAGAGTTAGCGGCGAGTAGCGGTAGCTTTTAGCAGAAGTTTAGGACCATGTGGAGTTGCGCAGCTCGGCAAGAGCTTAAGCTATCTGCTCGCGCCTGATATCCAACAAAACAAAAGGGGCAGCTCGGTGAGGAGCTGCCCCTTTTTCCGTCCACAGGGAGGACGGAGCGCTATGTCTCCCGGTTTAGGGGAGGTAGTAGCGGAAAGAGGTGAAAATCATGTTGTCGATGGCCTTGGGGCGCTGGCTCACGCCAGGAAGACCGGTCGTGGCGCTGGTGTCGTTACCGGACCAGCCGACCTTCTCGAGATAGGAGTACTGAATACCCCAACGCACGCGGCCTTTGTTGCCCTGGTAAATGTTATGCCAGAAGCCAAGCGTGCCTTCGATGACTTGGTGAACGTCTCCGGTGCAAGTGCCAGCGCTACCAGGAGCCGTGGGCGAAGAGTTTGTGGCGGTCGCTGACGGGAAGCCTTCCGTCGTGCAACCCGAGTTGTTGAAGAGAGGCGAGCCGAAACCAACGCCAACAGGGAAACCTGCAGCGTTGAGGATCGTGAAGTCCGTGCGAGCAGCATATTCGCCGCCGTAGTAGGCATAGATGTCGAACTTGGGACTGGGATGAAGCTCAAGTTCGGCGAGGTATGCGGCACCGCGGATCGGAGCGAGAGTGCCATCCGGACGCGCCGTTACGTCAGCCAACTGGGCTGAGCTGTAACGGTTAATGCCGTCGCCACCCTGGAAGTGAAGCATGACGTCGACTTTTTTGGCCACGACGGGAAGCCGCGCAGTTGCGCCGACGCCACCTCCGATTCTTCCATCGTTGAACGCACCCGCTACGGAAGTCCCGCTCCCAGCGCACTCCGCTGGAAGATCGGCAACGATGACAGGAACCGAGCCGCAAGGATAGACGCGAGCGCGGAACGGGCTAAGGATGCCTACGACTTCATAGTGGCCAAAGCCGGGATCGAGAGCGGCCTTGAAGAGGAAGTCAGGAGACTTGTTCGCCGTATAGCCAGTTGTGTCGACGAAGTTTTCGAGCCCGCCGCCTGCGCCGGGAATGTTGAAGAAGAAGTTGTTGCCAGTGTTGTGGCCGGTGTAGGTAGTTTGTGGTCCTTCGATGTCTGCGGCCACGGCGAACTTGCCGTCGTCAAAGTGCTTGGCGACGCGGAAGCCGTAAGCTCGCTGCCAAGCCCAGCCGACGAGGTACTGTGGATCGATCATCATTGGGAACTGTTCCGCGAGATTTTCGATACCATGACGATCTTCGGTGACCAGGCTCCACATCTGGCCGGCGGAAACGGACCAGCCGTTATCCCAAGCTGCCCTACCCCACAGTTGCCGCATGCGCAGCACATAGCTGTTGCTCTGGCGACCGTTAGAGGTGACACCTGTGCCGAGGAAGTCAGTTTCGTAGTAGCCCGTTATCTTGGCACTCGCAATGGTGGTATCAGCGCGCAACGATAAGCGAGTCTGCCGAGCGGTGAACTCGTTCTCGCTGACCCTGCTCAGAGCATTGTTGGGATAGGGTATACCGGTGAATTGAGTGTTGATCGTGTCGCCGGTGGCGTGAGTGCGGGAAACCGTCTCAGCCGCGATGAAACCGCCAGGTGTAAATTTGACGCCCTTGTAACTAATCGAGGCCGGGCCTTCTTCGTCCTCTTTCTTCGCTTCGGCTTGCGCGGCTACTACGGTTGTTTTGAGGGCCGCGTTGCTGGCCGACAGATCGGCAACCGTGGTATTGAGTGTGTCCGTCGTGCTCTTCACTGCAGCAGTAGTGTTGACCGCTTCGGTGGCCTTGGTGGTCGCTTCCGCTGCGCGCGAATTGGCCGCAGCGGCTGCGTCACGCGCTTCGTCGATTTGACGATCGCGCTTGGCAAGTTCTTCCTTCAACAAAGTAAGCTGCTCTTGCTGAGATTGCAGGACCTGACGGAGCTCTTCAATCTCGGCAGTGATCGCCGCGTCCGACTTTTCCGACTTTGTGGCCGCCTTGGGTTTGGCTGGCGTCGCAGGCTTGGCAGGCTGCGCGTCGGCGTCCTTCGGCGTGTCCTTCGGTGTATCAGCGAGTGCCGTCCCAACCGTGAGGAACAACGATAGTGCTAGTGCTGCTAGTTTTTTCATTTCCTCTCTCTTTTAATGCGAAATTCGACTGCATACCGATGAGTATGCAAACCACCCCGCGCAAAAGGTAAAGGCCGCGTCTTACAGTTACGTGAACCTAATGTTAATATCCTGTAACAATATGGAATTGGTGGACGTAACCCGTTGAGCTAGCGAAGGTTACAGAACAGGCCGAGGGTCAACAACCACAAAAAATGAGGGCAACGTACCGAACTGTAACGCTTTCGGTGAAGCTGCATTCATGTAGGAGTGGATTGAAAATTCGGCTCATTCACGCCTTCGATTAACGGCCTTCCGCCCTCGAACGCGAGGAAGGTTCTACTTCGGTGCGGCTATGGTAAAGGCGAGGACAATTTGCGTCAAGCGATATTGGAATTTTGCATCGGTGTCCTGGATGTCGGCTTCCGTTTTCTGCAGTTCGGCTTGCGTGAATTCGACGATCGAGCCGAGACCCAGATTGTAGCGCGCTTGGGCTAGGTCAAGAGAGAGGTTGGCCTGCTCCCGCAGCTGCTGCGTTACAGAGAGACGCTCGAAAGCACGTAGGGAATCTTGCCAGGCGTTGCGAACGTCGCGGGCGATGTTGTTGCGAGTGTCCAGGAGCTTCTGGCGCTCGGCTTCCGTCTGTAGATCCGCCGCTTTTCCGCGCGCGTTGTAGAGAAATCCGTTGAAGACTGGAATGTTGATATTCACGCCGACGGCACCGTACCAGCTTTCAATGTGGTTGTCGCGGACGGGCGCTTGCCCGACAACGCCAAGGGCGTTGATCGTGGGCCGCACGAGATCGTGTTCCGCACTGCCGAATTTTTGTGCGGACTCGACCTGAAATTGCAGGGCTTTGATTTCGGGACGCTGTTCGAGGGCTTGCTGAATCAGGGGAGCGATGTCAGCGACCGGCTGAGTGATTGGAGCAGTCTCTTCGACAAGCTGGAAATTCTGCTCGTCCGAATAGCCCAAGATCGCTGAAAGCGCGGCGAGGGAAGTCTGATAATTGTTTTGCGCCTCGAGCAAGAGGAGCTTGCCGCGCGCCAGATCGACATTGGAAAAACTGAGGTCGATATCTGATTTGAGCTTGGCGTTCGTCAAGGCTTGCACTTTGTCGACCAGCGTCTGCCGGGCATGTACGGTTTCTTGCGCGACGGTGACGAGAGCTTTGGTCTCGAGAGAGTTGTAAAAGGCTTGATCGACGACAAGGAGAATGTCAGCGCGCGTAGCGGCGGCGGTTTGACCTTCAGCCTTGGCGTTATATTCCGAGCTGGAAAGCAAATTGGTTGTGCGGCCAAAGTCGGTGACGAGCTGACTGACGCTTACTCCATCCGCTGCACGCGAATAAAGGATCGAGTTGGTAAGAGAACCAGCGGCTAGGCGGCTTCCGGGGTTGGCATCCACGGCAGTGAGGCTGAGATAGGCATTGGGCATAAGAGCAGAACGGGCTTCGCGGACATACTGCTGCGCCGCGAGCGCGCGCAACTTACCGATAGTGATCTGGGGATTATTTTTGATAGCGATGGCTTCAGCTTGTTGCAAGGTCAGTTGCGTGACGGTCCCTGCCGCGCTCGCTGATGCATCGGGCGGCGGCGGCACGGCCTGCGCGTGAACTCGAACAGACAAAAAGGCGATCAATGCCAGGAGATAGAAAATAGGACGGCTCACGATTTCGCCTCCTCAATTCTCGGTTCATTACCGCCATGCACGACGAGGTAAACGGCAGGAACCAGGAACACAGTCACCACCACGGAGATGCCTAAGCCACCGATAATGGACCGCGCCAGTGGGGCGTACTGCTCGCTCCCGGCTTCAACTCCCAGGGCCATTGGAATCAGACCCAAAAGTGTTGCGAGAGAAGTCATGAGAATCGGCCGCAGGCGTACTTTGCACGCTTCCACGACCGCTTCGCGCATTGCCATACCGCGTTCGTGCAGGATGCCGGAAAATTCCACAATCAAAATACTGTTAGAGACCACGATGCCGGTCATCATAATGACGCCCATCAGCGACATGATGTTGAGTGTGGTCTTCGTTACCAAAAGGAAAAGAATGACCCCGGAGAGGCCTGGGGGGATGGCCGTCAGAATAATGAGCGGGTCCAAGAATGATCTGAACTGCGCCATGAGAATGAGATAGACAAGGGCGATGGAAAGAATCAGGCCGACGCCAAATCTCAAAAACGATTCCTGCATGCCGATGACTGCGCCTTGGACTCGAATGCGAGCGTTCGGGGGAAGATGCAAGCGCGAAATGAGTTGGTTCACTTCTTTGTCCATGGCCGAGAGGTCTTCCTTTTTGGGCATCACGTAGATGTCCACGACGCGCCGGATTTGGTAGTGATCGACTTCCGTGGGGGTCTCGATGGGTTCGATTTTCGCTAGGGATTGCAATGGGGTGTAAGCTGCAGAATTCTGGGCGCGGAGGGGGATGTTTTTAAAATCGGACATGGTCATCGAACCAATCTGTTTGTTTGAATATTGGACTGTAAGCATGTAGTTGTTTCCGGTCTTTGGATCGATCCAGTAGCTCGGAGCGATCACTCCGTTCGAAGTCAGTGCGGTAATAACGTTATCGACGACTTCCTTTGGCGTGATGCCCAGTTGGCTGGCCTGCTCGCGATCGATGTCCAATTGCAGGCCTGGATAATCGATGTCTTGAGGAATCAGGATGTCGCTCACGTGTTC
>Ga0210388_10000626_pt1 | contig 28270 bp, 25 predicted proteins | sample IncBWC19OmetaG_FD_155485 | JGI IMG/M metagenome (GOLD analysis project Ga0210388, IMG submission 155485) | Forest soil microbial communities from Barre Woods Harvard Forest LTER site, Petersham, Massachusetts, United States - Inc-BW-C-19-O ...
CTGGTCGGTCTGAAAGATCAGTACCAGGTGGCTTTCGGGAACGATACCGATGCTGATCGGCACGGGATCGTAACTCCGGTTGCGGGTTTGATGAACCCGAATCATTACCTTGCCGTTGCCATCCGCTATTTGCTCAAGCACCGGCCCCAGTGGAGTAACACGGTTGCGGTGGGAAAGACTCTGGTGAGCAGCAGCATGATTGACCGAGTAGTGAAAAAGCTCGGCCGCACACTCCGCGAAGTGCCGGTGGGCTTCAAGTGGTTTGTTCCGGGCCTGGTCGATGGCTCGTACTGTTTCGGCGGAGAAGAAAGCGCTGGAGCGAGTTTCCTTCGTCTTGACGGCACCGTATGGACGACCGACAAGGACGGGCCGATCATGGACTTGCTGGCGGCAGAGATTACGGCGCGCACTGGCAAGAATCCCGGGGAACATTACGGCGAACTGACGGCGGAGTTCGGCGTTCCGTACTACACGCGCGTCGACGCGCCCGCTACGCCCGAGCAGAAAGCAAGGCTGCAAAGACTCACCCCGGAAGCGGTAAAGGAGTCAGACCTAGCAGGCGAACCCATCACCGCCAAACTGACCAAAGCTCCGGGCAACGATGCCCCAATCGGCGGCTTGAAAGTTGTGGCGGAGAGTGGTTGGTTTGCAGCGCGACCCTCCGGTACCGAGAATATTTATAAGATCTACGCCGAGAGTTTCAGGAGCCAAACCCATCTGAGCGCAATTTTAAGGGAAGCCGAGCAAATGGTGAACAGGGCGCTAGGATCCTCCACGGTTGTCTCTCGGGACGAAGTCCGGCCATGAGCGGCATTGACGCGCTCATTAATATGCCGCCGTTTCCGACCGAATATCGTGCTTCTGGCTTGTTGCTGCACGTCACTTCGCTGCCGTCTCCGTATGGCGTTGGCGATCTGGGATCGTCCGCGTTCTCGTGGATTGATCGTCTCCACGATGCTGGCCAAAGGTGGTGGCAGGCGCTCCCGTTGGGTCCGACTGGTTACGGAAACTCGCCCTATCAATCAATGTCGTCGTTTGCCGGCAATGGGCTGCTGATCAGTCCCGGCTCTCTCATTTCGGACGGGCTGTTAAAGGCGAGCGATAGTGAACGCCGGTTTTCCGCGGACGCGGTTGATTATATATCTGTCATTCCGTTCAAACGGCGGTTGCTCGAAACAGCGTGGGCAAATTTCAAAGCCGGTGAGCCCAGAAACAATGACCTGCGGCCTGCCTACGACGAGTTCTGCGCTACGCAAGCGCATTGGCTGGAAGACTACGCTCTGTTCCGGGCACTGAAAGAAAAGTATCGCCAAGCTTATTATCTGGAGTGGCCAGCAGAGTTGGTCCGACGCAGCCCGAGTGCTCTCGCCGAGGCGCGGCGAGAGTTAGCAAGTCAAATGGATCAGGTTCGTTTCGTGCAATTTCTGGTGTTCCGCCAGGCCGATCAACTCAAGGAGCATGCCCATGCCAAGGGCGTGAGCTTGATCGGCGATCTTCCTTTCTTTGTTTCTCCGGATTCCAGTGATGTTTGGGCGAATCCCGAGCTATTCCTTCTCGATGAGCAGCATAGGCCACAATTTGTCGGCGGAGTTCCTCCCGATTATTTCAGCGCACAAGGTCAATTGTGGGGCAATCCCGTTTACAACTGGGATGCCGGGCGTTCGACTGGTTATCGGTGGTGTATTGATCGGTTGCGTGCTCTGCTGGCTCACGTGGATGTGATTCGCTTAGATCACTTTCGCGGGTTCGCAGCCGCGTGGCATGTTCCAGCCAGAGCGCCGACGGCTCAGACCGGGCAGTGGGTGGCGGGTCCGGGAGCCAGCTTTTTTCAAGCGGTGCAAACAGAGCTGGGGCATCTACCATTCATTGCGGAAGATTTGGGTGTGATTACAGCCGACGTGCAGGCCCTGCGTGACCAGTTTCAACTGCCGGGGATGCGCATCCTGCAATTTGCGTTCGATGGTCACGCAGACAATCCATATCTCCCTCGCAACTTTGTTCACAATACAGTCGCCTATACAGGCACTCATGACAACGCCACTACTCGACAATGGTATGAAGAATTGCCCGACTACCAGCGGCAGAACTTGTGGAGCTACCTCCAGCGTGCACCGGGAAGCAGTGCGGATGCCGCTCCGGAGTTGATGCGGCTGGCATGGTCGTCACCGGCCGCACTCGCGATTGCTCCGTTGCAGGATCTGCTCAACTTGGGAAGCGAAGCTCGTATGAACGTGCCAGGTCGTGCCGATGGGAACTGGCGTTGGCGTGTCCGAGAAGACATGCTATCCCCTCAGGCTTTTGAACGGCTGCAGGAATTGACAGAGAGTTCCAAGCGCTCGGTCCGTCCTGCAACATCCATCAGGACGCAAGTGGACAGCGAAGGTGCGACGAGCTTCCACTGATCACGAGCACGCGGATAGTTGACATAGCAAGTGGATGCCGATGAAAAAAGAGACAGCTGTGAACAATTCAAACCCCAAAGTGGACGCCAACTTAGCCGACACTGCCCATTCCGTGGCGGCGCCGCCTGCTAGGCGTCCGACATGGGAAGAAGCTGAGGGCAACCCATTGCCACTTGGCGTCCATTGGATCGAAGAGGAGCAAGCGTTCAATTTTGCCGTTCACTCGGAACATGCGGAGAGCGTCACTCTATTGCTCTATTCTCCAGCCGACCTTGTGAACCCTCTTCTGAGGATTCAATTGGATTTTTTGCACCACAAGTCGGGGCAGATTTGGCATTGCCGCGTCCCAGTCGCAAAGATTGCTGAGGCTCGTTATTACGCATACTCCGTCTCGGGACAGACCATTCCTCAACTCCATAGTTTCGACCCGCAGAAGGTTCTCCTCGATCCGTACGCGAAGTGCATTTTCTTCCCACCCGCTTTTGATCGGAACTTGGCCATGCGAGAAGGATCCAATGCAGGCAGCGCTCCTTTGGGAGTGCTGGCTGATCACCGATCGACATTTGACTGGTCGGGGCATCCGTCTCCGTATCATGAGTCGGATGCAGTCATCTATGAACTTCACGTGAAAGGTTTCACCAAGAACCCAAACTCAGGTGTCGACCCGTCGCGTGCCGGCACATACGCCGGTCTCGTGGAAAAGATCCCCTATTTAAAGGAACTTGGGGTGACGGTTGTAGAACTGATGCCGGTTTTTCAGCGTGATCCACAAGAAGGCGACTACTGGGGCTATATGCCTTTGAATTTCTTTGCGCCGCATGCTCAGTACGCGAGCACACAAAGTGCGGATCAGCAGCACCTTGAATTCAAGAATATGGTGAAGGCTTTTCATCAGGCCGATATCGGCGTAGTGCTGGATGTCGTTTACAACCACACTTGCGAGGGCGACTACAAAGGGCCGATCTATAGCTACAAGGGCCTCGACAGCCCCGGCTATTACATGATGTCCTCCGATCCGGCAAACCCCTACGCCAACTACTCGGGCACAGGCAATACTTTGAATTTCGGCCAGGCTCACGTGCGCAAGATGGTGATCGACAGCTTGCGCTATTGGAAGCGAGGCATGCACATTGACGGCTTCCGCTTTGATTTGGCGTCGGTATTCAGCCGCAACGCGGATGGGTCGCTCAATTGGGGAGAAGCGCCCATCTTTAGTGAAATTGCCGCTGATCCTGAATTAGGACGGGTGCGTCTGATCGCGGAGCCTTGGGACACAGCCGCTTATCAGCTTGGGCGCGGCTTTCCCGGCCTGACTTGGCTGCAGTGGAACGGACGGTTTCGAGATGACATTCGCCGTTTTGTTAAGGGCGACAATGGGATGGTTCCTGATGTGATGCGACGTATCTATGGAAGCGATGATTTGTTTCCAGACAGCCGCGCCGACGCTTATCACGCGTACCAGAGTGTGAATTACGTAACTTCCCACGACGGCTTCACCCTCTACGATCTGGTTTCCTACGATCGCAAGCACAATTTGCAAAATGGAAATAATAATCAGGACGGCACCGACGCGAACTATAGTTGGAATTGTGGGCAAGAAGGGGATGAATCTCTCTCCCCCGCCATCCTCGCGTTGCGCCGGCAGCAAGTAAAGAATTTCTGCTGCCTGCTCTTCTTGTCCAACGGTACGCCGATGTTTCGCGCGGGAGACGAGTTCCTGAATACTCAACTCGGTAACAACAATCCCTATAACCAGGATAACGAAATTGGATGGCTGGATTGGAGTCAACTCCGAACCAATCAGGAGATTTTTCAGTTCTTCAAGAAGATGATTGCGTTCCGGAAAAATCATCCCTCGCTGAGCCGGAGCAGGTTTTGGCGGGAAGATGTTTCCTGGTACGGCGTCGGCCCCGCGGTCGATTTGTCCCACGACTCGCACAGCCTGGCGTTCTGCCTGCACGGCGCTTCTCAAGGTGATGACGACATCTACGTAATGGTCAATGCATACTGGGAAGAGTTGGAGTTCAATGTGCAAGAGGGAACAGCACTGGAGTGGAAGAGAATCGTGGACACCGCTTTACCCAGTCCAGATGATTTCTCGGACAACGGAGTCCCTTTGGAGCGGACGAAATATCTGGTGGCTCCAAGATCGATTGTTATCTTATGTCGACCCAAGAAGAGCGACACTCGGGAGGGCCCATGAGCACGCGATCTAAGATCATTAGTGCCATCAGTACTTTCATGCTGATTCTCGTTTGCGTTTGAACCCGCAGCTCTCAGTTAAATGCCGCCGCGCCGGGTACTTGATGTCAGGTGCAGGCACGGTTCAACGCTTCTGGTACGGGTGGAAGATGTAGTCCTTCGCCTTCACGGGCGTATGGCACGCGTACCCGCAGTCTGAGGGGCTGTTAGCATCGGCCGTGAATTTGTCTGTTGCGGCATCGTAGTTGAACACCGCGTATCCCCATCCGCCGCTTTTCGGAAATCTCTTGCTGTCCTTTTCCATGACGAAGGCCTGTTTAAAGACGTCTGGCACATCCACGACAAAGGGAGCCTCCGTACTCTTCTTAGGCTTCCACTGGAGCTTCGCGATCATGGAGCCGTCTGGGAAAGGTTGGCCGTTGCCCGGAATGCCGACTTTGTACGCCTTGATCATGGTCGGATTGGCGACGATCACCTTCAGCACTTCGTCGGTGCGGGCGGAAGAGACCACCGACCAGTCCTCGTATCCCCTGAAGTCGGAGAACGCGATGCCGCTCGGCGATTTCAGCGAGTACTTGTCCTGCGCGTCGTGCGCGTAAACGGCCGCAGCGACGAGGGCGGCGAGTACTGCCACGGCGGTCGTAGCGATGGTAAAGCCGGCGATACGTTTCACGGCGGTGCGTGTTTCTACCTTTTGTTCTTCTTGTTCTTGTGCCACAGATTTCCTCACAAGTTCAGACATGGTATTTTCTCCTTCACAAAAAAGCCTTCTAAGCTCTATCAACGTGCATCTCGAACCGTTCCCATTAAGCCAGACATGAAGGAAGTAAAACCATTGGACTATGGTATCGTCTTGGCATCGTTTGCAACCAGTCGTGCGATAAGGCCGTTACCCGTCAACTTGCCGGCAGAAGGAACCATGAAACCTAACCAACTGTCGTACAGACGTTAAGTTCATGCCATTTCCGGCGGCTTTCTAGCAAGGGGCAACCCTCCATCATGCGTGAGGAAACATTCGCATCATCGGTTGATGTAGGTTATGGCTGCGGGAAACCGAACATCAACCACGACTGGTTGGCTACCCAGTGCGGGTACAGCTCCGTCATCTGATCGAACAGCTCCTGGTCGGACGTCGCGGTTTTCTGCAACCGATCGAAGTCCTCCAGGTAACGCTTGGTGTCTTGGATCGTCGACGGAGAGTCGGGCGCGCCAGTCTTCTTGTGACCGGCGACAACCATCGCGGGGTTCAGCGCCGCTAAGCGGTCTAGCGCCGCGATCCAATTCTTTCGGCTCTCAGGGGTGGTGTCGCCGACGTACATGCGGCATTGGTTGTACACTACGTCGCCAGCGACGATCAGGCCGATCGATGGAACGTGTAGAGACGTCGTATCGGCACTATCGGTGTGGCCCTGCTCGATGATGCGCAATTCGTGGCCCTCGAGAGTGAACGTGTCGTGCCCATAGGGCTCGGGTGCAACCAACTTAGTGGGCACTTGCCCAGGAAAGAGCCGGCGGGCTAACCGCTCCACTGTGGGAGACAAATACACCTGCATGGCGTTCACCGTCTTGGGCGTTGCTATCGCCCGAGCGCCGGGGAAACGGTCCAGCAGAATGCTCAGACCGTAGAAGTGGTCGAAATGGGCGTGCGTTATATAGATGGTCTCCAGGTTGCGGTTGTGCAGAGCAATCCAACTCGCAAGAGCCTCGGCCTCAGCCACCGTCGTCATCGCGTCTACCAGCACCGCGTCGTACTCGCCGAAGATTAAAGTCGACGTGATAGGGTCAAAGCCAAACGCTTCGCCGAAGGGCTTTGGCCGCTCGCCGACCATAGTCTTTCCGGGGGCGGTAAAAACGTTCACACTAAGCGTGGTCTCTTTCAGCTTATTTGCGCCATCCATCTGGTACTCCTGTCAATCCCAGAGCGAGTAAGTGTTTAAGGCAAAGAATCCCAGAAGCGTGACGACAAGTCTATTGGACGAATGTATCGATCCAAACCAAAGCAGGGATTGAAATATGGCAACCTGTTTTGATTTTTGCGTACGCTGCCAGAGCCTCACTCGTTCAATAGCGAAAATTTGATCCGAATCAGGATGCGCCAGCCGCCGCACTTCTTCTCTCGTTGAGCGCCGGTATAAGGAGTTTCAGAAGCGCTTCGTCCGAGAACGGGTTCTGACCTGAGATCAACTCGCGATCTTGAAGGACGTAGCTCTTCCACGGAGCGAGCACACTTACGTCACCGCCTGCCGTACGCAAGGCGAAGTCCGGATAGAAGAGAACCTTACCGCCAATTTCAAGCGGCTCCCGCTGCTGCTCTTCCGCCGTCGAAAAAATGGTCATCTTATATCCGGAGTAAATCCATCCTTGAGCCTTTGCCCGCGCTCCAGCGGCATCGCCCGCAGCCAGCGCTCCGACCACCTCCGTCGAATTCGGAAGAGCTGAGAGAAGTGAAATCGGGCCATGGCAGAGCACCGCCGTAGGCTTGGATGTTTCATGAAAGTGTCTCATCACGATGCCAGCGTCGGGATCATCGAGAAGATCTATCATCGGACCATGCCCGCCGGGGACGAAAACAGCGTCATATTGATCCAGGCCAGATGCGATGACATCCGAGATGCGAGTTGGAGTTTTGAGCCCAGTCAGGCTGTCGCGGAATTTTAGATAGTCCTGGAGCTTAGCCTCGTCCCCGCCGAAAAACTGGGCTATAGCTGAATTGACATCCAATTGCGGCGTGTTGCCTTTGGGGTTGGAAAAAGTGATTTCGTAGCCTTCCTGCATCAAGGCCCGAACAGGAACCGTCAGTTCGTTGAGATAGTAGCCAGCGCCGGCATAAACTTTGCCATCTTTTAATGGCAAGCCGTGACCGCTTGAGACCAGCACCAAGACTTTTCCTTTTGTTGTCATTTTGTTCTCCTCTCTGAAATCGAATCTGCTTCCCGAAATCTTAGCCGTACTTGAGAGACGTGCTTTGTCCGACCTCGATGATGTAACCGTCAGGGTCGCGGATGTAGCAGCGAATCTCGCCGTACTTGGGAATCGGCGGCGTGAGGAACTCGGCTCCCCGGCTTTTCCACAATTCGTAGCACGCTTGAATATCCGCAACGCGGAAATTCATAAAGCTGTTGATGTGATTCGGGTCGGGCACGCTGAGCGTTACCGTGGGCTTGTCCGGGGTCGGCCCGCCCCCGACGTTCAGAATCATCCAGATATTCGCAAGCTGAAGGTACGGAGGCGCGTTGCCGTCACCCATGGTCAGAATGCGAGCGCCGAAGACCTTTTCGTAGTAGCGAGCCGATCGCTCGACATCGGCGACGGTGAGAAAATGCGCGACGGTGATCCCTTCGCGCGGGGGCATCTCATAGCTCTTCTGTTCAACTTGTACGGCGTTCATTGATAGCTCCTTTCGATATTGTGCGCATTACAAATATAGTGCCCCGAGTCCCGCTCCCACTCATAAAAAATCGATCGACGCCAGCTAGTGCAGCAACGATTCCCAATTGGCTGGCACCCTTCCTGCGGGTCCGGGTACGGGCTGGTTTTTTGGATGTGAATGCGGCGGAAGCAACTCCACACCCTTGATCATCCCCTGCTTCTCGTAATCGTAGAACCAATCCTCACCCGGCTCGAAACTGGCAATGATCGGATGCCCAGTCGCCGCCGCATGCTTGGATGCATGCTGGCTCGGAGAAGTGTCACAGCATCCGATGTGCCCACACTCCGCGCAACGACGGAGATGAAACCACCAACCTCTCGGTGACGCCAGGCATTCGACACACCCATCGCCACTCGGCTTCGAAGCGGGGTTGATTCCGCGCAGACCCTTTTTCACTTCCGATTATCCTTTCGTGTCCTCCGCTCGCGCGTCACGGCGCCTTTGGCGGCAGCCTCTTTTCTATTCTTTTGAGGATGAACGCCCAGGTCGTGCCATGACGTTTCCGCAAGGTTGACGTCATAGTAGTTTGCAGCTTTCTCGATGTTCGCGAACGCCAAAGCTCGGTCGGCATCGGAGACGTCGATGACTTGATCGAACCGCGCGACCGCGTTACGCACATGTTGGGCGTCAGTCAGTGGTTCTTTGCGCTGCTTCGGAAACGCGTAGACGCTGTCGGGTAAGTCGCTCTGCTTCGTCAGCCGTCCGTGTTTCTCGTGAGGTTTCCAAGTCGCTTCCGGCATGTCTTCGTCATCCTTTCTAAGGTGGGAATCCGTCCGCCATCCATTTAGCGAATAATTCAATGCGAGATTGCGGCCAAGGACCTTCTCCTCTTGGCGGTGGGGGCGGCATTACCGCTCCGCCGATTCCACGAATGCGATCGTAAATGGCAGCGGCGTGCTTTTTGACGTCATCGTAACTTCCCAGGTTGAACGCCTTGCTCATGCCGCGAATGTCCCGTTCCGTAAAGAGCGGGCGGATGTCGGTTTGAAAGCTCGTCGTTTTCGTCATTGCGCCTCACAGTCACCGGATAGACGTATGTCCCAGCCTTCTCCGTGAATCTAAGACTTCCTGCCGCTTGACGTCAAGGTGTAGGGTTTTCGTTTCAAGTGCGAGCCAACGAAATCAAGGTAACGTTGACGTCATACCTCCTCATGCCGTTCCCTTTCCAATTAGAATGTATCTATATCAATATAATCTGCATCAATGTATTATACGGCCGGGGCCGGGAAGGCACGGTTCATTAGGAGATGAGCATGAAGATCGCTTCTACAATCGCACGGTATTTGCTTGGTTTTATCTTTTTGACGTTTGGGCTCAATGGGTTCCTTAACTTTATTCCCATGCCGCCGCCGACGGGCATTGCAGCGCAGTTCTTCGGAGCCCTCTTCGTGTCCCGGTTTTACATAGTGATTTTTCTCTTGCAGATAGTACCCGCGGTCCTGTTGCTCGCGAATCGCTACGTGCCTTTGGCTCTCACGATTCTGGGGGCCGTAATTGTCAACATACTTTGCTTTCACATTTTCATGGCGCCCGCGGGTTTGCCGCTGGCTGTGGTCGTTACCGTATTGTGGTTTCTTACGGCTTGGAAGGTGCGGTCCGCGTTTGCGGGGATCCTTCAACGTTGATCCGCCAGTACCAGTATGGGAGAAGCACCATGTCGAACAGGCTTTCAGGGAAAGTTTGCATTATCACCGGCTCCGGTGGAGTCTCACCACATAATCATCCAAACAGGGAACTTAAGGGCTCCATCGTGATGTTGGGTAAGGCATCTATCCGGTATCTGGCTCATTCTTGGAGCATAGTTTGCGCGACACGGTCCTTTCGGTAAGCTCGCTGGAATCGCACTTATCGATACGCAGATTCTGCGGGTGTATGATACCTCGCATGGCCTCGCCGGGACAGGAAGCCGAGTTGTTGAGAAGGCTGTTCCTCATCGACTTTATGCCCGCGACCGCGAACCGGCGCGAGCTCCTAAATTTGACTCGCTTTGGCGCGAACAGTAGAAACGTGCAGTGTGCCTAGACACGAAGTTTCTGCGGTATCGCCGTTAGTGAATGTTCCGCCGGAAGTTCATCACAGATGAGATTGAGTTTAGGTCGTTGCCCTGCGCTCGAACTGGCCCTGGTCGTTCTGTTCTTAGTCCCGGTCTGCGCCTTAGCATGGGCAAGAGCGGGCGACAGCGCTGACACCTTCTCGCTCGATTCTCCGGTAGACACGGAAACCATCAGGCTTCCCGTCGTCGACGGTAAGGATATCCGCTTTGCACGGTCTGACATCGCGAGGAACAACGCGGGACGAGTAACGGGGCACTCGGCTGGCGAAAGCGCAGTATCCGGCTTTACTGCCGAGCATGTATTTTTCTTTCATCCGCAGCACTCTTTAGCGCATCAAAAACAAAACAGGCCAAAGTCCCTGGACTGAGGATGCAAGCAGTGACAACCACAAGAATCGTCGGAGGCAACTTTGCCGGTGTGCAGTTCGCAAAGACATCGCGCGGCACTGCGGGATGCATGGCAAGCGTTTCTCCGAAAAGGCTTCTAATATCGGCCATCCTTATTTTGGGCATTGGCTTCGCAGCGCAGGGATGCCATTCGCAGAAAAGCAGCGCAAGCCCATCCATCGAGTTCACCCATATCCCGCCGGCGGCGCAAGGTGGACGAGAAAGAGTCGACACGATCTCTGGGCGGGTCAGAAACGCTCAACCAAAGCAGAAGATAGTTATTTATGCGCACAGCGGGCCATGGTGGGTGCAACCCTGGCCGGAACATCCCTTCATTCCCATCAAAGCAGATTCGACGTGGAGCACGGAAACTCATCTAGGATTTGAGTATGCTGCGTTATTGGTGGGGCCGGATTATCATCCGCTGCCCGAGTTGGATGTAGTTCCAACCCGAGGCAGTTCCGTTGCTCTCGTGTCCATCGTGAAGGGCGTAGGAACGCCGCAATTAGCCCCGGCCGGATCGCTTACATTCAGCGACTACGATTGGAGTGTTCGCATGATTGAAAGTGACAAAGGAGGCACGGACAACCTCTACGATGCTGAAAATGCTTGGACCGATGCGAGCGGGGCGCTCCACATGCAGATCAAGAAGAAATCGGGCAGGTGGTCGTGTGCAGAAATATATCTAAATCGCAGTCTGGGGTACGGCACGTATTCTGTAACTGTGCGTGATACTTCTCACTTAGAACCCGCCGCGGCCTTCAGTATGTTTACATTCGACGACCCCGCTAGCGAGCAGCACTTTCGCGAGATGGACGTAGAGATCGGCGGCCGGGGTAACGCTGCGAATAAGGAAAATGCACGATATATAATTCAACCGTTCTACATTCCTGGGAACCTGTTCCTTTTTGCGGCGCCATCAGGCACCTTGACGTATGTCCTGCGCTGGGAATCTGGACATGCAACTTTCAAGACCTTTCGCGGAAGATCTGCTGGTGTCGGAGCGCAACTCGTTTCTGAGCATGAGTTCACGTCCGCCATACCGGCACCCGGTAAGGCAATGCCCAGGCTGATCTTTTACGTCGTTGCGAGCGACAAAAATCCTATGCAGAAGCCAAGCGAGGTTGTGGTTGAAAAGTTTGAGTATCTTCCGTGAGGACGGTTTTGGGAGGCGCTGGCTACTTAGGTGTGCCATTGCCGGACTCGTGGGCGTCTGCTTGGCTGTTCCGGCGTCTGCGCTCGATTCTACTCGGGCAGTGTCGCAATATCTCCACGACTGGTGGGGAACTGAGAGAGGTTGGCCGGGCGGATCTATAACGGCCGTCGCACAGACTTCCGATGGCTATCTCTGGATTGGGACAGAGAAGGGACTGGTTCGTTTCGACGGTTTGAATTTTCACCAGTTCGAGCGGGCCCATCCTGATCCAATCCTGATTGGTCCTGTGCGAACACTCCTGGTTGACGCAAGCGATAACCTCTGGATCTTGCTACAAAACACCCAGATCTTTCGTTACCATAATGGAAACTTCGAGCTTCTCCGAGGAGAGACTGAGAACGGCACAACCGCAATGGCACAGGGGACGTCGGGTGCGGTTTTGCTCTCATCATTAGCTGAGGGAACTCTCACATACGGTGACAACCGATTTCGAAGCCTGTCGTCCGCAGCTCTTCTTACCGGCGCTGCAAGAGTCGCGAACGGCGAGGCTTCTGACCAGCGAGCAACTCCCTTCAGTTGGTTTGATCGTCTGGCGGCGCCTACTTCGGTGGTGATCGCCATGGCGCAGACTGATGACGGAAAGATTTGGCTTGGCACGGAGCGTCAAGGGCTCTTCTATCTCCAAAAAGGCCGCGTTTCGACCGCATCGAATGGGCGGGCTGATGCGAAGATTAACTGCCTTCTTCCGCTTCAAAACTCAGAATTGTGGATCGGAACGGCGAAGGGCATGCTGCGCTGGAGTGGAACAAAGCTTACTCTGGCAGGTGTACCGTCATCTCTTCTCAATCTCGACGTACTTTCTATTCTTCGCGACCGAGACTCGAACATTTGGGTTGGCACGAGTCGCGGACTGTTTCGGTACAACGCGAATGGGCTCTCATTACTGAGTACCAGTGGACCGGTAGCTGCGCTCTTCGAAGATAGGGAGGGAAACATTTGGATCGGTAGCACGCGCGGCCTTGAGCGACTGCGAGACAGCGCCTTCGTAACGTACTCTCTTCCCAACTTGAAATCGCAGAATATGGGGCCATTGCACGTTGGCTCCGGCGGCCGAACTTGGATTGCGCCCACTCAGGGCGGTCTGCGATGGCTGAAGGGAGGAGAAACTGGGGTTGTCACTGCCGATGGGATCGCCAACGATATTGTCTACTCCATTGCAGGCGCTGGCATGGATGATGTCTGGGTGGGACGACAAAAGGGTGGACTCACCCATCTGCGCTCCTCCGGCAATTCGTTCACAGCTATGACCTACACGCAGGCAGACGGTCTCGCACAAAACAGCGTGTACACGGTCTATCGGAGTCGTGATGGCACTGTCTGGTCAGGGACCCTCAGTAGTGGTGTAAGCGAGCTAAAGAACGGTCATTTCACAAATTACACGACTACAGACGGATTAGCGGTGAACACGATATCGTCGATCGCCGAGGGCGCTGACGGAACAATGTGGTTCGGGACCCCCAAGGGCGTCACTGCCATGTCGCAGAAAGTGTGGCAAACCTATACCGCCAAAGACGGATTACCGTCCGAGGATGTTAACTGCCTCCTGCAGGATTCAACGAAAATCCTGTGGATAGGAACGGCCGAAGGTCTCGCTTACCTCAGTGATGGGCAGGTGCATGTGCCCCGCGGAGTACCAGAGTCCCTGCAAGCACCGATATTCGGCATGGAAGAAGACAAAAACGGCTGGCTATGGATCGCGACATCAGATCATGTTTTGCGCGTTCCACGCGACAAACTGCTAAGCGGTGTTGTGAAAGCCGTCGATGTTCGCGAGTATGACCAGGCCGACGGTCTAGAGAGCACTGAAGGAGTGAAGCGGAGCCGATCAGTGATCTCGGATTCAGGTGGAAGGATATGGTTTTCACTCAGCAATGGTCTGTCGGTTGTAGACCCATCTCGAATCACCGCCAGTTCCGCGCCCGCCATCGCTCATATTGACGCACTTTCTGTCGATGGCAGTCCGGTAGACATCCAGGGCATGGTCCGCATTCCTGCCTCGCCACGGAGAATCACTTTCACGTACACAGGTCTAAGCCTTGCAACCCCTGAGCGAGTCCGCTTTCGATATTTTCTCGAAGGCTTTGACCGCTCCTGGAGTGAGCCGGTTGCATCCCGGGAAGCCGTGTACACGAATCTTGGCGCTCATTCCTACCGTTTTCGCGTGGTAGCCCGTAATAGAGAAGGGTTGTGGAGTGAGTCCGAGGCAACGGTCGTGTTCGAAGTTGAACCGACCGTCTGGCAAACGTGGTGGTTTCGGACTATCTCCGCCGCCTTAATTCTTCTTTTAGTGTGGTGCGTGTACCTCTATCACTTGCACCAACTCTCCAAGGAATTCAACATTCGCTTAGAAGAGCGCGTCGATGAGCGCACGCGTGTCGCACGGGAATTGCATGACACGCTGCTGCAAAGTTTCCAGGGACTACTGCTCCGATTTCAGACAGCTTCCAACCTTCTTCCGACGCGCCCTCAGGAAGCCAAACAGAAGCTTGACAATGGGATTGACTTGGCCGCTCAGGCGATCTCGGAAGGCCGGGGAGCGGTACAAGGTCTACGCGATTCCACAACGCTAACAAATGATCTACCGGTAGCGTTGAGTACGCTTGGCGGAGAATTGGGGGCCGAGGAAAACAAGAATCCACCTGTATTTGCAGTTGATGTGGAAGGGGAACCTCGGGACCTCCGCCCCATCCTGCGAGACGAAGTCTACCGGATTGCAGGCGAGGCGCTACGCAATGCATTCCACCACGCACAGGCGCGGCGGGTCGAATTGGAGATTCGGTATGACAAACGGCAGTTTCGGCTGCGGGTCCGGGATGATGGGAAGGGTATTGACCCGAAGCTTCTAAATGAAAACGGATGCGACGGACACTATGGTTTGCGGGGCATGCGCGAACGCGCCAAGCTAATGGGAGGCAAGCTTGCTGTCTGGAGTGAGCTCGATTCTGGCACGGAGGTTGAGCTGAACATTCCTGCGTCGCGAGCTTACGAGATACCTCCCGCTGGGCGGCGTTGGTGGCTGGCTGAGAAGCTCTCTGGGAAAAAGATGGAGGTAGAGTCATGAGTTCGGAGCCCGGTCCGATTCGCATACTGGCTGTCGACGACCATGCCCTCCTCCGCGAGGGGATCGCCGGACTTGTGGCGGGCCAGTCGAACATGAGCTTAGTCGCGCAAGCCTCGAATGGGCGGGAGGCGATCCGCCAGTTCCGTACCCACCGTCCAGACATCACATTGATGGACTTGCAAATGCCAGAAATGAATGGTGTAGATGCAATGATTGCGATTCGCGGGGAATTTCCCGAAGCGCGAATCATCATACTGACCACATACACCGGGGACGTGCAGGTCCTGCGTGCGCTCAAAGCCGGCGCGCGGGCCTATCTGCTAAAAAATCTTTTGCACAAGGAACTGTTGGAAACGATTCGGGTGGTACATGCCGGGAAAAAGACGGTTTCGCCAGAGGTGTCCATTCAACTTGCGGAGCATGCCACGGATGACGCACTGACCCCGGCAGAAGTGCGCGTCTTGAGCCTGATTGCCGAAGGGAATGCCAACAAAGAGATTGCGGCGCAGCTTTCGGTCAGCGAAGAAACGGTCAAGGGCCAAGTCCGGAATATCCTCTCCAAGCTGGGCGCCAACGACCGGACCCACGCCGCGATGATAGGCCTGAAGCGCGGAATCATCGAATCTTAGCGCACTCGAAAGAGTTAATCGCACCAACCTTTTGGGGCTTCCGGTTCGCATCGGGAAGCTCATAACCTCGGTCTTGTTGTGCGTCGACTATTTTCAACGTTTGCCCGCGGCTCGCCTGGCGTAGGCCTTCTGATCATGCGGTTGGTTGCCGGTATTGCAATGGTTGTTCATGGGGTTTCAGCATTGCGCGGCGGGCTTCCAATGGCACCGGCCATATCGCATATGCTCGCTATTAGTGCAGGACTGCTTCTGTTCGCGGGTTTATGGACGCCCATAGCGGGAGCACTTGTGACGCTCTTTGAGCTGTGGAGCGCATTCTCGCAAGGTGGAGATCCGTGGATTGCTATCCTGCTGGGAACACTGGGTGCCGCACTGGCACTACTCGGACCTGGAGCTTGGTCACTCGATGCTCGCCTCTTTGGATGGAAGCGTATCGATATCCGAGACCGAGAGAACTAGTTTTTCGTAACCCTAAAGAGTTATTTTTCTCTTCCTCAAGAAAAGTATCTCCTGCCTCCTCAAGATAGTGGCAAAGCAGGCCCTGAAATAGCTGTGGCTCTCGGCTCCATTTGGGGTTGTTTGCAAAGCACATTCGCTCCACCATGAGCGCGTGAGGTCAGAAGGGCCGGCAGTGAACGAGGCGTCGTCGGCTCCGAAATCAGAATGGTCCCTCCTAACGGATGGAAGGTTGTGACCAAAGCCGATCGGTAGTCACAACGGTAAGGAGACTTTATGGCGGCAGCAACGCAAACGGCCCATAGAACGGAAGCTAGCGCACGCTTAGGGAAAGGCTCAGATCACGCGCGCTCCGGAGTTTTGGACACGGGAATACGAAGTTCCCCCGCGTGCCACTTCGAGAAAGCCTTGCGGGAAAGGATCGTGGGCCAGGAAGAAGCAGTGCAGGCGCTTGTCGATCTCTATCAAGTGTTCTGCGGCGGTTTGCAACCTCCCGGGCGCCCTGTGGGAAACCTGCTGTTTTTAGGCCCGACAGGCTCTGGGAAGACGGCCATTGTCGAAGCGGCCGCCGAGATTCTGTTTGGGGACAGTCGCGCAGTTATCAAGCTGGATTGCGCGGAATTCCAGCACTCTCACGAAATCTCTAAATTGATTGGATCGCCGCCAGGATATCTGGGGCACCGCGAAACGCACCCGCTTATAACGCAAGAAGCTTTGGCCGCGAGCCACCGCGAGCACTTGAAACTGAGTTTCCTGCTGTTCGACGAGATTGAGAAAGCGAGCGACGCGCTATGGCAGTTGCTGTTAGGAGTGCTGGATAAAGCGACGCTTACACTAGGCGACAATCGGAAGGTAGATTTGTTACAGACCGTAATCTTCCTGACCTCGAACCTAGGGGGCAGCCAGATCGCTGATCTGATGCACGGTGGTATGGGGTTCATCCAGCCGAAGGACAAGGCGACAACTGGATTGCATGAGAAGGTGCAGAGGACCGCCGTGGAAGCGGCGAGACGGAAGTTCTCGCCAGAGTTTATGAATCGCCTGGACAAAGTCGTGGTGTTCCATCCCCTGACGCGCGAGGAACTGGATGAGGTGCTGGATATCGAACTCAGGCAAGTACAGAAGCGGGTGCTGGACTCGACGACGCGTCCCTTCTTGTTTCGAATTACAAGCGAAGGCCGGGAGTTCCTCCTGGAAGAGGGAACCGACCAAAGATACGGAGCCCGCCACCTGAGGCGCGCCATTGAGCGTTACGTGGTGTACCCAATAGCCAAACTACTGGCGACTGCGCAAGTGCATCAGGGTGATGCGCTGGTTATCGATCACCATCCCGGCGAACAGGAGCTAATTTTCTCAAGAGACGCGGAAAGCCGACCGGCCGATCCAAAGATTGACTTTCGCTTAGCGAACTCGGGACAAGTGATAGCCTCGGAAGCGCGAGTTTGAGTCTCGTCCACTATCCATACTAAAGATACCGGATCGCCGCAATTGGAAAGAGGAGCACAGCATGAGCACAGCAGCAGATTCAATCATGGAGCTTACTCTGCACCCAGAAAGCTCGCCGATAAATACTCGCCATCGTGCTGATGAACGGACGGCGCGCAAGCCGGAACGCGCGGGATCCTCGTTCCTGGATACGATCGTAGGGCGCTGCGGCAGCCTGCGCGCAATCCTCAGTCAGGTAGAGGCCGTGGCCGGCACGAACACAAGCGTCTTAATTACGGGAGAAACGGGTACCGGCAAAGAGGTCATTGCGCGAGCGATTCACGAGCTCAGCCCCCGTCGAAACCGAAATCTGGTCAAGGTGAACTGCGCGGCTATGCCTGCTGGCCTTCTCGAAAGCGAGCTCTTCGGACACGAACGCGGAGCCTTTACAGGCGCCGTCAACTCTCATGTCGGTCGCTTTGCGTTGGCGGATCGCGGCACACTCTTCCTCGATGAAATTGGAGACATGCCATTGGAGCTTCAGCCCAAGTTGCTACGCGTCTTGCAGGAGCGTGAGTTCGAGGCAGTTGGCAGTACGCGCACAACGCAAGTCGATGTTCGTGTCGTTGCGGCTACCAACCATGACTTGAAAAGAATGGCTCAGGATCGTGAATTTCGCGAAGACTTGTACTACCGGTTGAATGTTTTCCCGATTTTTCTGCCGCCACTGCGCGAAAGGAAAGCCGATATCCCCAAGCTCGTGGAATATTTCGTTCAACAGTTTGCCGCCTCAATGGACAAATCGATCGAATCGATTCCTCAGGAAACCATGCGTTCCCTGGTGCGCCACCACTGGTCCGGCAACATTCGAGAACTCCAAAACTACATCGCGCGTGGCGTGATTCTCTCCAATGACGGCATCTTTGAACCAGGGCCACTGGAGAGATGCGAGCTGCTAGAGCCAGAGATTGCCAATCCGACGCTTGAAGATAAGGTGCGTAAAGAGATCCTCGATGCTTGCCAGCGCGCTAATTGGAAGCTCGGAGGTCCGCGAGGGGCAGCTGCACAACTCGGCTTGAAGCGCACTACACTGTTTCACAAGATGAAGCGCCTCGGCATTGCGCGACCTGCGGACCACTGGCAGGAAGCCTGAGGGATCGAGCGGTTATCTGATCGCCGCGCTAAAAAGTGGCCAGATAGCGGCGGCGGGCTGGACGTTTTTGAAGGCGAACCAAAACTTCATCCGGGGTACCTTGGCCTCAAGAACACATTCCTCTTGCCCCACATTGGGAGTGCCACCGTCGAGACGCGGACAGCGATGGGCATGCTTGCATTGGACAACATTGATGCGGTACTGGCTGGCAAGCCCGCGCCATCTCTTGTGGCCATTTAAGAGACGAACGCCCGTATTCGGCATCGTCGCCCTTGAACGTCGAGAAGGCAATGGACTACCAGTCAAAGTCATCATCACCTGTGACACGGAATTCCATGTAAAGCTTCCCAGATTTTTTCCGCACGACGACCTGCGTTCGTAGTTCGTCAGGTACCAGCCACGGATCAACGAGCCAGCGTTCCGCTACAGTTCCTTGCAAGCGGCCTACTTCATTCTATCTGCGCGGGCTTTAGGACTGGATTGCGGTCCCATGTTCGGCTTTAACGCAGAATTGTAACTAGGGTTACGAAGGCGCCAGCAAATTATTCCCCAGGAATCCCCGTCTCGAATTCGAAGAAGCTTTGCGGGTCATGTAGCGGAAATCGCGAATGTGGATGTTATGTCGAATCCATGATCCGGCGTCAATACGTCGAAGCCAAGCGAGGCTCTCGAAGACTTTCTGCTCATCTTACGGAAAACTAGCAAATGGAAGGCTTGGGTTGTAGGATGTCTTGGCTTTTAAAAAAAAAGTAACGCCTGCGTTTCGGGTAATCACAAGGCACTACATGCCGCATCATCGAGGTTCGACTTGGTCTGCTTCGCTCCTAGCCTCCAGCGAAATTGCTATCGTCGCTCGAATGAACGCGGCGCGAGGGCGCCGATAAGACGCTTTTCGGTAGTAGCTGCTCTGGTCTTGCCCTGTTTATCGCTGCTCGTTAGTTGTCATTCCCAACCCAGTGCGCCGGAACCCAGCATCGAATTCACCAGAATTCCCCCCGCAACCGAAAGCGGCGTAGATAAGCTGGATGTGATCGAAGGGCGAGTTATTGGCGGAAATCCCGAGCTCAAGCTGGTGTTGTATGCCAAAAATGGCAAGTGGTGGGTGCAGCCGATTAGGAACGAACCATACACCAGCATCCGTCCTGACGCGACATGGACGAATTTCACGCATCTGGGCACCGAGTATGCCGCGGTGCTTGTGAAGTCTGAATTTCACCCCGAAAGCTCACTGAATGAGATGCCCGGCCGTGGGGGAAACGTGGTGGCGGTAACCACTGCCAAAGGCTCGGACCCTGGTTCACAAGTCTCCAAGACTCTCTTGTTCAGCGGATACGAATGGCGAATTCGAAGCGCCCCGAGTGGCCGAGGCGGGAGAAATCTGTACGATGTAAACAATGCGTGGACAGACTCGAAGGGTGCGCTACATCTTCGGATAAGGAACTCGTCAGGCGAATGGACGTGCGCCGAGGTGGCGCTCACACGCAGTCTTGGTTATGGCACCTACTCGTTTACGGTGCGCGACACTTCCCAGTTGGAGCCGGCGGCCGCCTTTGCCATGTTTACCTATGACTATGCAGAAGCCGGACCAAACAACAGGGAAATGAGTGTTGAGATCAGTCCGTGGGGAGATCGCAGCGCCGCGAATGCGCAATTTGTAATTCAACCCTTCTACGTTCCGGAAAATACCTCTCGATTTTCGGTACCTTCTGGAGTACTCACCCATTCCTTCCGCTGGGAGCCGGGACACGCTTTGTTCAGGACATCGCGCGGGACAGATGGGGAAAGCAAAACAGGTACAGTCGCCGAGCATGAATTCACCTCGGGCGTTCCGACGCACGGTAGCGAGTCAGTGCGCATGACCCTGTATGTGTTTCGGGCCGCGAAGGTACCGATTCAAAATGAAAACGAGGTCGTCATTGAGAAGTTCGAATTTCTCCCCTGAGCGCGAGAGAACAGTATGGCCGTCAAAGTTGCTGTTGGCCCTTCTGACGATGGTGTGCTTTGCGGCTTCGGCGAACGCTTTGAGTTCGAACAAAGCGATCTCGGAGTATATACGAGACCGCTGGGATGCCGGGGCGGGATTTCCAGGTGGACCGGTGAATGCGTTTGCGCAAACCCCCGACGGCTATTTATGGATAGCCACGGAAAAGGGCTTGGTTCGATTTGACGGTTTGAATTTCGTTCTGATTGAACATTCGGAGTCCAGTACAGTCCCATTCGGTCCCGTTCTTGGCTTGGCGCTAGACGCGAATGGAAGTTTGTGGATACGCCTACAGGGTCCGACATTGATGGTACGAGATCGAAGCGGGGCCTTTCGGAGCGTTACTCCAGATTCGTCGCAAGCAGAGTCCGACATTACCGCCATGTGCACGGGGAAGAATGGCGAGCTCCTGACTACAGGGTTGACAAAAGGGGTATTTCGCGCCAGGAACGGGAAATTTGTGACCAGCGCGACCAGCGATGAGTTGCCAAGACTTGTTATATCGATGATCGAGTTGGCTGATGGCGTGGACTGGCTGGGCACAAGAGAACAAGGGCTCTATTCGCTAAACGGTCCGCGTGTCTCCCGTTTTGTCGGAGAACTGCCTGACAAGAAAGTCAACGCATTGTTATCACTAAACGGCCACGACTTGTGGATTGGCACGGATAAAGGTCTGGTGCGCTGGGACGGAAGAGGACTGTCGCCGGTTTCAACATCCGAAACCTTACAAAACATAGAAATCGTTACCCTGGCGCGAGACCGGGAATCTAACGTCTGGATAGGAACCTCGAACGGCCTGGCGCGCGTTAGCAACGATGGGGTCACTTCCGTTGATTCCATCCAAGGTTGGTCGGCCGAGCCCGTGACTGCCTTATTCGAGGATCGTGAAGGAAGTCTTTGGGTGGGCAGGGCGGACGGAATCGAACGTCTTCGCGACAGCGTGTTCATGACGTACTACGCTCCCGGTGGCGTGCCGTCGAGAAACAACGGCCCCCTTTATGTCGATTCGGAAGGACGCACATGGTTCGGTCCGAGCGAAGGAGGCTTATATTGGCGCAAAGAGGGCCGTCTGGGGCGCATCACCGCAGCCGCGGTAGAGAAAGACATTGTCTACTCGATTGACGGACGCAAAGGAGAATTGTGGATAGGACGACGCGGTGGGTTAACTCACTTGCGAGAGAATGATGCTTCGTTTCTAGCGAAGACATACACGGCTGCGGACGGGCTTGCCCAAAACGGGGTGTATGCGGTTCATCTGAGCAGTGATGGAGCGGTATGGGCTGGGACCTTAAGCGCCGGGCTTAGCCGGCTCAAGGATGGGAGCTTCACGACTTACACCGTGGAGAATGGTCTAGTTTCAAACAGCATCTCTTCTATCGCCGAGAGCTCCGATGGAACTATGTGGTTTGGAACGCCCAACGGACTCAATGAGTTTTCGGAAGGACACTTGCGAGCCTATACGAGTAAAGACGGATTGCCTCCCGGCAACGTGAATTGCCTTCTGCCAGACTCCAACGGCGTCCTGTGGATCGGAACGGATAACGGTCTCGCGTTCCTCCGTTCGGGAACCGTGCATGCATTAAGCGATGATGTACCAGACTCTCTGCGTGAGGAGATCTTTGCAATCGCGGAAGACAAAGCGGGCGCCCTCTGGATGGCAACTGCAAAACATATTGTTCGCGCCGACCGGGACAAGTTACTGCGCCAAGAGTTTGCTAGCGGTGATATACGGGAATATGGTCTGGGTGACGGCCTTCTGAGTACGCAAGGTGTAAGACGGCACAAGTCCGTTGCGGTGGACCCGAGGGGGGGAATTTGGTTCTCTACGAATCGAGGGCTTTCTTTCGTTAGTCCGACATCCTTGAACTTCGATTCTGCACCGCCGCTTGTGCATGTAGATGGAATCTCCGTCGACGGCCGGCTCATTCATTCGGGAGAGCAGATTCGCGTGCGACCGCCCTATCAGAAGATCACGCTTAGTTACTCAGGTTTGAGTCTCTCGTTTCCTACACGCGTCCGGTTCATGTACCGGCTGGACGGGTTCGATCAATCGTGGACAGAGCCGACATCAGCCCGTGAAGCCACTTATACGAACCTGGAGTCAGGTCAGTATCGGTTTCACGTGATGGCCGGTAGCAGTGATGGAGTGTGGAATAGTACAGAAGCCATTCTCCCATTCGAAGTCGAGCCGGTGCTCTGGCAGACCTGGTGGTTCCGCCTTTCCGGCGCCCTGATCATCGGATTAGCAATACTGATTTTCTTTCGTCTTCGAGTGCGGGGTCTTGCAAGGCAAATGAATATGCGCTTCGAAGAACGACTCGCAGAGCGGACACGAATCGCGCAGGATTTACACGACACTTTGTTGCAGGGTTTTCTCAGCGCGTCCATGCAGTTGCACGTCGCGGATGAAAAACTCAAGCCAGATTCCCCTGCAAAGCCTCTCGTTGGGAGGGTTCTCGAATTGATGGGCCAGGTTGTCGAAGAGGGTCGAGACGCCGTGCGCGGTCTTCGCTCGTGGAAGCTAGGTTACCCAGATCTTAAGGAGGCATTTTCGCAGATTCGGGCAGAGTTTCCGGCGCAGTCTCAAGTAGCGTTTCGCGTTATCGTGGAGGGAACTCCACGGCCACTGCAAACGGCGATCTCCGACGAAGTTTATCTGATCGGCCGCGAAGCGCTCTCGAATGCATTCCGACATGCACGCGCGAGTGAGATCGAGGTCGAGCTTGAATATGCGGCGAACTACCTGCGTGTGCTCATACGCGACAACGGTGGAGGAATTGATACTCACGTTCTGCAAGAGGGACGCGAGGGGCATTGGGGTTTGTCCGGGATGAAGGAACGAACCGAAAGAATCGGCGGGAAGCTGCGAGTATTAAGCAGTGAAGCCGCTGGAACAGAGGTCGAGCTGTATGTGCCAGGCCATTTCGCTTTCGAGTTCCCACCTCCGGGGCGACGGTGGGGATGGCTGCTGAGTCTCGGAAAGGCGCGAGAGGTGAAACGGAAGAACGAAGTCGAGAGACGGAAATGAGGAAAAGAGTTCATATTCCGACTTTAAATGAGGACGGTCATACTTCAGCGCGCCGCTCGGATGTGGCCTGTCCAACCTGTGAAAACCAATTGTGGCAGAGTGTCGGCGCCAATAGGTTTAGCTTAAAGATCGATAGGTTTAATTTAAAGATCGCGCTTCTACTCGGTTTGTACATCCTTCTTGCGGGATGTGGTGCGCGAAGCTCGAAAGTAGGGCCGTACGTCGAAATCACTAAAATTCCTGTGGCCGGCGAAGGCAGACCTGACAAATTATATGCCGTCGAAGGGCGAGTGGTTGATGCGCGCCCCGGACAACAAATTGTTCTCTTTGCAAGGTGGGGACCCTGGTGGATACAACCATTCGCCGACCATCCATTTACGACGATTCAGCCGGATTCGAGGTGGAGAAACCTAACGCATCCTGGAACTGAATACGCCGCTCTGCTCGTCGATGAGAGTTTTCAAGCAAAAGCGACGCTCGACGTTATGCCGAAGGAAGGCGATGGAGTGATTGCGGTGGCAATCACCAGGGGTAGACCGGCGCTATGGCAAACGTGGTGGTTTCTGGCGGGAGTCTCGATCTCTCTCGCGCTCGCAGTGGTGGTGGTGTTCAATGTACGCATGCACAGAGTGTCGCGGCAGCTAAGCTTGCGTCTTGAAGAACGGCTTGCAGAACGCAACCGCATCGCCCAGGAACTGCACGATACGCTGTTGCAAGGTTTTCTCAGTGTCTCCATGCAACTTCACGTCGCAAACGACCAACTGGCTGTCGATTCACCTGCCAAACCGCTCGTCAGCCGTGCTCTCGACATGATGGGGCGCGTTATTGATGAAGGTCGAAATACCGTGCAAGGCTTGCGGTCATCCGACTGGGGTTCCGAGGATTTGGGGAATGCATTTTCGCGGATCCAGGAGGAGCTCGCCGTCCCAAAGGGAGCAAGTTTTCGCGTGATTGTGGGCGGATTGGCGCGGCCACTACGGCGCGTGATTGGCGATGAAGTTTTCCTTATTGGTCGTGAAGCCTTGGCAAACGCGTTCCATCATTCCGCCGCGCGAGAAATTGAAGTCGAAATCGAATATGCGGCCGAGGAATTGAGGCTGTCGGTCCGCGACAACGGTCGGGGGATTGCACCGGACGTTTTGCATTCCAACCGCAGTGGACACTCAGGCCTGTCCGGGATGAGGGAACGAGCCGAAAAAATTGGCGCTAGACTTAGATTCTTGAGCCGTGCGGGAGTGGGGACGGAGGTCGCGCTATGCGTCCCCAGTCATACAGCCTACCTCACGCGAAATTCTGACCGCCCCACGAGATGGTTCTCGAGAATGCGTCCGCGCACGCGGACGGGGAATGGACTACCCGTAGAAAGCGAGCGAGTTCGATGAGCGAAGCCCCACGAATTCGAGTTTTTAGCGTAGATGACCATCCACTCCTTCGGGAAGGCCTGGCAGCGATCATTAACAGTCAGGCCGACATGGTGCTGGTTGCTCAGGCTTCCAGTGCCCAAGAAGCTGTTCAGATGTATCGCAAGCACCAACCGGATGTAACTTTGATGGACTTGAGGTTGCCCGACAAGAGTGGCATCGAAGCGATGATAGCCGTCCGCGCCGAATTCCCCGAAGCGCGAGTCATCATGTTGACAACCTTTGAGGGCGACGTGGAAGTCCAGCGCGCGCTAGAAGCGGGAGCCCGCGGCTACTTGCTGAAGAGCATGCCGCCCAAAGAGTTGGTTGACACGATTCGTCAGGTCCACGCGGGGAAGAAGCGCGTTCCCGCACAGTTGGCGGCTAAGCTTGCGGAACACTTGAGCGACGAAGACCTTACGGCACGCGAGATAGAGGTCCTAAGTCAGATCGCTGGGGGAAACCGGAATCGAGACATCGCTGAAAAACTCTTCATTACGGAAGAAACTGTAAAGGTCCACATCAAGCACATCATGGAGAAGCTCGGAGCAAGTGATCGCACGCAGGCAGTCGCCATTGGCCTCCGCCGCGGAATCATAGAACTCTAGAAGGCAAAAGCCTGCTTAAACCGCTACCTCAAAAGTGGTATCAAAAGATTCCAAAATCTGGGGTTTCAAGCGCATACAAATTTCCGTACGCTGCTAGGTTGCGTGTTCTGAGTGCGTGCCAGGAAGGATTGCCGCTGCAGAGACTATATTCTACGTTTCCCGGAGGTAGACCCGGTATAGGGTTGCTTCTGTTGCGTGCAGCAGTTGGTCTCGCAGCGGCTGCCGGAGGAATTTCCTATTTCTCAGCACCATCAGACCGTTATTGGTTATTTGGTCTTCTTTTAGTCGCGAGCGGAGTGTCGCTGGCGGTGGGATTCTTTACACCGGTCGCAGGACTGTTGTTGGGGCTATGTTTCCTCACGATTGCTGTTTCCTGGTTTCCGGCGCCTTCCTGGGAGTTGCACGACACCAGATTACTGGCAGTGGGCATGATTGTCACTGCGGCAGCGCTCGCACTTCTGGGACCCGGGGCTTTCTCTCTCGACGGTCGCCTATTTGGTCGCCGGGAAATTGTTATTCCACCTTCATCTCGGCCGCCAGAATCGTGACTTCCAGAGCTTAGCGGAATTACCTCGACCCGAAAGTGGTATGTACGGTCCCCCCTAGAGTAGTACGGAAAAAACATCCCAAATCGTGATGTGTTCCCTAGCATGAAACAGCATAGTGCCACAGGAAAACAAATTGCAGTGGCTGGGGGGCCGCATGATTTTGCAGAACGCAACTGTCTCGAACGTCAAAACAAATGCTCGCTGTATGGTTCTCAAAAGTCGGGAAACAGATGAAAAGATACTTGTGGAGGCCGCCAAGGCCGGCCAGTCATCGGCCTTCTCCACGCTTTGCGAGCGATACACGCAACAACTCTTTCGCTCCGCAATTCGCATAACCAGAAACCGCGAAGATTCGGAGGACGCAGTTCAAGACGCACTGCTGAGCGCATTTGTGCACCTGAAGGATTTTGACGGCAGGTCCAGCTTTGGAACGTGGCTGACTCGCATTGCCATCAATTCGGCGCTCATGATGCTGCGGAAGAAGCGAAACTCGCAGGAGATTGCCACGGCGAGCGTGGATGACTCTGATAGCGATGGCAAGGTCTTCGAAATAGTCGATCGCTCTCCGAGCCCGGAAAAGCTTTGCGCGCAGCGTGAAGAAGAAACAATTCTGAGTAAGGCCGTTCGCAGTCTCAGACCGTCCCTCCGGAAAGTGGTTCAGGTTCAGCAACTGCAAGAGCACTCGATGCGGGAAACCGCAGCAGCGATGTGCATCTCGGTGGCGGCAGCCAAGGGGCGGCTGTTCCACGCCAAAGTGGCTCTGCGCAGATCACCGATTTTGAAGCGGATGCAGCGGCCTCGTTACAGGAGAGAGTTTCGCGTTTTGTCGGCGGCATGACGTTGGAGATGGATCGCCAGTCACCAAGACAATCTACAGAAACGTGATTGGCGAGAACGAGAAGCGGATTGCGATGCAACTTGGCAACGCAGTGTGCGAGTGTTTGGACGCAATTGGACCTAAAAAGCGAAACGGCTCAGAGGGAGCATCCTCTGAGCCGTTTCTTATCAACTGACAATTGGTTGCGGGGGTCAGATTTGAACTGACGACCTTCGGGTTATGAGCCCGACGAGCTACCAGGCTGCTCCACCCCGCGTATTCATACTACGCGACTTGCTGTACTACTGCAACTCCACCTTCTCGAGTGGATAGGCAAGGTATAGAAATTTGCAGAATTTCTGAAAGAAAAGTAGAGGACAACTCGAAACACGATAAAGGGTCTACCACGTATTGTAAGCTGTTCCATCGAACGGCGAACTCAGCGGGGAATGCGAATGCACGTCGACCATTCCTGTGATCGTTTGATCCGGGCTCAGCACGACGTTGTCGAATACTGGGTCCCAATCCGCAGCCTGAGTCATGGGATCCATAGGTACTTCCCGCAGATAACCCGCCTGGCGAAGGTCTTCCAGCGATTGTGGCGCAGCCTGCTTATCCAACGTGTAATTGTCAGTCGCTTCGCGCAATACCTGCAAATCATGTTTCAGTACCGCTTCGCGCGATCGCTTGATGGTCATATCGTATCGTCCAGCGGCCAGCCCCAGCAGAATAAAGATGATCGCAATCACGATCATCAACTCAATCAGCGTAAACCCTCCCTTCGAGCTCCGCGCCACGCGCTTTCCTTCGGTCATGCCGCTTCCCGTGTCCCTTCTGATTTTGTTCATCCCAATACCTTGAACCAGACTACCAGTCGCTATACTTTGTCCCGTCGAGCGCCGTCCCCGTTGATTTCGAGTACACATCGAAAACATTGCTCCCACCCCAGCTCGTTGAATCAGGGTCGTCGCTTATCGACCGCAATCCCCAGTCCGCCCGCCCGGTCATCGGGTCGACAGGAATCTTTCGCAGAAACCGCAGCTTCTTGTCGTTTCCCGCCCCCAGTTGCACGCCCTTCACCAAAGTTTCCAAATCCGGAGGATAATTCTCGCTCCCAACTTCTGTCCGAAACTTGTGTTGATCAGCCAGGTCTTTGTACCGGTCGATGGCGTCCTTCATGGTTCGCAGATCGTAGTGAAGTTCAGCCTCCTTCTGGCGGATCACCGTATATTTGAAAACCGGCAGCGCCATGGAAGAGAGGACCATCAAAATCGTGCAGGCAATAATCAATTCGAGCAGCGTCATTCCTACTGTTGGAGAAAGGCGCCGAGGTCGAAAACTTTTGCCGGAACGGAAGTCGCGATGCAACATCGTCTATTTCCTCTTGCTTGGACTAAGGCTGAACCTGCACCGTGGCCTCATTGGTGACCAACGGAATGGGCCGCTGCTGTGAGTCTTTGGCGTTCTGTTGAGT
>Ga0210388_10000627_pt1 | contig 28262 bp, 28 predicted proteins | sample IncBWC19OmetaG_FD_155485 | JGI IMG/M metagenome (GOLD analysis project Ga0210388, IMG submission 155485) | Forest soil microbial communities from Barre Woods Harvard Forest LTER site, Petersham, Massachusetts, United States - Inc-BW-C-19-O ...
AGCGTGCCTTGAAACTTCACATCGTGGCTGCGCTCGCGGATGTCTTCGGCGCCGAACTGCGCGAGTTCTTCGGCCAACACCGAGGCGGCGCCCACCGGAGCAGTCGCGACCCAATAGCGGACATTGTCGTTCACGCTCAATGCACGGTAGCGGGCTGGACGCTCAAGTCATGCCAGTCGAGATTGGGATGATTCGAGAAATAGCGCTGCAGAATTTTGTATACATCGACATCGAATGCGGGGTAGGCACGGCGCGCGCCCAACGCAGCGAGTTCCTCCTCCGAGCGCGCCGACCCCAGATACATCCAACGGTCGAGCACATGAAACTCGCCGCCACGGGTGCCGTCCGGCAAAAAGGCTCCCGTGGGCCGCTCGCGCAACGCGATGCGTCCGGGAAACGGCCAGCTTTTGATTTTTAGCGCGGCGAGCGCCATTTTCAGCCGCATGGCGTGCAGGATCAACGGTTCCTTGCCGGCGCAGGCGCCTCGGCATTTGCCCACCTGCAGGGCGAAGCACGAACCTTCGCTCTCTTCGAGCCCGAGCACTTTGAGGCAAAGCTGCGCGGCGCGGGCAATATCCACCAGCGCTTTGCGCGCATCCTTGTCCGAATGAAATACGCCGAAGCTCTCGGCGAGATCTTCAGGCTCCAGCATGTCGATACGCTGTATGCGCACGCGGCCCGCGACATCGGGCCTCAAGGTGACCGATTCCAGGTTGCTGCGCGTATGACGGCTGTAGCGCGGCTGTTGCGACCTGATCCACTGCGCCTCGAGCAGCATCGCGCCCAGCTCACCGGCCGTCAGTTGCCAATCGACGCGCTGCACTTGCGCCGCCAGTTTCTGCTCGCGCGATCCTGCGCGCGGATCGGCAAGCTGCGACAGGATCTTGCTGCGCAGCGAGTTGCTGCGGCCGATGTACAGCAATGCGCCGTCTTCACCAAAGAAGCGATAGACGCCGGGCGATTCCGGCAATTCGTCTGCCAGACCGGCCGGCAGTTGCGCGGGCAGCTTTGGCACGCTCAAGACGGCGTGCGCGGCGGCCGCCGCAAATGCCTCCGACGGGATTTCGCGCTGCAGCTTGCTCCACAGGTCCCACAGCACCCGGGCGTCCCCCAGCGCGCGGTGCCGCGCGCTGCAGCTCAACGCGTGGCGTTCGATCACCGCGTCCAAATTGTGGCGCACGTGTTCCGGAAATAAGCGGCGCGATAATTTGACCGTGCATAACGCTTCCGGCGAATAAGCTATGCCCACCTTGCGAAACTCGGCGCGCAGAAATGAATGGTCGAAACGCGCGTTGTGCGCAATGAAAACGGCGCCGCGCAACTTCTCGAACACCGTCGAGGCGACATTGGCAAATAGCGGGGCGTCGGCGACCATCTCACTGCTGATGCCGGTGAAAGCCTCGATGTAGGGCGATATCGGACACTCGGGATTGATCAGCGAGCTCCATTCCTCCAGAAGCTCGCCGTTTTGCACTCGGACGATGCCGATTTCGGTGATTCGGTCACAGGCGGCATTGCCGCCCGTCGTTTCCAAATCAACGAATGCGAGGGTGTCAGCCGCGTCCATCGAGCGACAGCAAGGGATAGTAAAGGTCGGGGCGCCGGTCGCGAAATACGCCCCACGCCTGCCGATAACGCCGCACTTCATCCAAATCGAACGACGCGGTCAGCACCGATTCGCTCTGCCGATCTGCCTCGACGAGCTTTTCACCGGTCGGCGACGCGATGAATGACGAGCCGTAGAAGGTCATCGTGTATTTTTCGCCCTTTTCGGTGCCGATGCGATTTGAGGCCACCACGGGCATGACATTGGCCGCCGCGTGGCCCTGCATGGTGCGCTGCCAGTGGCCGCTGGAATCAATGCTGGGATCCTGGGGCTCTGAACCAATCGCCGTTGGATAGAGCAGTATCTCGGCGCCCATTAACGCCATCGATCGTGCCGCTTCGGGAAACCATTGATCCCAACAGATCGCGACGCCCAATTTTGCGTAACGCGTGTCGAATACCTTGAAGCCCGTGTCGCCGGGCGAGAAATAGAATTTTTCGTGGTACCCCGGCCCTTCCGGAATATGCGATTTGCGATAGCTGCCGAGGACCGAGCCGTCGGCATCGACGACCGCGATGGAATTGTAAAAGGCATTGTTGGCGCGTTCGAACACGCTGATCGGCAACACCACCCCGAGCTCGCGCGCGACTTTGCGGAAATGCTCGACCGCCGGGTGTCCCTCGAGCGGCAACGCGAGTTCCAGATGCCGCGCGATGTGGTCTTTGCAAAAGTACGGCGTTTCGAACAGCTCTTGCAGCAGGATCACCTGCGCGCCCTTCGCCGCAGCCTCGCGCACGAGTTTCTCGGCGCGCGCGATGTTGGCGTCGCGATCCCAACTGCAGGCCATTTGCGTGGCCGCTACCGTTACCGTACTCATAGGCCCTGTATGCTACCCGATCTATCGAATTTCAATTGTCGGACGGGGTCGCCTCGACCAAGGGTAACCCGGCGCGTCAGCGCCTAGAAACTCGGGGGCGAGCTTGCGCTGACAATCTCGCATTCCTCACGCCCGAGGTTGCGAAACCGATGCGGCACAGAACTCTTGAAATAATAGGCATCGCCCGCGCTCAATACGCGCGATTCGCCGCCGACGGTCAATTCGATCTTCCCCTTCACGACCACGCCGCCTTCTTCGCCCGCGTGAGTCAGCATTTCCTCGCCGGTATCCGCATTGGCCGCATAGCGCTCGTGCAGGATCGACATGCTGCGTTGGACCAAGCGGCCGCCGACGAGGCGCAGTTCCACGCCGGGTGAGCCGATGTTCGGCAGTTCTTCGCGCGGGAAAAAAACCTGCGGTTTTCCGCCTAAATCCAGCGTGAAGAAATCGGCCAACGCCATCGGAATGCCGTCCAACACTTTTTTGAGCGAGCTGACCGAGGGACTGACCCGGTTTTGCTCGATCAAGGAAATCAATCCATTCGTCACGCCCGCGCGCTTGGCTAATTCACGCTGCGACAGACCGTACATCTGCCTCACGGCCTTCAAGTGGCTGCCGACATCGATACCCATACTGTCTATTATAATAGACGGATTTGGCGGAAGCAGCGCCAAAATTGAGCTTAGTGTTGATTTTCCTTATCATCTGGCGGCCGCCCGCCTTTCCTAAAGGACCTAATGCCATGAATGCCCGTCTAACCCCCGCCCCAGCGACGAATCCAGAACTCGATGCATTTTGGATGCCCTTCACGGCGAATCGACAATTCAAGGCGAATCCGCGCCTCTTGGCGCGCGCCAAAGGCATGTATTACACGACCGCCGACGGCCGCGAGGTCCTCGATGGCGTCGCGGGTCTGTGGTGCGTGAACGCGGGACACGGACGCCGCGAAATCACCGAGGCGGTCACCCAGCAGCTCGAGACCATGGAGTTCGCGCCGACCTTTCAAATGGGTCATCCGATTGCATTCGAACTGGCGAACCGGCTGGCGAAAATCGCGCCACCCGGCCTGGACCGAATCTTTTTCACCAATTCGGGTTCGGAGTCCGTGGATACGGCACTGAAAATTGCCGTCGCCTACCATCGGGCGCGCGGCGCGGGCCAACGTACGCGCCTGATCGGCCGCGAGAAGGGCTATCACGGCGTGGGATTCGGCGGGATGTCGGTCGGCGGCATGGTCAATAACCGCAAATTCTTCGGCTCATCCATGTTGCCGGGGGTGGATCACCTGCCGCATACGCTGGATCTCGAACACAATGCATTCTCGCGCGGCCTACCACAGTGGGGTATGCACCTGGCGAATGAACTGGAGCGTCTGGTCGCCCTGCACGATGCCTCGACCATCGCCGCGGTCATCGTGGAGCCGATTTCGGGTTCGGCCGGTGTGGTGCTGCCCCCGGCAGGCTATTTAAAACGCCTCAGGGAAATCTGCGACAAGCACGACATCCTGCTGATATTCGACGAAGTGATCACCGGCTTCGGCCGCGTGGGAAAACCTTTCGCTGCGCAGGCATTCGAGGTGACGCCCGACCTAATCACCACTGCGAAAGGGTTGACCAACGGCGCGGTGCCGATGGGCGCGGTCTTTTCTCAGCGCAAGATTTACGACGCCTTCATGCAGGGTCCCGAGAATTCGATCGAACTGTTTCATGGTTACACGTACTCAGCACACCCCGTCGCCTGCGCAGCGGCCCTGGCGACCCAGGACATATACGCGAAAGAAGGGCTGTTAACCCGCGCCGCCGCCTTGAGCGCACCGTGGGAAAACGCCGTGCACTCTCTGCGCGGCCTGCCGCATGTCATCGACATTCGCAACTACGGTTTGATCGGCGCCGTGGAATTGGAGCCGCGCCAGGGAAAGCCCGGAGCTAGGGGCTTTGATGTATTCCTCAAGTGCTTCGAGCGGGGTGTCATGGTGCGTCAGACCGGCGACACCATTGCCATGGCGCCGCCGCTGGTGATCGAGCCGAAGCAAATCGAACGTATCGTCGAAACGCTCGGTGCCGTGATCCGCGAGGCCGAATAATTCGCCAGGGCGGGTAATTCGACAGGTCGTCGCAGCCGTCAGGTTTTTGGCTCGAAAATCGAGTACCACTTTTTACAGGGCTCGCTGACTTCCCACACGCCCTCGAAGCCTGCGGGCACCACGAACGCGTCGCCGGCCTTCAGTTCGTACTTCTCTCCGGTTACCGATTCGATGCGCACGCGGCCCTCGATGATCACGCAGAACTCGTGTTCGGTGTAGCGCACGCGCCATTTGCCGGCGGTGCTGGTCCAAATTCCACAAAAAAATTCGCCCCTGGCATCGGTGTATTGATTCGATACTCGAGTGCGCGGAATGCCGGCGAGAATATTTTCATGCGACGGATTTGCAGACTCTCCGGTCTGAAATCGATCAAGAACCACGATCTTGGGTGGCACACTCATGCGCTATCGTAGGCTGAGGGTGCGCGCGGAAACAAGTGCGGCCCAGAGCATCACGCTCCGGGCCGCTGCCACCTCGATTTAGTTTTCACCCGTCACTCATTCTTGCCGACCTGGGCGACCGCGGCGCCGGATTCCATCTGCAGCGTCAGCCGGACGCGCCGCTCCATCGCATAGCCGTCGCTGTCTTCAGCGGTGCTCTGGCTCTTGCCATAGGCATTGACCTCGAGCGCTTCATCACTAACTCCCGAGGCGAGCAACAAGTCACGCACTGCATTGGCTCGGTCCTGCGAGAGCTTCATATTGGTGTCGATCGTGCCGCGTGGATCTGCATAGCCATCGACACGAATCTTCAGCTCGGGGGATTTCGACACGGCCTGCGCCAGCACCTGAATCTGATGCGCAATGTCCGGTGTGATTTCCGCGCTGCCGGTGCGGAACAGCACATCGCCCTGCAAGCCATCGAGCACTTCCGAGGCGTCTTCCTTGGCGGTCTGTGCCGTTTGCACTTTCTGCGAGAGATCATCGAGCTTCGCGCTCAGGGCTTGGTTGCTTTCCGCCAATTGGCTCTTCTCGCCCAGCAAAGTCGATTTTTCGCTCTGCAGCTGCGATTTATCGCTCTCCAGCAGCGCCACTTGCGCTTCGGCCTTTTTGGCATCGCTGGCGCGATGCACTCGATTGCCGAGCCAGGTGCCCAGACCGGCGCCCACGACTGCGCCAATTGGACCTGCTGCAAATGCGCCGATGACCGCTCCAGCCACGAATCCGGCCGGCTCCTGCGGGGGCCGCGGTTTTGGATCGTCTGCCAGGGCCGCGGTGCTGAGGCCCAACAACCCTATCGTCCACACCCACTTGGAATACCTGGAATATCTGGTGCTCATGACAAACTCCTCGCTCCTCGCCATTCGGGGCGGCGACCGCAGCCCCATGGGAGCCATTACGGCGCCGCATTCGGGCACTCAGACGATGGAGTCGTGGCAAATCATGGCGACGCCGCGACGAATTGCAGGAGCGGTCTTTAAATCAAGCTTTCAGCGAGAAAGGGGTGAAGTTGGTGCCGATGTCGTAGTAGTCCTCTTTTTCGGCTTTCTTGAGGAACGCGACCACGCGATAGGTCAAGGGCGTGGCGATGATTTCCCAGCCGCTTTTCAGGGCGTATTGGGTGGAAGTGATCAGGATTAAGTGCGGCAAAGACATGCGGCCGTAGAACGCCAGAAAAGTAAAAATCACCGAATCCACCAGCTCGCCGCACAGCGTCGAACCGATGATGCGCGTCCACAACCAACGCCCTTCGGTCCAGATCTTCATCTTGGCGAGCACGTAGCTGTTGACGAACGTACCGCAGAGAAACGCCAGAATCGATGCCACGACGACGCGCGGTGTATTGCCGAAGATTGCCTCGATTGCCGGCTGATCTGCCAGCGACCTTGCCGAGGGCGGCAGGTGCACGACCATCGCCGCCATCAAGGAGGCAAATGCCAGCGCCGCAAATCCCGCCCAAACCACACGTCGATCGCGGGCGTAGCCATAAACTTCCGTCAAGATATCGCCGAAAATGTAGGAGATCGGGAAGAACAAGACTCCGGCGAGAAAGGTCACGCTGCCGCCGAATGGCAGGGAGATGGTGGTCTCTTTTGCCGGCCCAATCAGATTGGAACACAGCAAGACGCAGACATAGGCGGCCATGACAAAGTCGTAGTACTTGAAGTGCCGGTGATGCGACTGGGTGGTCATAGCGCGCCAGTGTAGCCCGCCGGCAAAGCGATTTACCGGCGATATGTAAAGCCGGTTGCACTGCGGCGCCCTACTGTCGTGTTTTGGCGAAGACATCACATCAGGGAGAGAGCCGGTACGGTAGATATAGGGGTATTCACCTCAAGTAGCGGATCTATGGAGCAGGGCAAACCCTTGATGCAATCGGAGAGTCCGCTTGTCGATTTTGATGCCGTCTGTCAAAAAGTGCGCGCGGCAGTCGAACCCAACCGAACCCATGCCGTTTCGTTGCACGACGAGACGGGCGATGTACTGTGGCTGAGTGAAAGCTCGATGGGGCCGGACGAGCACAATGCCGTGCGCGAGGCCGCAGAAGCGTTTACCAATCCCGCCGCCGCTCCCATCCTGTCGTTCGATCTAGGCGATTCAAAGTCGGCCGTGATGGTTCGAGCGGTTAATGCCCGACGCGCAATCGTCGGATTGATCATGATCGTCATGGACACGCGCATCGTCGCGCAAGGCGCGCCAAAACTGATGACGCCGAAGTTGCAGCGGGCGCTGGTCCAGTTCGCCGGAATGCGTCCGGATCGCGCGCCTGCGGCCCCCCCTGAACCAGCGCCGAGCCCGCCTCGTGCGCCGGCGCCCGCACCCGCGGCAGCGCGCAATGCGCCGCCGAAAGCCGCGCGCAGCCCGACCCCGCCGTCGGCCGCCGCGCCGCTTTCGGTCGGTCCAAAAACCATCGCCGCTCAGCTCGAGCAGATCGTCTCGCGCGGCACGGTGCGCACGCAGATACTCGACCCCGCAACCGTCTCGCGTCCGGCCAGCTATGTCAGTCATGTGGGCGCCGCGCGTACCACGAGCCCCAGTGCTGCCGCGAGCGCTCCTCCTCACGCGCCGAGTGCCCCCCATGCGCCGAGTGCCGCTCATGCGACGAGTACTCCTCATGCACCGAGCGCTCCGCGCGCAGCGAGCCCCTCGCCCGCGCCGAGGCCCGTGCCGCCCGCGCGTCCCGCCGTCGCGGTGGTGGCACCCGAGGAAGACCTGGCTGAAAAGCAGGCGGCACACAAAGGTGTCCCACCGGAAATCGATCGCCTCAACGCGGCGATGCGCAAGAGCCCCATCGTGCTGCATGTGCAGCGTCTCATGCCCTTGAGCAAGGGCAGCCAAATGAAACGCTACGAGGTTCTGCTGCGCTCCGGATCCGAGGAGGCGCCCAATTCCGCGCCGCATGCGATGCTGAAGGCCGCGGTCGAGAACGGCTTGGGCTCGATGATTGATCGTCGTGTGGTCACCGAGCTCATCGGCTGGCTGGTCCGCCATCCGGATACCTGGCAGGCAAACGAGGTCATGTTTTCCGTGAATCTGACCACCACGGCACTGCACGATGAGCATTTCATCAAGTTCATCGAGCTGTGCCTGGCCAAGTCTTCGCTGCCCAAGGGAACCATCGCCTTCGAAATCGACGCACCCACCGCGCTTACCCTGGCGGACAAAATTAGCGATGTGGCCACGGCACTGCATCGCCTGGGCTGTCCGCTGGTGCTCGATGACTTCGCGCTGCGCACCGAGTGCTTTGAGCTGCTGCGCCTGCCCGGGGTGCGCTACGTGAAACTTTCGTCGGATCTGACGGCGAAAATGCGCAGCGACAAGGTATCGCAGGCGGCGATCACCGCGGTCGTACAAATGGCGCGGGTTCTAGGCATGCACACTGTCGCGAAACGCACCGATACGGCGGCGGAGCAGGAATGGCTGACCGCGCTCGGCGTGGACTTCGTGCAGTCAAACGCCCTCTCGCCCGCCGTCGCCATCGACAGCCTGCTCAAGCCGGCGCGTACGAAAATCTAGTTTCCCCGAGAAACCTGCGCGGCCGGCGGGCTCCAGCCGCCGCCGAGCGCCTTGACCAGGAACACCGCCGTGGTGAACTGCTGTCCCTGAATCTGCACGGCCTGGCGCTGGTTTGTCAGCAGCGTTTGCTGCGCGGTGATGACATCCAAGTAGGTATCAACGCCGCCCTTGTAGCGATCGCTGGCGATATCGAAGGCACGCTGTGCGCTGCGCACGCTGGCGTCGGCTTGAATTTCGGCGCGCTCGAGCGTAGCCAACCCGGTGATCCCGTTCTCCACTTCCTCCATCGCGGTCAACACCGTTTGCCGGTAAGTTGCCACCGCCGCCGTGTAGTCGGCATCGGCAAAGCGCACATTGGCGCGCGTCTTGCCGGCGTCAAACAGCGTCTGCGACGCGGAAAGCCCGACCGCCCAAAGCCGGCTGGGCGCGGTGAACAGACTGGCCAGCGCATTGCTCTCCCAGCCGAGGCTCGGCACGCCCAATCCGGGGGCCAGATCGATGGTCGGGAAGTAGGCGGCGCGCGCGACGCCAATGCGCGCGTTGGCGGCCGCCATCGCACGCTCTGCGGAGGCGACATCAGGACGGCGCTGCAAGAGATCGGAGGGCAGCCCCAGAGGCAACGCCGGCAGCGGCGGCACCGCGGCGGAGGACGCCAGCGCAAAGCCGGGCGCCGCGGTTCCGACCAGCGTTGCGATGGCGTGTTCCAACTGATAACGCTGATTCTGCAGAAGCTCGAGCTGTGTCGCGCTGGAATCGAGCAGCGCCTGTTGCTGCGCCAAATCCAGTCCTGTCGCGAATCCCAAGTCATGCCTCGAAGACACGAATTTCAGAGCGTCGCGCTGCAGAGCCAAACTGCGGCGTACCACATCCATTTCGGCATCGATTTCCCGCAATGAGAAATAATCGGTCACCAGCGTGGCCATCAAGATCAGCCGCGTGTTTTCAAAATCCGCTTCGGCTTGTTGCGCGCTGGCCCGTGCACCTTCCACTTCGCGGCGGACGCGGCCGAAGAGGTCGAGCTCGTAATTCACCGACGGACCCAGCAAAAAATCATTCTGCACGGTCGACTGGTTCGGTTCCGAATAGGCCGCCAGCGGGCGATTGGCGGAATCCTTGCTTCGAGAGGCTGACGCGGAAATGCCGATGGCGGGGAACAGCGCCGATCGGGCGACGGTGAGTTGCGCTTGAGCTTGTTGCAGACGCGCGGCCGCCACTCGCAGATTCTGGTTGCTGGCCAGGGCCTTCTCAACCAGCGGATTGAGCGCGGGGTCATCGAATAACTCCCACCAGTTGCCCTTGAGCGCCGTGTCGCCCGGCGCCGCTTCATGCCAGGGTGGCTCGGGCTTCCATGAGGGCGGCACATCGGCGGCCGGCCGTTGATAGTCAGGCCCCACCGCGCAGCTTGCGGTCAGCGCCGCCGCCGCGATCGCCTGTACTGCGCGGCGCACGGTGAAATTCATAATTGGCGAAGGCTCACGATGTCGCCGTCCGCCAGCGAATCAGCCGGATTCAATATGATGCGATCGTCGGATCTGAGTCCATCCAGTACCGCCACGCTGCTGCCGAAATCCGTGCCCAGTTTGACCGTGCTTAGGCGAACACGGCCCGCCTCGTCGACCGTTGCGACTCGTGGGCCGTCAGGTCGAAATAGCAGGACATTGACCGGGACCAGCAGGGCCGCACCGTCTTGTTTGATCGGCAAAATTACTTGTACGTAGGAACCGGCGATGAGCGCATCCTTGGGATTGGGCACCCGAATTTCGACTTGCATGGTGCGTGTGCCGGCATCGATTGCCCGAGCGGTGCGTGCGATGGTGCCTTGATATTGCTCGCCTTGCCGCTCGGAGAGACTGACCGTCACGACATCGCCCACCTTGACCTGCTGCGCGTAGGCTTGCGGGACAAATACGTATAGGCGCAGCGGATCGACTTGGGCAATCGTGAACAGGGCCTTTCCTACGCCGCCGTTGCCGGCGTCGACCAGGTCGCCGACATCGATATTGCGGCTTGTAATGACTCCGTCGAAAGGCGCAACCACCTTGTTGAAGCCCTGCAAATTGCGCAGCCGCGCCGTGTTTGCCTGCGCCGACGCGAGGTTCGCCTGCGCCTGAAGGTACGCACTTTGGCGCTCATCGAGCTCCTGCTGCGTCACTGCATCTTTTTCGCGCAGACTAATCCAGCGCTCTGCGCTGCTCTTTGCAAGGGCTGCGCTCGAGGCTGCTTGCTGCTGTGCGGCCACGGCTTGAGATAGTTCCTGGTCGATTTCCGGCGCGGTGATTTCAGCCAGCAGTTCGCCTTTCTTGACCGAACTGCCGATGTCCTTCAGCCAACGCAGGATGTAGCCATTGCTGCGCGCGTACACCGTCGCTTCATTGATCCCTTGCAGAGTACCGGGCAGCGTCACGGGCAGGCCGCCGCCGCCTGGCTTGGGGTTGACGGTCGTGACGTACTGCTTGGCGTGAACTTCCGTGGACGCCGCGAGTGCGGATGCCTGGAAGCCTCGCACCACGAAAATGACGATCCCTCCGAGCAGCATGGCGCCCACCAGGATGCCGACGACAAACCTCGCGCGCTTCACGGCCGGGACCGGTGCTGGCATTGACATACTAGATTATCCCACGCGCACGCTTGCGCTGTTCGAGACGGCGATGCAAACCGGCATAAATGACCGGTACAAAAAACAACGTGGAGACCGTGGCAAACAACAGGCCCCCGATGACCGCGCGGCCCAGGGGAGCATTTTGCTCGGCGCCCTCGCCCCAACCCAAGGCCATGGGAATCATCCCGATGATCATCGCCAGGGCGGTCATCAACACCGGCCTGATGCGAGTCGCACCCGCATCGCGGGCCGCACTGACCGGATCCAGGCCTTCGTTCATGCGTTGCCGCGCGAACGATACGATCAAAATGCTGTTGGCGGTGGCCACGCCCATGGTCATGATGGCGCCGGTGAATGCCGGCACGCTCAAGGTCGTCGCGGTGAGAAACAGCATCCAACAGATCCCTGCGAGCGCCGCCGGCAAGGCCGTGATGATGATGAAGGCATCGATCCAGGACTGGAAATTCACCACGATCAGCAAGTACACCATGACGATCGCCATCACGAGCCCAACGCCCAGCTCGATGAAGGAGGCGCGCATGGTCTGCGCCTGCCCTCTCACCGCGACCGCCGATCCGCGGGGCAGTTGCGGCCGCATGTCGTCGACCAACGCATTGATCTTTGCCCCGACGCTGCCCAAATCCCTGCCTTGCACGCTCACGTACACATCGACGGCGGGGGTGAGGTTATACCGGGACACAACTGCGAGCTGGGCGGCGGGGGCGACCGTGACCAAATTGCTCAGCAATTGCGAGGCGCCACCGGCCGCCGTGCGCACTGGGGTGCGCAGCAGCGCATCCACACTGTCGATTTGGTATTGCGGCGATTGCGCGGCTAAGTTGTAGACCACGCCATTGACGGGATCCAGCCAGAAACCGGGCGAGGTCTGCGTCGTACCGGCAGTCGTCGCGAGCAAATTCTGCGCTACATCATTTGCACTCAACCCCAGCAATTGCAGCTGGCTGCGGTCCATCTGCAACGCCAACGTTGGCAGATCCAGTCGTTGGTGGATGTGGGTGTCCACGGTTCCCGGAATTTGCTTGATCTGCTTCATGATCTTCGCTGCAAACTCATAGTTGGTGCGCACATCGGCGCCGGTAAACATCACGTCGATGGCAGCAGGGAGCCCGAAATTCAGAATCTGAGTCACCATATCGGCGGGTTGGAAAAAGAACTCCACACCCGGAAATCGCGCAGGCAGCTGCCGTCGCATTTCTTCTATATAGCGCAGGCTCGGCGCGTGGCCTTCGTTCAACGATATCTGAATCTCGCCATCCAAGGTGCCGAAGGCACCGGCATTGCTGTAGGTGTTGTTGATACTGCTGACAGGCACGCCGAGATTGTCGATCATCGTTCCAAGTTCGCTCGCAGGTATCAACGTGCGGATGACCGCTTCGATTTGGTTGGCCGCGCGCGCAGTTTCCTCGATGCGCGTGCCGGAAGGCATGCGCATGTGAAGGCGAATTTGGCCGGCATCCACGCTCGGGAAAAAATCTCTCCCCAACAGGAATACCAATCCGCAGGAAAGGACGCAAAACGCCAGGAAACCGCCGGCAAAGGCGCGTCGCCGCTCCAGCACCGCCGCCAGGATGTCGTTGTAGCCGGCGCGGAGCCTTTCAAAGCGCGCATCAAATGCCCGATATACCCGCTTTAGCAAGCTCACCGGTGCATCGGCATGAGGCGGCGTGTGATCCATCAAGAGCATGACGAGCGTCGGCACCAGCGTGCGCGACAGCACATAGGAGGCGAGCATGGCGAACACCACCGCCTCTGCCAAGGGCGCGAACAAATAGCGCGCAACACCGGTCAAGAAGAACATCGGCACGAATACGATGCAAATGCACAGCGTGGAAACCAGTGCCGGGACAGCGATTTCACCGGCGCCATCCAAGATGGCTTTATGCAAATCCGACCCCAAATGGATGTGCCGCTCAATATTCTCGATCGTAACGGTCGCATCGTCGACCAAAATACCGACCGCCAGCGCAAGGCCGCCCAAGGTCATGAGATTCAATGTCTGCCCGACGAGATACAGGGTGATGATCGAGCACAGAATGGACAGCGGTATGGATACCGCGATAATGCAGGTGCTGCGCCAATTGCCCAGAAACACCAGAATCAGCATCGCGGTTAAGCAGGCGGCAATCACCGCCTCACGCACCACGCCGCTGATGGCCGCCCTGACGAAGCCCGATTGATCGAACAGAGGCGTGATTACGATGTCCTTGGGAAGGATTTGAGCGGCAATCGGCAAGACCGCGCGCAAGTTACTGACGATGTCCAAAGTTGAGGATCCGCCATTCTTGATGACGGGCATCAGCACGCCCCGCTCTCCGTTTTGACGGACGATATTCGTCTGCGGTGAAAATCCATCCCGGACGTGCGCGACCTCCGATAAATAGGTCGTGGCACCGTTCTTGGTGACTACGGGGATATGGTTGAGCCCGGCAATCGTATCGGGCGATCCGTTTAGCGCGATGGCAAACTCGGTCGAGCCAATTTTGGCAGTACCGGAAGGCAAGATGAGATTTTGCGCATTGACCGCGTTCACGATGTCGCTCGGTGTCAGACCTTTGGCCAGCAGTGCCGAGGTGTCGAGATCCACCGAGATTAACCGCGATTTGCCGCCGTACGGATAGGGGATGGCGACGCCCGGAATGGTCACCAGGCGTGGGCGCAGGAAATTGAACGCGGCATCGAACAGCGCCGGTTCGGTCAGCGACGGGCTGGAGATCCCGAGCTGTATTACGGGAATTGCGGAGGCTGAGTATTTGATGATCAGCGGTGGCAAGGCGCCCGGCGGAAGCTGCTTCAGCTGCTGCTGCTCCGTGGCCACGATTTGGGCGATGGCAGTCGGGACATTGGCGTTGGGCTGAAAGAAAACCTTGGTGACCGACAAACCGTAAAAGGACTGGGACTCAATATGTTCGATATCGGTGACCGTGGTGGTGAGCGTGCGCTCGGTCACGGCCGTAATGCGCTGGCCCATCTCCTGCGCGGATAACCCGGCATAGGTCCACACGATGCTGACGACGGGAATGTCTATTTCCGGAAAGATGTCGGTCGACATCTTGCGAAGAACCAAAGGCGTTGCGAGAAGAATCACCAGCGCCATCACCAAGAACGTGTATGGGCGCCGCAGCGCAACTTGTACGATCCACATTAACTGAATGACCCCTTTTCAGCATAGTTGCCGATACCGATCTTTAAATCAACACGAGAGTCGGTGCGCCGCGGGTCGACGGCACTTGCAAATCATTGGAAACAAAGCAAACTACACCGGTCTGCAACGAGACACCGGAACCGGGCTAAGTGTTTTGTTAGTCCCATGAGGTTCGGTTCCGGTTCCCGTCGAGGTCGACGCCATGACATTCACCGCACTAATAGCTGTCTGCGCGCTCTTCGCTCTCCTATTCTTCATCGCCGCGATCCGTCGTTTGCGCCGGCGGCGGGTCATGGGAGGCATGGCCCATGGGGCCGCCGCGCTCATTTTCTTATTGGCGGCCGTCTGCGCGGTCCTCATCGGCACCAATCTGCGCAGCTATCAACGGCTGGCGTATGAACAACCGGCGGGCGAGTTGCAACTGACCAAGGATGGCGACCGGCAATTCGACGCTGTTTTAACCTACCCTGACGGCCAGCACGCCAGTTTTCCGCTGCGCGGCGATGAGTGGCAGGTCGATGCGCGAGTCCTCAAATGGCATGCATTTGCCAATCTGGTGGGGTTCGACGCCGCTTACCGCCTGGAGCGCATCAGCGGGCGTTATACGCGCCTGGAGGATGAGCGCAGCCAGCCGCGTACCGTTTACGATTTGCATGCGCCCGGCCGCGTCGATCCTTGGGAATTGGTGCACCGTTATCGCTCATGGGTGCCGTGGCTGGACGCGCTCTATGGCAGCGCCACGTTTCTGCCCATGGCGGACGGCGCGCTTTATGAAATCAAGGTGTCGCAGAGCGGACTCGTGGCGCGGCCCCTTAATCAGGCGGCGCGGGAAGCGGTCGGCAGCTGGCATTAGGGACCCCCATGAAGCAATTAACACTCACCGAAAAAATAATGGGCGCGGTGCTTGGGCTTTTGCTGATTGCGGCCGGCATCGCCTGGTGGAAGACCGCGCCGCCTGCACTTCAGGCCAGGAAGAGCAACGCGGCGATAACGTCCACCGATCTGGTGGACCAAAGCACCTACACAACGGCACAACGGTTGGCGCAACTGGCGATCACACCCGAGGAGCAGTCGTTCAGCCAAACGGCGCTGCGCATCGCCGACCATGAACTGGACCTAGCCTTTACCGAAGCGCTTCGCGATGTCGAAGCGCACCCGCCCGCGTTGAATAGCGAGGCGCAGACCATTCAAGCGCGCATCGCCAAATCTCAAACTTTGCTCAGCGCCGACCAGCAGCGGGTCAATGACCTCACCGCCGCACTCGCGCAGGCCAAGACCGATCAGAAGGACAAGATCCAAGACCAACTGGACCTCGCGCAATCCCAACTCGAGCTGGACAAGGACGAATTGGACGAGTCCAACCAAAACCTGGTTGACGCAGGCGGCAATCCGCGCCAGCAAATCGAATCGATGGTGCAGGAGCATGACGCGCAGACCAAGGCGCATCCGAACCCACCGGCCGCCAAAGCGGCCGCCGATGAGCAACGCGGTTCAATCGCGAAATTTCGCGAGTGGTGGCAGCTAAGAGAGAAAGAACAGGCGCTCCAAGCCGCGGGGTACGCGGCGCTGCAAAAGGCGCAAGCCCTTGGCGCCAAGCATACGGCGCTCGCGAGCGGTCTCGATGCCACCAAGGGAAGCATTCCTGAGCTCGCTTCGCATACCAAGGCCGCGAAAGATGCCGTCCAGGCGCCACCCCAAACGCCGCAGGCGCAACACAGCCACGAGGACGCCGCTTCGTTGGTGGGACGCACCAAGGCCATTGCCGCAGATCAAACAATATTGACGCTGATCAATCGACGCATCGAAGATCAAAACCAACTCGCACGCGCATACAGCCAGTGGGCTTCGGTCGTAGCGCTGCAATCTCAAAGACTCGCGCATGGCATGCTGTTGGATGCGCTAATCGTCATCGGCGTGTTGATTCTCATGTTATTACTGGACGGCTGGCTGCAGCATCTGCTGGACAGGCCGAAATTGGATCGGCGACAGGTCGAAACCCTGCGCAGCATTACCCGCATGAGCTTGCGGGTCGTTGCGGTGCTGATCATTTTGTTGGTGGTCATTGGCATGCCGAGCCAGTTCGCCACCACGATCGGCATCGTCGGCGCGGGCCTGACGGTCGCGTTGAAGGACTTCATCGTGGCCTTCTTCGGCTGGCTGGTGCTGATGGGGCGCAATGGCATCCGCCTTGGCGACTGGGTGGAAATCAACGGCGTCAGCGGCGAAGTCACCGAACTCGGCATGTTTCATACCGTACTGCTGGAAACCGGCAATTGGAGCGACTCTGGGCATCCAACCGGCAGGCGCGTCACTTTCACGAATAGCTTCGCCATCGAAGGGCACTACTTCAATTTCTCAACTTCCGGCCAGTGGCTCTGGGACGAACTGCAGGTGGTTGTCCCGATCGGACGCGATCCCTACCCCATCGTCGAGGCGATCACCAAGCAAGTGGTGCAAGCGACCGCCGACAGCTCGCATCAAGCCGAACAAGAATGGCAGCGCGCCGTACCCGCTCAACGCGGCAAGTCGTTTTCGGGTACGCCCGGCGTCAATGTAAAGCCGGTGGTCGGAGGCGTGGAAATCTCGGTGCGTTATATCACGCGTGCCAACGAGCGCTATCTGGTGCGCGCGAAACTCTATCAACAAGCCGTGGACCTGCTGGGCGCCAAGCCTGCCTCACCCACGTAGCTGTTATGTTTCGGCTTTTAGTCCGGTCTCATCCTTAGAACACAACACCGGGAGTTTAAGACATGCGGCTATTGATCGATTGGTTGATTGCGTGGCCGGAACGCGTTGCCCAGCATTTGATGTGGCTTGCTCCTCTGTTTGCGCGGATCACGGTGGGCTGGGTGTTTCTGTTGAGCGGTTGGGGCAAGCTCAACAACTTGCCGCAGGTCACCGAAAATTTCATCGGCTGGGGAATTCCTTTCCCGCACTTCTTTACGCCATTGACTTCAGGAATCGAATTTTTCGGCGGCCTGTTCCTGCTGCTGGGATTGTTGACGCGCATTTCAGCCGGGGCACTCGGCGTAACCATGATTGTGGCGATCAAAGCGGCCAAATGGGGCGATGTCGATTCGCTCGAAACTTTGCTCGGATTTGACGAATTTGAATACCTCGCCCTGTTCCTATGGCTGGCGATCGCGGGAGCCGGCGTCGTTTCATTGGACCACTGGCTGATGAAAATGACGCGGCGGCCGGCGCCGGCCTAAGGTCCAACCAACGGGAAGGGGCGTCCGCTATAATGCGGCCCTGCTCCCGGGCCGGCTTAGCACAGTGGTAGTGCAACGGTTTTGTAAACCGTAGGTCGGGGGTTCGAATCCCTCAGCCGGCAAACCCCCACAAAAATTTCGGAAAACCTCGCCAGGTTTCCACCGCTCGACGTCGTCCATTCGCACCCCCGACAGACAACAAGCGGGTTCGACAACTTCGCCGCCAGGCGAAGTTGAACGCCGGCGTCTTCGACGGCGGCCCCGCAGGGGCGAGGCGCGTCAGCGCCGAGTAATCCCTCAGCCGGCAAATCCAGGGACTGCCGAGAACGTCCATCAATGTCCAATGAAATCGACATTTGCTCTGGTTTCTACGCTGTTTTTTGGATTTTTTGTGTCCAACGCCGTCCGAATAGAAGCATTGACTAGCGGTGCAAATAGGGGGTAACAAACGGGGTAACTCGCATCTGCAGAAATCAGTTACCCCCGCGAGAGGTCTCCGCCGCCGCTTGAGCAGTTGAGAGGCAGCCTCCGGCCAACTGCGGTCCTTCGCCATGCTCAACTCCTTGATACGAAGCGGACGTTCGCGACCTGCGGTAAACTGGAGGTAGAGGTCTAGGAACGTGGCACAAGGAGAGATGCATGTCGTTGGATATGTACATAACACCGAAGCGGCGATTCCGTCGCCTAATTAACAGTTAAGCGAGTCTCGGTGTTGCGCCTCTACGTTGATACCAACGACATGGACCACGATGGCTGGTGCTCTGTAATTCGGCATGAGGGCCGTCTCATCGACGAAGTGGCGGCTGAACTCCGCCTCGTCGAGGGCATGGCAGTCATTCTGTTCTACGCCGATCCCGCGGAGGAATTTGAGTACGATGGGATCGTGTCGCATCGGACGAATCGCTGGTTGGCTCGCGCCGACTTGGCGAGCTATCGGCTTCTGCGTTAGGTGCTTTCCGCGTGACGGTCAATCTATACACCGCGCCTTTTTTGATTGCGTGGTGGTCGCTAATTTGCGCACTGCTCGTGACTTGCCTTGCGCTTTTGCAAATGTCATTTGTCCAACTTCGCCGTTCGCACGCTGATGTGTGGAAGTCCCTTGGGGAGCCGCATGTTCTTGGCGATATTCGGACTACCTATCCCGCGAGGAAATTCGTGTGGTCAAAAGAGTGCCGCGCTCTTAACGATGACGTACTTACCCGTCGAGCCAGCCTCTCGTATTATTCGGGTATGACCGCTGCAGTATTAGGCCTCGCGATGGTTGCGACGGTAGTAGTCGCGGTGGTACTTCGTGCGTCCAGCCTCAGAGTCCCCGAGATTGTACGAGGTGCGACGGCAGGTGGTGGGATTTGGGGCGCTTGCCCGGATTCGCGGTTCGAGCATTCACCCGAAGTGAAGGAGGCAATCTCGCCCGAGTTTAACGCTCGCCTCGCGAAAAGATTTCCTCGGGGCAGCTCAGAGCAGATCCTAATCAAGACCCTCAAGACAGAGGGCTTCGGACCTGCACGGGAATGCGATTCCGATCACTCCATCAAGGAAAGCGAATTTCGTTTGAACGGAAACGAAGTAGTTGCGCAAGCTTATTGGAAAGCCGAGTCGAACGGAACTCTAGTTTGGACGAAGGGTTTCGTGGCCTACACGTTCCTGTAATTGCCCCCGACGGATTTGCAGGGGCGCAAAGCAGACAGTCACGAGCGGCAGATTGGGGTACATTGGAGACACATGGCGGCGCCTTCACGGTAACAGTTCTACTTTTCACGAGCGATGCCACTAGATTCTCTTCCTCATGTATCGGTCGTCACCTCATCCCAAGGCAGGCCATCGTATCCGGTAATCCAGTTGATGGCATGGTGCCGCTCTTGAACAATCTCGATATCGATACCGGGAGGCATTGAACGCTCGTGGAGCTGGGCGTCGCGCGCTTTCCAATGGTCCTCGAGATAATAATCAGCTTGTTTCCACAAACTATCCTCGTCGATCAGCGTCGCTTGTGCGATGAATGCTTGCGCCGACGTTCTGGCGAATGGAGGCAAAATGGATTTAAAGACGCCGGTATCGCATTGCGTAGCCGAGTCCGGCAGCTCCTGAATCTTACCGAGAGCCCACAGCAGGACAATCAAACGCTCACTTTGCCAGCCGAAGTTGATATGCGCCTTTCGTGGCGCGTTTGTCTGCTCGAGATAGGCCACCTCGTGCGACGTTAGCGCGCCCCAAAGACCCTCGGTTCGCAGCCAGGAGATTACTTCATCCCTCGGTACGCCGAGCGCCGCGCCGACTACGGCGAACAAGGCGAGACTCCGCCGTGCGACCTCCTGGGCAGGCCGAATCTCATCCTCGACCGTATCTTCTCCGTCATTCACATCGATTTCACGCTTTGCTGCCTCACTTAGGCGCACTACAACATTGCCGATGCACGCGGTCAATTGAACCGCCCATGAGCAGTCGGTCGCCAATGTCGCGTTCGGGTCGAAATTTGCCGGACACCGGCGAATTGCGCCCTGCCCTTCGACGCGACCCGATCTACAAGGCCGGGTTGCGTGGGCAAACTGCGTCATTTGAGCGCTGCTTGCTCAGAGCTTAAATCCTTACTATAATTGATTATGTAAGGAATATGGAGCAGCCATGAGCACAGAAGCAACCCTAACCAGTAAGGGTCAGACGACGATCCCCAAGCCAATTCGCGACAGTCTAGGCATGAAGACCGGGGACAGAATGAGCTTCACGTTGATGCCGGACGGCGTTGTCATCATGCGAGTAAAAAACAAGCGTATGGCTGAGCTTGCGGGGCTGTTGCACAAAAAGGGGAGGAAACCGTTGCCCATCGAGCTTCTGTCACGCTGATGCTGGGCGTAGATACCAACGTTCTCGTCCGGTACCTGACACGAGACGACAAGTCTCAGTACGAGAAGGCACGGCGACTGATCGATCGTGAGCTAGCCAAGGGCGAACCAGTCTTGGTGAGTTTGCTGGTCGTGCTGGAAACGGAATGGGTCCTTCGAAGCCGATACGAATTGGCGAAGGAAGATATCGTCACGGCTTTCTCAGCGCTCCTAGATACAGCGGATCTGGCCTTTGAGGACGAACCGTCTGTCGAGAGTGCCGTCTATTTTTGGAAGGATTCGGCAGCCGATTTTGCGGACTGCCTGATTGAAGCTCGCAATCGCCGGCTGGGCTGTCGAGCCACAGCGACTTTCGACGGCAAAGCTCTGAGGGTCCCCGGTTTCATTTCGGTCTGAATCCGAATTCTCGCGCTGTTGGGTGCATAGCTCGCAGGTATGCCAGGGGCATCCGATGCCTTCCGATAATATCTGGCCCTCGCGCGGGGTAACTTTTCGGGGTAACTCGTCTCATCTCTCTTTATAAGCGCTTACGAAACAGTATCTTATTGCCCTAATTCGAATCCCTCAGCCGGCAAACCCTCTCAAAAATTTCGCAAAACCTCTCCAGGTTTCCACTGTTCGACGTCGTCCATTCGAACCCCCGACAGACAACAAGCGGGTTCGACAACTTCGCCGCCAGGCGAAGTTGAACGCCGGCGTCTTCGACGGCGGCCCCGAGCGAAGCGAGCGGGCGAGGCGCGCAGCGCCGAGTAATCCCTCAGCTGGCAAACCCCCACAAAAATTTCGGAAAACCTCGCCAGGTTTCCACCGCTCGACGTCGTCCATTCGAACCCCCGACAGACAACAAGCGGGTTCGACAACTTCGCCGCCAGGCGAAGTTGAACGCCGGCGTCTTCGACGGCGGCCCCGAGCGAAGCGAGCGGGAGAGGCGCGCGGCGCCGAGTAATCCCTCAGCCGGCACCATAACACTTAAATTAAATCAATATGTTATACGGTCATCAGGATAATTAAAAACAAGCCGAATTTAGGGCCATCCTGGTTTTTCTAGTTTGCCGTGTGATTGCACATATGCAATCATTGTGTTCGTGAATATCGTAGTCGACACAGATGTATGGGTAGCCGGTGTTCGCGGCTCGGGTCATGCTAACCGTGTGCTGCGCCTTTGTCTCGAAGGGCATTTTAAACCTCTCATGGGAGCTGCTCTTCTGGCCGAATACGAGGATCTGTTGGGTCGCGAAGCGGTCTGGCGCCGGGCACAATTAACAGCTGCCGAGCGTGAGGCTTTCTGGGACATTTTTTTGTCGATCTGCCAGTGGACACGAATTTACTACGCTTGGCGGCCCAATCTCGGCGATGAGGGCGACAATCACCTCATGGAATTGGCGGTCGCAGGGCAGGCCGACTATCTCGTAACTCGTAACGTGCGCGATCTGCGTGGTGGGGAGTTAAGGTTTCCGCACATTTCGGTGGTTACCCCGACACAACTGTTGAAGGAGCAAGAATGAGCGCTTTGATCATACGGCTTCCAGAGGAGAAACGGACGCGCCTTAAGCTGGTCGCGAAGTCACGCAAGGTGAGCGTGACCAAGCTCATTGAAGAGATGGCCACCATTCTGCTGGCGGACTTCGATGCCGAAACTCGCTTTGAATTGCGTGCGGCTCGCGGTCGTGGGCGAGTCGCAGAGGGACTCGCGCTGCTGGACAAAGCGGCGGGGAAACGAGCCCGCCCTAAGCGCAGTTGAGAATGTAAGAAGTGCATCACTCAACACCCCCACAAGGCAGCGGTTGCCGCACTGCGAGGCGCGGCTTGGCGTACTTAGGCTCAACTAGACGCGCGAACGTAACGCATGAACCATAAGAGAAAACGCTGCCGAAGGCTGTCGTCGACTTGGGTAATAAAGGTGGTAACCGGCATACGGTTGACACCAGTCCTGCAACACTCGTGTTAGGCGTTGCTTAACTAAGTGCCGCTGTACAAGGTCTTCGGGTATATACGCGAGACCAAATCCCGCAAGCGCCGCATTGAGCATCTGCGATATTCCATTGAAGGTTAGCTGACCTTCCACGCGCACCTTCATTTCGCGATTTCCTTTTTCGAACTCCCACGAATATAAGCCGCCGTGTGTCGGCAGCCGAAGATTGATGCAGTTGTGATGGACGAGGTCCTGTGGCTTCAGCGGTTGCGCTCGCTTCTTGAAATACGATGGAGCACCAACCACCGCCATACGTATGTCCGGGCCGATCCGCACAGCGACCATGTCTTTGGCTACTTGCTCCCCGGGTCGCACGCCGGCGTCGTAACGCTGCGCTGCGATATCGGTCAACCCATAGTCGGTGATGATCTCGACTTTGATGTCTGGGTAGCTGCGCAGCAGGGGCGCAAGTTTTGGCCACAGGATTGTATCGGTGGCGTAGTCGGTCGATGTAATCCGGATTGTGCCGCTCGGTTTCTCGCGAAGATCACCTAGTGCGGCAAGTTCGGTTTCTACTTCTTCGAGCCTCGGGCCCACGGTTTGCAGCAGCCGCTCACCGGCTTCGGTGGGCGAAACGCTGCGCGTGGTGCGCGTGAGAAGGCGAATCCCTAGGCGCGTTTCCAAATCTCGAATGATGTGACTCAGTGAGGACTGGGACATGCCGAGCTTGGCGGCTGCTCTCGTGAAGCTGCGCTCGCGTGCCACAGTGAGAAAAGCCACCAGGTCATTCAGGTTGGTTCTCTGCATTTATGCGTCCCAGCCATAAGACCATGCGGATTATACCCGCTAGTCATGGCAAACAATCTAGCTAGAGTATCTCTCACGCGATTTCGAGTGGTTGATCGCGAATGGAGAGGTTTATGAATCTCAGGGGAAACGGCTCTCAAGAACGTCGAAGGGCTTGAGAAGGTGACTGACGGGCAATCCCCTCGCCTGCAACCAATCCTTCATGAGTAATCTCTCCGCACCCCACACTTTGAGGTCTTGAAACATGAAACGCCCGCTTCACCATGCGCTCTTGGTTGCCGCCCTGGTGTCTCAAGCAGCGATCGCTGATAGCGAGGCAATGATCGAAGTGGTCTCATCCAGCGCTCGGAGCGTGACTGTCGGCACGGCCGAGAAATTCACGGGTCAGGTCAAAGTTGAGCAGCTGTTCGCCGCTGACCGAGGACGGCGTCTATCGGGCGGTAGCGTCACATTCAAGCCCGGCGCGCGCTCGGCGTGGCACAGCCACCCTGCGGGCCAGATCCTCATAGTCACCGCGGGCATCGGACGCATTCAACAATGGGGTCGCGCCATTCAGATCATCAAGGCAGGGGACGTGGTGTGGATCCCGCCCGGCATCAAACACTGGCACGGCGCGGCATCCAAGACTTCGATGACCCACATTGCGCTTCAAGAAGCGGTCGACGGTAAAGCCGTCGACTGGATGGAACACGTGAGCGATGCGCAATATCTAGCGCCCGAAGCGAAGGAACCGTGATGCACAGGGACTCCCTAACGCATCTTGAGCGGCCCTGCGCGTCGCGAATATCGCTTCGGCGAGTGGTTCTTGCCATCACTCTCGCTCTCACGATTGGCGTCCCAGCGGCCGCATGCGCCGATCGAACAATGATCAAAACCGACGCTGGAGGCTCTATGTTATCACTGCATGATGTTAGAAGCGTCTCTCCCGCGCTCGCGGCATACACCGAGCACACGCTCCTCGGAGAACTGTGGAATCGTCCAGACCTATCGCGCCGTGATCGAAGCATCGTAACCCTGTCAGCAATGATCGCGCGCAATCAGACCGTCCAGATGCCCGAGTACCTGAATCGGGCGCTCGACAATGGCGTCAAACCCAGCGAGGTTTCCGAGATCATCACGCATTTGGCGTTCTACTCAGGCTGGGAGAATGCGATGTCGGCAGTCGTGATTGCCAAGGCCGTATTTCACAAGCGCGGGATTGATATGGAAGTGCTCCCGCCGGTCTCAGTCGATAAGTTGCCGTTGAATGAGACCGCCGAAAAACAACGCATGATCAGTGTCGAGCAAAACTTTGGCACCGTCGCGCCGGGCGTGGTGCAGTACACCACTGATCTGCTATTCCGTGACCTATGGCTGCGGTCGGCGTTGGCGCCCCGGGATCGGAGCCTGGTGACGGTCAGTGCCCTCATTGCATCGGGACAAGTAGCCCAAGTCACCTATCACTTGAATCGGGCGATGGACAACGGTCTGACGCAGGCACAAGCCGCCGAAGTTCTCACGCATTTAGCCTTTTATGCGGGTTGGCCCAATGTTTTTTCCGCACTGCCGGTGGCCAAGGATGTTTTTGAGAAACGCCTTAAGTAGTACCGCAGTTTGGACGGCGCTTGGATCGCATCATCGAGCGCGTGACCTCGAACACGTTTGATACGTGAGGAACTCGATATGAATATTTCCTTTGAAAACAAAGTGGCCCTGATTACCGGCGCGGGCTCAGGACTGGGCCTCGCCACCGCAAAAGCCTTTGCAAGTTCAGGTGCATCCGTCGTGCTGGCGGACTGGCATGAAAAGGCAGCGCGCTCCGCGGCCGAAGAGCTGTCCGCCGAGGGTCACAAGGCACTGGCCGTGCAGTGCGACGTCTCTGATGACGCGCAGGTGGCTGCGCTGATTCAGAAGACTCTCGCCACGTTCGGGCGACTCGATGCCGCTTACAATAATGCCGGCGTACAAAACCTGCTGGCTGAGACTGCGGATACGACCCGAGAAGACTACGACCGGGTGATGGGGATCAATCTGCGCGGCGTCTGGAGCTCAATGAAGTTTGAGCTGCAAGTGATGCGCAAACAGGGCAGCGGCGCCATCGTCAATTGCTCCTCGCTAGGCGGACTCGTCGGTGGTGCGGAGCGCGGTATTTATCATGCCGCGAAGCACGGGGTGCTGGGATTTACGAAGAGCGCGGCCCTGGAATACGCCGCACGCGGCATTCGCATCAATGCTATCTGTCCGGGCCTGATCCAAACGCCGATGTCGGATCAAATGGTGGCGGCCGGGCAAGGTGAAGCCCTCAAGGCGCTGGAGAAAATGATTCCGATGGCACGGGTCGGCCGACCGGAGGAGATCGCGAGTGCGGTTCTGTGGCTTTGCAGCGAGGCCGCAAGCTATGTAACGGGTCAGTCGATCTCGGTGGACGGCGGCTTCACCATGCGCTAAGCCGGTCATTCGTTGGGCATTTTTTGGGGTATGTGCTACAGCCGGGAGACAAAACGGCTGCAATTGCGGGGCCTTTTTTAGGATTTCTCTCGCGTCCCGAGTCCTCGGGCGTCCGACGCCGTCGAATAACATCCAGCCGTTGCGCGGGGTAACTTTTCGGGGTAACTCGTCTCGCCTGTGTTTAGAATCGCTTTCGAAACAGTATCTTATTGCGCCAATTCGAATCCCTCAGCCGGCATCTTTTTACAAAAATTGATCGATCGCTGTTCAGTGCCGATTTATCACTCGGTCGAACACCGACGTTCACCCGCCGCGGCACGCATGGTATTGTTTCAGTTGTCGCTTAAGCGGGGATTGCCACAGAAGCAGCGCGACAACGTATCCTTTTTCTGGGTACTCGAACGCTAGCCAGCGGCTACCATTTCAAGTCGTAGCTTTCGGGAGAGTATGAATTGAAATCACGGATAGGTTTGAATGCGGCGGCCCTTGTCGTCACCGTATTGGGATGGAACGCGGTTACAACGGCTAAGACACCGCCTCCCGATCTTGTTCTTTTCAACGGAAAAATTTTCACGAGTGACGCGGGCCGGCCCTACGTTCAGGGGTTGGCGGTTCGGGGTGAGCGAATCACCGCGATTGGCGATTCGAATGCGATTAAAGCTTTGGCTGGCGCAAGCACGCACCGGATCGATCTCGGCGGCCGAACTGTGATTCCCGGCATCAATGACGCCCACAATCACCTCGAGGTCCAACCCGCGAATCTCATCGAGGTGGAGCTCCAAGCGCGCAATTCAACTACGGCCGATCTGCGCAAAGAGCTTCCCGTGCTCGCAGCGAAGTCGCCCAAGGGCGCCCTGCTGGAGGCGACCATCAGTCCGGCGATCTTTTACGACACCGCGGTCAACCGCGATTTCCTCGACGCTTTAATGCCACACAATCCCATCATGTTGGTCACGATCACCGGCCATGGATTCATCCTCAACACGGCCGGGCTTCGTGCTTACGGTGTCGCCGAGGACCAGAAGGACCCGTACGGCGGTCGCTTCGAGCGTGACGGCGCGGGCCGGCTGACCGGCGTGGTACGTGAATACGCCGGTCTCGACATGGAGCGTACGGCGGCGGATGCCGTTCCCCAGGCCGCGGCTGTGAAGCAACTGCGTGAAATTCTGGACGAAGCAAAGGCCTATGGGATCACGTCGATCCAAGACATGTCGAATGCCATGGCTCCCGCGCGAGCCGTGGCGCTGTTTGAGGAAGTGCCGACGCCCATTCGGCTGCGCGTGATGCGAATGCCCGGAACTATCGTGGGGGCCAGAAACATCGATGAAGGCGCGGGCTTTCCCCGCCAACCGACTCCCCTCATCACCGTCAGCGGCACCAAGTGGATGATCGACGGCGTGCCGATCGAAGGAACGTTTACACCGCGCGACGCCGTGCACATGCCCCCGGCGCCGCCGTTTGATGCGATTTTTCGCGATCTGCCGCTAACTTTTCCCGTGACGGAAATCGCAGCGATGTTGCGGGAATCCGTCGCGAACCACGATCAGCTACTCGTGCACGTCTCCGGGTACCTGGGCGCCAAGGCCATGCTCGACGCCATGGATGCATCGGGCGGTCCCGCGTTCTGGCGGACCCGTCGCGTGCGCTTCGAGCACGGCGACGGCGTTTTCCCAGATCTGTATGCACGGGTGAAGGAATACGGCATCGTCGTGGTGCAAAACCCTTCGCACTTCATAGGACTCGACTCTGCGTTTGATCTTTCCCAGCCGTTGAAATCACTGCTTTCAGCAGGGATTCCGGTGGCACTAGGCTCCGATGGACCGACCAACCCATATTTAAATATCCTGTTTGCCACCATCCATGCAAACCACCCGTCAGAGGCCATAACACGAGAACAAGCCGTCATTGCCTACACGAAGACATCGGCCTACGCGGAGTTCACGGAGAAGGACAAAGGCAGCATCGCGGTGGGTAAACTCGCAGACATTGCAGTGTTATCGCAAGACATCTTTACGGTGCCGCCGCCTGAATTGCCTAAGACGCGAGCTGTGCTCACCTTGGTGGGTGGCAAGATTGTCTTCGATGCACGTGCCGAGGGCGAGTCTCGGTAGCGGTGTAGCATCGTTCGCACCTCGTGAATTTGCATTTCACTGTGCGTATATCATCGATGATACCGCCGGGCGACATTGCGTGGCGGCCCATAAAGTGGATGGCGGACAACCGACGGAGATCATCCAGAACCGAGCCCTTGCTTGGCGGCAGGAGAAAACCAAGACATGACCATTCCGTTCTGCGGCGGCTGTACATGCGGCTCGGTCCGCTACGAGTGCTCGCGAGCGCCGATCGCGATGCTCAACTGCCACTGCCGGGACTGCCAGCGCTCCAGTGGTGCTCCTTTCGCTTCCGGCTTCATCGTCCAGGTGTCGGACACAGCGATCACCGGCACGCCGAAGACGTATTCTGTCCGCGCCGGCAGCGGTCTTCTCGCGACTCGCAGCTTTTGCTCCGAATGCGGCTCTCCCTTGTTCACGCGTGGCGAAGCTGCTCCGGGAGTCATGTCCATTCGTTTTACCACGCTGGACAAGCCATCGGAGTTTCAGCCTATGCTGGACATCTGGACGTCCAGTGCACAACCCTGGACGTGTCTAAGTGAGGCAATTCCTCACTATCCTCAATCACCCTAGTTATTAAACGGACTATGCTTGCCCTGCATTCTTGTCACGCCGCATAACGCCACCATGTCAGCGATCTCGCGCCTCGCAGCCCTTCTTGCCGGTTCGGCGCGAACCGTCGTCTTCACCGGCGCCGGGATCTCGACTGAATCCGGCATTCCGGATTTC
>Ga0210388_10000629_pt1 | contig 28253 bp, 25 predicted proteins | sample IncBWC19OmetaG_FD_155485 | JGI IMG/M metagenome (GOLD analysis project Ga0210388, IMG submission 155485) | Forest soil microbial communities from Barre Woods Harvard Forest LTER site, Petersham, Massachusetts, United States - Inc-BW-C-19-O ...
CGGTGAATTCGGATTCGCGCTGTTGATCTTGCTGCTGCGGCGGGAATTACTCGATGCAGGCATCGTGCAGCCGCTGCTGGCAGCGACCGTCTTGAGCATGGTCTTATCGCCCCTCATCATTCGTCATAATCGGCGCATCACCCGCACGCTGCTGCGCGAATCCGGCAATCCGCTCACCGAAGCGATGCGCGAACACCAAACGACCCTGGCGGTCGCCGCGCGGCCGCACGTCGTGATCTGCGGATTCGGCCGCGTTGGACAAAATATCGCCCGGGTGCTCGAGCAGACCGGTTTCGAGTACATCGCTCTCGACACGGATCCGCGCCGCATCCGCCTCGGCCGCCAAGCCGGTGATCCGGTGGTGTACGGCGATGCCGCACAAACAGAAATGCTCGAAAACGTCGGCGTCGCGCATGCCAGCGTGGTGCTGATCACCTTTGCCAATCCGGACGTGGCGCTGCGCATACTGCGGGCGGTGCGCGAATTGCGCACCGATGTGCCAATTCTGGTGCGCACGCAGGACGATGCCAAGCTGGAAGAGTTGCAGGCGGCCGGCGCCACCGAGGTGGTGCCCGAGACCTTCGAGGCCAGCCTGATGCTGCTGTCGCACTTGCTGCTGTTGATGAAGGTGCCGGTCGGCCGCGTCATTCGCAGCGTGAACGATATTCGCAGTCATCGCTACAGCATGATGCGCCAGTACTTCCGCGACAGCGGCGCCGAGCATCTGGACGACAGCCACGCCTTTCGCGAGCAGTTGCACAGCGTCATTCTGCCGCCCCATGCCTGGGCCGTCGGCCGCAGCATCCTCGAGCTGGCCGAGCGTGGCTGCACCGCCGCCGTGAGCGCCGTGCGCCGCGACGGCATCGTCGGACGCGATCCCGGGCCGGACACGGTGTTCAAGGAAGGCGATGTGGTGGTGGTCTACGGCACCCCGGAGGCCGTAGAACATGCGGAAACCCTGCTTCTGATGGGGTAAAGCCTGAAGCCTGGCGGCCCGCAAAAAACCCCTTTACAAGAGTCGGGCGCTCATCGCATAGTAGAGCCGCTGTTTAAGGGCAAACCCGCCGAAAGGTGGGGACGCAAAACCACCGGTCTTAGGGACTTCCCACGGGGAGTCTGACGATAGCGGGGTCGCCAGTATCTTCAAGCGCAGTCGTACCTAAGTACCGACCGGTTTTGTGCCTCCCGACAGCAAGCGTTTCGAAAGCTTGTTCAGTCTTCCGGGGAAGCACATGGTAAATAAAGTCATTGATCCGCGCGGCGTGGATTCGTCAGGCACCTATCGGCGGCCGCGGCTCGTCATGCGCCTGAAGCGCTTCGAAGACATTCCCCTTATTCTTTCCAGAAGCAGGGTCTATCCCACGCCGGTGCGCATGGTCGGCGCGGACTATTCGCAAACACGCTGCGTGGGCGGCGACGGCGGGACCACGGTAGATACCGGAGGGCTCGACCGGATTCTGGAGTTTGGCGAAAACAGCGTGCGGGCACAGGCGGGCGTGCGCGTGAGTACCCTGGTCCGGGCGCTTGCCGAGCGCGGACTCGAGCTGCCGTTGACCCCGGAAATGGGCCAGATCTCCCTGGGTGCCGTGGCGGTGACCACATTGCCGCAGCCCTCTTACGAGGCGGGCATGGCGCAGCTGTCCTCATGCGTCACCGAAATGAAGGTGATCACGCCGCAAGGCAAGCAGATGGTCGTGACGGAGCGCGAGCGCGATTTGATGCGCGTTCTGCGCTCGAGTTTCGGCCTGCTCGGCGTCGTGCACGAGATGGTGCTGCGCGTGCAGCCAATGTCGGCCGTCAGGATCGACTACCAGGTGCTGTCGTTGAAGGAATTCAGCTCGCGGTATTCGTCCATAATCAACGCTCCGGGCGCTTTGCGGCTGCATGTCTCGCCGTTCCACGATCGCATTACCGTCGAGCGACGAACGCTCGACGAAGCCTTCGCCGTGAGCCGCTCCGGAATCTGGCAGATTCGACAATCAGTGATGCGCAACGTCCTGCCCGCTTTCGGTTCGACGGTCGGCAGCGTACTGGCCGCCCCCGGCCTGCGCGCTGCGGTTCTATCAGGAATGCACCGCGCCCTCTCCGGCGGCGCGCGCGGCGTGGTGATGCATGCGCACGAGTGGATGCGCGACCTGCCGCGGGAGGCGTGGAAAGCGCGTCATACCTATACCCTTTGGGCATTTCCGCAAGCCGATTACCCGAAATTACTGGCTGCCTATTTCGCGTTCTGCAAGTCGTACTACAAGGAACACCGCTACCGCTGCAATGTCGTCAATGGCGCGAGCCGGCTGCATCAAGATCGCGGTTCCTTGTTCAGCGCGAGCTACTCGGGTCCGATGTTCACCTTGGAACCCTCGTCCACCGGCGATGCGGGCTGGGATGATTTTCTCATCGACTTCAATGAATTTGCGGCGGCGCACGGCGGTACGCCCACCTTCAATCAAACGCGTGCCTTGCAGCCGGAGCACGTGACGAAATCATTTGGCGAACGCGCCAAGCTGTTCCGCGCGCTGCGCCAGCGGACCGACCCGCTGAATCGGCTGCACAACAGCTACTTTGCCCATCTTTTGGGCTAGCGCTGCTAAAGACCTGAAACGATCTTTGCTTTGATCGACTCGAATTCGGAATCGCTGATGAGTTTCGCCTCGAGCATTTCGCGCGCCTGACGCAAACGGCGCACCGGTTCGGACTCCGCGCCGGCGGCCGCCGTGCCGACGCCGGCGCCCGCCCCGGCGCTGCTTATCTGCACACCACCGGATTTCGCGCGCAGTTCTTCGAGCTCGCGAACGCGACGCTTCTCGCGCCATACCTGATCGTGCTGCTGGCAGATCCGGTACATCGCCTGCGCTTGATCCTTGTGCAATCCTTCGAACGTCCACACCCGATTGACCTCGGACCCAAGGTTCAGGTCGGAGCTGGATTGCGCGACCAACGTCAAGTCGGCGGCGACGATCCCCGCGCGGATGCGTGTTTCCTTGAGGTCCTGCCAGCGAATGTCGGCCGAATCGTAGCCTCCCAGCAGGCGCCGGGTGAGCGAGATGAAGCGGCCGCTGGTGGCGGCAATGCAAACACGGCGATGCGTCAGCGCAAACAGGCGATGCTGGGCCGCCCAGGCCTCGAGGGTCTCGCCGGCCGTCAACAAGCCCTGCAAGGTGGCAAGCGCAGCGTGCAGCCCGAAGTCAGGTGCTTGCTGAGGATCAGTCATGATCGTCACGCCCGCTCCTGTAGATGCGCCTCGAGGAACCATAGGTACTTGTCAAGATCGCGGGAAATTCCGGTAAATAGATCGGCCGTATCGGCATCGCCCAACTCGTCGGTATCGGCGATCGCCGCGCGCACACTCTTGCCGAATGCCGCAATCTGGGTCGACAAATAAAACAAATGATCCTTGCCCGCGGTAATGCTCAGAGGGTAGTTTTTCAACTTGCTGCGTTTGGCGGCCACGGCCACCGTACCCTCGGCGGTACCGCCCAAGCTGGTCACGCGCTCGGCAATTTCGTCGATTTGGTCGAATACCACAGCGGAGATCTTGTCGAACAGCTCGTGCAGGGCAATGAAATGAGGGCCCTTCACGTTCCAGTGCGCTTGTTTGACCTGACTCTGCAGATCCATGGCGTCCGCCAGGCGATCATTCAATATGGCGATGACATTGCGGCGGACTTTCTCGGACAGATCGATCTTCGTTTTGTACATGGACGCCCCTTCGCGACAGACGAAATACCTCGCGTTATTTTGCACCATTGGCCGCAAATGGAGACAACGAAAAAGACAGGCGGTTTTGCGAGTTGCGCTGCCCGCCGCAGCGGCGCGCTAGATCTCGCTGCGCCGCATTCGCAGCTGGATGGCGGCGATGATCAAGGCCACGCCGACGGCCGCTCCGATCCAAACTTGCGGACTGGCAAAGAATCCGCTCGGATTGATGAAGTGAAAAACGCTGCTCGGAAGCGTGAGCGTGTCGCCGTCAACGTGCCACGACGTGCCGCCGCTTGTATTCAGCGCAACCGCCGGCAGGCCGGTCAGCCGCCTGCTGATCACCCGACCCACGACGTTGGTGCCGAGGAACCAGCGCTCGATGATGTACAGCACCAGCGGCGGCAGGAAGGACCAGAGGATCACCGCGCGTTTGGCCCAGGCCGAGACCAGCATCAGCCAGCCGGCGACCGGCAAGTACCAGATGGCGGCCGTGACGACGGTATAGATCCACAACACCTGCATCTGCAGCCACACATCGGGCTGCCACAGCGTGCTGCCGATCGAGGCCCGCAGGCGAATCGAGACGATGAACGCCGCCAGCAGCGCGGTGATATCGGCGGCGACGAACGACACCACGGGTATCACGATCAAAGCCACGATCAGCTTGCTGATCACGGTATCGGTATCGGAGATCGGCAAGGACTTCCAGAATAGAATGCTGCGGTCCTTGCGATCCGCGTACAGGCAATCCAGTAGATACCAGGTCGCGTACACCGACATCACTGTGTAGAACATCAAGCCGAACGCCACCAGGAAAGCGGCGCCGAAGGTGTGAATTTCGTTCGGCGAGGTGAGCGCCGGAAGTTGCACGTGGCCGAACAAAGCCGCCACGATCAGCATCGCGCCGAACACCGCCGGCAACAGCCAAATCGCGCGGTTTTCCCAGAATTCCCTGCGGATCAGCCACATGTTGGTGTTCATGCCGCACCTCCGGAAAGCTTTGCGACGAATAGATCGGCGACGCTGGGCGTGCGCAGCTCGCCGAACGGCGCGAGCTTTTCCCGGTCGGCGTTCTCGAAATACAGCTCGCTTTTGCCGAGGATCTGCCGTTCATAGAAGGGCTTCGCGGCACGCCCGGCATCGAGGCGGTCGGCCGCCACCGCCACCGCGACGAAACGCGTGGCAACATCCTCCAGCGATGAGTCCAGAACGATGCGGCCCTTGTCGATGAATATCAGATCGGTGAGCAAATTCTCGACTTCCTCCACCTGGTGCGTGGTGATGAGAATGGTCCGGGTCTCGTCCATGTAGTCATTGACCAGCGCATCGTAAAAAGTGCGCCGCGCCAGAATGTCGAGCCCCAGTGTGGGCTCGTCGAGAACGAATAACTTCGCGTCGATGGCCATGGTCAGCGCCAGGTGCACCTGGGTTTTCATTCCCTTGGACAGCTCGCGCATGCGCCGGTGGCCTAAAATCTGTGTCTTCGCCAGAAATCCCGTGGCGCGGTCGCGGCGGAATCGCGGATGCACGGCGGCAACGAAGTCGATCGCCTGGTCGACCCGCAGCCATGCCGGCAACACGGCGACATCGGCGATGAAACAGGCGTCCTGCATCAGCGAGGTGCGCTGGCGCAGCGGTTCGCGTCCCAGCACGGTTAGTTGCCCTTCGTAGCTGGTCAGCCCGAGGATCGCGCGCAGCGCGGTGGTCTTACCGGCGCCATTGGGACCGATCAGTCCGACGATGCGGCCGGCCTCAATCTTGAGATTGGCGCGATCCAGGGCAACGTGAGCACCATATTTTTTCGTCAAGTCGCGAGCTTCGATGAGCAGGGCCATGTTTTTAAACTCACTCTTCTTTGGCATCGCTGCCGCGAGGCGGCGGCGCCGGGTGGGTGAGCGCCGGTGTTTGCGCAAACAATTCCTGGGACGAAAACCCAAGCCTGTTGATGATCGCAAGAATGTGCGGCCACTCCTCATGCAAGAAGCGTTCACGCTCTCCTGCGAGTAGTAGCCGCCTAGCTCCGTCGCTGACATACATGCCGCGTCCACGGCGTTTTTCGACCAGGTTCTCATCGACCAGCTGCTGATAACCCTTCAGCACCGTGAGCGGATTGAGCCGGTAGTCGGCAGCCACTGCCCGCACGGAGGGCAATGGATCGCCCTCCTTCAAGGCGCCCTCGAGGATCAGGGCGACCATTCGATCGCGCAGTTGGCGATAGATGGGTTGGTTGTCGTTCCAGTTCGGGTCCATTTTCCGCTCGATGTGAGGTCCCCGTGTGTAGGGGATATATAGCACGCTAATCTACCAGAGCGCCTGCTGACCGCTCAGACCGGGGCGTTCACCGCCTGGGAACCGCCGTTGGCGAGCGCCATGGCCACCGTGGGCTGCTGCAATTGGAACAAGTAGGCGACACCGCCCATGATCACGCTGTTGACCATCAGGGCAAGAGCGAGAGCGGCGAGTTTTGTGGAAATTGAAGTGTTCATGATCGTCTCCTATCCAGTGTTTCGGTCTTCAGTTCGTCATCGAGGTGTTTCGGTGACTTGGTGATATAGTAATATACAACACCACTACATGCAAGCACTTTATCAAAATATTTTTGAGTGCGTAACTTGCTGTTTTTGAAGATAATATTCCGAGTTGGCGGGAAATCATGAGTGATGGCGACGATTTTTTTGTCGCCGTCTCTCACTGATTCGGTCGGCCGTATTGTTTATCGCTAGAAGCGAGTCCCACCTTCGCAGCAGCGGTTGCCGGGCGATTTCGGCTACCATTCTTTGATTTTGTGTGGGAGCGCGTCATGAAGAAGCCAGTCACTGTCACCATCACGGGCGCCGCCGGAAACATCGGCTATGCGCTGGCGTTCCGCGTCGCCTCCGGTCAAATGTTGGGGTCCGATCAGCCGATCAACTTGAATCTGCTGGAGATTCCGGCGGCGAGTGCGGCGGTCCAAGGTGTCGTGATGGAACTGAACGACTGCGCATTCGCAACGCTCAATAAGGTGACCGCCACATCCGATGCCAACGAGGGCTTCAAGGATTGCAATTTCGCGATGCTGGTCGGGGCCAGGCCTCGCGGTCCCGGCATGGAGCGCAAGGATCTGCTGCTCGAGAACGCCAAGATTTTCTCGGCGCAAGGCAAGGCGCTGAATGCGGTTGCGAGCCGCGATGTGCGCGTGCTGGTGGTGGGAAATCCAGCCAACACCAATTCCCTCATCGCGCAGCGCAATGCTCCCTCACTCCCGGCAGCGCACTTCACCGCGATGACTCGCTTGGATCACAATCGCGGGCTGGCGCAGCTGAAGGAGAAAACCGGCGCTGCTTTATCCGACGTGAAAAAAATAATCATCTGGGGTAATCACTCCGCAACCCAGTACCCGGATCTGCATCACGCCACCGTCGGCGGCAAAGCCGCTTTGTCATTGGTCGATCAAAGTTGGTTCAAGGACAGCTATATTCCGACGGTGCAGCAGCGCGGCGCGGCCGTCATCAAGGCGCGCGGCAGTTCATCCGCCGCCTCGGCGGCGGCGGCGGCCTTGGATCACATTCATGATTGGATGCTCGGCACGGCCGCCGGCGACTGGGTGAGCATGGCGGTTCCCGCGGATGGCAGCTACGGAATACCTGAAGGTGTGATCTATTCGTATCCGGTGACCTGCAAGAACGGCGAATACAGCATCGTTCAAGGACTCGCCGTCAACGATTTCAGCCGCGAAAAAATGCAGGCGACGCTGCGCGAGTTGCTGGAAGAGCGCGACGGCGTAAAAGACTTGATCTGACGCGAGACGCGCCATGAATAGCCCGTGGCTCATCGTAGGCACCGCGGTGGGCTGGCTGGTGTTATTCGTGGGCATATTCATGATCCTGGCCTATCGGCGCGCGGGCCTCCTCACGAGTTCCTGCATACTGCTGCTGCTGTTCGCGGCCTACTGGATCTGCGGCGCGGCGCCACTGGCGTGGAAGATCGCGGTCTCGCTGCCGTTCGCGGTTTTGCTGCTGTTGAACATCCGCCCGCTGCGCATGGCGCTGGTGACGCGGCCGTTCATGCGCAAGTATCGCAAGCTGCTGCCGGCAATGTCGGCCACGGAGCGCGAAGCGCTGGACGCGGGCACGGTGTGGTGGGACGGAGAATTATTCACCGGCGGTCCGAACTGGCAAAAGCTCATGTCGGCGCAAGCTCCGGTTCTGACTCCGATCGAGCAGGCATTTCTCGACGGGCCTTGCGAACAACTGTGCGCGATGCTCGACGACTGGGACATCACCCATCGCCGCGCCGACATGCCCGCCGCGGTGTGGGAATTCATCAAGGCGCGCGGCTTCTTTGCGATGATCATTCCGCGGCGCTACGGTGGGCTGGAATTCTCCGCATACGCCCACTCGTGCGTGCTGATCAAGATAGCTTCGCGGTCGACCACTGCATCTTCGACCGTCGCGGTGCCAAACTCCCTGGGTCCTGCGGAACTGCTGCTGCATTACGGTACCGAGGCGCAAAAAGCGCATTACCTGCCGCGGCTGGCGCGTGGCGAGGAGGTCCCCTGTTTCGCCCTCACGGGCCCGCGCGCCGGTTCGGACGCCGCCGCCATTCCCGACACCGGCCTCATCTGCAAGGGGCAGTGGCAGGGCGCTGAAATCATCGGCATCAAGCTCAACTTCTCCAAGCGCTACATCACGCTCGCGCCCGTCGCCACCATCATCGGCCTGGCGTTCCGCCTCTACGATCCCGATCGCCTGATGGGCGACAAGGTTGACCTGGGGATTACTTGTGCGCTGATTCCGCACGACACTCCCGGCGTCACCATCGGTCGCCGGCACTTTCCGCTGAATGTGCCGTTTCAAAACGGCCCAATTCAGGGGCACGACGTCTTCGTACCCATGGATGCAATCATCGGCGGATTCGCGACCGCAGGTCTAGGCTGGCGCATGCTGGTGGAGCAGCTGTCGGTCGGGCGCTGCATTTCGCTGCCGTCCAGCGCGACCGGCGGCGCACAGGCCGCGGTGTACGCCTCGGGGGCGTACGCGCGCATTCGCCGCCAATTCAACACGCCCATCGGCGGCTTCGAAGGCATCGAACAGGTGCTGGCGCGCATGGCGGCGCGCACCTACATCATCGACGCCGCGCGATCCGTCACGGCGGGCGCCATCGACGGCGGCGAAAAACCCTCCGTGCCGTCCGCCATGCTCAAATATCACGCCACCGAAATCGGCCGCATGATCGCCAACGATGCCATGGACGTGCATGGCGGAAAAGGCATCTGCCTCGGGCCGAAAAATTATCTGGGGCGCGGATACCAGATCGTGCCGGTCGCGATCACCGTCGAAGGCGCCAACATCCTGACGCGCAGCCTGATCATATTCGGACAAGGGGCGGTGCGCTGCCATCCCTTCGTCTTGAAGGAAATGAATGCCGCCAAGAATCCGAATCGCGAGGTCGGCACGCGCGAATTCGACGCCGCTGTCCTAGGTCACGTCGGCTTCGCCATCTCCAACGCCGTGCGTTCCATCGTCCTGGGGTTGACTTCGGCGCGTTTCAGCAAAGTGCCGCAGAGCGGTGCGACGATGCGCTATTTTCAGCACATCAATCGTTACAGCGCCTCATTTGCCCTGGCCACGGACGTGGCGATGCTGGCGCTGGGCGGCTATCTCAAAAAGAAGGAGACCCTGTCGGCGCGCCTCGGCGACGTGTTGTCGGCGATGTATCTGGCCTCCATGGTGCTCAAGCATCACCAGAATCAAGGCCGCGAGAGCGCTGATCTGCCGCTGGTCGAATGGGCGTGCCGCAGCCTGCTATATCAGGCGCAGGAACAGCTGCATTTGTTTTTGCGTAATTTCCCCAATCGTCCGTTGGCCGCATTCATGCGGCTGTTCATCTTTCCGCGCGGGCTGACCTACTTTCCGCCGAGCGACAAGTTGGGCCGCGCGATCGGCGATCTTGTCATGAATCCGACCGCCACCCGGGAGCGTTTGAGCTCCCACATCTTCAAAACGCCGGGTTCGCATAACCCATTGGCAGAACTCCAAGAAGCATTGATGCTGTGCATCACGGCAGAGCCCTTGGAGAAGCGCATTCGCGTGGACGGCGTCAAGACCGGCCGGATTACAGCGCTGGATCTGCCAGGACAAATTCGTGAGGCGCGGCAGCTCGGCATCATCAGCGAAGCGGAAGCCGCGCTGCTTATGGATTACGATGCCAAAGTCATGAATATCATCAACGTCGATGATTTTGCGCCGCATGAATTGGGTGTGGGCGCGGAGCAGCAGCGCTAAGATACTTTCTCCGCAACCTTCGAAAATTAAAAGGGGAACCGCATGAATCGTCCAGTTTTCGGGTTGGCCATCTGTATGTTGGCGGCATTCGCCGTCGCCGCGGATCGCATGGCGGCGCCGGCCGGCGCCGAAGTGTATTTCATCACGCCGCACAGCGGCGCGACGGTGCACAGTCCGCTCACCGTACGCTTTGGCCTGAAAGGTTTAGGGGTGGCGCCGGCGGGAATCAAATTTGACAACACCGGGCATCATCACCTCCTGGTCGACACCGATATCAGCGAACTAAAACTCGATGCCCCGATGCCGGCAACCGACAAGATATTGCACTTCGGCAAGGGGCAGACCGAGACCGAGCTGACATTGGCGCCCGGCAAGCACACTCTGCAACTGGTGTTCGCAGACTACTTGCACACCTCGTTCGATCCGCCGCTGCACTCGCAAAAAATCACCATCACCGTGAACTGAAGCGATGCGGCGGAGCGATGCCCGCACGATACTGCATGTCGACATGGATGCGTTTTATGCCTCCGTCGAGGAGCAGGATCGGCCCGAGCTCAAGGGCAAGCCGCTCATCGTCGGCGGCACCGGCGCGCGCGCCGTGGTCGCAGCCGCCAGTTATGCGGTGCGCCGCTTCGGCGTGCGCTCGGCAATGCCGATGCGCGAGGCTCTGCGCCGCTGCCCCGACGCCATCGTGGTTGCGCCGCGCATGGCTCGCTACCAGCAAATCTCGGCGCAGGTTTTCGAGATCTTTGGCGGGTTCACGCCTCTGGTTGAAGGTCTGTCCTTGGACGAAGCCTTTCTCGACGTTACGGCGAGCCAACAGCTTCTGGGCGGCCCCGAAGTAATCGGCGCCGAAATACGGCGCCGCATTGCCAAACAAACCGGGCTCACTGCGTCGGTGGGAATCGCGCCCAACAAGCTGCTGGCGAAAATCGCGTCGGATTTGCACAAACCAGACGGAATGTGCCGCATCCACTCCGGCAACCTGCGGGAAATTTTGGACCCATTGCCGATTCAAAAGTTATTTGGCGTGGGGCAAAAGACGCTGCCCGCCGTACAGGCCGCGGGCATCCGGACTTTCGGCGATGCGCGCAACGCCAGCGAGGAGGCGCTATGGCGCGCCTTTGGCAAACACGGCAAGGCCATGCGCGAGCGCGCCTGCGGTATCGACGATCGCCCGGTGGTGCCGGATCGCGAAGAGAAGTCCATCAGCGCGGAGGAGACATTTGCCGCCGATATCCATGCCGCAGCGGAACTTGCGGTGCAAATCGTGCGCCTTGCCGATCGCACCGCCTCAAGGCTGCGCGCCCACGATCTATTGGCCGGCAGGGTGAATGTCAAAATTCGCAGGGGTGATTTCACGACCTATACCCGGCAACAAGCGCTTAGGCCGCCCACTCAAGACACCGCCGTCTTATCGGCCGCCGCGCAGTCGCTGCTGCTCGCCTGGGTGGCAATGCAACCCGGTGCCGGTGTGCGCCTGCTGGGGGTGGGCGTCAGCGATTTGCGCTTCCTGCGGCAGTCGGATCTCTTCTCAGGAGCGCTGCCCGCACCGGCTTCGAGGCTGGATTCGGCGGTGGACGGCATACGCGACCGGTTTGGCGAAGAGTTGTTGACCCGCGCGAGTTTGCTGCCCCGCACCACCCGCCACGGAAACTAACGCGTCACTGGTATTATCCTAGGGCTCATGTACACCAGCTTCTTCGGTCTCAGCGAAAAGCCCTTCGCCATCACTCCGGATCCGCGTTATCTGTATTTGAGTGAGCGTCACGCCGAAGCCCTGGCGCATCTTCTGTACGGCATCAACGAGTCAGGCGGCTTCATCCAGCTGACCGGGGAAGTGGGAACCGGCAAAACCACCGTGGTGCGCACACTGCTGTCGCGCGTACCGCACCATGCCGACGTCGCCGTCATCCTGAATCCGCGCGTCACACCCGGCGAATTCCTCCTGACCATCTGTGAAGAGCTGGGATTGAGCATTGGCGAGGCCGACCGCAACAGCGTCAAGCAAATGGTCGATGCACTGAACCGGCGATTGCTGGAAGCGCACGCGGAGGGACGGCGCATCATCGTGCTGGTGGACGAGGCGCAGAATCTTGGCATTGACGTCTTGGAACAGGTCCGTCTGCTCACCAATCTGGAAACACCCACGCAGAAGCTTCTGCAAATCATCCTCATCGGCCAGCCGGAGCTTCGAGAATTGCTCGACCGCACCGACCTGCGTCAGCTGGCACAGCGAATCACCGGCCGCTACCACTTGAAACCCTTGTCGCGCGAAGAAACCAAGGGCTATGTGCGCCATCGATTGCGCGTGGCCGGTGCAACGGAGGAGATATTCACGCCGGCGGCCTTGTCCGAGGTGCACCGCCTGTCCACGGGAATCCCGCGCGTGATCAATGTGGCCTGCGATCGCGCCCTGCTCGGCGCTTACACCCAGGAAACACGCAAGATAACCGCCGCCTTGGTGCGCCGCGCGGCCGGCGAGGTCTATGGCCGCAGGTTCATGCCCGTGTGGCTGGGTTGGCTCGCAGGCTCGTTGGGTACGGCAGCGCTCGCCGGAATTCTCGTTGTCGGCTGGCAGATATGGCATCGTCAGAACTTCGTCCTGAGCATCTTCAGCCACGCGACCAAAGGGGTGACGACCACCGCTCATGCGGCGGCGCGCAACATCGTGCCGGTGCCGGTGGCGCCGCCCGCGCCGGCGGCCCCTCCTGCGGTGCCCGTCAACGCCCTGCTGGAAGCCAATGCTGCCAACACCACCGATGTGGCCGCGTTCCGGCGTTTGCTGTCGCTATGGGGCACGGCGATGTCGGACGAGCGGGATCCCTGTGGACAGGCGGCAAAGGCCGGCCTCGCCTGTCTCGAGCAACGCGGCTCCTGGGCCCAGGTCAGGACCTTGAACCGGCCCGCGATTTTGACGCTGACGGATGATAAGGGCCTGCGGCATCGCGTGGTGCTCACGGGTCTTGACGATCGGTTTGCCACTTTGGATCTGGGCGACCGGCACGAGAAGGTATCGCTCGAGGATCTGTCCGCCGATTGGTTCGGCGACTTCACGGTCATCTGGAAGCCAAAGACCGCACGCACCCGGCGGCTGTCGCTGGGCATGCACGGCGAGGAGGTACGCTGGCTGCGACGCAGCCTCAACGCCTTGGCAGGCGGGGCGTCGGATCCGGAACACGATGACATCTACGATGAGGAATTGGCAATCGCCGTGCAGAACTTCCAGCGCGAACATCGCCTGAATGTCGACGGAATCGCGGGGGTGCAAACCCAAGTGGTGCTCGACACCGCATTGGCCGAACCGGGTTCGCCTTTGTTGCTCACCCAAACACCGCGCGGCGGCTAGGCAATCATGTCCTTCATTCTCGATGCACTGAAAAAATCCGAAATCGAACGGCAACGGCAAACCGAGCCGGGTTTGATGGACGCGGGTGCCGTTCAGCGGCGCGGCCGCTTGCCGGTCTGGGCGCTACTGCTCGGCTTGCTGCTGGCAATCAACATCGCGGTGTTGCTGGTCATGCTGATGAGAAACCGCGCCCCCAGCGTGCGATCGACGCCTGCGGCGCCTGCGAACGCCGCGCCCGCGGCCCAGGTTGCGGCAGAGAACCCGGCGACTTTCAGTCCGCTGGATTCGGCGCCGGTGTATGCGCCGGAAATTCCGCTGGCGGCCGCAACCGGCTCTGCCGCCGCGGACAGCGCCCCGCCCGCCGCAAGGCCGCCCGTGTCCTACGTTGCGCCGCTGCGTGCGCCCGCGCCGCGCGCCGGCGCACGTGCCTTGCGTCGGCCTGACCCGGTGCTGACGGACGCGGATGCCGGCGCAGACAGCGGCGAGATTCTGCCGTCCATCAGTGAAATCAGCCTCACGGGCGCGCAGGCACTACCTGAACTGCACCTCGACGTACATGTCTACGCTACCGATCCGGCCGACCGCTTCGTGTACATCAACATGCGCAAGTATCACGAGGGATCCGTGTTGCAGGAAGGACCCAGGATCGAGCTCATCCGGCGCGACGGTGTGGTGTTGAATTTCCAAGGTCTGCGATTCCTGCTGCCGCGGCAATCATGAGGGCGGCGCCGCCAGCCGCTCGAGCGCGTCCCCGGAGATGCGATGAATGATCCAGTCTGATTTCGCAACCGCCCCCAGCGCTTCGTAGAAATCGCGCGCCGGACGATTCCAGTCCAGGACCGCCCACTCGAAACGGCCGCAGTCCCGCTGCAACGCCAGCGCCGCCAGGTATCGCAGCAGCGCCTTGCCGATCGCGCGCCCGCGGAACGCGGGACGGACGTAAAGATCCTCGAGGTAGAGGCCGTGCTTGCCGAGAAACGTCGAGAAATTGTGGAAGTAAAGGGCGAAGCCGGCCGGCTCGCCGCCGAATCGGGCAATGACGGCTTCGGCGCTCGGCCGCGGCCCGAATAGCGCCTGGCTGATGGAGGCCTGCGTCGCAACCACTTCATGCCGGAGTTTTTCGTAGTCGGCGAGTTCGGTGATCAAGGCCAGCAGCAGAGGCACGTCTGCCGCTGTCGCAGGCGCGATATCAATGGCACTGGGATCGGTCATTGGGCGTGGCTACCAGATGGGCGGATTGGATGTCTTCATGCGATGATAATCCCATGCGCAAGATCTTAACGCTGACCATGAGCGGTTTGGTAACCGTGCTGCCGCTGGCGCTGACGATCTATGTGATTTGGTGGCTGGTGAATACGGTCGAAGGATGGCTGCGGCGCGCGCTGCTGGCGCTGGGCATCATCAGCCCCCAGCACTACTGGCCGGGCCTGGGACTGATCGCCGGCTTCCTGCTGCTGCTGCTGGTCGGCAGCTTGGTGAATGCCTATGCCGGCAAGATCCTGCTCAAGTACTGGGACGATTTTTTAGGAAGGATTCCCTTCGTCAAGACGCTGTACGGCGGGTTTCGCGATGTCGTCAGTTTGTTGCCGTCCGGCAGCGGCGAGAAGCGCGATCTGCAGCGCGTTGTATTGGCGCGGTTCGCCGATGTACATGCGATTGGTTTCGTCACCCGCGAGGATGTACCGACGGTATTGTTGGCCCACGGCGGCCAGGACTGGGTAACGGTCTACTTTCCAATGAGTTATGCCTTTGGCGGCTACACCATTTATTTGCCGCGCGACCGGCTTCAGCCGCTCGATATTTCGGTCGAGGATGCCATGCGCTTGGCGATCACCGCTGGCCTCACGAGCGGTAATCGCAGCCACATTTGATAATCAGGTAGGCTTTGGTGAAGCGCTGTTTCAGAGTACTTGCGTTTCTAGCGATGCACTTCGCGGTCCTCGGGGCGAACTGCGCATTTGCGCTGGCCGCAGCGCCGGCAAGCAGTGCACGGACGCCCGCCGGCGAATACCAGACGTGGAGGATGCAGGCGGTAAGAATCCTCAGTACACGAGTCGACGCGGACTCCTTGGCGACGGCGGCCGCGCTCAAGTTTTCGGGCCGCGCGGCCAGACTCAAGCCCACGGTGAGCACTCCGGACACCGCGATCTCGGCGCTTGACCTGATTGCGCGCGCCAGCGAATTGGCACCGCAGAGCGCGGGTATCGCCTGGCTGCATCTGCAGCTGTGCGCACAAACACCGGCCTGCGACATACGCGATGTCGCCACCGTCATGCGCTGGGTGGACGCGGATAATGGCGCGGCCTGGATGCCGACGCTGGCGGCCGCGCAGCGCGACAGGGACACCGAGGAGGTCGATCGGGTTCTCGCCGATATGGCGCAAGGGTCGCGCTTCGATCTATACGCGAACGAGATCGTGGTGCTGATGTTCGATGCCTTGAAGAGTTCGCGCCACGAATTGCCCGCAGGATATGCGGCATCGGATTGGGCCAGGTTCGTCGAAGTCAGCGGCATCGCCGGCGCCGAGATCATTCCGTCCTTCGCTCCGCTGCAGGATGCCTGCCGGGAATCAGCCGCGCGCCGCGATGCCTGCCTCAAGCTGGCGAAGACAATGCAAAGGAGCGACACGGTCGCGGCGCAGATGGCAGGTTTCGGAATCGAGCGGCGCCTGCTCCCGGCTGACAGCAAGGAGGCCAAGGGCATGACCCAGACCAGGCGCCTCCTCGAATGGCGCGTGGCGGCGGCGGCGCAATTCGACCTGCCGTTGCTGCCCTGGACCAAGAATGCGCGCGCGCGCACGCGGCTTGCGCAAATGCGCCTGAAGCCGCGCGAAGAGGACGTCTGTATAGCGATATTGCGTGAACACAAGGTGGGCACCGAGCCGACGGAGGAGCACAAATGATCGACTTGTACTATTGGCCGACTCCCAACGGCCACAAGATAACGATGTTCCTGGAAGAAACCGACATGCCGTACAAGCTGGTGCCAGTGAACATCGGCGCCGGCGAACAATTCAAAGCGGAGTTCTTGAGAATATCGCCGAACAATCGCATGCCGGCAATTGTCGATCACACGCCGCTGGAGCGCGGCGCGCCCATTTCGGTGTTCGAATCCGGCGCAATCCTGCTGTACCTGGCGGACAAGAGCGAACAATTCATTGCCAACGATTTGCGCGGCCGCGTGGAGGTTTTGCAGTGGCTATTCTGGCAGGTGGGCGGTCTTGGCCCGATGGCGGGGCAGAATCATCATTTCTCAAGATATGCGCCGGAAAAAATTCCGTACGCGATCGAGCGCTACGTCAAGGAAACAAATCGTTTGTACGGGGTATTGAACCAGCGGCTCGGAACCCAAGAGTTTCTCGCCGGCGCCTATTCGATCGCGGACATGGCATCCTATCCATGGATCGTTCCGCATGAAAATCAGGGACAGAACCTCGATGATTTCCCGCACTTGAAGCGCTGGTTCGAAGCAATCAAGAAGCGCCCCGCCACGATTCGCGCCTACGCCCATGCCGAGAGCATCGGCGCCAACACCACCATGACCGAAGCGGCGAAAAGAGTGCTATTCGGCCAGACGGCGAAATCCGTCAATCCTTAGCGTCAACTCAGGGTGTTTTCACGTCGTGCGTCCTGAGCCACGCCAGGATGTACGCCACCTTGTCGATGAGCAGGCTGGGCCGCGCGGAAATATCGTGCGAGGCGTTGGGAACACGCACCAGGGCCGTATCGACCTTGCGCAGTTTCAGCGCCTGATAGAACTGCTCCGCCTCGCTCGACGGCGTTCGATAGTCCGCCTCGCCGGTCATCAACATGGTCGGCGTATGCACGTTGCCGACATAGGCCAGGGGTGACCGCCGCCAATAAGCCTGCATGTTCTCCCAGGGAAACTCGCCGAACCAGTAGCGATAGAAGTAGTTGGTCATGTCGCCCGTGAGCACGAAGCTGGTCCAGTTGATGACCGGCTTTACGACAACGGCGGCGCGAAAGCGATCCGTATGACCGACGATCCAGGCCGTGAGCACGCCGCCGCCGCTGCCGCCGGTGACGAAAAGACGCTGCGTGTCGATGTAGCCGCGCCCAACCACGGCGTCGACGCCCGACATCAAGTCGTCGTAATCCTTGTCCGGATAGTCATGATGAATGAGATTGGCGAACTGTTCACCATAGCCGGTGCTGCCGCGAGGATTCATGTACAGCACGACGTAACCCGCGGCCGCATATAGCTGAATTTCTGCGGCAAAGCTCGCTGCGTAGCTCGCGAACGGGCCGCCGTGGATTTCCAGCAGCAGAGGGTATTTCTTCGCCGCATCGAACAGCGGCGGCTTGACGATCCAGCCCTGCATGCGCTGATGATCGGCCGCGGAATCGAATGTGATTTCTTCGACTGCGCCCAGAGTTCGTTGCCCGAGCAGAGTGTCGCTGAGGGCGGTCAGGGACGTGACATCGCGCAGCGAAGTGCCGGTGGCGAGCGCCGGAGGGGCCGACGCGCTGGCCTGGGTGTAAGCGAATCGCCCGCTGTTCGATGCGGAAAATGAGCCGCCCGAGTACGGTCGGGTCACATCGGCGCCCCCCAGGCCATCGGCCAGCGCGCGCATCCGGCCCGAAAGATCGATGGCGGCGATCTTGCCCGATCCGTGATCGCCATACGCAAACATCAGCTGCTTGCCGTCGCCGCTCCACTGCGGCGACGAGACGTCCCGGTCCAGGGACGCGGTGAGCGAATGCGCATGGCTGCCGTCGCTGTCCATGACATACAGCTGCACCGCCTGATAGCCGAGCTGCTTGTCGTCGAATCCCAGATAGGCGATGTGCTTGCCGTCCGGAGACGGCACCGGATGCCGATCCGGCCCGCGCCGGTCGGTGAGTGCATGCAGGGACTCGTCGGACAATTCGACGCGGTAAATCTCACTGTCGAGGGGGTCGAACTCAGCATCGGCCCGACGATTCGCGCTGATGAGCACTGCGCTGCCATCGGCTGTGAATGAAGGCGGTCCCTCATGCTCGAAATCGCCGTGGGTTATTTGCCGCGCCGCGCCGCCATCGGCCGCGACGATGAAAAGCTGGCTGAATGCATTCGGCAGATAACCTTCGCCGTCGGCGCGGAATACCATCTTGTCGATCAACTTCGGCGGATCCGCCCAATGGGCATTCTTCGGCGCCTCGGGCAGCTCGACCTTTAGCGGCTTGTGTTCCGCGGCTACCGGCATGGTGAAGGCCAGCCACCGGCCATCGGGCGACCACGCAAGAGCGCCGGGCGATTCGGTAAAATTGCTGATGGCCGCGGTGGCGCCGCTCGCGGTCCAATACATGAAAAGCTGAGTCGAACCATCCGCGGCGCGTGCGAGATAGGCAATGCGCGTACCGTCCGGCGACCAGCGCGGTGAGGCGCTGGACGGCGCGCTGGATAGCGGGCGTTCATTCTTGCCGTCGACTCCAACCAGCCAGATCGTGCCGCGCGGCCTGTCGGTCTTGATGTCGAAACCCATGCGCACATAGGCAATGCTGCGCCCGTCGGGTGAAATCTGTGGATCGGCCACCCACTGAAGATCAAAGACATCAAGCGGCTTCAGTGCCGGCTTCTGCGGCTGCGCAACGCTCGGCGCAATGATGCAGAAGGCCGCCATGGCCGTCACGGCCACGGCGTGAAATCTCGACTTCATCGAACTCCGCTTGCGCATTGCGCTCCCTTGCCAGCAGCCCAGCAACCACGTTGATGTTCATCCACAATGCCCACCGCCTGCATGAAGGCGTAGCAAATCGTCGTGCCGACAAATCGGAAGCCTTTTTGCTTCAGGTTCTTGCTCATCGCGTCGCTGTGCGCGGTCGATTGCGCAATTTCGCCCAGGTACAGCGGCCTAAGGCGCAATACCTTGCCGTCCGTGAATTGCCAGATGTAGTCGGCGAAAGATCCCGGGGACGAGCGGATCTTAAGGTATGCGGCGGCATTGCCAATGAAGGCGTCAACCTTGAGGCGATTCCTGATGATTCCGGGATTCTGCAATAGCCGGCGGCGTCTCGCGGCGCCATAACGCGCGATCTTCTCGGCATCAAAATCGTCGAAGGCTTCGCGGTAGCTGTCGCGTTTGCGCAGCACCGTCAGCCAGCTCAAACCCGCCTGCGCGCCTTCCAGGCACAGCATTTCGAACAGCTTGCGATCGTCGCGCACCGGCACGCCCCACTCGGTATCGTGGTAGGCGACGTACAACGGATCCGCCGGGCACCAGGCGCAGCGCAGCTTGCCGTCGGCATGCCGCTGTGCCTTGAGCTTTCGTCGCTCGACGCCGCTCGCCATTGATCGAAATCAATGCGCTTTGGCGGCGATGACCTCGATCTCGACCAGGGCCCCGGGAGCTGCGAGCGCGGCAACTTGAAAGGCACTGCGGGATGGTTTGTTGGGCTGCTCGGCGGTGGCGAAGAATTGCTTGTAGCCCGCCATCATGCCGGCGAAGTCCATCTTGTTGTCCTTCGAGGGATCTCCGACCAAGAATATCGTCATCTTCACCACATCGCCCATGGTCAGACCGAGCCGCGCAAGTGTCGTTTTGATCGAGTTCAAGGCCCCGACGGTCTGGGTCTCGGTGTCGCCGTAGGCGGCGACGCTGCCTTTTGGCGCGTCCTTGTTGATCACCGGGGCTAGTGCACCACTCAAGAAATAGGTGTCGACTCCTGCTTTCACCGTAACCGCCGAGGAGATCGGAAAGTCGTTGCCGTCGGGCAAAGGCAGGCGTACGACTTTCTGGGAATCGGCGGCGTGTGCACTTGAGCCGGCCGAAGCGAACACCAACACAGTCGCGGCCAGAGCGAGCTTGCGCCCAGAATTCATGCTAATCATTATGTCCCCTTTGTATTGATTAACCGTGCAATCGCACGGCATGACGTACTTTGTAGACCAGTTCGATGCAATCCACGCCGCGCGTGCGGCGCGCGGTGCTGCGGATTTCATGCATGAGTTTGAGCAGCACGCGTGTGTTCACATCCGGAGTGGCACTCAACCTAGGATCAACTCCAAGATGCAGCACCGCGAATCGCTCATGCGCCGAGCGCACGAAAACGGCAACCCCCAGCGGCCGGCCCTCATCGGAAATGGCGAACAGGGTCTGAACTCCCTCGATGTCGCCAACGCGCACCCGCAAGCCGCCGTCCTGCTCGTAGATCTCGGGGACCCCATAGGTGTCTATGGATTGTTGAATACCCACCCTTACTCGATGCTGATTTACGTTGAAAAACAGCAACTGCTCCAGGGCAGGGCGCTGCGCAACGGCCAATTTTGAGGTGATACTGATTGACGCGCCCAATGATCCCCCGAGTAGCTTCTGCTTGCGAATGAGCGACGAGTCACAGAACTGAATTGACGCAACGCAGCAGACATTGTCTGCCGCCCGAGACTCCGTATCGTATAGCGTCGCTCGAGGAATGACACTAGCCTAACCGGGCGGCTCTATTGCTGCAGTGCGGTAGCGCCCAACCCCAATCCTAAGCTTAGGTTTTGCATGAGAGGAAATCATTGGTGCTAGCTTCCGACGAAGATGGTGATTCGCTGGAAGCGCTGAGATTCAGCCTCGCGAGCGACATTGTCGAACTCGTTGTATTGACCACGGACCATGTTTTTCTGCAGACCTTGCGCGACGCGGTAGGCGGCGCGCGACGCCTTTGGAACGTGCCGTCAGCCGACAAGGTCAGCGACTTGCTGGTCGCGGGACAAGTGGGGATCGTGGTGCTCGACCTGCAGGCATTGAATGAGCCGGCGAGCGTCTTCATCAGCCAGATCAAACGCCAATTTCCCGATCTGGTAGTCATCTGTGCCGGCAATCGTGACGATGAAAGCGCGCTCGCGACTTTGATCAGCGCGGGCATCGTGTATCGATTCATTCACAAACCCATGTCGCCGGCTCGCGCCAAATTGTTCGCGGAAGCGGCCATCAAGAAGCACGATGAACAGCGCCGGCGTGCCGCCGAATCCCCGCGACAGGATCGCACTGCAGGCTCGATGCGCGTCTGGCTGATAGGCGGCGCGATCGGGGTCTTGGGTCTGATCATGGTGGTGTGGCTAGCGCAGAGAGGCGCGCGGGACGATATCGGGCCGGCGCGAAGCGCGGTGGACAGTCCAGCTGCCGAGTCGTCGCTGCTGACGCGCGCCGCGGCGGCGTTGGCGGCCAACAGGCTGACCGAACCCAAGGGCGACAACGCGCTGGAACTCTACCAGCAAGCGCAGGCGCGCAATCCCACCGATGTCATCGCGCGCACCGGACTTCAAGAGGTTCACGAGCGGCTTCTGGCAAGAGCCGAGAATGCCCTGCTCGAGGAGCGATTGGAAGAAGCCGCGGCGGCCATCGAAACGGCGCGCATTGCTGGGGTCGAAGGCAGCCGCATCGCGTATTTGACGGCACAGCTTGCGAAATCGCGCGAGCAGGTCAAAGCAGCGCAGGCGCGCACTCAGCCGCCGCGCGTCCGCAGCCAACCCGCGGCGGATGCGGACCCGGTCGCCCCGTTGCTAAGCCTAGCCGCGCAGTCCATGGCCGCTGGGCACCTGCTGGCACCCGATCGTGACAACGCCCGCTTCTATGTGCAGGAAGCCCTGGCATTGGATCCCAACAATGCAGCCGGCCAAGAGTCACGACGCCTGCTCTCCTCGCGGCTGCTTGGCGATGCACACAGCGCCATTGATCGCCGCGATTTCGCGCTCGCGGCCACCTTGATCGAAGGAGCCGAGGGTATCGCCGTCGCGGCGGACGTCGAATCGGCACAACGCCAGCTCGGAAGTGCGCGCAAGCAAGCGGAGGTGGACGCCCGGTCTCAGCTGCTGCGCAACGCAAACGAACGGCTGCAGGCGGATCGGCTGATCGAACCGGCCAACGACAGCGCCAAATACTTCCTGCTCACCCTGCGCCAGCTGGATCCCGGAAGCCCCGGGCTCGCCGCCGCCATGCAGGACTTCGGCTCGCGTCTCGTCGTCAAAGCGCGCCGGGCACTCACCCTCGAGCAATACGACGCGGCCCGTAGCTGGCTGGATGAGGCGCTGGCGATGGGCTTTGCTTCCGACGAGGCCGACTCGGTGCAGCATGATCTCGACGCTGTGATTGCGAAACAGAAATTCCTGGCGAGTTTGACGCCCGCCAGCCAATTGAAATTGCTGAAGTCGGTAGAGCCGGTGTATCCGAACAAGGCGGCGCTGAGCCGCACGGAAGGTTGGGTCGAGCTGGATTTCACCGTTTCGGAAACCGGCCAGGTGCAGGACGTGGTCGTCCACGCATCGAGTATTCCCGGGGTATTCGATGCTGCCGCCATCAAGGCGGTATCGCAATGGCGCTACCAGCCGGTGTTGCGCGACCGTAAGCCGGTGCCGGTACGCACTGAACTGCGAATCCGTTTCGCCCTGTCCTAGGGGGTGCGTTCGACGTCGCTTTCCGACACCGCCCAATTGCTGACCGTGGCTTCGTAGATGGCAAGTTCCTGAAGCAAATCCTCGAGCGGCTGCGCCTTGCCCATCGCAAATCCCTGACCGTAGTCCACACCGAGGTCCGCCATGCGTACCCGCAGCACATCGGTTTCGACGTATTCGGCGATGGTTTCCATGCACATGACTTTGGCGAGCTGGGCAATGGCCTTGATCATCGATTCGGAACGCGCGTTGCTGATGGCATCGCGCACAAAGCTGCCGTCGATCTTGATGTAATTGACCGACAGATCCTTCAAGTAAGCCAGCGAGCTGACGCCGGTGCCGAAATCGTCGAGGGCGAACTGGCAGCCCAGATCTTGCAGCGTGCGCATGAAGACCTGCGCCTTTTCCAAATTGCCGATCGTCGCCGTTTCCGTCAACTCGAAGCACAGCACTCCCGGCGGCAGGCTGCTGGCCTTGAGTTGCTCGATCACGAAGCCGAGGAACGATTCGTCCTGCAGCGACTGCCCGGAGAGATTGATGGCGAAGCGCGCGAATTCCTCCCCCACTGCGGCGCTGTGCTCTCCGAGCAGCTCGCAGGCGCGGCGCACCACCCAGCGATCCACGGTCGGCATGAGTTGATAGCGCTCGGCCGAGGAGAGAAACTTGCCGGGCGGGATGATCTCGCCGCGATCTCCGAGCATGCGGATCAGCAGCTCAAAGCGGGGCCGCCCATAGTTGCCGCGCAACGGCAGGATGGGCTGCGCGTCGAGGCGGAAACTGTCGTTGTCGAGTGCATCGCGCAGCTTGCCGATCACCAGAATGTCGGTGTGCCGTCTGATGATGCTTTGGTCGGAATCCTGGAATATCTCGACGCGATTGCGGCCGCGGTCCTTCGCAGCTTTACAGGCGATTTCCGCGGTGGCCAGGGCGTGCGCGAGCGGATTGTCGGAGCGCCCGATGGGCGCGACCCCCACGCATACGGATACTTCGAACGAGCCCTGACCGGCGCGCGGCACGATGCCCTCGGCGGCGGCGCGAATCTGTTCGGCGACCACCGCGCCCACTTCCATGCTGGAGTGCGGGATGAGCGCCGCGAAGCGGTCTCCCGAAATTCGAGCCGACAGCGCCTCCGTCGGCAGTGTCCTGGCCATGCGCTCCGCCACACTGACGATCACGTCGTCGCCGACATGCATGCCGAAAGTTTCGTTGATGACATGCAGCCGGTCGATGTCGAGATAGAGGATGATGTGCGAATCGGCGCCGTCCGCTCCGAGCAAGCCGGTGGCCTGGCGCTCGAACGCCTGCCGCGTCATGAGCCCGGTGCTGCTGTCGTACTGTGCCTGGATGATGACGGTCGATCGCTTCGCCAGCATTTCGGCGACCCGCGTTTGCTGCACGTCGAAATCCGGGGCACTGGGCGGATTGAACAGCGCCAGCACGCCCATGACGCGCTCCGAATGATGCCGAATCGGGCAGGCCAATATCTTGTACGGCGCCGCGACATCGCTCGCGACCTTGGATATATGATTGATCACGATGGTGCGTTGCTGCAGCTGCATCCACGCCATCAAATGATGCTGGGCGCGCGCCAGCGCTTCGGGCGACATCGGCTGGCCGCTGCGCGTCAAGGATACCGAGACATTTTTATCGGGCACCCAAAGCGCCGCCAGCGCACACCCCATGCGGTCAAGGCCGGTCTTCAATATCACCGAAAATTCATCTGCGTCGCTCACGGCGGCGGATTGATTGGAGGAGATCTCCATCATGAGCTCAAGATCCCGCTCTCTGATGCCGAGATCGCGCTCGCTGGAGCCCAATTTAGCGCGCAACGTCAATTCGCGCCGCAGGCACTCCAGCGCCGGCTGCACCAATTGACGCACCTTGTGCAGCGGGCGCGGTTCCAATTGCGTTCCCGCCAATCGCGCGATCAGACTGACGACGCCCAGCACTTCGATGTGCTCGCCGCGCACGGCAAAGGCGTAGATCACGCGGTCCGCGTCGATCGTCCTCGCGACGCCGGGAAAGTCCGTGGTATCCGCCAGCGCGTTAGCTATGGCGTCGTTGATGAGCTGCGGCTCATCGTCCAGATCCCAATCCTCCGAGGCCCATACCAGGTTGGAATATCCGTCGTGCACGACGACGCCGCGCAAGCTCGGCATGAGCATGCGCAACAAGCGACCGTAGGGATCGAATGAGGCATCCGCAGCCAGAGTCTCGGCGGCGTTAGATTTGATATCCAGCACTGAGGCCATCTTCAGGGATTTCTGCAGTTTGAGATCACGAATCAATGTGCGGGAAACGCTGCTGCGCAGCTTTGACGAGCGTCGCAGTTCGACGCAAGACTTGGCGGCCGGGGCCTGAAGCTGGCTGCTTGATTGCTGCAAAATTGACAATAATTAGCGCTTCTTGTGATGCAGATCGCGGTTCTTAGGTAGAGGCCTGCCGGAACGCGTCAAAAACTTCAGCAGGTATCGGCCACCTGGAATGCGCACCAACCGGAACACGCGGCGCCAGAAGCGCCGCGCATCGGCATCGAATTTCACCAGCGGCAGACCATCGTACAGAGACCTCAAGGGTTCATGAACGATTGCGACCGCGGTCCGCACCGTTGCGGCACCGTCCCCCGACGTGAAGCGCAGCAGCGCGGTCTTCGCATCCCATTCAATGCAAAGATCCATCACCGGCGCCGTGCCGAAGGCGCGCGCGGCGCCGCGGTCAGCGCCCTGCAGGATCACGTCGATTTCGTGCGGTGCCGCGCTGCTCAAGCGCCACGCGCCATGGCCGCAATCCTGTGGTAGAAATGTTCCGGAAAAATTGCGTCGCTGGTTCGCGCTCATTGCTTCATCCTACCGAAGGATATGCGCGAAAGTTAGCGCCGGAGAATCGCCTACTTGGACGAGTCGATAAAACTTCTTCCTGGACAAGCCCTGAGCAGGGGAGGCCGTCCGCGGCTCGATTACCTGGCCGTTGCGACATTGGCGTTTCCCTTCATGGTGAACAGCGCCGTGCAGGCGGTCTTGAACACCACCGACACCTGGTTCATGGGACGCGTGTCTCCTGCCGCCACCGCCGCGATCAGTGCGGTGTACTGGCCGGTGCTGGTGTTCGGGCTGCTGTTCGGCGGAGTTGGGCTTGCGGTGCAGACGCTGGTGGCGCAGGCCTACGGCGCGCGCCGCTACGCGCGCGCATCGCAGGCCACCTGGACCGCGCTGTGGGCGTCGTTGTTCACCGTGCCGCTGTTTGCCGTGCTCGCGGTCAGCGGGCCGCGCATATTCGGGCCCTTCGGCATCGCCCCGGCGACGCTGCAACTGGCGCTGTCATTTTGGCATCCGCGCATGCTGGGAGGCCCACTCGGCGTCGCCATGTGGGCCGTGCTTGGCTTCTTCAACGGCATCGGGCGTCCGACGATCACGCTCAGGATCGCGCTCGGCGTGGCCGCAATCAACGCGCTGTTGAATCAACTGTTCATGTTCAACCTCGGAATGGGCGTGCCGGGTTCCGCCTGGGCGACGAATACTGCGCAGTTGCTTGGGGTTGCGGCGGCGCTGATTTGGTTTTTGGGGCCGGCAACGCGCCGCCGCTTTCGCTCGCATCTCACGACGCGGCTTAAGCCGCACGCGTTGGCGCAGCAGGTGAAATTGGGATTCCCAATGGGTCTGTTGATCGCCGCGGATATTCTCGGCTTTGCGCTGTTCCAGCTGATGCAGGTGCGCCTCGGCACCGTCGATGGCGCGTCCAGCCAGATCGTCATGATGCTCACTTCTTTTTGCTACATGCCGGCAGTGGGAATCGCGATGGCGGGGACCACCTTGGTCGGCCAGGCCATCGGCGCCGGTCACCGCGACTGGGCATTCAAGGTCGGCAACGGCATCGTACTGATGGCGATGCTGTACATGGGTGCCATCGGCATACTGCTGGCGGCGGCCGGGCCTTGGGTGCTGCCGCTGTTCACGAATGGCGCCGACCCCGACGCCGCGAGAGTCGTGGCGCGGGGCGCCACGCTATTGTGGATTGCCGCCGGCTATCAATTGTTCGATGGACTCAACATCAGCAGCAGCGCCTGCTTGCGCGGCGCTGGCGACGTGCGGCTGCCCGCAGTCATGGTCCTGGCGCTGTCCTGGCTGGTGTTCGTACCGCTCGCCCACAGTCTGTCGTTCGCGACGGGGATGGGCTGGGTCGATTGGCTGCCGCAATTCGGCCTGGGTGCGGTCGGCGGCTGGTTTGCGGCCTTGATCTACATCTGCTGCTTGGGAACGATGTTGTTTCTTCGCTGGTACTCCGGTGCCTGGCAGCGCATCGCGCTGCCCCTGAATTGATGAGACGCTCCACGGCCACGATGAATCGCGTGCTGCTCGCAGTTTTGAGCTGCGCGCCGCTGTGCGCGTGGCCGGCCGGCACGATCCCGGTCAGCGTGACTCAGGTGATGGCGGTGGAGCACCTGCCGCCGAGTGCAGTCAGCTTCGTGATCATGGACCCGGATTCGGAGCGCGTGGTGATGAGTTTGAACGCCGAAACGCCGCGCAGTCCTGCGTCCACGATCAAGACGCTCACAACATATGCGGCGCTGGACATGCTGGGGCCGGCATTCACCTGGCGAACCTCGGCATGGGCGCGCGGCAATCTCAGCGCCGGTGTTCTCGACGGCGATTTGATCCTGCAGGGCGGCGGCGATCCGTACATCACGCTGGAACGCTGGTGGAGCTTCGTGCAGGCGCTGCGCGCCACGGGCTTGAAGTCGATTCGCGGCGATGTCGTCGTCGACAACAGCGCATTTTCCCTGCCGCCGGAGGATCCCGGCGCCTTCGACGGGCGGCCGAATCGTTCATACAACGTGTTGCCGGACGCGCTCATGGTGAATTTCCAGTCGATCGAGTTCAGGCTGGCCGCGAATGCAGATACTCGCCGGGTGGACGTCATCGCCAGCCCGGCGCCCGGCAATCTGGCGATAGAAAACCATATCCGCTTCGTCGCGGGACGCTGTAGCGGCGGTGCAGGGCGCGTGGAATTTCAAGTTGCCTCCGCGCGCTGGGACAGGGTGGTGTTTTCCGGCGCCTTGTCGCCGCTGTGCGCACCGCAAAGTTTTACGCGAGTGCTGCTGCAGCCGGCCACTTATGCTTTCGGCACCTTCGTGGAGCTGTGGCGCGAATCGGGCGGCGAGTTTCTTGGTGATTTGCGCGTCCTGCCCAAGCCCGACGACGCCAAGCCGCTGCTCACCTTCGAGTCTTTGAGTTTGGGCGAGATCGTACGGCTCACCAATAAATTCAGCAGCAATCTCATGGCGCGACATCTGCTGCTGACTTTGGGAACTGAACGATACGGTGCGCCCGCGACCCTGGAGAAGGGCAGCGCCGCCATTTCGGAGTGGGGTCGCGAACACGGCTTTGATTTGCAGGGTCTCGACATCGACAACGGATCGGGACTGTCGCGCAGCACACAGATCTCGGTGCGGCAATTGGCAACGATATTGAGCGCCGCCTATCACAGTCGTTTCGCGCCCGAGTTCATGGCGTCGTTGCCGCTCGGCGGCCTCGACGGCACCTTGAGATCCCGCATGAAGGGCAGCCCGG
>Ga0210388_10000630_pt1 | contig 28249 bp, 21 predicted proteins | sample IncBWC19OmetaG_FD_155485 | JGI IMG/M metagenome (GOLD analysis project Ga0210388, IMG submission 155485) | Forest soil microbial communities from Barre Woods Harvard Forest LTER site, Petersham, Massachusetts, United States - Inc-BW-C-19-O ...
ATAAATCGCGAAAACATGGGGACTGACCACTCTGTCCCAAGGCGCCGCCACCTCTAGCAAAAGCACTCCACGTCGCCCGCCGCGTGGACAGAGCGGTCTGTCCCCTTGTTTTCGCCCCGTCCGCACAGCCCCTCATTCCAACGACTGGCTACTCAAACCATCAGAGCCACCAACAGCTATCCCAAAGCCCCGGCGCCGCAAATAAATCGCGAAAACATGGGGACTGACCACTCTGTCCCCTTGTTTTCGCCCATCCGCACAGCCCCTCGTTCCAGCGACTGGCTACTCAAACCATCAGAGCCACCAAACCAACAGCTACCCCAAAGCCCCGGCGCCGCAAATAAATCGCGAAAACATGGGGACTGACCACTCTGTCCCAAGGCGCCGCCACCTCTAGCAAAAGCACTCCACGTCGCCCGCCGCGTGGACAGAGCGGTCTGTCCCCTTGTTTTCGCCCCGTCCGCACACCATTCTGACTCCTGAATCCTGTCCCCTGACTCCTCTCTTCCAACTCGCTTTACACTGTTAAGTACGATAGAATCCTCAACAGATGCGAACCATTCAGAAAGTTGCCGTCCTCGGAGCCGGCACCATGGGCGCGAGGATCGCCGCCCACTTCGCCAACGCAGGCATCCCTTCGGTTCTCTTGGACATCGTTCTCCCCAACCAGCCCATCCGCAACGCCGCCGCGCTCAAAGGAATTGACAACGCCGCCAAGCAGCGTCCCGGTGGATTCTTCGTCCCCGAAGCGGCCTCTTTAATCACCCCCGGCAATTTCGAGGATGACCTCGCTAAAGTATCGGATTGCGACTGGATCATCGAAGCCGTAGCCGAAAACCTCACCATCAAACGCGACCTCTGGAAAAAAGTCGAGCTCCTCCGCAAACCCACCGCCATCGTCTCCACCAACACCAGCGGCATCCCTCTTCATCAAATCGCTGAAGGCTTCTCCACCGGATTCCGCTCGCATTTTCTAGGAACGCACTTCTTCAACCCTCCGCGCTACATGCACTTGGTCGAGTTGATCCCGCTCCTCGACACCTCCGGAGAAGTGATGGAGTTCGTCTCCGCCTTCTGCGACCGCCGCCTTGGCAAGGGCGTAGTTCCGTGCAAGGACACTCCGAACTTCATCGCCAACCGCATCGGCAGCTTCTTCGGCGCAACCGTCCAGAAAATCGCCATCGAAGGCGACTACACCGTAGAGGAAGTTGATCTCATCACCGGCCCTCTCATCGGACTCCCCAACAGCGGTAGCTTCCGGCTCTTAGACATCGTCGGCCTGGATGTGTGGGCCAACGTCGGAACAAATCTATATCACGCCGTTCCCGATGACTCCTGGCGGGACCGCTTCCTGATGCCGGAGTTTCACACGAAAATGACCGAGCGCGGTTGGCTGGGAGAAAAATCCGGCCAGGGTTTTTATAAGCGCGTCGGGAAGGACAAAGAGATCCACGCCATCGATCTCCACACCTTCGAATACCACCCCGCGATCAAAGTAAAATTCCCCACCGCTGAAGCCGCCCGCAACATCGAAGATCTTCCGGAGCGCCTCCGAGTCTTAGTAGCCGGCAACGATCGCGTAGGAACATTTCTGTGGAAGCTCTACAGCGATCTCTTTTTATACTCCGCCGAACGAGTCCCCGAAATCGCCGACGAAATTTTCCAGATCGATCGAGCCATGCGTTGGGGCTACGCCAACAAGCTGGGTCCTTTCGAACTTTGGGACGCCCTCGGATTTAAATATGTCTGCGATCGCCTCCAAAGCGACGGCCGCAATTTGCCCGAAAACGTGCAAAATATGGTCTCACAAGGTGCCGCATCGCTGTACTTATGGTCGATTAAGGGCAAACAAGCGCACAAAGAATACTACGATTTCATCAGCGCAGGCTATAAACCGCTCCTTGAACGCCCCTCCCTTTCGGACGTCAAACGCGCCGGCAACGAAATTAAGTCCAATGCCGGAGCCTCGCTCATCGATTTGGGTGAAGGCGTAATCTGCTGCGAATTCCACAGCAAAATGAACTCGCTGGGCGAAGATCAAATCGGCATGATCTATAATGGTCTCAAGGAGTTAGAAGAGAACTTCGACGCCATGGTCATCTCGAACCAAGGCGAAAACTTCAGTGTAGGCGCAAACCTGATGCTGGTTCTTCTAGCTGCCCAAGAAGGCGAATGGGAGGACCTGAACGCCGCGATCCATCGTTTTCAACAAGCTACGATGGCTTTAAAGTACGCCCCCAAGCCGGTAGTAGCCGCTCCGTTTTCCAGGGCACTTGGTGGCGGATGCGAAATCCCTATACATTGCAGCAGGATACAAGCCTCGGCCGAAACTTACATCGGTCTCGTTGAAGTCGGGGTCGGCCTGATCCCCGGCGCCGGTGGCACCAAGGAAATGACCATCCGCCTGCAAGATGCCAGAAAAACCTTTGAACTCATAGCGATGGCGAAGGTCTCTTCTAGCGCCGAAGAAGCCAGGCAGTTAGGCTATCTGAACAAAACCGACCGCATCTCCATGAATCCAAATCGCCTGATCGACGACGCGAAAGAGCTGGCCCTGTCGCTGGTCAAAGACTACCAACCCGGCACGCCCCGAGCCGACGTAAAAGTGGGCGGAGAATCCGCCTTTGCATTGATGAAGTTAGGAGCCTGGACCATGCGCCAAGGCGGCTACATCTCCGATTACGATGTGATCGTAGCCGAAAAACTAGCCCACGTAATCAGCGGAGGCCGCCTGACCGGCGAACAACTCGTAAGTGAGCAATATCTCTTGGACTTAGAACGGGAAGCCTTCCTGAGCCTGTGCGGAAACCCCAAAACCCAGGAACGCATGCAATACATGCTAAAAACCGGCAAACCATTGAGGAATTAGCACAATGCTCACACCATCCCGCACCCTGACTGGTATGCGGACAGACCCGAAACAAGGACTAACATGCAAGAAGCCGTAATCATCGATTGCCTCCGCACCGCCGTTGGAAAAGCCGGCCGCGGAACTCTCAAGAACACCCGTCCCGACGACATGGCCGCTGCCGTCTTCGACGACTTACTGAAGCGCCATCCCCAAGTAAACAAATCGGAAATCGACGACGTTATCCTAGGCTGCGCGACTCCCGAGGCCGAATCCGGCATGAACATGGCCCGGGTAGCTGCCCTCCGCGCCCAATTCCCCGACACGGTCCCCGGCGTAACCATCAACCGCTTTTGTTCCTCAGGTTTACAAGCCATCGCCATGGCCGCCGAAAAGATCCGATCCGGCGGAGCCGACCTCATCATCGCTGGAGGCAGCGAATCCATGAGCCTGCTCCCCATGTCCGGCCACAAATTTGCCCCCAACCCGTGGATGGTCGATCATCAGCCACAAATCTATATGGGCATGGGACTTACCGCGGAGGAAGTGTACCGGAAATACAACGTCAGCCGGGAAGATCAAGACCAGTTTTCCTATCGCAGCCACCAAAACGCGCTGAAAGCCCAAGCCGAAGGCCGCTTCGACGACGAAATCGTCCCGCTCGAAGTCGACAACACCACACCACGAGGAGGAAAAAAGGGTGTTTTCAAAGTGGATGAGGGTCCTCGCGCGGATACATCGCTCGAAGCACTAGCTAAACTCCGTCCTGTCTTTCATGTAGCGGGTACAGTGACCGCTGGAAATTCCTCCCAAACCAGCGACGGCGCAGCGGCGGCGATCGTCATGAGCGAGAAAAAAGCCCGCGAGCTGGGCTTGAAACCGATGGCCAGATTTGTGAGCTTTGCGGTCGGCGGAGTGCCGCCGGAAATCATGGGAATCGGGCCTATCGTAGCGATTCCAAAGGCTCTGAAACTTGCCGGTCTAAACCTCTCCGACATCGGTTTAGTGGAATTGAATGAAGCGTTTGCCGTACAGGCTCTTGCGGTCGCGCGCGAGGTTGGACTCAACCTCGAAACGCTCAACGTCAACGGAGGCGCCATCGCGTTAGGTCACCCGCTAGGCTGCACCGGCGCGAAGCTGACCGCTACTATTTTGCGCGAGATGAAGCGCCGCAACGTAAAATACGGCATGGTAACAATGTGCATCGGCGGCGGCCAGGGCGCCGCGGGGATTTTTGAAAACTTGAACTAGAGGTAAACTATGGCCACCACGACAGTTGCTATTCCCAAAACCAAGGGCGGGGCGTTCCTGATTGAACGCAGCGCCGCCGACGAGATTTTCACCCCCGAAGACTTCACCGACGAACATCGCGCGATCGCCAAAACCACGGACGAGTTCTGGCAGAAAGAAGTGGTCCCGCACATCGATGAAATCCGTCATCAAGACCATGCCCTCTGCGCACGGATCCTCAAGAAATCCGGTGAGTTAGGACTCACAGCCGTAGTGCTGCCCGAAAAATTCGGCGGCATGGAAATGGACCTGACCTCCATGATGGTGGTGGCCGAAGGTCTGGCCCGCGAAGGTTCTTATTCCGCCTGGCACGGCGCCCACACCGGCATCGGCACGCTGCCTTTGCTGCTGTTCGGAACGGAAGCGCAAAAGGAAAAATATCTACCGAAGTTAGCCACCGCTGAAATGATCGCGGCATACTGTTTGAGCGAGCCGCAAGCCGGCTCCGACGCCTTGGCCGCGCGCACCCGCGCCGACTTGAGCGAAGACGGTAAGCACTACATTCTCAACGGCCAAAAGATGTGGATCACCAATGGAGGCTTCGCGGATTTATACACGGTATTCGCGAAAGTCGGTGGTGAGAAATTCACGGCGTTTTTAGTCGAACGGACGTGGCCCGGCGTGAAACCGGGCGCAGAAGAAAAGAAGATGGGCATCAAGGGCAGCTCCACCACAGCGGTCTTTTTCGACAACGTGAAAGTGCCCGTTGAGAACGTCCTCGGCGAAGTTGGCCGCGGGCATATCATCGCGTTCAACATCCTGAATATAGGCCGTTTAAAGCTGGGCCCCTTCGCCCAAGGAGGCTGCCGCGCCGACTTGGCCGACGCCATTCAATACGCTAAAGAGCGGAAAGCCTTCGGCAAATCGATCAGCGAATTCGGCATGATCCAGCACAAAATCGCCGAAATGGCGGTGCGGATGTTTGCAAGCGAAAGCACCACCTATCGAGTGGTCGGCGCCATCGAAGCGGAGCTGGCCGGCGATAATCCCAGCACGATGTTGAAGGCGGTGGAGGAGTTCGCCACCGAATGCTCCTTCATCAAAGTGTTTGCGTCGGAAACGCTTGATTACGTGGTAGATGAGTGTGTTCAAATTCACGGCGGCTACGGCTTCAGCCAGGAATATTCCTGCGAACACGCCTACCGCGATTCGCGCATCAACCGGATTTTCGAAGGCACCAACGAAATCAACCGGCTGCTGGCCACCGGCATGATGTTGAAGCGCGCGCAGAAGGGCACTCTGCCGTTAGTTGACGCAGTCAAGAAACTGCAATCTGAGATTCTGGCCGGGCCGCAATTGGGCGGCGAGATCGATATGGTGGCCAACGCCAAGAAAGTCGGGCTGTTCACGCTGGGGATCGCGTTCCTGAAGTACATGGCCGCGCTCGAAGAGCAACAGGAAGTGGTCGCAAACATCACCGATATCTTGATGAATGCGTACGCGATGGAATCGGCGGCGCTGCGAGCGGAAAAGATTGCGCGCAGCGGTAAGAACGCCGACAATGCTAAAGATTTGGCAGCAGTATTCGCGCGCGAAGCGATGGACACCATCGAATCCGCGGCAAAGACTGTGCTGGCCGCGTGCTCGGAGGGCGACGCACTGCGAACCAATCTCGCGGTGCTGAAGCGGTTTACTAAATATGAGCCGGCCAATACTATCGGGCTGCGCAGAAAGATTGCCGCGCGGATGATTGAAGCCGGGAAGTATACGGTTTAGCCTACACTGACCAGGGGGTCCGGCGCGGACGTGGGCGTCCGCCCCAGTTACAGACTAACTGTGCTGGACCACGCCGGCGATTCCGGCTACGAAGAGAGTGGCCAGCAGCCAGCCTAGTAAAATCTGGAGCCAAACAATCCAGCGGGGACCGGTTTTAAGCGGGCGCCACTTGTCGCCTTGGCCGAGTTTGACCAGCGGGAAAGTATTTTCCAGGGAATAAATAACCGGCTGAAATTTTGGGTAGTGAGGAGGGACTGGGAATCCCGATTTGAAGGCGTTCGCGGCGTCTTTATCGGTAGGAGTCATTTTACTGCGGCGATAAATCACGGCTCCGAGAACGCTGATGGCGACGAGTCCCCAGAGCGCCCTGCCGGGTCTGTATCCGTAGCCGATGGGGCCCAGGAAGAGGCGCTCCGGAACGCGCTTGAAGGGTGGATCGAGTGACGTCAGTTTCTCCTCCATGGCGATGAGGACCTGCCGAGCTTGTTCTTCCTGGCCCGCGTCGCGGAGAACTTTGGCGAGTTGCCGGTACGGCTGCGTTGCCGTTGAGGTGTCGCGTTCGAGCCAGGCGATTCGAGTCGGAGCGTCCCACCCACCGCCGGATACGCTGTCATAGATAAAGCCATCCAGAGACAAGTCTCCTCGCGCGGGCCAGTGATCCTTTTCGTCCGCAAACAACTTGCAGCGAGCATTTTCCAGGTCCACAGCACCCTGCGTAGCAAAATCATGATCTGGCACGGAGCGCAGGTATATGGCCCCGCCGATGACAGCCCGCTCGAGCTCCAGGGCGGTCTTGCCGGGATTAATAAATTCTCCGCCATCACAATCCAGATCGCCGCCAATGACAGCGCCGATCAATCCGGTCGAGCCTTCGGCTCGAAATCCGGCAATGTCACCATTTTCTCCCCCGGCTCTCAGCAGCACGTTACTTCCCACGCGCAGTCCGGAGCCCCGAACTGCTTCGGCGGAGGGATTGACGACTGCAGCTCCACCCAGGTCCAAATCATCCGATATTTCAGTACGGGTTAAGTCAACGATGCCTTCCGCGCGAAAACCATAACGAAGCGTGACCGAGTGCTGGACTTTTGCGCCGGAGAGGTTCAAGTCGCGAATCCAACTACCGCTCAGGTCTAAGGTCTTAATCTCACCATCCTGAAAGACCGCGGTCTCCAATAGGCGGCACTGTCTCCAGACGAGGGGCACCGGAACGGTGACGCCTGAGAATTGCACCACATTGATAATACCTGCGCCACATACAACGATGCCAAACGGGTCCAGCAGCTTCTTGGCATCCTTATTTGTGCAGAGCCAGCGGATCATCTCCGCGCGGATGTTCCGTTTTTTGTCCCAGGGCTGGACGGAATCAGCATCGCTCCCGCTCTCGGAAAACTCCGGAGCGTTTGACACATCAGTCGCAATATTAATTGGCCCGCAGAATGCTTCTTCATTGGCTACCGCAGCACGGAGCATGCGCGATTCGGCCTCTGTGGGTTCGCCGAAAAACTCTCGCGCCAGCGCTTTCAGCTTGGTCTCGGCTTTCTTTTTTGCGGCGTCGAAAGGGGTCATCTTATTTGATAAATATTAGCCGATGGCGTCCGAGCGGTGCGGATGGGCCTGATCCGGTAGGACTCACAGGCTCAGCGACCCAGCATTTCGCGACGCCCCTGGCTGGTGACACTGAGGGCTCTGCTATCCAGATCTTGAATTACCCATTTTCTTTTTAGGGCGATCTTTAAAAATGCTGCGCCTAGCGCTCCGCCGAGGTGGGGGCGGCGCTCGCTCCAATCGAGGCAGGGGGAAGCGAAGCGGCGGCGTAGGGATTTGGCCGTGTCAACATCAATGCCTAGGGATTTGAATTCCTGCTCGCCTTTCGGTGTTAGTTCGTACTCGGCCGTCAGCCAGCGCTGGGCTTGAAAACGGTCGTGGAGGGAGACTCCCAGTGTGCCGGCGATGTGGTCGTAACAGGTTCTTGCGGCGCGGAGGCGGCTCGGGGTATTTGGTACGAATTTCTTACGCGGCCCTGCGAGCACACTTAATCCTTCGAGCACGGCGGCTACATCCGGGCCGTTCAGACTGTAGTAACGATGCTTGCCCTGGACCAGGACCTTGATCAGACGCTCGGTTTTCAGGCGATGCAGGTGAACGCTGGCGGTGGAAGGGCTGACCTCCGCGACGATCGCCAGTTCTGTGCTGGTGCGGGCGCGGCCGTCCATCAGGCAGTAAAGAATGCGGGCGCGGGCGGGTTCGCCGATAGCGGCGGCGATGCTCGCGGCTTCGACATTCATAGTTTGATGGTAAACGAAGTGTCCTTGTGCGGCAAGTGGCATGATGATTCCATGACTCGCCGGGAAGCAATGAGCCTGATGGCCGCGACGCTCGCCGCCGGAGAGGGCCAGACGAAAGGGACCCCCATGAAGATTACCTGCGTGATCCGCTATGAGATTGATCCGTTCCAGAGAGACGCATTTAAGAAATATGCGGAGAATTGGGGACGCATCATTCCCCGGTTGGGAGGGCACCTGGTAGGTTATTTTCTTCCTTACGAAGGCACGAATTATGTAGGGTGGGGTTTAATTGCTTTCGACAGCCTGGCGTCTTATGAAACCTATAAGGCTCGGTTACGGGCTGATCCGGAGGCGCGCGAGAACCTGGCGGTGGCGCAGAGCAAGCGCTTTATCGTGCGGGAAGAGAGAAATTTTGTGGAGGTGGTGGACGGAACGTTCGAACAACCTTCGACCCTTCGCGAGGCGTAAAGTTTACGGTGTGGATGGAAATGCCTGGAATATCCAGGATATTTTAATAAAGCCTCTTGCCTTGCGGTTTAATTTCCCGTATTCTGGCGGGAACCAAGATGAAAACTGTATACAAGGCCACTGCCATTGTTTCCGCGGTGTGTCTCGTTTTGTTTGTAATCCTCAAATTAGCGGGAGTTTCCATTGCGGATTCGGCGAAGGCGGCTTTGACTCCGTTCACGCTGATTACGCTGGTGCAATCCAAGCTGGAAGGTCAAGGTAAGACCGACTCGGAGAAGCTCCAGACCTTCAGTGATTTTTCCTATCCCTTTTGGAAAATTTTTATCCTGGCCAGCATGCTGGCGGTAGCGCTGATGGAACTGGTTTCCGCGCTGATGGGAGTAGTTTCTGCGGTCGCAGCGACGGCGGGCAACTCCGGATTGGATCTGCTTCATCTGCTGGCAATTGCGAGCGCGCCGGCGACGTTTTATATTCTCTACGCGGTGGGCAAGTGGATCGGCATCCGCTCCGCGACGCGTCCTTTCCTGGTGGGCGCCCTGGTGGGTACGGTATGCAGGCTTTTCGATACCGGAGTGGCATTGGCGCTGATGTCTCCCATTTACTTTAAAACGATTTTCGGCACGGAAAAGGATAACTACGCCGGAATTGCGGGGCAGGTGGCGGCTGGAATTGTCTTTTTCGGCGGCTTCTGCGTGCTGGGGGCTTGGGTGGGAAAACGCCGCCGCCAGGCCTGGTATCTGGATCATCTGCTCAAATCCGTGGCGCCCGCGTCGCGGACCATCATTGTCGATCTCACCTACGAGGAAGCGCGGAAAACTCTCCACCCGCAGGACGGACTGGCGCACACGGCGGCCAGTTAAGTTTGTCCTACCCGATATAGTTTGGAAACACTTGCGGGCCGGGTCGGGTCCAAACATCGTAAAATCGCAGCATGACTCGACGCACACTTCTGGGCGCGGCTTTGGTAACTCCTTTCCTGCGCGGCGATAGCCGTTTGCCGATTACGAAGGCGGTGGAGTTCAACATGCTGCCGAAATCGCTGAGCGCGATGGAGGCGTTTCAACTCGCCAAGGATTGCGGATTCGAGCAGATCGAATGTCCTACGACGCCGGAGGAATCGAAGGCGGAAGAGATGCTGGCGGCGTCGAGGAAGACGGGGCTGCGGATACACTCGGTGATGAATCAGGCGCACTGGGGATCGCCGCTGTCGTCGCCCGATCCGGCGGTGGTGGACAAGAGCCTCGAAGGGATGCGCCAGAGTCTCGCGAATGCGAAGTTGTGGGGCGCGGACACGGTGCTGCTGGTTCCCGCGGTGGTGAACGCCGAAGTGAGCTATGCGCAGGCGTGGGAGCGGTCCCAGAGGCAGATCCGCAAGCTGATTCCGATTGCGCAGGAGTCGAAGATCGTTATCGGGATCGAAGAAGTGTGGAATAAATTTTTGCTCAGCCCGCTGGAGTTCGCGCGATACATCGATTCATTCGATAGCCCTTCCGTGAAGGCTTATTTCGACGTAGGCAATGTGGCGATCAGCGGGTATCCGCAGGATTGGATCCGCGTGCTGGGCAAGAGGATCGTGAAGCTGCACATCAAGGATTTCAAGTTTGAGAAAAATGTCGCCTCGTGGATGCCCCTGAAGGAAGGGACGATCGATTGGCACGCGGTGCACGCGGCGCTGGAGGCGATCCATTACAAAGGCACAGCAACGGTGGAGCTGCCGGGCGGCGATGCGGAGTATTTGAAAGAAGTGAATCGCCGATTCGAACAGATCCTGAGCGGAGAATAGGACGCATGAGAAAATTTGCGCTTGGATTCGTAATTGGGCTGGTGTTCGCGGGCCTGGTGGCCTTAATCGTCGGCGCCGCAGCGATGCGGTTCGGCGAACGGGCGCCTTCCGTAGCCGATAGCTCGACTCTGGTGCTGCATTTGGAGGGCGAACTGCCGGAGCAGCCTCCGGTGACGCTGCCGATTCCGTTTCTCGAAGAACAGCAGCCGATGACGATGGTGGAGACGTGGCAAGTGCTGCGCAAGGCCGCGGTGGATTCGCGCATCAAGGCGCTGGTGCTGGAGCCGCGCGGGCTGGAGGTGGGATGGGCGAAGCTGGAGGAACTGCGCGGATCGATTCTCGCGTTCAAGAAGACCGGCAAGCCGGTGTATGCGTTTCTGCGGGGGGCGGGCACCAAGGAATATTACGTCGCGACGGCGGCGGACCGCGTGTTCATGTCTCCGGAAGACGAGCTCGATGTGAAGGGACTGCGCGCGGAGTTGATGTTCGTGAAGGGGACGCTGGACAAGCTGGGCGTGGGGCTGGAGTTCGAGCATGTCGGGAAATATAAAGACGCGCCCGACATGTTTACGAAGACGGCTCCGTCGCCGGAGACGCTGGAGGTGGAGAATCAGATTCTCGATCAGTACTACGGCGACATTATTAATGTCATCGCGGAGGGGCGCAAGAAGCAACCGGATGCGGTGAAGGCGCTGCTCGACGACGGGCCGTTTGTGGGCAAGAGCGCGCTCGACGGCGGGCTGGTGGATGAGCTGATTTTTGAAGATGAGATGTACGGGAAGCTGAAGGACGCGGCGAAGCTCGATTCGATCCGGAAGGTGGGCGAGAGGGATTATTCGAAGGCAGAGGTGGCCGGAGTGGATGGGAAAACGAAGATCGCGTTTATTGTCGGCCAGGGGGAAATTACGCGCGGAGGGCCCAACGATTCTGTGGGCAGCGATGGAATTACGGCCAGCGGAATGGTCAAGCTGCTGCGGCAGGTGGAGAACGACTCGTCGATTAAGGGCGTGATTCTGCGCATTGATTCTCCGGGCGGCGATGGAATTGCGTCGGACGACATTCTGCACCAGGCAAAATCGTTGAGTGCGCGGAAGCCGGTGATTATTTCCATGTCGGATCTAGCCGCGTCGGGAGGATATTTCATCGCTATGACGGGCGATCCGGTGGTGGCGTATCCGAATACGCTGACGGGTTCGATTGGAGTGTTTTTCGGCAAGGTGAATTTGAAGGGCCTGTTCGATAAGGTCGGCTTGGCGACCTATACGCTGAAGCGCGGGCGGTTCGCGGATATCGATACGACGACGGCTCCGCTGAACGACGAGCAGAGGGAAAAGCTGCGCCGGGAGATCGAGACGTTCTACAAAGGATTCGTGGAGCGGGTCGCGGCGGGGCGCAAAAAACCTTACGATACGGTGGAACCTCTGGCGCAGGGGCGCGTGTGGCTGGGCGCGCAGGCGAAACAGAACGGGCTTGTTGATGAGCTAGGCGGCCTGGACCGGGCGATCGAGATGGTGCGGGATCGCGCGAAAATTTCGTCATCGGAAAAAATCGTTCTCGTGACGTATCCGCCGAAGCGGTCGGTGTGGGATGTGCTGTTCAACCGCAGCGACGAAACAACGCAGGTGGAGTCGCTGATGCGTCCGGTGATCGGGAAGCTGCCTTTGCGCGCGCTGGCGCACGGGGGCATCCTGAAGCTGATGCCCTTTGCGATTACTGTGAAATAGCTCCTAGAAATCGAGGCGCAGGCCCATTTCGATCCATCGCCCCGCGTTGGTGCGATTCGGAGGAGTATAGGTCGCGGTGATGACGCCGAAGGTCGCCGGGCTGGTGAAACTGGTGCTGGGGTTGGCGAAATTCTCGTGGTTGAAGATGTTGAAGAAATCCGCCGAGAATCCGAGCTTCACCTTTCCCTCGCCGATCCTGGTGTCCTTGCCGGCTCGCATGTCGAAGTTCCAGAACGACAGGCCGCGCATGGGATCTCCGCTTCCGGTGCGGCCGGTCGAAGAGAGCTGGACGTAGTTGAAATCGCAGTAGGCTGCACCGGGATTGCTGAAGATATCCAGGTTGGTTCCGGATGCGCCTCCGACGTTCGCACCGACAGTCCCAGTGGTGATGCTGTTGGAGCAGGTAGTGGTATTCGACACGTTGTGATTCACGCCGGTCGACGGAAGAGGGCCGGTGGGAACCATGTATTCGGTGGCTCCGATGCTGCTGTTGCCCCCGCCCCAAACCTGGCTGCCTTCGGAAACCTTAAGCGGCAGCCCGGTCCAGGCCGAGACTACGCCCGATGTGTACCACCCGCCGATAATCTTGTCCACGAAGTTTCCGGTGTGGAAGCGGTGCCCCGCGCCGGCCGGCAGATCGTATTGATAGTATGCGTTGACGACGCTGCGCCGGTCATAGGACGAGGGTCCGTATTGCACGCCGGGATTGAAGCTGTTCGAGTAAAATCCGGCGTTATTCTGATTGGACAACCCGTCGTCGAGCGCCTTGGAGAAAGTGTAATTGCCGGTGATGCTGAATCCGTGCGACATTCTCTTCGAAAGCGTGACGATTCCGGCGTTATAGTTGCTGTATCCGATGTAGGTGCGGATAAACTCGACGCCGGCCTGATCGCTGTCGTACGCGGGAAGCCCCAAGGCTCTCCGATAGGTGTCCAGATTGGCGAAGAGAGTGCCGACGCTGCCGCCGGTGATGTTCGCTTTATTCGCGCCGACGATGTATGCGGTCGCGGTGGCGGTGCCTTTCGCGGTCGCGAGACCCGGGAACTGGTTCTCGAAGAATGGCTCGGTGGGGGCGCTCTGTCCGCTGCGAAGCGCGTCGGCGACCAGATCATACGCCTGGGCGAAGGTTTGCCCGGACTGCGGGTCCTTGAACATGTAGGGTGCCGAGTTGACGTTCACCGCCTGCGGCAGGTCCCTGGCTTCGCGGCTGAGAAAAGCGACTTCGAGAATCATGTGCCCGGGCAACTGGCGCTGGACGCTCAAATCGAAGTTGTAGCTGCGGCCGGTTTTCGTATTCGGGTCCACCTGGAACGACAGGACTTCCGCGCCCACGCCAGGAATAATCGGCGAGGTTGCGGCCGATGCGACGGGCAAGGGCAGGGTACCGTCGGTTCCCACACGGAACGCGGCGAGCCCCGGATTCGCTAGGACGGAGCCGGAAGCGTTGCAACCCGGTCCGCCCGCGCCGGTTGCGTTGCAAGCCGGTGCGTTCACCGCGATATTCTGGTCGAAGCCGATGCCGAGCATCGGAATTTCCACGCTCTGCACGGTATTCGAACGATCGTAAACCATCGCGAATCCGCCGCGAATGACGGTCTTCTTCTCGCCTAGAAGTGAGTTCATAAAACCGCTGGCGACACTGGGATTCCAGGCCAGAGCAATGCGCGGCGCAACGTCGCCGTAATCGGTGTTATAAACCGGCCGCTTGGCCGCGCCGACGGTCTCAAAGCCGAACGTCGGGTTGTAGATATTTCCAGCCTGGGCCGCCTGCTCCTTCTGCTGAAGGTACGCGGGACCCGTAATCAATGAGCCGGTGGCAGCATTGATCATGATGGTCTGCAAGTTGTTCTGCTCGGTCGGCGCAGTCTGGAAGCCGTAGGACAACCCGTAATACAAAGTCAAGGACGGCTTGATACGGAAAGAATCCTGCAGGTAGAAATATGTTGCATACTGATTGGTCACGTCACGCAGAAAAGTTCCGAACGGCTGCGGCTGTAAGTTCGAATTGCGGACTGCGAGAATGCCAACGTTATCGACTAGCCCGAGCGCCGAAGCGTAGTAACGGTCCCAATTGGTGAGCTGATTGGAGGGGATACAGTTTCCGGTAATGCTTCCGCTACAGACCGCAGGCTGATTTACCGCCGGAATGCTGAGATTCAACTGATCGCCGTCGATCAGAGCCACCAGCGAAGTGATCGATCCAACCACCTTGTCGGCGCGGGCATGGGTAAAGTCGATCTTATTGATCTGGACACCGAAACGGAGTTCGTGTTTGCCCAATACCTTGGTCAGATCGTCGCCGAGCTGCCCGTTCTGCTGCCACGCGGCCTGGAAGCGGGCGCGCTGCGTGTCCAGGTCGATGGGCGAATCGATAAAGCTGCTGACGCCGCTACCGATAGCCAGAGCCACAGGTCCCGCGGAGGTCTGTGATCCGGGGATGTTCAAAATTCCAGCGGCTTTGGTAGGCGAAGTTGCGTTCGTCTGGCTGGTGTCGCGAACCCAGCCGATACGCGCGACATTAAAGAGCGTGGGCGAAATCTGCCAGGTCGCCGATAGACTCGGGACAATGGCTCGCTGCGGCGTGGTCTCGGCCGAAGCAGGCTTGCCGTTCAGAATCGAGATATCGCCGGACGCTACCTGGTCGCTTCGAAAATAGGTCAGGGCGGCGTTCAACGTCACCTTCGAATTGATCATGTGGTCCAGGCGGAGAACGCCGTAGTCGGTTTGAATCGGTGTGGGGAGATTGGCGAAATAGCTGCCGGTATTCAAGCCGTCCCCACCGGCAAGGTTCGGCAGGGGCATATCGGCCCATTGAGCCGCGACCGATGGATTCAGGCCCAGGCCGCGCGGATCGCAAGGAGTGCTCCCAGTGCCGCCCGCCGGCGCGTTACAAACCGATGCTGTTTTCAGATTGAATTGCTCGACGCCGCCAGGACCCGTGAACTGCACGATGCCCTGCCGCAGCAACGCAGTGGGAACAGTGCGGGTTACTTGCGCCACGCTGTCGAACCGTCGGGCCTCGTAATTGGCGAAGAAGAAGGTTTTGTTCTTCAGGATCGGACCGCCGAGACGCCCTCCGTAGCGATTGTCGTGGATAATCGCCTTGGCCAATCCGGCTCGGTTGTTGTCCCAGGTGTTGGTGTTCAGATCGTTGTTCTGAAGGAATTCGTAAAGCGCGCCGTGGAACGCGTTCGACCCATGGCGGCCGATGAGCGTGACCTGCCCTCCGGAGGCGCGGGTCATGGTCGCGCTGGGGTTGGAGACGTTCTCTGTAAATTCCTCAATGCTGTCGGCCGGCGTGGGCACCGAAGTTCCGGTGGCGACCAGGTTCTGGGTGATGTCGATGCCGTCCAGGGTAACCGTATTCTGATCGTCAATGGCGCCGCTGACTCGCATGACCAGACCAGCGCCGCCCGCGACCACGCCTGGTTGCAGGTTCATCAGCTCCGTCGCATTGCGCTGCAAAGTAGGCAAGCGCAGAATATTCTCTGTGGAAACGGTGTTGCCGATCTGTGCGTCGGTGGTCTGCAACTGGGCGGTCGCAGCCGCGGTCACTTCCACGACGTCGCCCGTGCCGCCGACCTCGAGCTTCACCGGCAAGTTGGCGGTCTTATCCACTTCGACCGCAAAACTGGGGATGGTTGCCGTGCGGAACCCCGCCATGGTCACCGTCAGCTTATAAGGTCCAGGCGGGAGGTTGGTAAACACGTATCCTCCGGAGTCGTCGGTGGTGGCCGTTAACGCGGCGTTGGTATCGGTATTCACCAACTGGACCTGCGCCTTCGGCACCATCGCGCCACTGGCGTCCGAGACGTTTCCGACAACTTTGCCTGTCGTGATCGATTGAGCGGAAACGCTCGCGATGGACAACCAAGCGGCACACATCAGGAGCGCCACTCGAATAAGGAAAAGGCTTCGAGCCATTGATTTACTCCTTCCAGCGATCTCTTTCAGAGCGACCCGGCGACTTGGAAAGGGGGGTGAGTATAAAGTCGAGCGCCCTGAAGTCCCCTTCTTAGGCTCGTCATGGAGCTGCAATCGTTCCGATGATGCTATCAGCCGAATGGCAGTATGTCAACAAAGAAGTGGAACGGCTGGCAGGTGATAGAAGCAGGTTAGCGGGAAATGAGACAGGGTTAACGTGTCGCCGCCCTCAGAAAGTCCTTCTGATTTCTTAATCCCATAGCCCGGACGGCGCCATCGTTCTGGGGGATTCCGTCGGAAGGCTCGCTCCACGTGTAAATCCTGAAAATGAGTAAAAGGAGATCGTCCCGGAACGGTCCGCAGCCAGCGTGCGAGGGTTTTCTTACTCGACGGAACCGCGGCTGGGGCATCTTCGAGCGCGCACCGGACAGGTCGACGTTTTAGGTGCTAAGCTTCCGTGATCATGCCGGTAAAGCTCGTCAGACTCGGTTCACCCAGGCAAGCGAAGGAAGGTCTGCGCATCGGCACTGTACGCAGGCCTCCTCGCGGCGTTCCTAAATCGGAATATGCGAGCCGCGACTTCTACGATGTGTGGCTTCCGAATCTTTCGCCGAGCCCGGAGCTGGTGAAGAATGCGCTTTCCGCGGCGGATGAAAAAGCGTGGGACGCGTTCCGGCGTAAGTTTCGATCGGAGATGAAGGAACCGGGCGCTGCACGTATACTCGATCTTCTCGCCGCGCTTTCCCACACTACTGCGTTCTCCGTGGGCTGCTACTGCGAGGACGAGAATCGATGTCATCGTTCGATCCTGAGGGAACTGCTGGCCACGCGCGGCGCCAATTTCGGAGACGCGGGAACACGCTGAGCCTGCATCGGACTGGCGTCTTTACTAGGTGCAGCGATCAGGACGGCCGGGTTATGATGTGCCGATGGGGAAAGGCCGCGCGCCTCGTGATGCTCTTCGGATCGTTCCTGCGGTACACGTCCATCGGCCTCTTACCGCCGATCCGATTCATGAAATCTCGCTCGCCGTGCACTTTGCATCGCAGTCCCGCGAGGGGCTCATCGAGCTTTACGATCGCTTCCGCGAAGGCTCGAATGGGTTTGATCGCATGATGCGCCGGATCTTGTGGCGCGCGCTGGCGAAGGGCTCCGGCGATGCGATGCACGTGGGCGCGGGAATGCAGTTCCGGCATTTAGAGACCGTCGAGATCGGACACGGAGTTTCGCTCTGCGATCAGGCGTGCCTGTACGGCTGGCCGGAAGGATATTGCCGGATCGGAAATCGGGTGTGGATCGGAGAGCAGGCGCTGCTGGACGCGCGCGCTTTGGTAATCGAAGACGAGGCCGCGATCGGACCGGGTGCGCGCATTCTGGGCTCGGAACAGACTATCGGGGAAACCCTGATCCGCCGTGCGGCAGTGATCGGAGCGAATGCCGTAGTTCTGCCGGGGGTCACGGTGGGGGAAGGCGCGGTGGTCGATGCCGGCGCAGTGGTGCGCCGGGACGTACCGGATTTCTCGGCGGTAACGGGCGACCCGGCGCGCGCGATCCGCAAACACACTGCCTCGTAATCCGGACCGCGCAAACTCACTCGTTCCGCAACGCCGTCATCGGATCGAGCCTTGAAGCTCGCCACGCGGGAACATATCCGGCCGCGACCGCGCAGATCGCCAGGATCACGGTGAGGGCGCCGAAGGTTAAGGCGTCGAGCTGGATGATGCCGTAAAGGACGCTCGACATGGTACGAATCATTGCGAAAGCGATCGGTACGCCGATGCCGAGTCCGATCGCGCCGATCAGGACCGCGTCGCGCAGAGTCATACGCAGCACCGTGCCCCGGTCCGCGCCCAACGCCATCCGCACGCCGATTTCATGGGTCCGCCGAGCGACCGAATAGGAGATGACTCCATAGATGCCGCTGGCCGCGAGGAACAGGCCGATGAACGCGTACATCACCATACTGTTCGACGCCGCACGCACGCCCGAAGTCTCGTCGGCGATGCGCTGCTCCATGGTCTTCACGTCGAAAATCGCCTGTGCGCTGTCGATCCGGTGCACCTCCTCGCGGACCGCGGCCGCCACCTGCGCGGTGTCGCCATGGGTTCTGATGTACACCGTCGCGTCGGCTTCCGGCGATTGAAGAAAGGAGATGTACGCGCGCGGCTCCGGCTGCGTGCTGAACCAGTTTTTCGTATCGCCGCACACGCCCACGACGGTCAGCCAACGCGGATCTTTTTTCGACAGACGAACCTGGCGCCCGATCGGACTTTCAGTTGGCCAGTATTGCTGTGCGAGGCTCTCGCTCAAGACGACTGCGAGAGGATGATCCCGATCGTCCCCCGGCGAGATTGCGCGCCCTGCGATTATCGGCAGCTTCAGAGTCTCAAAATATCGCCCGCTTACGGAGCGCAATGCGGGAACCGGCTCGCCCGGCCCCGGTTCCGGACGGCCTTCAATGAAGAGAGCATCCGCCGCTTCGTCCGCCGTCACGGCTGCGTCACGCCGGTCCAGACCGTCGAGGAGCCGCTGGTAGAACGAGCTGGTGAGCGTCGCCGCGGCATATTTCGGCTGCGGCAGAGCGATCTCCATGGTCAGCAGATCAGCGGCTTCGAACCCTGTTTTCATAGTGAGAAATCGTTGAAACGTGCGGACCATCGCGCCCGCGCCTATCAGCAGAATCAGAGCAATCGTAACCTCAAAGACCGCCAGCGTGGTCCGCAAGCGGCTGCGCGCTCGTCCCCCGGAACCGCTGCGCCCGCTTTCCTTCAGAGACTCGCTCAAGCGAACGGACGCTGCCTCGCGCAATACCAGGCTTAGCGACGGAAGGGCACAAAGGAAACCGGCAATCAAAGATACGCCGATGGTCAGCAGCACGGTGGTGGAATCGACATGAGCCGTCTTGAGCCCGCCGACAAATTTATAAACCTCGGGCGGTATACTCCGGTGCGCCATGATCCAGGCGGCGAAATCCAAACCGATGGCTCCCGAAATCAGAGCGATCACCGCGCTCTCCACCAGAAGCTGCGTGACGATCCTGCCCCGGCTGGCGCCCATCGCCGAACGGATCGCGATCTCGCGCTGCCGGTCCGCCAGTCGCACCAGGAATAGATTCGCGACGTTGGCGCAGGCGAGCAGCAGCACGAATCCAGCGGTGACCTGTAGCGTCAACAGGAACCGTGCGCTATAGCTGTCGACCAGTTCGAGCAGCGGCAAGGTTTGAAACGCGCGATTCTCATTCGTCGCCGGATGATCCGACGCAAGCCGCCGCCCGAGCGTCGCCATTTCCGCCCGCACCTGCGTCACCGGAACACCGGGCTTCAATCGCCCCAGTATCGATACGCTGTGCGTCGCGCGATCGTGCAATTCAGCCGCGGTGAAGGTGAGCGGTACCCACATTTCCGCTTCCAGCGGAAAATTAAACTCTTCCGGCATCACGCCGACGATGGTGTACGCGGCTCCATTCAGCGAGACCGTTTTCCCGATCGCCTCAGGGCTCGAGCCAAGCCGGCTGCTCCAAAACCCGCGGCTAATGACGATCGTTCCCGCTGTCCCCGGCGCCGCATCTTCCGCTTCGAGTGTGCGTCCAAGCGCGGGCTGAATCCCCAGCACCGCGAAAAATTCCGGAGTCACCTGGCAAGCCTGCACTCTCTCCGGATCGCCGATGCCCGACAAGTTTGCGTTCCAAGGGCGAAACGCGGAGAGCGCCGCGAACGAAGGAATCCTTTCCTTGATGTCGATAAAATTTGCGGGAGCAACCGCGCCGCGATCCCCCGGCTGATTCGCGGGCGATTCCCAAACCGTCATGATCTGATCGAGCTGCGGATAAGGAAAAGGATGCAGCAGCAGTCCGCTGATATAGACGAAACACGATGAATTGACCCCGATTCCCAGAGCTAGCGCCAACACGATCACCGCCGTCACCCCCGGAGTCTTCCGGAATCCCCGAATCGCCAGCCGCAGATCGTCGATCAGATGGTTCGTCATCGCCTAAAAGAAGGCAATCAGCATACCTTTCGCACGGTGTTGTTATTAAAGGCCCTTGTATCGATTCCGAGTGTCCGCTTGTGGGATCAAGCGTTCGTGGGCGGCGTCTGCCCCGTCGCCCACGATGTAAGAACCCTCAGAACCGGTACCCGAACCCGATCGAAGGCTCTGCCCGATGCGTGATCCTGTCCGCGCCGTTTAAAACGGATAGATCGTACGTCGGTGAATTGTACACCAAGCCCCGATACTCCGCACGGACAAATACGTGCCGCCCGATATCAAAGTCCGCGCCGCCTCCGTAAACGAACGCCGCGCGCGCCTGGGTGCTGGCCCCCACGAAATTTTTCGGGTCGAAGACCAGCCCGCCCGCCCCAGCTAACACGAACGGCGTGAAATGTTTCAAGGGCATCCGGAACACATACGCGGCCGACGCTTCACTCGAATGCGTGTCGACGCCTAGGCCGCTATAGCTCTGGGTATTGGTGGTGAATGCGTAATTAATTTCGACGCCATTATTCTTGGTGAAGAAATAGCGGTAGCTTGCGAGCACCCCTCCGCTATCGCTGGCCGTCTGCTCGATCCCCTTATCCCATGTGCTCTTAACGAAACTGCCGAGGGCCTGCACCGAAACATCCTGCTTCGAATATTCCTGCTGCGCGAACGCCGTCAGCGCGCCGCCGCAAATCACTGTGATCAGAAATGCTGAACGCATTGTTTTGAAATCTCCTCGCCCTCGAAAAGGCATTTTGCTACCCAAGCGCATACCTCTGAAAACGAAGCATCTACCAAAAACGGAAATTGCCGTGTGCCCGAAATCCTGGCGATCAGCCGATATCCGGGCACACGCCTTATTTCGTCGCATCCTGGACGCTGCGGCGCGCATCATAAGAACAACTATGTTTATGGTCGCCCCCGATTCGGGTGTGATAACGATCAGCGCACGGTATCGCGCCTTGATCCGCATAGCGCAGGCGATTCGAGGGAATCGTAATCCCAAAGAGCTATTCCACCTGCTGACCCGGGAGCTTCGCGAGGTCCTGCCTTTCGACGGCATCGTGCAATTCGACGAAGCCGCGCAGAAGGTTCACTGGCACCATTGCAGCGACCATGCTCATCCCCACCCCGGTTCGTTAGTCATTGCGCCCGAAGACACGGTGGCGTGGTGGGTGTTTCACAATCAACAGGCGGTATTGGTCCGCGACGCCGAGAGCGAAACCAGGTTTCCGGAGAACATGGCGATGTTCCAGCGCTTCGGCGTCCTGTCGGCGTGCGTGGTCCCTCTCACCACCGCGCACCGGCGCCTCGGCAGCCTGGCGATCGCCAGCGAATCGGCGGACACTTATTCGGACGAGGATGTGTTGTTCTTTTCCCTCGTAGCCGACCAGATCGCGCTCGCCACCGACGACGCGCTCAACTTTGAAGCATCGCAGCGCAACGGGGAGCGTCTCCAGCTCCTGCTCGACCTCTCCAATCGCGTGATGTCCAATCTGGAACTACCGGAGTTGCTCAAGGAAATTTCCGCCAGCATCCGCCAGGTGATGCAGTGCGACGGCGTCGGCGTCATCTTGCCTGGAAAAGAGCAGGAAGGCTTTCAGCTCTACGCGCTCGATTTTCCGAAGAGCAAAGGCATTCTCGCGGAAAGAGTGTCGATGCCGGTTGACGAGACAGCGAGCCTGACGCAGGTGATTCGATCCCGGGCGCCGCTGGTCATGAACCAGCGCGAAATCGCCAGCGATTATCACGGCAACTCGGTGGCAATCGAAGAGGGGATTCAGGCCGCGTGCCATCTTCCTCTCATCGGAAAGAATCGCGTGCTCGGCGTGCTCAGCCTGGGGCGGCTGGACGATGTTCCGTTCACTGTGGACGACGTCGAATTCTTGACGCAGGTGTCGAATCAGGTCGCTATCGCCATCCAGAACGCGCTCGCCTACGCGAAGATTGCGGAACTCAAAGACCGGCTCGCGCAGGAAAAGGTGTACCTCGAAAATGAGATCCGCAGCGAGCTGAAGTTCGAAGAGATCATCGGAAAAAGTGCCGTGCTGCGCAGCGTGTTGAGCCAGATTGAAACCGTCGCACCCACTGATTCCACAGTCCTTATATACGGCGACACGGGAACCGGTAAGGAACTGGTGGCCCGGGCGCTCCATAACCTGAGTTCGCGCGGCAAGAACGCCTTCGTCAAGCTTAACTGCGCGGCGATCCCTACCGGCCTCCTCGAAAGCGAGCTTTTCGGCCACGAGAGAGGCGCGTTCACCGGAGCCATCTCGCAGCGGATCGGCAGGTTTGAGCTGGCGCAGAGCGGCACGGTGTTTCTCGATGAAATTGGCGAGATCCCCTTGGAACTTCAGCCCAAACTGCTCCGCGTATTGCAGGAGCGGGAGTTCGAAAGGCTCGGCGGCACGCGCACCATTCGCAGCGACGCCCGCTTGATCGCCGCCACCAATCGCGACCTCTCAGCCATGGTCGAAGAGCAGAAGTTCCGCGAGGATCTGTTCTACCGTCTGAATGTGTTTCCCATCCGCGTCCCTCCCCTGCGCGAACGGACCGAGGACATTCCGTTGCTGGTCCGCCACTTCGTGCAGCAATTCAGCCGTCGGATGAACAAACGCATTGATTCCATCGCTTCGGACACCATGAAGGCCCTGGTGCGCTATGAATGGCCCGGAAACATTCGCGAACTCCAGAACGTGATTGAGCGCGCGGTGATTCTGTCGCCGGGACCTGCATTGAAAGTGTCATTGGCGGATCTCAAATCGCGGCCGGAGCCCATCGCCGTTCGATCCGTGAAGACCCCGGAGCCAGGCAGCACGATGCAGAGCGTCCTGCACGAAACCGAACGCGTGCAAATTTTGCGCGCGCTCGACCAGGCCAAAGGAATTGTCTCGGGCCCGGAAGGCGCAGCCGCCCTGCTGGGAATGAAACGATCCACCCTGCAATCGCGCATGCAAAAGCTAGGCATTCGCGTCTCCCGAACATCCTCCGTTTAAAACGCGGTGGTGAAATTATCCGAGCGCTTATTTTGGCAGGGCATGGCCCCGCCCCACATCGCAAATCGACAAGATGCGTACCACGCGGCGCGGGGCCACGCCCTGCGAGCTAGAAAGCCTGCCCACGTGGCGACCCAAAACCAATGGCTTGTATTGTACTTCGACGCTGGCGGTTTACTTCAGCAATCCTTGCCGGAGCAATTGCCAATCGTCCCTGCGGGCGATAACACGATCGGGACCCCAACTGCCGAAAAACTGGCTCCGTGCCGACTGGCGGGCTAGGTGCTTCGGCATTTGACATCAGCCACACCCTCCGGTTTCTAAAATTTCCAATCTTATCTAGCAGTTGCCTCTGACGAACGGGTTTGGCCCGTGGACTGCCCTAGCAGAGGCGAAAGATGTTGCGAATTACTCAGGACGGCCAGAAGCTAATCCTCCACGGGCAACTCGCCGGACCTTGGGTAAATGAGCTCCGCGCCGTGTGGGATAAATCCCTGGCTGTGGTCGATCTGACCAACGTTACGTTCGTGGATGAGGCGGGCGCAGAGGTATTGTGTTCCATGAATAACGCGGGGGTGAAATTCGTCGCCCGCGGCGTGGATACCAGGCAGCTTCTGGAGGACATGAGGCGGAAGGCGGAGCCCGCGCGGCGTTGCTGCTTATCGTGGCTGTCGAGCGACGCGGACCGAAAGGATTGAGAGACGAGCTTATGACGTACGAGTTGATTCAAATCTTTGAGGAGCAATACTCCGAGCTATATTCTCTGGCATACCTCCTCACCGGAAACGCCGATCGCAGCGTGGAGGCGTTCGATCGCGCTCTTGAAATCGAGGAGCCGGAAAATCCGGCATTCGGCGAATTCATGAACTCCTGGGCGCGCAAACTGATCGTCGTTGAGGCGCTCGGAACCATTAAATCGGAATTGCGGGTGTCAAAACAAAGAGTTGCGCGTGCCGCGGAGCCCGAAATGCCGAAAAATGCGAAATGGAACCGCCGCCCCCATATCCCTCGGGAAGAATTCGAAGAAGCCGTAGTGGCGATCGACGCTTTCCCTCGCTGCGCGATGCTGTTGACAGTTTTCGAAGGCATGTCTATAGACGCGGCCTCTCTGCTCCTGAATGAAAACAAAGCGCTGATAAAAAAAGCGCAGCGGATCGGCCTCGTGCAGTTGACTCGCAATCTAGCGGAGGACAGCGGACCCGATCCCTATCGTGAGCCGGGGCGCAACCCCGTTCCCGTCCTGTCCCTGGGGTGAGTATTGATATGTCCGAATTTCTTTTCTACATGCACGACGGCCCGCGGACGTTCCGGTTTGAGCTGTCGGGAACCCTGGCGGGCGCCGAGGTCGGTAAGCTTGACCAGGCGTGGCGTACCGCTTCGTCCACCTTCGACGGAAAAGCTCTCGCCGTCGATTTGACGTTTCTGACCAGCGTGGATGAAAAGGGCCGCGACCTGCTGCTTCGCTGGTGGAGGGCGGGCGCGCACCTGGTGGCGAACACGGAAAATTCCCGGGGCTTGGCTGAATCCGTTACCGGCCGTCCCTATGAGGCTGCCGACGCAGTCGTCGGACCGACTTTCGATCCGCACTTCAACACCTCGGCCTTCCGCGCAGTCGCGGGGACCCTGATCGTCGCTGTGACGCTATTATTCCCACCCACAGCGTCAGCCGACGGCGCAAGCGAGGCCGGCGCAATATTAGAGCGATATAGCGCCAGCCTCGCCGATGGAGGCTTGGACAAATCCACGGTGACGCTGGAAGTCCAGGCCTCCATGCCGAAATTCCGAAAACAGGCCCGTGTCGAGGCCATCCGCCGTTGGACGGATGGTAAGCGCGAGTATCAGTTCGTAGCCATCGAGGGCGACCGCCTGGTTCGGAAAGAAATGATCGCGCGCTACTTTTCGATCGATAGCCAGCAGTCTCCGCTCGCGGCTCCCATCACGCAATCCAATTACAAGTTCAAATTCGTAACCGTCAATAACGGGGCGGTGTCGGTCTTCCAGATCACGCCACGAAAAAAGCGCAAGGGGATGATCGCAGGCGAGTTATGGATCGATAACGAAACCGGCTTGGTGACGCATCTGTCGGGACGGCTCGTCAAGAGTCCGTCCAGGATGTTGCGCGGCATCCAGATTACCCAGGAGATGGAGATTCGTCACGGCGTGACGTTCGCTCGGGATACACACCTCGATATCGAGACGCGATTTACGGGGCGCGCCGAATTGACCATTCACGAAAGAACGCGTCCCGGGGAAACGGAGGTGGCCGAAAATGTCGCGCCGTAGTATTTTCGCCGTATTTGGAATCATCGCGGCGTTCCCGGTCTTGGGAGCAGAGTTGAAGAGGGAAACCCTCGACGCCTGGGAGCAACATCTGGTAGCGGCCAACGCCGCCATGACGAGCCGCGCGCAAGGCACATTTTTATGGTCCGACGAATCGCCGGACCGTCTAAAGCGTGTTCGGGCCGGCGAGGTGATCGTGTCGCCCATGGGCACTACGCCAGAATCAGTGCCCGCCGGCCTGGTTCATCACTGGATCGGCGCGGCCTTCATTCCCGGCGCGCATATCGACGATGTAATCTCCGTGGTTCGCAATTATAACCGTTATACCGAATATTACAGACCGTCCGTGATCGATGCCCGAACCATCAGCCAGAAGACCGCCGAAGATCGATTTTCCGTTGTCATGATCGATAAAGCCATGTTTATGAGCCGCCCGCTCGATAGCGATTACCACGCGCGGTTCGTGCAGGTCGACGGCAGCAAATGGTACAACTTCGCCGAGACCACCCGCGTTCAGGAAGTATCTGAGGAAGGCCGCATCCCCGACGGCGAAGGCAGCGGCTATATCTGGCGCCTGTGTACCATGTCGCGCTTCGAAGAACGCGATCACGGCGTGTACATCGAAACCGAAGCCTTCGCCTTGAGCCGGCCCATTCCTGTGGCGCTCCATTGGGTAGTGGACCGGATCGTGAAGCGCGTCTCGCGGACTTCGCTCTCGAAGTCCCTCGAACAGACCCGCGAGGCGACCGGTGCATTCGTAAAATCCGAAGCGGCTCTGTCGGCATCGCAGCGTATCCGCGTGCAGCACGCATCCTCTATTCGGTGAGTGCTATCTTGATTCCGTGTCCGAATCCATTCTTCAAGAGTTCCGTAACACCGGCGCTTACTTAAAAGGTCATTTCCGGCTGACCAGTGGTCTGCATTCCAATGAGTACATGCAATGCGCGCTGGTTCTCCAGCATCCCTCTATCGCCGAAAGATTCGGCCGCGAGCTGGCCTCGCATTTCTCGAAGGTCGATATCGTGGTCTCCCCCGCCATCGGCGGCCTGATCATCGGCCATGAAGTGGCCAGAGCGTTAGGCGCAAGATTCCTGTTCACCGAACGCGACCCCGCCACCGGCAAAATGATCCTGCGCCGCGGCTTCACCGTAAAGCCCGGCGAAACCGCGGTCGTAATCGAGGACGTCGTCACCACCGGAGGCAGCACCCGCGACGTCATCGAGACATTGCAATCGGCGGGAGTCCAAGTCCAAGGCGCCGCTTCCATCATCGACCGCAGCGGAGGCCGTGCCGACTTGGGCGTCCCGCGCGTGGCATTAGCGACACTCGAAGTGACCGCCTGGCCCGCCGATTTCTGCCCTCTCTGCCAGGAAGGCCTCCCTATAGAAAAACCCGGCTCCCGCCCCCAGTGAGACGCATCCGCATCACCCTCAGCTACGACGGCACCGATTACCATGGCTGGCAAGTCCAACCCAACCTGCCCACCATTCAAGCCGCTCTCGAATCCGTCTTATCCGAGATAGAAAGTGCCGCAGTAAAAGTAGAAGGCTCCGGCCGCACCGACGCCGGCGTTCACGCGCTCGCGCAAGTAGCAGCGTTCTCTCTCCACAATCCCATCCCCACGCCAAACCTCGAAAAAGCGATGAATCGCCAGCTTCCGCGCGATATCCGCATTCTTGCTGCTGAGGAGACCCACGAAAATTTCCATCCCCGCTTCGACGCTACCGCCAAGACCTACGAATATAGAATTCTCCGCGCCGCGATCTGCTCGCCTTTTGAGCGCCGCTACGTTCATCATCATCCTTATCCGCTCAATGAAGAAAAAATCTTTGAGCTGGCGAAATCGCTCGAAGGCGAACACGATTTTACCTCCTTCGCGGCCGCTGACGATGCAGACACTTTAGGCCGATCGAAGGTTCGTCAAATCTTTTGTTCTAAGGCGTTTAGAGAAGGCGACCGTTTGATTTACCGCGTCCGCGGAAGTGGATTTCTGAAGCACATGGTCCGCAATATCGTCGGCGTTTTACTCGAAGCGGGCAAAGGAAATATTGCGAATCTCGACGCGCATTTTAACGGGTCGATCCCGCCCGGACCCACGGCGCCCGCGCGCGGACTCTTTTTGGTTAACGTCGAATACGGCCCACGCAACCCACCGGCTGACCCTTCGTAATCGGCGGCGTTGCAACGACATACAGCACCACCCCCGCAAAAGGAGCCTTCACGTCAGCGATCTTTTTTCCGAAAAAGTCGGTGATATGCGCTAATACCGCGCCTTTCTTCACCATCGCGTTTCGGTCCACGCGTGGATAGAGAATGCCCGTCGCAGGGCTGGTCAGAACTTCCGCGGGATCGAGGTAGACCGGCTTGGTTTTGATGGGTTTACCGTCGATCATTTTCAAATACCGCATCACGCTTTCGACACAGCGCAAAATCGCCAGAACCGATTTTTCATCGGTCGTTCCCAAAAATCCGGCTTCGACAGTCATCGCCGGCTTTCCGCGGGTAATCGCCGTATTCGAGCAATACATGGAAGTTGCTGGATCTTTTGGTCTTGCGCGATCGATCACGATATGGTCGAAGCCGGAATTGGCGACCAGATTTTCGATTCTGTTATCGAACTCCGCATCGCCAGTGACGGTTTGATACACGTAAGGACGCAAGGACTCGTTTCCATCGCCGCAATGTAAGTCGAGTAAATAGTCGCACTTATCGATTACATTCGTGGTAATTGCATAAGCGATTTGCTCCGATGGCGTTCCGTCTTTCCGTCCGGGAAAGACGCGGTTAAGGTTTTTCCCATCAAGAGGGCTGAAATAGACTGTGCGCCCCAGAAAAGACGGCATATTGGCCACATGCACGATGATCAGAGTTCCAGTTAACTTCTTTACTTGCAAGCGTTGCAGAGCCAAGATCGGCGGATATTCATAGCCGTGGATTCCGGCCGTCAACGCCAGAGT
>Ga0210388_10000631_pt1 | contig 28240 bp, 20 predicted proteins | sample IncBWC19OmetaG_FD_155485 | JGI IMG/M metagenome (GOLD analysis project Ga0210388, IMG submission 155485) | Forest soil microbial communities from Barre Woods Harvard Forest LTER site, Petersham, Massachusetts, United States - Inc-BW-C-19-O ...
GCGAATGACGGCATCGCGGGTGTGCCGGGGATATTGAGGGTAACCGTGGAGAGCCAAGACGGAAAGATGCTCCAGAGCGGTTGCCTGGACGCCGGTTACCCGTTACCGGGCAAGATTCGGCAAGCCCAGTTCGTGCTTCCGAATGTCACGGATTGGAAAGGACTAAGACTTAGAGCTGAGATAGAGGTGAAGGGAGTGCGCTATCCCGTGCGCTGGGCCTGTCATCAAAAGCTAAACGAGGACGGCTCGCTCACACTGCGTTCCAACCTCCCTCAGCAGGTTTAGTCTGTGCTTGTTCTGATCCTCCAAGCTCTGGCGCTTGGGCCTTGGCGCGGCTGGCCGATTTCAGAGCGAATTCATCATTGTGCGGCGGCTCCGGCGGGAATCACAGGAATCAAGATCGCCGAGGGATGCTCGGCGTCGTGCAAGATCGTGTTCGTGGCCGAGACAAACTCGCGGCCCGTCGCTTGTTCCGCGCCGGTGTTCAGGTTGCGATCAAAGCGTGGAAAATTGCTACTGGAAACCTCCAAGCGAAGGATGTGGCCCTTCTTAAAGACGTTGCTCGTTGCCCACAGGTCTACCGTGACTTTGTAAACCTGATCGGGATTCATCAGTTCGGGCTTCTCCTGCGAATCGCGATAGCGCATGCGAAGAATTCCGTCGGTGAGATTTGTAGCAAAGCCAGTGGGCGAGACGTCCACAAGTTTTGCCGTGAAGTCGGTGTCCACTGCAGAAGATTTTGCCCACAGCTCAAACGTGACCGGTCCGGTGACTTCCATATCCTCGGCAAGCGGCTTGGTGGAATAGACAAGTACGTCGTCGCGATTTTCAGCGGCACGCTGATCGCGCGGACCCGGCTCATAATGCTCCATGTCGCAGCAGAGCGAACCGCCGATGGTCGGCACAGGGTTGGCAGGATCATACGTGAATTTGTCCGGCGCTTCTTTTTTCGGCGGCGCGAGGGAAAGGCCGCCGTCGCCGCGTAGCGAATTGGCCGAGCCACCCGAATGCAGGAAGTATTGGGTGGACTTGGCTTGCGGAGGAGGCCAATCCGATTCCTGGTGGTACTTGTTCTCGCCCATGACAAAGACGTGTACGGGCTTGCTCGCGTCCGCAAACTCGTTCTGCGCGCCCTTAAAGAGATAGTCGTACCAGGCAAGCAGAACTTCCGTGGAAGGAAATTTAATCGCTTCATCGCCGAATTCGACGTCGCCGATGCGCCGCCCAAACCCGGCGTGGCCGCCGATCTGGACCAGCAGGCGCTGGCCGTTGCGTGCCGCGTCCGTGCCGCCGCGCGCTTTGATTCCCATATAATTCCTCAGCGTACCGGTCAAAAAAATGTCGTACCAGGCACCGATGTGCAGAGCGGGGACTTGAATGTCCGAAAAATGCTCCTCGATCGACCACTGCTTCCAATACGCGTCATAAGAGGGATGCTCCAGCCAATCGAGGTAATACGGCGCAAGTTGGGCCGTCGAGTCGGCACCCGCAGGCAGTGCCGCGTAATTGAACGCCGGGTAGTGAGTGAGCGGCAGCGTGGGCGCACCCAGCAGAGCGTTGGTGTCTTTCTCAATCAATCGCCAGAGAGTGTTCGTCGCGAGCTGCGTCGTCCAATTTTGGTCGAACCATTGCTCCAGAGCTCCACCCTGATACGTCCAGCCATCGTGATAGTTGCTGGCCGTGTCCACAGGGCAGATTCCCGCAAGATGCGGAGGATGGGCCATTGCGGCGAGCAGCTGTGTGGCACCGACGTAGGATCCCCCCGTCATGCCAACCTTGCCATTCGAGAATGGCAGCGCAGCAGCCCATTCGACGGCATCGTAGCCGTCCGCCGATTCGTGCCGGAACGGGTACCACTCGCCTTCCGATTCGTAGCGCCCACGAACGTCTTGCACGATCACGACGTAGCCGTGCGTGGCAACCTGATACGCTGGCGCAGCCGCCCAGCCCACGCTTTTATCGTACGGCGTGCGCATCAGAATGACGGGAAATGTCCCGTCAGCTCTCGGACGGTAAATGTCCGAACGGAGCGTAACGCCGTCACGCGTTTTCATCGAGACTCCGTTCTGCGTGATGACGGCGTAGGTTTGCTGCGCGCGGACGCAGGGCGGCGCCGCCAGCCATACGGCGCAGACCATTAGGATTGTTTGTAAAATTCTTCGCTGAAACATAACCGTCTCCTTGCGCGAAATGTAAGTGAAGTAGTGCACACTAAAATCCGCATTTTATGCCACAAGTACTTTTGCAGTTTGCTGCTGACTTTATAGCGCTTCCCGGAAAAATGAAATGCTTGGAGTGCCCAGGGGAAGCTGCCGCGATCGGATGGATCCTCACTTGGGATTCGTCCCGAGTGTGAGTGCGACAGGAACGAGAGGTCGATCCGGATCGACCAGGAGCCAGGCTGCGGAACTGAGAAAGGCCAGAGCGGCAGCGACCATAAAAGAAGTAGTCCATCCGAAATGTGCGGCGATGAACGGAGTGAGTGACGCGGTGACGGCGCCACCAAGTTGCCCGCCCATATTCATGAACCCAGACACGGAGCCCGAAAAGGGTCCACCAATGTCGGCGGTGATGGCCCAAAAGGAACTCTGAGAGAGGTACAACGCACCGGCTCCGCCAGCGAGAATGACACTTGCCAATGGCGCATTGTCGACGATGGATCCGAATGCGAGAAAAATGCCAGTAAGGGCGAGTCCGACGGCCGCGACGCCGCACCTGCCGGCTCTGCGGCCTACGCGCTTGGTCAAGAAGTCAGCGACTAGGCCGCCCACAGCGCAGCCGAGTGCCATAGCGAGAAAAGGGAGTGTGGCGTAGAAGGCGCTGGATTTCAGATTCATCCCTCGCACGCGCGCAAGATAGATAAAGAACCACGCGAAGAAGATCCAGGCGACGTAGCCGTAACCGAAATAGCTGAGAGTGATTAACCAGACCTCGCGGTGCTTCAGAATGCTGCTCCACGGCACCGACCCGGAGGGGTTTCTTTGCCCCGAAGGCTGTGTCCCATCGCCGGCAACTTGTTTTGCGAACGTGAGACCACTGTGGATTAGTGCCAACTCTGACGCGGAAACAAGCGGATGCTGATCGGGCGAGTCACGGGAGACGAGGTACCAGATCAGTCCGACGAGTAGACCAAGAAGCGCGCAAATCCAAAAGGAGGTGCGCCAATCGTGATGAATCATAATATAGGTGATTAAGGATGGAGAAGCGGCGGAGCCCACTCCGACTCCAGCGAAGATCAGCCCATTGGCGAGGCCACGTTCTTGGGTGGGGATCCAGCGTGCGACGAATTGATTCGAGCAGGGATACATGACGGCTTCGCCGGCTCCGAGAAGAAAGCGCGCCAGCAACAGAAGCAGAAGCGGCTTCCGCAGACCCGTGGGCACGGCGGCGGTGAGCGCAGTGAAGATGCCCCACCAGATGACTCCGCCGGCGAGGACGCGACGCGGCCCCCAGCGGTCGGAGAGCCAGCCTGCTGGAGTTTGAAAGAGCGCGTACCCGAGAAGAAAAACAGTGGAGAGCAGGCCGAACTGAACATCGCTGAGATGATAGTCGGCAGCGAGCCGCGGTCCGGCGATGGATAGGTTTACTCGGTCGAGGAATGCAACGGCACTAAGAACGAAGAGCCATCCGATGAGTAGCCAGCGGATGCGAGTTGGGGGTTGAGACGACGTAGCGGTCATGTGGATCGGGTCTGTCGAGTGGGGCGCAGCAGTGCTGCGCCCCTACAAGACGGGACGAACGCTCACGCCGAATGGGCGCGGAAGAGCTGGACCAGATGATCGGCGATAATTTTTTCTTCGCCGGGTTGCAGCATAAAGGAATTCATGCCGAGGCCGTTGGGATTACTCGCCAGGACAATCGAAGGCTCGCCGCCACGAAGTGCCTTGTACGCGTCTCTAGGATCGAGAGAAATGTGGCTGGGATCCCACTTGATATCCATGTGCGGGACGTGATTGGCGACGTCTGGAACGGAATAGGTTGTGGTGACACCCGGGATGCGGGTGATTTGGGCCGAGATGGATTCGAGACGCCGCTGCCATTCCTTGTTGAGCGCCTCGTGATCTTCGTTCAAATACAGCTCGAGTGCTTTAACCATGCCGATGATTTCTTCTTTGCCGACCTTGGCGCAGCGGCCTAGGGTGTCTTCGTGCGGACTGTTGTTGAGCAGCGCGTTGGCGACGAGATCTTTACGGCCGATCAAGAGGCCGGCACACTGCGGTCCGCGAATGGCCTTTCCACCGCTGAAGGCGGAGAGGTCGTAGCCCATGTTGGCGTAGTCCCAAAGGTGCGAGACCGGAGGCGTGTCGGCAGCGGCGTCGATGAACGTCGGGATATTCAATTCCTTGCCAAGCTTCGCCCATTCATCGACTTTGATTTGTCCCGACGCATTGGCGAAGTTCGTGAAATGCAGCATGGCTGTTTGCGGATTGACGGCTTTGCGGAGTTCGTCCGTGGTTTCGATGACGACGAGCTTGGCTCCGGTGGCGCGGAGTTGATGATCGAATGGGTTGCGATGGGATTTCTGGATGATGACTTCGGTTTTCATTCCGGTGAGATCGGGAAGCTGCTCAATGAATTTGGGATTGTCTCCGGTGAGAATGCCGGCGAGGCCGGATTGCATGGCCGCCGCTGCGCCAGAGGTGACTAGCGCCGTGTAGCCCTCCGGAAGCTTGAGCATTTCGGCGATCCGTTTTCCTGCGGCAACTTCTAGATCGGGAATGCTGCAGAAGTGTTGACCTGCGAGAGCCATGACGGCTTCCACCTCAGGGCGCGCCAGAGAGCCGCCTAAAACGGTCATGGTTCCCTGGCCGTTGATGACGGTGGTCACGCCGAGTTCCTCGTAGACGTTGCCAGAGGCGCCGAAGCCGGAAATTTTTGCAGCACCAGCGGCAGAGGCTGGGACTGCGGCGCTTGCGAAAAGGCCTCTGGCGCTCGACATAGCACCGGCGACGGCTCCGGCCATGACGCCGAGGCTGCTCATGAAGGTACGGCGAGTGGATTTCAGATTGAGTGGCATCGGTTTTTCTCTCCTCGGAGTAAATCGTTACTTACGAACGACCGCGGCAGTGCAGTTAATTTCGACCAGTGAGTCGCCCGGGAGACTCGCAACCGCGACGGTGGTGCGCGCTGGGCCGCCATTCGGAAAATAGGTCTTGAAGACAGCGTTCATGCCGTCGTAGTCGTTGATGCTGCCAAGATACACGGTGAGTTGGAGAATGGAATCCATCGTACCTCCGCCGGTTTCAACGGCAGTCTTAACGCCTTCCATAACGCTCTTCGTGTGATTGGTGATGTCCTTGGGGAACTCGGCTTTGTTGTGCGAGTGCGCGCCGATTCCAGCGATATAGATGACGCCGTTGTGGACGATGAGCGGAGTGATGAATCCAGGGCCAGCGGGCTTGCCATCGATATCGAGCTTCTTGACTCCGCCCGTTGATTGCGCTTCGGCAGCCGACGGTAGCGCCGCCGCGGCTAGGCCGATGCCGGGAAGCAACGCGGCAATACGGCTCCCAAATGCCCTGCGAGTAAAGAGATTGGAAAACATTTTATTTTTCCTCCTTATAATTTAGTTCCGAAATCCTGGATTTTACGGTAATGCAAAACTGAAAACATCGTTTCCCGACGCGATGGCGACGTATTGCTTTCCGAGGACCGCGTAGCTCATCGGAGAAGCGTGAAACCTTTGGCCGGTGGTGAAGTGCCAGAGCGGCTTGCCTGTTTTTGCATCCACGGCTTCGAACGATTCCGAGTCGTCACCAAAGAAAACCAGGCCGCCTGCTGTGGTCATCGTACCGCCCGCGGAACCGCCGTCGCCTATTTGGGGATATCTCCATTCGATCGCAGCGGTATAAAGGTTATAGGCGAGCAGAATTTTTTCACGCGTGCGATTGGGTGCGCGTTTGACGCCGGTCGCGTAGTACGCGTGGCCTTCAGCGAATTTTTCCGGCTTGCGATAAAAGATGCCGCACTCTTCGAGCGCCATGAAGTAGAAAAGATGGGTGGCCGGATTATAGGAAGGCGAAAACCAGTTCGTTGCGCCGATCATGCTTGGGCAAATCTCCGTGCCTTTGTCGGACGGCTCCAGGCCAGTGCGAATGGGACGACCCTGCGCGTCGATGCCTTTGGCCCAATTCAGCTTGGTGACAAAGGGAACGGCGGAGAGAAACTTTCCGTTGGTGCGATCGAGGACGTAAAAAAATCCATTACGATTGGCCTGGAGCAACAATTTTCGAGGCTGGCCCTGATAAACGGCATCGATAAGCACGGGAGTTTCGGTAGCGTCATAGTCGTAGAGATCGTGGGGCGTGAACTGAAAATACCATTTCATCTTGCCGCTGTCAGGGTCGATCGCGAGTACACAAGCGGTGTAGAGATCGTCGCCGGGGCGCGGCCCGCCGTCGAAATCAGGGGCTGCGTTGCTGGTGCCCCAATAAATGGTATTGAGTTCGGGATCGTAGGTACCAGGCATCCAGGTGGTGGCGCCGCCGCGAAGATAGAGGTCACCGGGCCAGCTCTCGGAACCGAATTCGCCGGGGCCGGGAATGGTCCATAAACGCCAGGCTTGCTTGCCGGTTTCGGCGTCGAAGGCGGCGACGAAACCGCGTACGCCATCGTCTCCTCCGGAGGTGCCTACGATGACTTTGTCTTTGACGACGAGAGGCGCGCTCGTGGCGCCATAGTTCTTGTTGCCTTCGGCGTAGGCTACGTCCCAAAGAAGATGGCCTGAGCGAGCGTCGAGACAAAGGAGATGCGCGTTGTCGGTTTCGAGAAAGACTTTGGAGTGCCAGATAGCTACGCCGCGATTGTGGTGTTGGGAAGCGTCGTCGATGAGGCCTTCGGTGACCGGGCGCGAATAGTGCCAAATAGCTCTGCCGGTGCGGGCGTCGAGCGCGAAAGCATCGTTGGCGGAGGTGACGAACAGGATGCCGTCTACTGCCACTGGCGTGACTTCGAGCCCGGTTGAGTCGCGCAGATGAAAGATCCATTGAGTGCGGAGGTTGCCGACGTTCTCGGGCGTGATTTGTGCGAGGTTGCTGAAGCGGCGGCCGGTGTAGTCGCCATTGTAGGAGACCCAGTTTGCTCCGGGAGGCTGGGCGAGCAGATCTTCTGGCCGGACATCGATGGTGGCGGAAATAGCGGCGGAGGATTTATCCTGCCCATGGGAGAGCGCGGAGCCGCTCAGAAGAATGGCGGCGAGCGCGACGGACTTGTTGAGCGCGCGAAGCAGGGTCACAGAAGCGATAGTGGGTACGCGAGTCACTCGTCAAGCGCTCCTAGAGGCGGCCGAACTGTTTCACAGCTTCTTGAATGGATTTCAGCTTTTCGATGGTCGCGTACATGGAATGCTCCTTGAAATCCATCTGCTGGGCGAGCTTTAGTGCGGCAGGCGCGGATGCGCGAGGCACAACGACAACACCATCCGCGTCGGCCACGATGATGTCGGCGGCATTCACGGAGACGCCGTCGCACACGATCGGGATATTGGCGCCAGCGAAGCGGTAGTGCGTCACCGACGTTGATGGCACGATGCCGAGCGCGTAGACAGGGAACCCGATTTTTTGCAAATAAGCGACGTCGCGGACGCCGCCGTCGATAACCGCGCCTGAGAAATTTCGCGAGTTCATGGCCGTGCCCATCAGACCGCCCATTCCAGCGATGTCGGCTCCATCTTCCACAACCATTACGTAAACAGAATTGGAAGAGCCATGATCGATGGCTGCGAGCATTCCGTCGAGCGCGTTCGGATCGTGGTTGGTTTCCTTCTTGAGAAGCACGGTCAGAGCGAAGCCCGCAAATCTGGTGGGGAAGATCGGGCGCATGTGATGGGACATATACATCTTGCGGCCAGTGATCTGCTCGAGCGCGTCGGAAACGGAGGCGACTTCAACGTGGCGGAAGCCGTCGAGCAACGAAGCGTCATCCGTTGCTGGCGCATCCACTTGATGGGTGCGAGCCAAGGGTGGCCCTACGGAGAGGCCGATGATGGCAATGGCAAAACTGCTGAACGCGACTGTCTGAACGACTCGGCGAAAACGTGCCGAACCAAATTGTGGCATCATCGGGATTCTCCGGCAGCTCGAGTGGCTGGACTGTAGCACTTCTTCATGTTCTGCACTAGTTGCTGATCAAAATTAATTCGATTGAATAAAGGCATTTGAGTCGATGACCTTCACTCTTCTTCTTCGTCGTCGGTCTTTTTGCTCTTGGCCGCGTCGGTCTTCGCTCCACGAGCGGCGGACATCAGAAAGCTGACCAGATCGTTCAGCTCGTCATGATTGAGAGTGGCGGCGTAGTCTGAGGGCATCAGCGAGTCTGGTTGACGCGAAAAGCCAGCGAGCTCTGACTTCTGGAAAAGATGGAAAGCGCCGTCGAGTGCCTGCAGTTGGATTGAAAAATTGTCTTCGTTCCGCACGACGCCGGAATATTCTTTACCGTCGCGCGTCTTCACGATCATCTTGCCGCCCAGGCGGTTTGTACTGGCAGGTTTGACGATAGCTTCACGAATCTGATCCGCAGAACGGTTGCCGCCAAATCCAGAGAGTTCCGGGGCGATGAAGCCGCCTGAGCCTGCGACCGCGTGACACTCAGAACATCGCGGCTTTCCATAAAAGAGTTCCCGGCCTTTCTTCACGTCACCCGGGAACTTCGCGGAATCGTCCTTGCCCTGAAGCTGGCGCAGATAGGCGACGACATTTTTGAGGCTGCTTCCGAGAGACGCGAAGGCAGGCATTCCGGTTCCTGGTACACCGCGTGCAATGATCCGTGAAAGCTCGTCGTCAGAGCGCCGCTGCGTTTTTTCACTTGTGGCAATATCCGGAGCGCGTTCGCCGCCGCGCCCATCCAAGCCGTGACACCCCGCGCACCGCGATTCGAAGATTTGCTGGCCGTCGACGTTCGGGGTATTCGCACGCTCAACGCCGTTCGCTGAAGGCGGCGATTTCTGCGCTTGCGACGCAACTCTCTGCGTAGCGACGAACGCACAGAGAAGGATGAGCCCTAGACCGGACAGGACGCGGGCGGCACGAATATTGTCAGCACGAGTCATAGATAACGCGATCTTAGGATATTCCTTCGCAATGTGCGTTGCGCAACGTGTGATCCGGCTGCGGACTGCAATTCCAGCAAATCAGTGATTCGAGCGGCTGCGCACAGCGATGAGGGACACTTGCTCCAAGTCGGGATAGTGGCCTTCTTCGTCAGATTTTCGATCGCTCGGTTTGATTTGCTGAACCGTGGTCTGCGCAGGCAAAACTGCGCCGAAATATTTACGGTACACTTTTCCGAACGCCGCCGAATCCGATAAATCGTCAAGGTAAATCGTGGTTGAGACCACCTGATCAAACTTCATGCCTGCTTCTTCCAGGTTGTCGAGAAGATTTCGCATCGTCTGGCGCACCTGGTCGGCAGTCGAAACGGCAAACACGCCGCCATTTGGTCCTGGGATGAATCCACTCTTCGCCGAACAATAGAGGGTGTCACCGGCGAACACACAGGGGCTCGCGGTCGGGCTTGGCGGCATGTTCTTCGGCCGAATCGCTTGTCGTTGCGCTAAGTCGCGGACAGCCACGCCCGTGTAGGCGATGTGCGCACCTTCCGGGAGACTCGACACCTCGATGGTGGCGCGCCCCGGCGTATTGCCAAATTCAAAGCGCCGGGCGTAGTGCTCATTCATAATTCGCATTGGTATTTCTGAGGTCAGGTAAGGATTCACGAAGACCATGTTGCCGAGCGTGAGTCCTGCGGCTTCTACTACTGTTTTCAGACGGTCGAGCGCGAAATCGACCTGCGCGGCTGGATTTGCCGGTACGTTCCCATTTGCGGGGTCGCTACCCAGCATCGTCGAAACAAATAACCTGTCGTGCGTCAACATTCCGGCGGAGTAGGCTTTGCTCGGCCGGAACTGGGACACTTCTACAGCTTTCTTCCCGGTGAGATCGCGAACGGCGACGGCATTGATTTGTACGGCAGGTTCAGGGAGCCGTGCAACGCCCAAGACTCCGCGCGCAGGCGGCAGCTTCGGGAAATACTCGGCGAAGGCCTTGTCCAATGCCTCGTAGTGGCTCATGTCGTCGAGATAGACCTGCACATAAACGACGTGCTCCATCGTCAGGCCCGCCGCTTCGACTACGGCTCGTACATTTTCTAGCGATTGGCGAACCTGATCCACGAAACCTGACGGGGTGCTTCCGTCAACACGGCGAGGCCCCTGGCCGGAAACATAAACATAGTCCCCGGCATCGATTCCGGGGGAGCCCAGGGCATCACTTGTTGCCACCGATTTAGGCTGGACGGCCTTCAGTTGCGCGTGCGCAGCCGGCGTGAAACAAAGCAGCGCTGCGCCCAAGAGGCACAGGAGCCTCATGCGGGTTTTCCTTTGCGGGCTGCGCCAAGAATTTCGCGTAACCTTTGGCCGACGATCATTTCTTCTCCCGGCTGAATCGTCATGGAAACCAGCTCGATATGATCGACTTCTCTCCGCTCTTTCCTGTCCGGCTTTGCCTTTTGTATTCCTTCACGGACAGCCGGCACAAGGCTGGGGTTGTCAGCGCCCAGCACTTCGATCGTCGGATCGTTTGCGCGCAATTGAGTCACGCAGTCGGTAATGGTGAAGCCCCATGCTTTCTGATCCCACGAAACTTTCAGGGTGGGGTAGCGATTGCCGTCGTCAGGAATGTAAATTTCAGTCTTAACGCCAGGTACGGTTTCCACTAATTTACCAATGCGGTCCACTCTGGCGTTCCATTCCGCGTAGAGTTTCTTAGGATCAATTTTCAGCCACGTCTCGACGGCCGTGAGACAACCGATGATTTCTTCTTTGCCAACCTTCATGGCACGGCAGACAGCTCCCTCCCAGGGAGCCGAGTTGCGCAGTGCCGCGTCGATGAGGTCTTTGCGGCCGAGCAAGACGCCGCTGCACTGGGGCCCTTGCAGCCCTTTACCCCCGGAAAATGTGTACAAGTCAATTTTCATCTGAGCATACAACTTGAGGTTGTCCGCGGGTGGAATGCCCGCCGCATCATCCAGCAGCATCGGGACGCTGTGCTCTTTGGCGATAGCGACCTCGCGCACGAGTTTGTCGCCGAGGTCGGTGGTGTAGATCATCGCCGTGTTGGGCGTGATCGCGTTTGCGATATCGTCCGGCGACTCAACGAGAACCAGCTTCGCGCCCGTCAGCCGGATGGCGCTATCGAATGCACTTCGGCCACCGACCATAATCACTTCGTGTTTCATCCCAGTGGTGTCGGGCAATTGCCAAATTTTTTGCGGATCGCTGCCTGCCATACACGCCGCGGTGGACGCGGCCATGGCTCCTGCTGCGCCAGTGGTAACCATACCGGACTCCGCGCCGGTCAACTCCGCGAGCTTTCGCCCCGCTCCGCGCTGCAACTCAACCATGTTCACAAAATAGTGTGACGCTTCCGTCTGGGCGGCACGCACCTCTGGAAATTGCAGCGAGCCGCTTAGATACGTCCACGTACCGCGGCAATTGATGACCGTCTTAACGCCAAGGCGACTGTACACGTTATCGCTTGGCGCCAATCCGATCGCAGCGGCCGATCTTGCATAGAGGCTTTGCGCCGCGATCTGTGCGAGCAGCGGCGAGGCCGCCAACATTTTCATGAATCCGCGACGCGATGATTCTGGACGAATGGTCATGCGTACCTCCGGGAGATTCTTCCGAGCTATTTGGCAAAGATCAGCGTTCCAAAATGTTCAGGCACATGATTGGGATCACGGTTTGGAGCGCAGGTCTGTTGCCAGCACATAAAGTGACGTTGCGGATCCTCGCCCAGCCCGTCGATACGATAAAGGTTGGCGCGCCAAATCGTGCCGGCCTTCACCCGTAGATCGCTGACGGATTTCAACGGCACACGCGCCGCCGCGTACCAAACATGGTTTGCTTCATCGATCCGGCCTTGCCGTTGCCAACCGGAGTTCCACTCCGCGCCATAGCTGTCGTGATCCAGATCGATGGCCAGATCGACCCAATCGCCGGTAGGAGCAATCTCGAATTCCCGGTAATGCCGGATGTTGGTCCAATCGTCGCCCAGAAAGAACTCGACGACGTCACGATCCCACAGTTTGAGGCGATCTTTGCTGTTGTCCGCAGGCAACCAGAGATTCAATTCGCTATACGGGGAGATGAAGAGGAGATAGAGATCGGTGTCGGTCCAAAACCCGCGCACCTCGGTCTTGAGCTTGGGATAGTCAAGCTGCAGCGTACAATCTTTCTCGATCCAGGCGGAGGCCGCATGTGACCAGGTTGCCGAATGTGGATCCGTGTTGAGTTCGGGGGCCTTGGCGACATAGGGGACGGTGAACGCCGCCATCGGCGATGTGACCTCGCATACGTCCACCGCTAACGCGACGACCGGGATTAAAAGGATCAGCAGGAGGTATCGGATGGGTTTCATTGGTTATGGACGGGGCACGTTTCGTAGCTCCGGCGAGATCTCGTAGGCTTTCTCGAACTCCGCGCGCGCCTGGTCCTCCTTTCCTTCCTGGTGTAGAGCTAATCCAAGGTTGTAGTGGGCCTCTGCGTACGAAGGCTTGAGGTGAACAGCCTCCAGAAATTCCGATTTTGCGCCGCCGTTGTCGCCGGATTGCAAGAGTGCCAATCCAAGATTGTTATGAGCCTCCGCGAAGTTTGGATCGCGACGAACAAGTTCCCGAAAAACGCTGATGGCGCCCGCCAAATCGTTTTTTTGACTTAACACCAAACCCAATTGGACACGCGCGTCCGTGTACTTGGGATCCAAACCAAGAGCTTCGTTCAGTTCAGGGACTGCCTCGTCGAGATGTCCCGATTGCGCCAGCGCAAGGCCGAGATTGTAGTGCGCCTCCGGAAGATCACCATCCGACATCACCGCCTGCTTGAACTCTTGAAGAGCACGATCACGTTCGCCTTCGCGCCAAAAAAGAAGTCCGAGGCTGGAGTGGACTTGAGCATAGTCGGGTTTCAATTGCAGGGCTTTCCGGTAAGCGTCCTCAGCGCGTGCGGGATCTCCCTTGCGATCCCAGGTAACACCAAGATAGTAGTAGCCGGTCGGCAGCTCCGGACTCTGATCAATCGCCTGCTGAAAGAAACTCGCAGCGTCATCCAGCTGCTGTTTCTTCAGCGCTTCCACACCCTGAACGATAAGGAGCTTTGCTTGGGCCAGGCGAGCGCGAAAGCTTTGCAACTTGTTTAACTCATCCAGCTCCTTGTGGGCTGCAGCGCTGTCCCCTTGTGTGCGGAGAGCGATCCCTAAGCCGTAGTGAGCTTTCTCAAAATCGGGTTTCAATTCAATCGCCCGTCGAAATGCGGCGATTGCGCCCGCGATATCCCCTCCTGCTTTAAGTTCCATAGCGAGGTTGTATTGGGCATTGGGGTCCGCAGGATCGAGTTCGACGGCCTTCCGGAAGTTGGCAAGCGCTTCATTGTGATTGCCTTGTCGTCGCAAGGTTATGCCGAGCAAGACGTGAGCGCGCGCCATTTTAGGATCAAGGCGAAGTGCAGCGCGAAACTGAGCGGCGGCCGCATCCAGCTTGCCGAGTTGGCCTTCCACTTGCCCCAACTCGAGATGCATTTCCGCAGTGGGCTTCAGCGCGACGGCACGGTTGAGCTCGCGTTCGGCACCGGGAAAATCATTCTGGTCCGAATAAACATGCGCCAGGAAAAGATGAGCGGGGGCGTTGGAGGGCCCATACTCCACAGCTTTGCGGAGGTCCCTCAGAGCTCCAGCCTGATCATGAAGGTCATACAAAGTTGCACCGAGACCGAAGTGGGCTTCCGCCCACCCTGGCTTAAGCCGAATCGCGGCCTCGAATTCTTCGACAGCTTGCTTCGTGTCACCCTTGTATTTTAGTGCTAACGCAAGGTTGTAATGTGTGATCGCGTCATCAGGGTCGAGCTCCAGAACCTTGCGATAAGCGGCGACGGCCTCCTCCCACGATCTGGAGCGAGCGAGTGCATTCGCCTGCTCGCGGTAGGCTTGGGCCGTCTGAGCTAGCGAGGGCTCCGAATATTCAACACTGAGAACGAGCGCACACACGATTGGCAAAACCCCACGACGGCGAATGACCGAAACTGTGCAGCCAGACTTCATCGAACACAGCCTAACATGCGCACCGAGTCAGACGGGGCTTCAACGAAAGGCCCGATGAGATGGCTCGCCTGCTCTGCGGCGGCTAAAAGTAGAATTTCGCGCTGACCTGACCAATGCGCGGATCGCGCGCATTGGTCACGATTCCGAAACTCGAATCGCTGATGTTCCCGTCAGGATTCATAAATTGCGTGTGGTTGAAGATGTTGAAAAATTCAAAACGAAGATCGAAAGCGAATCTCTCATTGATCGCGGTATGCTTCAACATGCCGAAATCGGTGTTGTTGAAGCCTGGGCCGTGGAAGAAGCGCCGATTGGCGGTGCCGAAAGTGCCTGGCACGCAGTTCAACGCGAACGCACCCACACTCGGCAGGCACCCTGCTTCTGTCGTATCCCCTGGGAATTGTGGTGTCGCAAGACCGGGCGGAGGTGGGAGGAAGTAGCATCCCGTACCGTCGGAGGTTGGGCAATTCGGATTCGATTTTCGTGGATTTAGGGTCTGCACTGGTCCAACCACGTCAGGCATATCCGTTGACGAACTGCCCCACAGAGTGTAATCGCCATTTCCCTGGTTTAGCTGAATCGGGAAGCCAGAGGACAAGCGTGTGATGCCTTCTATCTGCCAACCTTGGGTCAAGCGCTTGGGCGCATTGGGGAAAGCCCGGTTGAACGGGATGGCCCAAACGTAACTGGCCACAAAATTGTTTCTGACGTCGGTGGAAGATAGCCCTCGGCTGTATTTAGGATTTACGAAGTTCACCAAGTCGCCGAACCCGGAGGAATCGTCCAAACCTTTGGCAAAGGTGTAAGCGGCCAGGAAAGTAAAATCGTTCGCCTTACGTTCGACAGTGATTTGCGCGGCGTTGTAGCTCGAATTGGCGCTCGTGAATGTGAATGTGTTGCCATAGCCGGCACACACCTGCGTAGCCGCACCCGGGCAGAAGTTTGGATTTATAAGTTTGTTCCTGGTGCTATACACATTGCCGCTGGGAAGCTGGTACACGTCGTTCTCGGCGCCAAATCCGCAGCCAACGACAGGATTACCGGGGGTACTCGCGGTCAGGTCTATTGCCCCTTGTGCAGTGAGTTGCTGGCAGAGAGCTGGGTCACCCGGGTTGGACTCCTGCTGGGTGATGAGGTGGTGTCCCTCGGTGCCGACGTAAGCCAAAGTGAGCACGGTTGATTTGGTGAGCTCTCGTTGTATAGAGAAATTGAAGTGCTCCGCATAAGGTAGTTGGTTGTGAATGTTGTATCCCGGAAAATAGTTGAAGGGCTCAAACACCGAGAAGTCCAGTGTCTTGTTGGACGGGTCACCCGGAATCGGCAAGGTGTAGGGAAAGCGTTGACCCAGCGATTGCCCACTCTGCCGAATCAGGAACGGCTGGCTAAACAGTACGGACGACGGAGATTGCCAATATAGACCGAACGGCGCGTCGGCCACCTCGTAGAACAGGTTAAGGTCCTCCACCGAAGTGTAGTACATCCCGTAAGCCGCCCGGATGCTGCTCTTTCCCGGCCCACCGAAGATCTTGCCCAGTATTCCGTCAGAGAATCCAGGCGAGTAGGCCAATCCTAGCCGTGGGCCCAAGTTGTTGTATCTCGTGGGGGCAAGCGTTTTGGGAATACCAGGGTCACCCGGAAATACCAAGCCAGTGGGAGCAAGCGGAAACTCTGTGGACTGTTCTCCTGGAACCCAGGTCTGGATTTTTCCTTGCCAGTCGTACCAAGGCATACTCACTTCCCAGCGGAGGCCAAGATTCAGGGTGAGATTGGGTTTCACCTTCCAGGAATCCTGGGCGAATGCCCCGCCATAACGCGTTCGGGAATCCAGGACCTGTTTTGCCGCCTGGACGTAAGCAGCCCCACAGGTGTTGCATGTTGCGCCGAGGAGGAAGTCGGCCATATCAGACCCGGTCACGGAACCGTCAAATGTGAACTGACCGTTGGGGCTGGCGTAGTTACGTTCGTTCACCTGCAGGTAGCGGAATTCTCCTCCGAACTTCCACGTATGTCTGCCCGAGGCCTTTGAGAATACGTCACTGACCATATAGGTGGTATCGGGTTGGTCTGTGTTAAGTGTGGGGACGCCGATGTTCAGGCCAATCTGGGTCAAGCTCACTTGTGGCATATATTGCGTGTAGCCGGGCAGCGGGACTATGCCCAAGGTGCCTTCGCCCGTCACGAAACCCAAATCAGAAATATTGGCAAAACTGCCCGCGGGATTGTCCTTATGCACCGCTGTCCGGAAGAAGCTGATCCGCGCTTCGTTCACGGCTGTCGATCCGAAGGGCTTGGTGTTGCTCATAACGAACTCTTGCGCTCGCGATGGTGTGATGGTCGGGAATCCAGGCACAGTGGCGAATCCTGCTAGAGCGCTGTCGACGGTAGTGTCATCGAGGTGGTAGTACCAAGACCAGTTCCCGGTAGTTTGATTATTGAAATCCACACGTTCCCCGATCTTATTGTCGACCAGGCTGCTCCTCTGGCTGTTGTTCGAGTAGTTGTTCACGTCACCAGCCAAAGTGGGCGTGGGAATGTATCCGAGAATGTTGGAGCTCGGCGTGTCCCATGCGGCTTGCGGGATGTTCGCAAGGCCGGTCGTTGAGTTGACTGGAAATACGCAGCCTGCTACGGGGTCCGTGCTGTTGCAACCGGGGAAGCTATACGGCTCGTTCTGCACCACGGTTTGGCCCGTCGTAGACGCCAAGCGAGTCGTCAGCACTTGCGCCCAGTAGGGGCCATCGACAGAGCCGGTCAATGTTGACGGATCAAAGTTGCCAGCCCTCTGAGCAGTGGTTGGAACGGTAACCAACCCGGTTTCGGCGCCTTGCACCTGACGAGTGCCCTGGTAATCGGAGAAGAAAAACAGATGATTCTTCCAGACGGGGCCTCCCAAAGTGTAGCCGAATTGATTTTGGCGCAATTCAGATTTGGAAGGCGCGAAGAAATTCCTGGCATCCAGCGCGTTGTTGCGCAGGAACTCGAAGATATCGCCGTGGAAGGAGTTGGTGCCAGATTTGGTGATGGCGTTCATCACCGCGCCGCTGAACTTTCCATATTCCGCGTCGAAGCTGTTGGTAATGAGGCGGAACTCTTCGACTGAGTCGAGATTAGGGACTAATCCCGCGCCGAGGTTGCGACCCTCGCTCACGTCGCCGCCGTTCACAAGGAATGCGTTGGCGGTTTCCCGTTGGCCGTTCACGGAGATGTTGCCTGCGTTCAAATTGCCTGAAACCGGGCGGTCGCCACCGATAGTACCGGCTGTACTAGGTGCAACGCCCGCTTGCAAGCCCAGAAGATCGATGTAGCTGCGGCCGTTCAACGGAAGGGCCAGCATCTTCTTGGAGTCAATTACGTCGCCGAGTTGCGTGCTCTCTGTTTGTACTTGCACGGCATTGGCTTCCACCTTGACGGTTTCCGCCTGTACAGAGCCGACCTCGAGCACTACGTCGATTTGCATCTGGTCATTGACCTTCACAACGATGGCTGTCTCGACGAAAGTCCGGAATCCATCTGCGGTGACCGACAGATTATAGGTGCCAACGGCCAGCGCGAGAATCCGGTACGATCCGTCCGCGGACGAGGTAACTTCCTGTTTGAAATTGGTTTGCACGTTGGTCACGATGATGTGCGCACCCGCGACTGCCGCCTGTGATTTATCGCGGACCACTCCTTGAATCGAACCGGTGACATCGGCGCGCGAAATCGTCGAACTAAGAAGAATTACGAGAATGAGCGCGGACACGGACCGCAAAAACCTAAGGCAATTTCGCATGGTTCCCCCTGAGTGGCGCTACATTTACACGAAAAAAACCCGGAATCAAGCACTTTCGTATTATTACTTTCTATTTCGATCTATTATTTTTCCAGTTTCGCTCTATCGATATTTCCGGGTTGCGGTTTCAAAGTATCACGAACATCGTTAAGAATACGAAGGAAGCTCGAAAAGGGAAGATTGACAGCGGAATAAAAAGAAAGTAAAAGAAAGGAATCGAAATCACCTACAAAATTTGCGGGCTGGACACGCTTCGGGCTGCCCATTCAACCTACACGCCCCAAATGACTGGCGTGGGAGCCGATACTTCCAGGGCATTCGAATTTTAGGCGGACGCATGCGAAGACGCTACATCACTCTGCAGTTCCTTTCGCTGGTCGCTTCTATTTGCTTGCCCGGTTTCGCCCGCTCGCAGGAGCGTAACTGGACGAATTACGTGCGAATCGGTGCGTATGGATTGACTTCGAAGAATGCCGCGGAGATTGTACGGGATGCCGAAAAGGATCACGTATTCGGCATTGAAGTCGACAACGACATTCCCGGCAGATATGAAAGCCTGCTCGACCCGGCAGAAAAGCTAAAGGCCATACGCTCCGTGTCCGAAGCCGCTCACAACGCCCACAACAAAGCGTTCGTTTACATCGCCGGCACCGAATGCATCACCGCCCATGCGGATAAGTCCGCCCATTCCGTGGTGAAAGACCATCCGGACTGGCTGCAACGTAAAATCACCGGCGAGCCCGCCGTGTTCACGTCGGGAGCAGCTTTTTGGATCCGTCCCGGAGACGAGGATGTGTGGGTCAGCCCGTATGTGAAAGAGTGGCGCGACCTCTACATGCAACGCGTTCGACAAATCGCCGCAACAGGAATCGATGGAATCTACGTCGATATTCCTTACTGGATGACTCACTTTGACGGCTGGGAAGACACCTGGGCGAGCTTTGATGATGCGACCGTTGCTGCATTCCGCGAAAAGACCGGGCTGGATGCGAAAAAAGATCTGAAGTTAGGCGACTTCCAAGATCCTAATTTCCACAAGTGGATCGATTTTCGCATCGAGACCATGACCGACTTCGTCCGGGAAATCCGTCAGAATGCGCACAGCGTGAATCCCCAAATCATGGTGATACCGGAAATCTATCCCGGCATTGAACAGGAGTCGACCCGAGTGGGGGCCGACGTCTACCAAATGTATGGAGTGGTGGATGCCGTGGCCCACGAGTACGAATTCGGCGAAGGAGAGCACCTGGCTTCTTCGCGCTCGCAACTGGACTGGTTCCTCTATCAGGCGGGGATGCTGACGTTTCGCGCCTTCGCTCGCGGAAAAGCCACCTGGATTTTGAATTATTCCTGGGATGGGGACAAGAATATTGACCCGCGTGAGGCGATGAAGAATCTGGCGATGTCTCAAGTGGTGGCCGGCGCCAATTTTTGGGATGCTCCAGGGCATTCGATGGCTGGATCCAACGATAAAGCCACGCGCGCGGAGATCTTTCGGTGGATTGAAACCAACGAAAAGACCTTTTACTCCCCGCGTCTTCCCTTGCATCCTATCGGCGTGTATTTCTCACCGAAAAGTCGGGACTATGATCCGAATGGATTTCTGCCCTCATTTCGCGGGGTCCTGGTGCTGCTGCTGCAATCGCATCAAGAATTTCAGGTGATCACTCCCGAAACGCTCGCCGCGTTCCACGGTGACGTTTTGGTATTGCCTAATGTCACGGTCTTAAGCGACGCTGAAAAACAGGCGGTAAACCGATTCGCGGGGAGTGGGGCCCGCCTCGTCATCACAGGCCACAATGTAACCGGCTTGACCACGTCCGAGCGGATACTCGCCTATGAGCGATGTCCAGCGAGTCTCTATCTGGACAAACTGGGAAAAGACTTTTCAGGTGGGTTACAGGAAATGCCGAAGGAGTTCCTGCAAGCCCTCACGGTGAAAAGTGAAATGGAACTCGACGCGCCATCGACAATCGCCGCGAATTTCGGACTTGTAGATGGCAGCGCTCATCTTTTCCTCGCAAACTTTGGCGGGTTAGTCCCTGGGAAGGTAGCGACTCCAGCGCCCGTAGCTGGAGCAAGAGTCCGTATTCCGGCCGCCCTGGGAAGTTCGCTGGCCTATCTTCCATTTCTTGGCCAGACCCAACTTCTCCAGGGAACAAAACACGGTGGCACGATGCAGTTTGATCTTCCAGCCATTGAACGCGGTGCAGCAGTCTGGGTGATTGGAAATTAACGAAAGATACGCATGACATCCTCACTCAGCTCCGGAAAACAGAAAGGTTTGCAGGCGGTCGCCGATTCGCGTGGCGTCATCGCGGCCTTGGCCATCGACCAGCGCAGCGCACTTCAGACATTGTTTGCGCGCGCCATGGGTGTTGCAGCAGCGGATGTTCCTGGCGAAAATCTATCGCAATTCAAGGAAGCAGTAAGTTCCTCTCTCACGCCGCATGCGAGTGCCATCCTTCTAGATCCGGAATATGGTCTACCCGCCGCAGCCAAGCGAGCCAAAAACGCAGGGCTTCTGCTTGCGTACGAGCAAACTGGATATGACAAAAAAGTCCCCGGGCGACTCCCGCGCCTTCTCGACCAATGGTCCGTTCAACGCCTTGTCGAGGCAGGAGCGAACGCGCTCAAACTTCTCTTGTACTATTCAAGCCGTTCACCCGCGGAGATCAACGAGTTCAAATACGCCTTCGTGGAAAAAGTCGGTGTGGAGTGCGCGGGCTCGGACGTGCCTTTCTTCCTGGAGTTAGTGAGCTACGCGGAGAACATGGACGAGAAAAGTATAGAATTTGGGCGGATCAAGCATGAAGTCGTTGCTGCGGGAATGAGCGAATTCTCAAAGCCGCGGTACCGCGTCGATGTTTTGAAGGTCGGCATGCCCGTTAATCTTTCCTTCGTCGAGGGATCGCCATCCTCCGATGGAGCAATTCTTCACTCGCGTGAACAAGCCAAGCAATATTTCCTGAACGCCGCGGCGTGCGCTTCGATTCCGTTCATTTACCTGTCCGAAGGCGTGAGCAACGATGCCTTCCGGTTTGGATTGGAGCTCGCCGCCGAAGCTCGTGTTGGGTTTTCGGGCGTGCTTTGCGGAAGAGCCACGTGGAAAGATGGCGTGGAAATACTTGTGAAGCAGGGGCCTCATGCGCTCCAGGACTGGTTGGGTCGCGAAGGCGTACGTAACATCGAAAACGTAAATGAGTGCCTGGGCAGCGCAAGGCCATGGTTTGAAGCGAGTCGTACTGCTACCTCGGGGAAGGGCTGCTGATGTTTCTTTGCGTGAGCCTGAACCCCGCGATAGACAAGCGGCTGCGGCTCGAGCGGTTGCGAGTTGGAGACGTCAACCGTGCAACGAATGCATGCCACGCTCCAGGAGGCAAAGCGGCTCATGTTGCTATGGTGCTCAGAACTTTGGGAGCAGATCCTGTGTGGTTAGGTTTTGCAGGTGGTGCGACCGGCAAACAACTGGTTGATGGGCTCCAGGAGCTTTCCATCCGAGTGCAAGAAATACCGACAACCGCGTGCACGCGAACAAATCTAGAGATTGTCGAAAACAACGGCGGTGTCACCGAAATTCTTGAGCCCGGCCAACGCATTAGCGACGAGGAACTTCGACAGTGCGAGAAAACTTTGACTGACCTCTTGAATCAAGCCAATGAGCAGCCGACGGTAATTTTTTCGGGCAGCCTTCCGGAAGGGGCGCCACCGGACATTTACAAGACTCTTATCGAATTGGCGCATGATTTTGACAGCCGCGTGTTTGTGGATACCAGCGGCGACCCTTTTAAATTCGCACTGGCAGGGAAGCCGGATTTTGTAAAGCCCAACCGGGGAGAAGCGGAGTCCTGGAGCGAGCAAACGATCGACAATCCAATCTCGGCAAAGAAGATTATCGCCGCCATCTTGAACGCGGGGGCCGCAGCCGGAGCGATCAGTTTGGGGTCGGCCGGACTGGTTTGGCATTCTATGAACGGAGACGCGCTTTTTGCCGATGCTCCCAAGTTATCCGCGCATTCCTGTGTCGGCAGTGGGGACGCCACTCTGGCGGGATTCGCATTCGCCGCACAGCAGCGATTGCCAGCAGACGAAGCGGTACGACTCGCGGTCGCGTGCGGATCGGCGAACTGCCTCGCCCCGGGGCCCGGCCGTGCCCGTGCGAAAGACATTGCCACTTTGAAAGACCAGATTCGCGTGGTGACTTTGGCGTAGCTTGCAAAGAAAGGCTGGATTCACGGACACATGTTGAGTGAGGAGCGGCGTCGCGAAATCCTGGAGTTGTTGAGGACGAACGGCCGCGTCCTGGTGCGCGATCTTTCCAAACACTTCCGCACGTCACAGATTACCATTCGCAAGGATTTGGAATCCTTGCATCATGACGGCCAACTGGAGAGAACCCACGGCGGCGCCCTGCCCAAGGAGAACGGAGCTCTAAAGGACAGCCCACTGCGAGAAAAGGAACACCGGCACCGTCAGGAGAAAATCCGTATTGCCGCGGCCGCGGCTCGCAAAATACGCCCTGGGCAGGTGGTCATTCTGGATTCCGGCACCACCACCTCGGCGATTGCGCGAGCCTGCCGGAATATCAAGAATCTTACGATCATTACAAACGCCACAAATATTGCCGCGGAACTTGCCGACTCACCGGTTGAAGTCATTCTCACGGGAGGCGTCTTGCGCCAGAATTCTTATTCATTGGTAGGGCCGTTGGCCGAAGATTCGCTCCGAAAACTGAGCGCAGATCTGTTGTTTCTCGGCGTCGATGGGTTTGACGTTCACTATGGCTTAACGACGCCAAACATCCTGGAAGCGCGCGTAAATCGAGCGATGGCGGAAGCCGCGCGGCGTACGGTTGTGGTTTGTGATTCCAGCAAGTTTGGCCGTCGCAGCCTGTCGTTGATTATGCCTGCCGCTTCGGTGCAAGAAACGATTACCGACAAGAACATCTCAAAGCATGACCTCAAGGCGCTACGCGAAGCAGACATCAAGGTGACTCTGGTTTAGCGTCGAAAATTAAACATTGGAAAAAATACCTATGCTGATGAAACCAACCGAGTATGCGCAGTCAGAAACTTACAAAGAGATTCTGTCTCAGAGTGGCGTCTGGTTATCCGTTTTGCAGCAACTGAAGCAGAGCAAGTCCGGGGAAAGGACGCTGGGAAGCAACAACCGAAAGGCGTCCCGGTTGTTTGTTGGATGCGGCACCAGCTTCTATCTTGCGGACGCCGCCGCAACTTCGTGGACATTGCTGACCGGTGAACCGGCACGCGCTGTTCCGGCATCAGAGATTTTGCTCTACCCCGCCTTGACGCGCGCTGCGGCCGGCGATTTACAAGCAGTGGTGATCTCACGATCCGGGCGAACCTCGGAGACTGTTCGCGCCGCCCACGTGCTTCGGAAAGAAATTCTTATACCCACGTGGGGAATCACCTGCACGGAGAAAAGTGAGCTTGAGGCTGAGTGCGATTCCACGTTGGTGTTAAGGACGGCGGACGAGAAAAGCACTGTGATGACTCGGTCGTTTACGTCCATGCTAATCAGTCTGCAGTGGCTCGCGGCAAAGCACGCGGGAAACGCGGAGTTCTGCAATTCATTGGAAGTTATGGCCGCACAATTCGCCACGCGGATACGCTCCCTGGCGGAACAGGTGGAAAACTTTACGACCCGGCTCTCGTTTGAAGACTACATTTTTCTGGGCCAGGGTCCTTTTCACGGCATTGCGCGCGAAGCGGCCCTTAAGGTAATGGAGATGTCCTGTTCCTACAGTCAGTCTTTTCACACTCTCGAGTTTCGTCACGGCCCGAAAGCGATCGTAACTCCCCGGACGGCCCTGACTTTTTTCGTGAGTCAAACGGGCCAACGCTCCGAGGTGGAAGTCCTGGAAGAAATGAAGGATTTGCGTGGGGTGACGATTGCCATCTGCAATAAGGCCGATGAAAACATTCGCAGATCGTCCGATCTTGTTCTGGAGCTGAATTTGCCTTGCGATGAGTTAGCGTTGCTGGCACCGTACATCGTGCCCAGCCAGTTGATGGGCTTCTTTACGGGCGTGGCGAAGGGACTCAACCCCGACCTGCCCAAAAACCTAACCCGCGTTGTGGTGCTTGACTAAGTTCTCGAGGAGAAAATCGCTTGGCCTCTTTCGACGTCAGTGTAATCGGTGAACTAAATCTCGATCTGATTTTGTACGGACTCCCGCAGACGCTGGTCCTGGAGCGCGAACACCTAGCCACGGACCTAAGCATCACGCTTGGCAGTTCATCGGCGATCTTCGCGCACAATCTTTCGTACCTGGGGAATCGCGTAAGTTTCAGTTCGTGTATCGGAGACGATCCGTTCGGCGATATTTGCGTGCAACGCCTTTCCGCGAGTGGCGTGGATGTTTCTCATGTAAAGAAATTGCGGGGGAAGACGACAGGACTCACCATGATCCTGCCGCAGCGCAAGGATCGCTATATCCTGACCTATCCTGGCGCGATGTACGAAATGACCAATCGGGATTTGGATCAGTCTTTTATCTTCAATGCGAAGCATCTTCACTTGTCTTCTTATTTCCTGCAAAAGGGGATACGCCCGCAACTCATCGATATCTTTCGCAAGGCTAAGGAAGCGGGTCTGACCACCTCACTGGACACAAACGACGATCCGGAAGACCGCTGGAGCGGCGACATTCAGCTTTTGCTCAAATACGTGGACATTCTTTTGCCCAATGAGAGGGAACTATGCAAGTTGGCGCAGACGACGGATGTCGAGCAGGCGGCCGAGTCGCTTTCGAAGAAGGTGCGCATCCTCGTCGTCAAACGTGGATCGCAAGGAGCGATGGCCCGCGTTGGAAAAGAAAAATACACGGCATTTCCACCCATGGTAGACGCTGTGGACCCCGTCGGTGCGGGCGATACATTTGACGCGGGCTTCGTCCACCAGTTTATCCGCGGGGCGAAAATTGAAGACTGTCTGAAGTTCGCGAACTGCGCCGGGGCGCTCTCGGTCACGCGCGCGGGGGGCACGGAAGCATTTCGGGATGCCGTCCATCGGGAAGCATTCTTGCGCAAGCATGCCGCGCGCTCCGGCCAATCAGGCACCACGACTTTCAAACCAACGGCCTAGAGCGACTAGGCCTCAGGGCGCCGGTGCAGCCTCCAACAGCAAACTGCCTGTGAAATCGACATTCAATTTGCCGACAGGCCCCGTCACCGTTCCAAGTTCCTTGTGATGCACGTAGTCGGTCACTTGAAATGTTCCCGCAGGTAAGCCTCTCAGCTCCACTTCTCCCTTCCAAGCTTCTGGCTTTGCGGAACGCGGTTTCTGGCTGTTCACTTTTTCAGGACTGAAGAAGGCATAGTAAAAACGATGATCCTTTTCGATGGCGTAAGCTTCGGGAACATCAAATCCATAGACATACAAATCTAGAAAATTCCCCTTCGAAAGCATTTTTTCGTTGTAAAGACTGATCCATTCTTTCCAATGAGCTTCCTTTCCCTGGTTCAGATAGACATTCTTGAATTTCGCTCCGTAGTCCGGCCACGTGAATTTTGTTCCCAGCACTCCGCCGGTCCCGAGGGTCGACGCGAAATCCTCTCCAAGATCCTGTTCGTCACCGGTTAATTTGGTTATTCGCGTGAGCTCCACATGGTCGCCGTAGACAGCCGCTTCGGGGCCAAGCAGCGCTTTGTACATCTTTACGCGGCGTCGCACCTGCACCGAACCTACAGGGTCGGCTGTCACGGCCTGATCCATATATCGAAGCCAAGCCAGATTCGGCGGCGTCCCGCAGGGGCAACTCTGCGTCACGCTATCCGGTTTCAACGCCCGCGTCGTCTCGAAAATAATTTTGTAGACGTCAGCCATCGCATAAACCGAGTCATACGGCGATTTGTGATGATGTTTCGGGTTGTAACACAGCGGCGTCGACCAAATATTGTCGAGTTTGTGGCCGTCGAATCCCCAGTCGCGAATAAAACGCTCCGTCACACCTTTGTAGTATTCCTGAACCTCAGGAAGAGCCGGACACAGCGTTGCCAGATTGCGCGCCATTCGCGCGGGCTTTCCATCTTTATTGAGAACCAACCAATCGGGATGTTGCTTCACTACATCGGAAACGACATATTTTCGACCGCCATAGCCATAATGGCCGTCCTCCACGCCAAGCGGAAGCCACCAGACCTGCATCTTCATTCCCTGATCGTGAAACTTTTTGACCATGTCGCGAATCGCATCCCCGGCAAACGCGGCCCCATTGGGCTGCCAGTCGCCGTAATTGTTAAACCACCCATCATCCAGCGTGGCCCAGTGGATGCCCAATTCCTTCAGTTTCGGAATGGTGTTCAGCATCTGCTTCGGCGTCACACCGAATTCATAGCCCCAACCGCACCAGCTCACCGCGTAGTTCTCTTTATTGTTGCGAGGCTTCTCGAGTCCTTCCTTGGCGAGCACTTCCGACCAGAGGCTTAGCGGCTGATAAAAGTCACCCTGATAGACGGCAAGAAACGTCCGCGGCGTGGAAAAAACTTCTCCTGGCTTAAGAACCATATCGGCGGGAACGCGCACTTCGATCTCGACTTTTCCGGCCTCCGCTGCGTGCACCGGGATCGACAAGGTGAGTGGAACGGTCTCCACGTGACCGATGGCCTCGCCGACCGCGCGGCTCCAGAACGCGACGACAGGAATGCCTCCGCCGACGTACCCAATGTCATCTTTGGTCGGCACGGGCGCGCCGAACGGATTTTCCTGCGAAAACTTTGCGGGCATCAGAAAAGTTTCGTCTTTGCCCCACATCAAGCTGGATCCTTGGAACGTCCACAGTGCATGCGCGGGAGACTTGGAATCGAGCGGCGCCGCAAACTGGTGACGCTGCAACGCGACCCAATCCAGCGGAACATCGGACGGCCCAGTGTTGCGAACACTAAAGGAAAGGAATGCTAGATTTGGAAAATCGTCGTAAGTCTCGAGATCGAGAGTTTCGGTCAGCGTAGTTTCCGGAATTGTTCCGGCGATCTCGATGTGCTTTCCCAGCGCCCCAAGTTTCCCAGTGGTGTCACGCACTTGCGCCTGGTCGAGGTTAAGGAGCACTCCCGCGTGCTCCTTCTTTGCGGACGAGACAACCTGCGAAAAATCAGGAGATTTGCTCTCCAGTGAAGTTGCTCCTTCTGTCGCCACACGCGCGGCTGTCAAAGCTCCGGAGGGACTCAGCCGAAACTCCGCAGATGCCGTGCTTACCGTTATGCTTTCGCTCGAAACCTTAACTGCTACCGTGGACTTCGCGACCGGGAGCGCGGCCTTAGTTTCTTCTTTGTTACGGCACCCGGCAACAGATAGGCAACCTATAAGTCCGAGCAACAGGAGGCCGGTGCTAAGCGAGCGCCAGCCATCACCTGATTTCGAAACCGTCTCTGGGCGCAAAACAGCTCGAAGTTCCCGCATCTCAGTGAGTTCCTTTAGATTGCGCGAAAATCTTGTCCGCATTTTTTGTGATAGACCTTTTCGGTAATCGACAAAGAACTTGCGTGACCGCCGTTGAGGAGGTCCGGCGAATTCTCGCTTCCGCGCGACAATCATATAGCACATTCTATTGGCTTGCGGTCGAAACGAGGATGCACGGGGAGCTACGCGGTCTTCGTGGCAGTGACTTTGATTTGGAGCAGGGTTTAGTAGCCTACTGAAAATAAATGGTGGGCCTGGGTGGACTTGAACCACCGACCTCGCCCTTATCAGGAATGCGACCTTCGTAATATGTTCGCCACCATCAACCATTCGACAGAAATCATCGACTGCCGGGCAAAAGCATAACGATCATGATGGCTGCCCATGGTAGTGCGACAACGGTGTTTGAAACCGTTGCAGGGGAAAGCTGCTGCCTCCCAAACAGGCTGTATTTACAACAGTCTAGGGAACCGTCGTCTGAGTGCATAGGAAAGGATCAGGCATAAGGGACACTATCCTTTATATATGTGTGAAGGACAAGCAGGGGCGGCTTCTCGAGTCTCCGTCAGCCCGGCGGCGGTTTGGAAAACCGCCGCCTTAGTTGGTTGGCCAATACTTCTTGTGGTAGCGCGCCTGCCTCATGAGCAGGAGTGCCACGGTCCGAGAATTCTGTTGACGCAGAGACTCAATGCAGTTTGCTGGGAAGATTGAACCAGCGGCCGGGGCGACCATTGTTGGGTCATTGCCGTTGACGTCTTCCTGCTCTGTCATCAGAATGAGTGCCTTGGAGTCCTGTAGGCGTGGCGACCAGAATGTCCTCCCTCTTGGGGCCTTCGGGGTACGAGTTGGTGCCCCTCCGGGGAGGTGCGGACTTCACGCTTTACCGCGGCCGACAGCACGGCAACCCATCGCCGGTCCTGGCGATCGCACCTTCCGCAGAACAGCCGTCACCTCAGAC
>Ga0210388_10000632_pt1 | contig 28232 bp, 23 predicted proteins | sample IncBWC19OmetaG_FD_155485 | JGI IMG/M metagenome (GOLD analysis project Ga0210388, IMG submission 155485) | Forest soil microbial communities from Barre Woods Harvard Forest LTER site, Petersham, Massachusetts, United States - Inc-BW-C-19-O ...
TTGAAGGGCGACCATTTCTGTCGTCCGTTCCGCCGTCCGCACTTGTACATCCGTCGTCAATGGCACGGAAATCAAGGTGCCGGCTTCGTGCAAGGCTGTAGAATTCGCATTGCCACCGGATAAAAAATTCAAATCCGGGTCAAAATCACCATGCGATTGCGCCCCGGCGACCGCCGGGTGCGGAACGGCCGCAGGCGACGGGTCAATTTTTCCGCCCGGCAAATTTTTCATGCCTGAACCGGCAAATTTGTTCGCATTTTCCGAATTTTTCATCGCAATGGCATCAGTTGCAACTCCCGTGCCATCGTTCTTATCCACTGCATCGTCCGAAGCGCCGGCAGGGGTTTTTGAGATAACCTGAAAGTCTTCCGCCGGATTTTTTGTGTCTCCGGCTTTTTCAACGGGATTGCCAGCCGGATTTTCAGTCAAATTCTTTTCCAAAACTTGAGAAGGCTCCACCTTCAAAAGGGGAATTTCGGATTTGGAAGCGGGATTGGCAGCGGGCGACGGTTTAGAACCTGGATCTGATTGCCCGGGGGACGGGATGATTTGAACTCCATGGTTCTGGTCATCCGCCGGTTTTAAAGCTGAAATATCCAGTTTTTCGTCCGGCTTCACGTTGGACGTAATTATTCCAGCGGCATTTCCAGCAACCGACAAAACCGGTTTCACCGTCTGTGAGTTTTTTTCTGATACTGGATTGTTTTTGACCGGAACAGTTTCATTCGTCGTTGTTGCCTCGCTTGGGGCTGTATTGAAGTATGCCGAGAGCGGCAGCGTCAAGAAAACCGGTGGCGTCTCTAATGAATCTGGCGTTTGCGGCAGAACGTTGCCGGATTCGGTGTCATTTTTTTCGACGGATTTTTTTGCCTGAGATTCGGCCGATGTGCCGGTTCCTGAACGTTTTTCCTTCGGCCGGGAATCAACCGCCAAATCATTCTCCGGCGACATGGTTTGCGCCAAATTATCCGGCTGAGAGCCTGCGGCGGGACCTTGTTTTTTGGCCGGATGGGTGTTCCTGTTTTGCGCCGGAAAATTTTGTGCGCCATTTTTTTCGTCTGCCTGCGAAGCTTGCGCCATGAAATCGCCAAACGCAAAATTTCCGGTCGACCGGTCTGGTACCATTGTCCCGGCCGGTTTGTCCGAAAAATTATCCGTGCCCCCCGGCGCTTTCAGCAATGTGTCAACGGCTGGCATTGGCAAGGCTGTTCGTGGGTGGCGCTTGCATCACATCCTGCAATTTTTGGGTGAGAGAGCCGGCGCGTTTGGATTGCACAGGGCCGAGCTTGCTCATGGCGTCCAGGATCGGCGCGGAAACATCCGGTTTCATGGTGAACAACAGCTTCACTGCATCGTTGTCGGAAAATCCATCCAACATCGCCGCTGCGCCTTCGGGCGACATGTCGGACAAAACCTTGATCTGTTTCTTGATGTTCGCAACCTCGTCATCCTTGAATTGCAGAACACGCTGGTCGAAGTCCTTCTGCAATTTTGTAACCGACTGCGTGACCGTCGAGATCTCACGGTTTTCGGCCTGCAGCCGCTGTTCCCATTCCTTCAACTGTTCTTCGCGTGAGGCCAGCGCCGCGCGTTCGTCCTTCACCTGCGTGACCCACTGCTCGAATTCGGGATTGTGAAATCTCCAGGAGGGATTGTCGTCCGCTGCCAGCGGATCGGCGTTGGGAAGCTTTGCCCCGGAAAAATTCGCCATTTTCAACACGAGGAACATCGTGAGGAAAAATGAAAGTCCGCCCACGAGGACCGTGGTGGCAGGAATCAATGCTTTCTGTTTCATATCAGTTTAAAAAATTATGTGCCAATGCGGGTGATGACTGGCGCTGAACGGCGAGTTCATCGAGCATTTTTTGTTCGGCCGAGTGGCAAATCCGCTGCCACGCGCGGCGCGATTTTTCGTGGAACCGGTCCAGCGTCTCGCGGTCGCGGGTCGCCGCGCACAAAAAGTTAAAGGCCTCCGCCGCCGCGCGTTTCGCTTCGGCGAAGGCGGCTTCGCATTCATGAAGGCGCATCTCCAAAACCGTGCACCAGGTGCGGATTTGCGTGAGCCGGCTGATGGTCGAGGCGTGGCCCAATTCCAGGCCGAGCAATTTATAGCCCGCGGCAAGTTCCTCATTCGCCGCGTTCAATTTCCGTCCGGCGTTCTCGCAAACCACCAGCGCCCGGGCATAACGCTGCTGGGCGGCGCGCTCGCGTTGCTGGCGTAACAACCGGATGGATTCGAGAGGAAAACTGAAGGCTTTCATTTCGTTTGCGGGTTGATGGTTTTGCCGAGCAATTCCCAGCTTTCGGCGGCGGGAAATCCTTCGCTCACATTTTGCCGGAGAAAACGGTTCATCGGTTCGTGCAAGGCGATCGACCGGTCGATGGCCGGGCTGCTGCCGGCGGGATAGGCGCCGATATTGATCAAATCCGCGTTCTTGCGATGCGTCGCGAGGTGTTCGCGCGCGGTGGCGGTCAATTTTATTTTTTCCGGGGGCAACAAATCACGATTCAAGCGGCTGACGCTTTCCAGAACGTCGATGGCCGGATAATGGTTTTGGGTCGCGAGTTCGCGTGTCAGAACCACGTGGCCGTCGAGAATCGACCGGACGGAATCTGCAATCGGGTCATTCATGTCATCCGCCTCGACCAACACGGTGAAAAGTCCGGTGATGGAGCCTTGCTCGCCCGCGCCGGCGCGCTCCAGCAGTTGCGGCAGCAAAGAAAAAACGCTCGGGGTATAGCCGCGCGTGGTCGGGGGTTCGCCAACGGCCAGCCCGATCTCCCGCTGGGCCATGGCAAAACGGGTGACGGAATCCATCATCAGCAGGACATTTTGCCCCGAGTCACGGAAATATTCCGCAATGGCCATGGCGAGAAATGCACCTTTCACGCGGTTTAACGCGGGTTCGTTGGAGGTCGCGACGATGACGACGGATTTTTTCCGGCCGCGTTCGTCCAGATCGCGTTCCATAAATTCGCGTACTTCGCGGCCGCGTTCGCCGATCAGTGCGATGACGTTCACATCGGCCTCGGCCTGCGAGGCCATCATGCCGAGCAGCGTGGATTTGCCGACACCGCTACCGGCGAAAATGCCGAGACGTTGTCCGCGACCGAGCGGAACAAAAGTATCGAGCGCCTTGATGCCGGTCTGGAAAACGGTCTGGATGCGCTGGCGTTTCAGCGGATGCGGCGGACGGAGATTCAACCCGACATGGTGTTCGCCGTGAATTACGCCCAGGTCGTCAATCGGATTGCCGAGGCCATCGATGACACGGCCTTTGAGCGCGCTGCCGACGGCCACGCGCAAGGGCGCGCCGGTGGCGATGACTTCGCTGCCGGGATGGATGCCATGGAGTTCGCCGAGCGGCATCAGGAGCAGGTGATGATTCCGGAACCCGACGACTTCCGCGAGGGTTTCACCTTCACCGCGGGCGGAACGAATCCGGCAAACTTCGCCGAGGGCGGCGAGGGGACCTTCCGATTCCACGACGAGGCCGATCAGCTGGACCACGCGTCCGCAGGTCTCGGTCACGCGCGTTTCGCGCACGCGGCGCACGGCATGTTGCAGGCGGCTTTGGGTTGGAATCACCGGGGTCATGCGTTCAGCGACTGTGTGATCTGATGAATTTTCGTCTCGCGACGGGCGTCCACAAGGCCGAAGCGCGTCTGCAATATGCAGCCGCCCCGGGTCACCTCGGCGGAGCCGGAAAATTTGAGCGGACCGGTTTCCGGCAGGCCTTCAAGGATCGGCGACTGGTTTTGGCGGAGCAGGGCGAGGTCATCGGGATGGAGCTGCACCAGGATCTCCGAGGCGCCTTCGCATTGGCGCAGCGCATCGCGGACGGCGGCCTCGACCAGCGCGGAGTCAATTGCGATGCCGGCGACAATTTTTTTGGCGGTTTCCAGGGTGAGTTCGATGAGGGAATTTTCCGACTCGTGGATGACCTGCGGCAGGACCTTTTGCAATGATTCAAAGATGCCGCGTTGCAACTGCACCATTTCGTTGCGCTGGCGGATGAGCTGTTCGTTCAAGGCGCTTTCGCCGTCGCGGCGGCCGCGTTCGTAGGCGGCGGCATCGCGCTCGCGCTGAAAATCCTGCCAGTCGAGCACGGTGATGCCGGTCAACTGGCGAACATCGCCGAGGGTACGGTCGAATAAAATTGTGTCAGCCCATTTCATTTTCGGAAACGCGGGTGTCGTCGAGTTCGATTTCGCCCTCGGCTTCAAGTTTTCGGACGATGTCAATGATGCGGAATTGCGCGGCCTCGACGTCGCGCGCCTTGACGCCTTGCATGTACCCGAGTTCTTCCTGCACGGTCTCCGCGGCGCGGCGTGAAATGTTGCCCAGCAGGAGTTTCTTGAGCGGTTCGCTGGATTTTTTGAGCGCGAAGGTGAGGTCACGCATGTCGATCTCGCGCATGATGCGCTGGATGGCCGAGCCGGGCAGGAGCAGCAGATCCTCGAAGGTGAACATTTTTTTGCGGATGCTGGCGGCCAGTTCCGCGTTGCGGGCTTCAAGGTTGGTCAGCAGTTCGCGGCTGACGGTCTTGTCCATCGCGTTCAACAAGTCGGCAACCGTGGTTAGTCCGCCGGTCTGGGTCAATGCACGGGTCTGTTTTACACCGAGCTTGGTGTTCAGGACTTCCACGACTTTTTCGGCGACCTCGACCGGCGTCGGCGCGAGCACGGCGAGGCGTTCGACGATGGCGTCGCGTTTCTCGGGCGTCATCAGGTTCAAAATCTGCGCGGCTTTTTCCGGCGTGAGATGGCTGGTGATAAAGGCCGTGGTGGCGACCGATTCGTCGCGGATGAGATTGAAAAGATTCCGCCCGTCGAGTTCGGCGATGAGGTGCATGGAGCCGATGGGCGTGCGCGTGGTCGAGACCTTGCCCATAACGTCACTGGCCTTGAAGGTGCCGATGGCCTTTTCGAGGGTATTGCGCGCCACATCCATGCCGGCGCAAATGGAGGTGCTGGCGGCGAGGGCGACGGCGGAAAACTCCTCAAGGATTTTTTCCTGCTGGTCGCGCGAAATAAGACTGAAACGGGTCATCTCGCGCGAAATGTTCTCGATTTCGCGCGGTGGAAACTGGCGCAGAATGGTCGAACCGCTGTCCGGGCCGAGCATGACGAGCAGGGCCGCAAGCATCTGCGGCTTGGACAGATTATCCGACTCGGCGATTTCTTCAGCGGCGGCTTCGGACATAAATCACTCGGGTTTGGTGCCGCGGTGCATCCAGTCACGGATGGCGGCGGTCATGTTGTTCGGGTTTTCGCGGATGAGGCGGTTCAGCACGTCCACGGTCACGACCCCGGGCTGGGGTTCAAAGGTGATTTCGGACGGACGGGTGGAACGGCCATTGCCATTGCCGGTGTGATGGCCGATGCGACCGACGGGCACACCGAGCGGGATATCCTGCATTGGCGTGCGTTTGAATGCGCGAAACAAGATGAACAGCGCCAGGACTGCAAGCGCCGGATACGCGGAATTGCCAAGCAAGGTCATCCAAAAATCACGTTTTTGTTGGGTATCCAGTTGCTGGGTAAGATCGGTTGCGAGCATGTCGTTGAACTGCATTTCGTCAAGCTCCACGGTATCGCCGCGCGAAAGGTCGGCACCGAGCGCGTTGGTGACGATGCGCTTGAGCTTGTCCAGTTCCTCCGGCGAACGCGGCACGGTTTTGCGGTCGGTGCCGGTGCCATCCATCTGCATGGCGACGGTGATCGCGGCGGTGAGACGTTTGATGCCGCCCGCAGCCTGAACCAGGTCGGTATGCGTTTTGCCGATTTCGTATTCGATGGTGGAGGTGGTCTTGTGGTTTTTTGAGGAGTTCAACGGCGCGGCGCCGGCGGTGCCATTGGTCTCATTGACAGTATTTCCACTGATGCCCGTGGGTGTGGTGTTTTGCGTCGCGGCGGTGTCCGTGCTTTCGTCGTTCTTGGTCTGCGTGCGGACGACCTGGCCATCGGGATCAAATTTATCCTGGGAAGTCGAGAGCGAATCGTAATTCACCTCCGCCGAGACGCGCACGATGGCCTGGCCGGGGCCGACAACCTTTTCCAGCATGTCCTGCGCTTTTTTGGAAAGGTACAGTTCAAGGTTGCGACGGACGGCGAGCTGCGAGGTGGAAAGCCCGGTCATGGAATCGTTGTCCGTATTTTCCGAGAGGACGTTGCCGAGGTTATCCACGACGGAGACGTGGTTGGGTTTCAAACCTTCGACGGAATTGGCGACGAGAAAACGGATCGAATTGATGGAGGACGGTTGCAGTTGTGAATTGCCGCGCACATGGACGAAAACCGAGGCGGTCGGGAATTTATCCTTGTCCAGCAACAGGCGGTTTTCCGGCAACACGATCATCACGCGCGCCGATTCGATCTCGTCGATCTGCGAGATGGTCCGGGACAGTTCCCCTTGCAGGGCCCGGGTGTAATTCGCGTGCTGCACGAAATCGGAAATGCCGAAGTTGGGTTTGTCAAAAATCTCGAAACCGACGCCGTCGGAGGTTTGCGGAATGCCCTTGCCGGCGAGCTGCATCCGGGTCGCGTAGACCTTGTCCGAGGGCACGGAGATGGAGCCGCCGCCGTTGATCTTGTAAGGCACCTTGGCGTCGTCGAGGGCGGCGATGACCTTGGAGGCCTCGGCGTCGGACAGCCCGCCGTAAAGCAGCGCGTAATCCTTGTGGGAGGACCACATGGTCACCGCGCCGAGGCACGCCAGCAGGACAAACGTCGCGGCGGCGACGCTGATGCGCTGGCTGACGCCAAGGTGGTTCCAGATTTCTAGAAGCTGCCTGCCGAGTTTGGAAAAGTTATTGTTCATTCAATTACCGGTGAAATTTCAAACCTGCATGCGCATGATTTCCTGGTACGACTCGAGCAGGCGGTTGCGCACCTCGACCATCATCTGAAAGGAGACGCTGGCTTCTTCCATGGAAATCACCGCCTGATGCAAGGGAACATTCGCGCCGCTTTGCAGCGCGCCGACCTGTTGCGAGGCGTTCAACTGCTGCGTGTTCACCTCGGAAACGAATTTTCCGAGCATGGAGGAAAAATCCGAGGCACCCACCGAGGTGGCGGAGGGCAGTTGCGACGGAATGTCCGAAACGTCGTTGTTCGGGAGCGGCGCGATCGGCTGGGTGAAACCGGCGCTGTAACTCGGGATGGCATTGAGGGGTGACATGGCGGTTTAACCTCAGTGACGTCCGATGGCGAGAGTTTGCATGGCCATGGAACGCGCGTTTTTTACGACGGCCAGGTTGGCTTCAAACGTGCGGGAGGCGGAGATCATGTCCGCCATTTCCTCATGGATGTTGATGTTCGGCATGGAAACCATGCCTTTGCCGTCGGCGGCCGGGTTGCCGGGATCGTAAACTTGCAGGGGCGGACGCGGATCGCGTTGGATGCTGGCGACTTGCATCGCAGGCAGGTCGCTGCCATCGGTGGCACCGGCGCCCATGGCGTTCTGCAACTGGTTTTCAAAGACCACCACACGGCGTTGATAGGGCTGGCCGTCCACATCACGCGTGGTGTGCGCGTTGGCGATGTTTTGGGCGATGACATCGAGGCGGGTGCGCTCGGCCTCGAGGGCGGCCGAGGTGTTTTTGATGCCGGAAAGCAGTTCGATCATAAGGATCAGGAGTGACCAGTGATGGCGAGGCGCATCTTGGCGAGCATGCCGCTGACCATCTGGGTTTCCATGGCGTGCACCATCGTGTTCTGGTTCATGCGCATGAGTTCATCCTCCAGTTTCACCGTGTTACCGTCCTTGCTGGAAGGCTTCGCGGTGGCATCCGGCGCGAGGGTGGGCTGCAATGCGGCGAGCTGGCCGCTGTCACCGGACGCGGAGGCCTGTTCGAGCTGCTTTTCAAAACCGGGCGATAAATCCACACGGCGGTAGCCGGGGGTCTCGAGATTGGCGAGGTTATTGGCGATTGCCTCCTGACGCAACGCGACTGCATCGAGCGTTTTTTTCGCAGCGAGGTAGTTCGGTTGGCTAAACAGGGCTTCAATCATACAAGTTTCCGTTGCCCGTAAAGCAACGATGATGCCACAGCGGAAAAAGCCTTAAAAACAAAGGGAATTTGAAGGTGCGGAGGGCAGGGAGGGGCAAAAGTTACCGCGGGAAGGGAAAAAAAGTCCAAGGTCTAAAGTCCAAAGCCCAAGGTCGCAAAAGAAGGGGGTGTTTGTCCGCAGATGGCACGGATTTTCGCAGATGCCAACTCTGCGAACCTCTGCGCCCTTTGCGTTTTCGCGTTAAAATCAAAACGGGAACTAAACGCGTGGGTGCAGAGAACGCGGAGCAGCGCAAAGGGCGGAAGCATCGACAGGACGAATGTTTTGGGAAGAAAAACGGGCGGATAACTATTATCTATTGACCACGAGCCCTGATGGGCGGCCCGTTCAGAAAGCCAAGGAAAATTGCAGTGCTGTCGTCAAAATTTCAGTTCAACCAAATCCCCTGCTTTGAGGATGATCACGGCCTTGGCGATTTATTCCGTGTACTTTTGGATTTCCGGCCAGCTTGTCGTCGGCAAAACCAAAATCGCGAGCTTCCTGCCGGCGAAATTTTGCTGATACCGAAGGTTCTGGTCGGTCGTGATGAAGACGGTAAAGGAATTTTCGGCGGCGGCCAGCAGATGACCGTTGCTCAAATTCGCCCAGCCCATTTCGTAAGCGGTGGAAATTTCATGGCCGGGCAGGTGTCGGCGCAAAGGAACCGGTGTGCCGTGGTCAAACAGGATTTTCATGCGCCGTCACGCGATGGCGAGACTTTGCTCCGCATGTTTCAGTACGGCCCCGGCCTGCTCGCGCGCGACTCCGGGAAACCACTCCAGAAAATTATCCACTGTTGCCCCATCCTCCAGATTTTCAAACAGTGCAGCCACGGGTACGCGTGTACCCCGGAAAAGCCACGCGCCACCGACTTTTCCGGCGATACGTTCCACCGCACTGCATTGGCTCCAATCCAGCATGTTCAGACAATACCTTCAAACGGCTTGAACGGCAAGGGCTGAACCGGGAAGAAAAAATCGGGAACAGATAACTTTTATCAATTGACCGCGAGGACTCCCCATGAACCCGTTTTCGGCGGGACGCCGAAAACAACCCGCGGGACGCGGGTGCTACATTAATCAATTATTCGTCTCGTCGTTGGAATGTGCCGGGTGGTTCAGGGGTTCAATGCCCGAACGCTTCGGGGACTAACGAGCGACGCCTTTTCGGTGAAAGATTTTGGGCCGGAGTTGGGTGAAGAATTTATTCGGTTTGACACTTTGCAGGGTGTCTGATGTTTATGAGGCGCAAGTAGAAACACGCAAAGGCATCCATGCCGGGATTTGTCGAACAACTCAAAAAACGGTCACGCTTCGCTTTGATGGCGTTTGCGTTTCTGATCATCGCCATTGTCGGGCTGATTGATTATTTGACGGGCCACGAGATCTCTTTTTCAGTTTTCTATCTGCTGGGCGTGTCACTGGCGGTGTGGTTTGTCGGTAAATGGTGTGGCGCCCTGGTCTCCGTGTTGAGCGTGGCGGTCTGGGTGGCGGGGGACATTGCCAGCGGGGCGCGGTTTTCCAGCCCGTTGATCCCGATCTGGAACGCGGCCATCCTGCTGACGTTTTATCTGATCGTCGTGTGGCTGCTCGCCCGGCTGCGGACGTTCCATCAAAACCTGGAAGAACAGGTACAGCAACGCACCGCGGCGCTCACCGACGAAATGGCCGAGCGCGAACGGCTGGAGCGCGAACTTCTCGATATCAGTGAACGGGAACAACGCCGCATCGGCCAGGATCTGCACGATGGTTTGTGCCAGCATCTAACTGGTGCGACGCTGGCGGGCCAGGTTTTGGAGGAAAAACTGGCCGCGCAGAATTTACCGGAGACCGCCGACGCCAACAAGGTGGTCGGGATCATGGAAGAAGCCATCAATCTCTCCCGCCGGCTCGCCAAGGGTCTTTATCCCGTGGAAATGGAGGCGGAGGGCCTGATGCTGGCGTTAGAGGAATTTGCCGCCACCAGCAGCGAACTGTTCAAGGTGGCCTGTCGTTTTGAATGCGACTCGCCGGTGCTCATCCATGACCCCGCCACGGCCGGGCATCTTTATCGCATCGCCCAGGAAGCCGTCGGCAACGCCATCAAACATGGCAAAGCCAAAAAGATACTCATCCGCCTCGATGCGAACGAAACCAACACCATCCTGACCATCAAGGACGATGGCTCGGGCCTGCCGGAACCGCTGCCAAAAAATCGCGGCCTGGGCCTGCGGATCATGGCGCATCGCGCCGCCATGATCGGCGGAAGATTCAGCGCCCGCCGCGATGAAGGGGGTGGCACCCTGGCCACCTGCGAGCTGGCGGCAAAACCCGGCCCCCAATCCTTTCGCCGTGAATAAATCGAAGATCAAAATTTTTCTCGTGGATGATCATCCGCTCGTGCGCGAATGGCTGACCAATTTGATCCACCAGCAGCCGGACCTGTTCGTCTGCGGCGAATCCGAGGATGCGCCGCACGCGTTGCAGGAAATTTCCGTGATCAGGCCCAACGTGGCCATTGTGGATATTTCACTCAAGCACGGCTCGGGCATTGAATTGATCAAAAGCATCAAGGCGATGCACCCTGAAGTGGCCACCATCGTGCTCTCGATGCACGACGAGCGGCTTTACGCCGAACGCGCCCTGCGGGCCGGCGCACGCGGCTACATCATGAAGCGCGAGACCGCCAAAAAAGTCATCACCGCCATCCGGCAGGTGCTGGCCGGGAAAATTTACATGAGCGAAACGCTGGCGGCGGTGTTCGCGGAAAAATTCGTGGACGGAAAACTGCCCCCCGGCGGTTCACTGGTGGAAAAATTGAGCGACCGTGAACTGGAAACCTTCCAGCTGCTGGGCAAGGGGTACGAGACGCGCCAGGTCGCTGAAATGATGAACGTCAGCATGAAAACCGTTCAAGCCCATTGCGCCCACATCAAGGAAAAGCTCAAGCTCACCAACGCGGCTGAACTCCTGCGCGAAGCCGTCCGCTGGCAGGAAAACAACCTTGGCGGCTGAGCCAGCCGGCCTGCGCCATGGCATAGGGCATTGCCCTAGTCCGCTTTTATCCCCCGCCTAATATCCCGCCGGGCGTTTCTTTCGTCTAATGATGCCGATGCCACGGTCACAGCCGGCAATCCAGCGAGCAAATTGTAATCATACATAAACCCGCCGGCTGTAACGCTCCACCGGGTCATCATAGAAAGATAAAAAAATGAAAACTGCAAAAACATTCCGCAACCTTGGGTTCACCCTGGTGGAAATCATGATCGTGGTCGCGATCATCGGCCTGCTGGCCGCCATTGCGATTCCCAACTTCGTGAAAGCGCGCGCCACCTCGCAGGCCAACGCCTGCATCAACAATCTCCGCCAGATTGACGCCGCCGCCAACCAGTTCGCGCTGGAACAGGGCAAGACGACCGGGGCCACGATCAACTTTCCGACCGACCTGACGCCCTATATCAAGTTGAATGCGTCCAGCAGCATCCCGGGCTGCCCGGCCGGCGGTTCTTATTCCGATTCCACCGTTGGTTCCACGCCGATCTGTTCGCTGGGAAGCACGATCACCCCGGCACATGCACTGCCTTAACCAAGCTACACCCTATCGAAAGCCCGTGCAGTTTTTCTGCCGGGCTTTCCCTGTCTAACCGGCATGCCAAGAAATATTCTCGCGGTTTTGATTGTGATGGGTGGATTGACGGTTGTCAGCGCGCAAACAAACACGCTTTCGCTCGCGGACGCCAAGCAAATGGCCACCGAGCGGAACTGGGATTTGCTGGCGGCGAAAAGCGGCGTGGACGCGGCGCAGGCGCAGCTCATCGTTGCGAAAGAATTTCCCAATCCCACCGCCAACTTTTCCACGGCCAAGATTGGCGACCGGGAAGACGGCACGACGCAGGGCAACGGACTGTGGGAACGCAGTTATGATTCCATCGCCGCCGTCAGCCAGTTGATCGAGATTGGAGGCAAGCGGCACGACCGGAAAATTTCCGCGCAGGCGGGGGTGGCGGGCGCGACCGCCCGGTTTCAGGATGCGCGCCGGTTGCTGGACCAGGGCGTGACCAAGGCCTATGTCGCCGCGCTGCTCGCGGGCGAAAACGCGCGCGTGCTCAAGAGGTCGGCGGCGATGATGCAGCACGAACGAGAAATCGCGCAGGCGCGTTTGAAAGCGGGGGATATTTCCGATTCCGATGAAAAGCAGATTGAAAACAGCGCGGACATTTTTGAGCTGCAAGCCCGGACCGCCGAGGCGACCGCGGTGCAGGCGCGGATTGCCGTGGAAATTTTGCTCGGCGTTGAAAAACCCAGGGGAAACTGGGTCCCGGCGGAAACGCTCGCGCAGATGTCCCTCGCCGCGCCGCAATCCGCCGAGGCCACGACCAACGCGCTCCGGCCTGACGTGCTGGCGGCGCAAGCCGATCTGAAACAGTCGCAGGCCGATCTGAAATTGCAAAAGGCGATGCGGATCCCCGACCCGACGATTTCGGCGGGTGGCGAACACGAGCCGCCCGGCGGCGGCCCGCCGGAAGATACATTTAACGTCGGCGTTTCTTTTCCCCTGCCGCTTTGGAATCGGAATCGCGGCGAGATTGATTCGGCCCAGGCGACCGTGAATAAAAATGCGCTCGCATTGGCAAAGGCCGGCGCGCAAGCCGCAGCCGACATCGCCAATGCCGAGTCGGAATATCAGGAAGCTTCCGCGCGAATGGCACGTTATCAGGATCAAATCCTGCCGAACTCGCAGAAAGTGCGCGAGTCCGTGGCCTTTGCCTACGAAAAGGGCGGTTCATCCCTGGTGGATTTGCTGGAGGCCGAGCGCGCCGACAACGACGCCCGCCTGGCCACCGCGCAGGCGATGGCCGATACCGCCAGCGCCGTGGCCGACTGGATCGCCGCCGTTGGTAATTCCCAAAACCAGCCTTGAAGCCCATGGATCAACATCCCCAATCCGAACATGCCTTCGGCCGTCCCCCGGACGCACGATCCATCCAACTGATGAAACCTAACGGGCCGATGAAGATTCCGGTGAAATTTCAAAAGCCACAAGTCGAGCCGGTGAACGTCTCACCGGCCCGGTTGGCGCGCAAGGCCAAAGCTCTCATAGGAGAGCGGTTTAAGAAAAACTGTGGCGGGTTATTTCTTGGCGTTGTGCTCTCCCTCAGCCTGACCCTCTCCCGCTGGGAGAGGGGACAGCCGTTGTATGGGTTCGTAAAATTTGTCAGTCATGCTGCCGAATTCAGCCGTGGCCAGGCCGAAACGCGGGGCGTTTTTCTCCCTCTCCCAGCGGGTGAGGGAGAATGCCGGCCCCGCCAAAATGGCTACATATTTTTTTAAATGCCATAAATGTCCGCCCATGAAAAAACTTCAAATTCTCAGCAGCCTGTGGCTGGCGATCCTGATCACGGGATGCCAGCATTCCTCCAGCACGGATCAGACCGGCGAACCGAAAGTGACCGGCGAAAAAATCTCTTTTCCCGCCGGCTCACCGCAACTATCGGCACTCGAACTGGCCCCGGCCGAATTGCAAGCGCCCGCCAACACCCCGCTATCCGGCCGCCTGGCCTGGGATGAAGACGTGACCGTGCGGGTCTTCACGCCTTTCGCCGGGCGGGTGGACAAAGTCCTGGCGGATATCGGACAAACGGTGGAGAAAAATGGCGCGCTGGCCGCGGTGGAATCGCCTGATTTTGGCCAGGCCCAATCGGATGCCCGCAAGGCGGAGAGCGCCATGAAACTGGCGGAGCAAAGCCTGGTGCGCGAGCGGGAGCTGTTCGCCCACGGCGCGGCGGCGCAAAAGGACGTGGAGGCCGCCGAGGACGCCGAGAACGAAGCGGCGGCGGAACATTCGCGGGCGGTCGCCAAGCTGGCCGCCTACGGGGCCACCGCAAATTCCGTGGACGAAATCTTCACGCTCGAAAGCCCGCTGGCGGGCACGGTGGTGGATAAACGCGTCACCCCCGGCCAGGAAATCCGGCCCGACCAGATGCTGGCGAATATTCCCGAGGTCACCGATCCGTTGTTTGTGGTCAGTGATCCCAGCCACCTGTGGATTTTGATCGACGCCATGGAACCGGACGTGATGCGGCTGCAACCGGGCCGGGAATTCACCTTCACCGCACGGGCGTTTCCCGACGAAGTTTTCACCGGGCGCGTGGACAAGGTTTCCGGATTCATTGATCAGGACACCCGCACCATCAAGGTGCGCGGTTCGGTGGACAACCCGTCCGGTAGATTGAAAGCCGCGATGTTTGTGAACGTGGATCTGGCTAACGATGCCGCGCCATCACTTTGTGTCCCGACGAAGGCGGTCTTTCTCAAAGGTGAAAAACATTATGTCTTTGTGCAGGAAAGCCCCGGCGAGTTTACGCGGGAGGAAGTGGTCACCGGTTCCGAACAGGACGGCCGCATCCCGATCATCAGCGGTTTGCAGGCCGGCCAGCAGGTGGTGACCGAGGGCTGCATCTTGTTGCAACAAATGCTGGGAGAATGAGATCACGCGACCACCTCTGACCCGAAGATTTTCATGATCAAACGCATCGTCAGTTTTGCCCTGCATCAGCCGCTGTTCATCATGCTGATGGTGGTCATCTTCATCGGCGGCGGCGTGGCGGCCTTCATTAATCTGCCCATCGAGGCATTCCCGGATGTCTCGGACATTCAGGTGAACGTCATCACGCTTTATCCGGGCCGCGCGCCGGAGGAGGTCGAAAAACAAGTGACCATCCCGCTGGAAACCGCGTTGAATGGAATGCCGCACGCGGTGAGATTGTTTTCGCACACGCAATTCGGTTTGTCCTACATCGTGGTGACCTTCGACGACAACACCACGGACATGATCGCCCGTCAGCAAACGCTGGAACGATTGACTTCCGTGGACGTGCCACCCGATGCGCAGCCGCAGCTTCAGCCGCTCTCGACCGCCATCGGGGAAATTTTCCGATACCGCGTGAAGGGCGATGGCTACTCCACCCGCGAACTGCGCACGATTCAGGATTGGATCGTGGACCGCAATTTGCGCGGCGTGCCGGGCGTGGCGGACATTGACACGTTCGGCGGGCTGGTCAAAACGTACGAGGTCAATCCGGACCTGGACAAGATGCGCTATTACGGCATCGCGTTGCAGCAGCTTTACACGGCCCTGGGCCGGGGCAACGCGAATGTCGGCGGCAGCAAGGTCACGCAAGGTTCGCAGCAGTATCTGATCCGCGGCGTGGGCATGCTGCATTCCGCCGATGAGATCAACGACATCGTCATCACCGCGCACAACGGGACGCCGGTGCTGGTCAAGGACATCGCTGCAGTTACGCTCGGCAATCTGCCGGTGGAAGGCATCGCCGGGCAGGACAAGGACGACGACATCGTGTTCGGCATCGTGGACATGCACAAGGGCGACAATCCGTCCGTGGTGCTCAAGGCGCTCAAGGCCAAAATTGCGGTGCTCAATAACTCCATCCTGCCCAAGGGTGTCAAAATCGTTCCCTACTACGATCGCGCATGGCTGATCAGCACCACGCTGCACACGGTGTTTGAAAACCTTGCCACCGGCGCGATCCTGGTGACGTTCGTTTTGCTGCTGTTCCTCGGCAACTTCCGCGCGGCGATGATCGTGGCGATTGTCATTCCGCTGGCATTGTTGGCGACCTTCATCGGCCTCACGTGGCGGGGCATTCCGGCGAATCTGATTTCCCTGGGCGCAATGGATTTCGGCATCATCGTGGACGGCGCGGTCATCGTGGTGGAAAACGTCTTCCGGCGGCTCGGTGAATTGAAGCCCGGGAGCGATAAACGGACTTTTCGCACCGCCATTGAACATGCGACGGTGGAGGTGGGCCGGCCGACGTTCTTTTCGATGCTCATCATCATCGCCGCACACATCCCGATTTTCACGCTGCAACGCCACGAAGGCCGCATCTTCGCGCCGATGGCCTGGACGATCACGAGCGCGCTGATCGGGTCGCTGATCTTTTCGCTGACGCTGGTGCCGGTGCTGTGCATGTTCCTGTTGCGCAAAAAAATTCCGCACGAGGAAAACGCGCTGGTCCGCTTCATCAAGAGACCATACGTCAGGTCATTGCACTGGTCGTTGGCGCATCCAAAGATTGTGATCTCGTCGGCGCTGCTGGCGTTGGGCATAAGCCTGCTGCTGGCGACGCGGCTGGGCACGGAATTTCTGCCGGAACTGAACGAGGGCACGATCTGGGTGAATGCCGACATGCCGGCCAGCGTTTCCGTGGAACAGGCGCGCGATTATTGCCGTCAAATGCGGGAACTGCTGCACCGCACGCCGGAAGTGAACACGGTGGTTTCCAAATCCGGCCGGCCCGAAGACGGCACCGACCCGAAGCCGATCAACATGGCGGAAATCTTTTTGGATTTTAAACCCAAGAGCGAGTGGCGCGCCGGCATGACCCAGCAAGGCCTGATTGACGAGATGAGCAGCAATATTTCCACGCTGCCGGGCATCGATTTCAGCTTCGACCAGCCGATCATGGACAACGTGCTGGAAAGCATCTCGCAGATCGACGGCCAGGTGGTGGTCAAGCTGTTCGGCGACGACTCCACCGCGTTGCGCAACAAGGCGGAGGAAATGTGCACCGCCGTCGCCGACGTGCCCGGCGTGGATACGGCGTGCGTGGACCGCGCGGGTGAAGTGCCGCAGACCATCATCGACATCGACCGCAAGGCGGCGGCGCGATACGGCCTCAACATCGGCGATGTGGAGGACGTGATTGAAACTGGCCTTGGCGGCAAGGCCGCCACGGAATTGTGGGAAGGGCAGGAACATTTCAGCATCGTGGTGCGTCTGCCCGAGGCGCAGCGCAGCCTGGCCAATTTGCGGAAAATTCTCGTGGACACGCCGGACGGTCTGCATATCCCGCTGGAACAGGTTGCGACGTTCAGGGAAACCAGCGGCAGCATGAACATCAGCCGCGAGGATAATACGCGCTTCTCCGCCATCAGCGTCTTCATCAAAGGCCGCGACATGGGCAGCGTGGTGGCCGACATGCAGGCGAAGCTGTCGAAATTTCCCCTGCCGCGCGGCTGGTATCTGACCTGGGGCGGCGAGTTTGAAAGCCAGCAACGCGCCATGAAACGGCTGTCCATCATCGTACCCATCAGCATCTTCCTGATTTTTGTGCTGTTGTTCGACGCATTCAAATCGGTGAAAAGCGCCTTGTTGATCCTGGTCAACGTTCCGCTCGGGCTCATCGGCGGCATCATTGCATTGCTACTCACGGGCATACCCTTGAGCGTGTCCGGCTGCATCGGGTTCATCGCATTGTTCGGGCAGGCGGTGCTGAACGGCGTCGTGATGGTGAGTTATTTCCATCAGCTCCAGGACGAGGGCATGAAACTCGACGAGGCGGTCTTGCATGGCGCGACCGTCCGTTTGCGCACAGTGCTGATGACGGCGCTATTGGCGATCCTGGGTCTGCTGCCGATGGCGCTCTCGCACGGTATCGGTTCCGAAACGCAACGGCCGCTGGCGATTGTCATCATCGGCGGACTCGTATCGGCCACGCTGTTGACGTTGATGGTGCTGCCGACGCTGTATCTGCTGGTGGAGAAGAAAGCCGACGCTGCCGGCGAGAAACGTTCGCCGGAAGTGACGTCCATCTGAACATTGTCCGCAGAAGGCGTGGAGTCCGAGCCAGACGGGCCAATGGGCAAACTTTAAACGCAGAGGTGCAGAGGACGCGGAGCAGCGCAAAGAACATTGTGACTTCTATTCCATTCTCACTGAGGTATAGAACACTCTTTCCATTAACGTTTGGGTTTGGATCTAAAATAAGCGCCCGGTCAATTTGAAGATCGTTTATCCCGCCACGTTGCAGCGCCCGGGGACGGGCGCACTCCGGCAGGGTGTAGGTGGTTCGCGGGATTGACGGTTTCAGGAGATTGAACAATGCTGCGACTGGTCCCGCTACGGGGGACACAGCCGCGTTCCGGTGGACGGCGCATCCTCCTTCGCCAAGGCTTCTGAGGACAAGGCGCACCATCCCTCCCGTTTTGGGTTTCGGATTTTGGGCTTTAACGATGTAAACCAAGAAAACAATTCTGTTTACAAGTCAGGCAGGTTGGCTTATAGTCAATCGAGGTTCGGATTGGCAGTGGCCAATTACGGATTTGCGGGTTCCTCCTGCCAAGGCTATGGAGGACAGGTCCGCCGTCGTTGAAACTTCCGCCTTCGCCGAGGCTACGGCGGGCAAGTCGGAGGACGGGCATTTGTTCTTTGACATAGCCACGAAAGTGGCGAGTGACGTGAGACGTGTGATGAGTTAAACCATCGCGCGGGCCGGGGTGGAATGTCTTGAATAGAGGCATTCCGGCCCCACTCACCGTGACCAGTCAAGGTTGGGAAGTAGGTTGCAAGTTGAAGGTTGACCGGACTGACGGCTCGCGTAGACGCTCGTCCACCAAAATCCTCAATTTCGGGCTAAATCCGACCGAATCGCACTAAATCGCACCAAATCCGACCAAAAATAGTTAATGGTTGATGGGGCGTTCGTTGCGACCTCGACTCCGCTCGGTCGCGGACGGCGCAGCGCGCCGTCCCTACCGCTGGCGAAGGCGGTTTTAGCAAATAAAGCAGCCGAACGGGTGTTCGAGGATGACGATGAGGACGAGGAGGAGGAGGATTCCCTGAATCCAGGTGCCTTTCAAATCCCCAGATCGTTTGCGGTGGGGCAAAGTTCCTCCACGGCCCGGCGGATATCAAAGGCCTGGGTCAGGGCGGAATCCTGCGTTTCGCCGAAGTAGTGTTTCATCTTCACGCGCATGGCGCCGATGATTTCGCCGTTGCGGTCGCGCAAGGGCAGGGTGATGTCCACGGCGCCGTGTTCGCGCCCGTAATAGGGTTTGTTGTCGCGGACGGCGGCGAGGATGTCGTCGGTGCCCGGCTGGCCGACTTCAGTTTCATCCTTGCTGGCGATGATATGGCTGGAGGTGCCGCCGGCATCCAACTGATAAAACCGGAGGCCGAGGAGTTTGACCTGTTTGGCCAGGATGGTGTCGAGCACGGCTTTGGCCGGCGGAATGCGCGGGGTGTAGGAGATCTGCGCGCGGCAAAAATAGGTGAGTGAATCGGACTTGGTCCAGAAGCCGACCTTGCCTTCGATGAAGGAGTTGTCTCCGAGCATGGGCATGGCGGGACGACCGTCGAGGAAAATGGAGATATGGTTGCCATCGCATTGCACGGCGAGGGTGTGCCATTCGCCCAGCGGCAAGGTCAAGTCGCCGCCGATGGGGTTGGAACGGACGCCGTCAACGACCTTGAAGAAGCGCAGGTTTTTGCCGCCCGAACTCACGCGGGTGTAATAATAATTGGAGATGTTTTGAAAACGGAAAACGATCCCGGCCATCTGCTCGCTGATGCCGTTGACGATCTTGAACTGGGTGCTGAACTTGAAGTCGCGATAGATGTCGCCCTGATAGATGCACATGGGGAAATGTTCGTCGGTCATGTCATCGCTCGTTTGCGCGAGGACCTTGCCGGGCGTGAGCAGGGTGGTGTTGGTGCCGAAACCGGAAAACTGCGAGGGGACATCAGCGTCCATGACCTGCCATTTCGGGGCCGAGCCCTCGCCGCCGAGCAGGGAGACAAAATTGGTCGGCAAGGAGCCTTCCGGCACGTTGTCCAAATCAAATTGATACTCCACACCGCGCGCGCAACAGGCCATGGCGGCAATAAACAAAACTATGAGAAAACGCATTGCTTCCAGCATAGCAAACCGGCGCGGACAGGCAAAATAGTTTTGCCACGCGCGGGTTTCCACGCAAAATATAAAGATGAAATTATCCCGTATGATGGTCTGGTTGGTGGCCGTCGGTTTTTCCGGATTTTCCGCACAGGCGGAACTACGCGTTGCCGCCATATTCGGTGACAACATGGTTTTGCAGCAGCAGATGACGGTGCCGGTCTGGGGCTGGGCCGCACCGGACGCGAATGTGACGGTGAAATTTGCCGACCAGACCAAAACCACGTACGCCGATGCGAACGGCAAATGGCTGGTGAAACTCGGGAAGCTTAAGGCAACGTTTGATGTGCAAACATTGACGGTCGAATCCGGTGAGACCAAGGTCTTCACGAACATCCTCGTCGGCGAGGTATGGCTCGCTTCCGGCCAGTCGAACATGGAAAAGCCCATCGGCAAACAGCCGGGCCAGAAGCCGACCCTCAACGCCGAGGCCGAACTGGCGGCGGCGGAATATCCCAACATCCGGATTTTCAAGGTGGATAAAAAACTCGCCGCCACGCCGTTGGCCGGCCTGGGCAAGAACAGCGGCTGGCTGCCGTGCAGTTCCAATTCCCTCGATGGCATCAGCTTTTCCGCCGCCGCGTATTTCTTCGGGCGCGAAATCTACACGAACTTGAATGTTCCCGTCGGCCTCGTGGAATCTTCCTGGGGCGGCACGCGCATCGAACCGTGGACGCCGCCGGCCGGTTTTGAGCAGGTGGCGTCGCAGAAGAAGTTCGCCGCGACAAGCGTTGATCTGTCGAAGAAAACCGCTTACACCGAACCCACCGCGATTTACAATGCCATGATTGCGCCGATCGCCGGTTTCGCCATGCGCGGCGCGCTCTGGTACCAAGGTGAATCGAATCTCATGGGCACGAATGACGATAACGATTACCGCGAATACGCCGACAAGATGCAGGCGCTGGTCGGCGGCTGGCGCGCCCTCTGGGGCGAGGGCGATTTCGCGTTTTACTTCGTGCAGATCGCGCCGTTCGGTTATGCCGGTCCGAAATGGCATTTCGCCAATTCGCCGGAGATGCTCCCGGAATTCTGGACATTGCAATCCCGCGCCGCGCGCACCATCCCGCACGCCGGCATGGTCGTGACCACCGACCTCGTGAATGACCTGAACGACATCCATCCACGCGATAAAAAGGACGTCGGCCACCGGCTCGCGCTGCTCGCGCTCGACAAAACCTACGACAAGAAGGTCGCGAGCGAGGGGCCGGTTTTTGAAAAGGCGAAATTCAAGGACGGCAAGGCCATTCTGGAATTCAAGCATGATGACGGTTTGAAAAGCCGCGACGGACACCCGTTGACGTGGTTCACCATCGCGGGTGCTGATGGAAAATTCGTTCCAGCAGAAGCTGACATCGTGGGTGAAACGGTGGAGGTTTCTTCGAAGGAAGTTTCAAACCCGGTTGCCGTGCGTTTTGCTTGGAATGAAAACGCGCAGCCGAACCTATGCAATGGCGCTGGCCTGCCGACTGAACCATTTCGCACGGATGAAAATTAAAGATTATAACAAACCACTTGCCATCAGGCAGGGAAGTGCGTAATTCAAATACAGTCAGATTGAATGGCTCTGTAATGTGATATACTCCGCTTGGGAAACGTCAAAAAAATATTCCTGATGGTGTTAGGGCTCGGCTGGGCTTTGACCGCGATGTCGCGAACGATTCCGGACCCAACGGATGCGACCGGCTTTTTCCAGACCGTCGCCAACAAGCTGTTGCGCAGCACGTTTGATTTTGGCATCACGAACATTCCGGTGCAGACCAACGGGATCTTTTGTTACACGCCCGCCGTGCAAAGGCTGTTGCAATTGACGGCGAATCTGCGGGACGCGGCCAACACGAATTTCTATCCGACGGTCTATCGGCCGACCTTTTACAACGACGGGCAGGGGAATATTTACATCACCGGTTATCAGCAGGTGACGAATGTGATCGGCCCAGCCGATCCGCAGTTGGGCAACTTTTACAACATCACTCATCTGCCCGTGGGTGTGAGTTCCAATGTGAACATGTATGGCGTGCCGTGGATCATCGGCGCAAAGAAATACATGCCGAATTTCAACACGCTTTATTCCTATGACACCATTCAGGTCACGCGAAAAATGCAGGTCAACCGCCCGACCGGAACAACCCTTTATACCCGTAATAATCAAAATCAGTTTAGCACGAACGAAATGGTGGTTTTAAGCATCACCAACCATGTCGGGTTTTCGTTCTGGAATTCTTATGGGAATCAGTATCCCGGAATCAACCCGATCGTAGTCGCAAACTGTGCATTTCTAGGTCAGATTTATCAGCCGAACGGCGTTTGGAACCAGCCAATCGTCGGGGTCATGCCGACATTCATACAGTCTCTGACCCCCTGGCCGGGCACGGGTGTGCCAGCCAACAGTTATGCTCCCTTAACGACACCCTATATTGGTTCTTTTGTTGGCAACACTGTTGATTTCAGCGTCTTTCCTGAAGCGTCTTTGATCATGGACGCTAACGGTGTCGTGCAGGCCACAGATCCGAGCGAATCGTTCGCGAACATACCCTCGACGGCTTTGCCGTCGTTCCCCAATCTGCAACTGGCGACGACAAATCTTTTTCAGGGTTATATTTTGGATGGCCCGGTCAATGGAGCATATCAAGTGCTGGATTACGTCAGTTTCGCGGGGCCGGTTCAGGTACGTTCTGTGACCAACGACTTGGCGGATCCGAACTATCCGGACCCCAGCCAGTATGGAAATCAAGAATTGCAATGGAGCATCAATTTGAACATTTCCGGTCTGGCCTACGGGATATTCAATCAAATGGACGTTTCGTTGAATGATCACAATGTGCCCGTGGCTGCACAGTGGAAGAACCCGCCCAACGTGCCTCCCGGCCTCGCAAATGTGCCAGCGGCGGAAGCGGCCTTTTTCAAGGCGTTTTTTAGCGGGGCTCCGGTCACTTATAATAATGTCACTTATTATAATACCAATACGACCTCGCAAGCGCCCTACACGCCCTCGCGCACGGTCAATGCCCCGGTGCTTTGGATGGTGAACGATCCGTTGGTTCATTATCTGGCTTCTGACTTGAACGACCCAATTCCTCTGAGCGGTTCGCCGGACGGCGCGTATCAATATGACGGATATAACACCGGCCCAAATCGTTTACCCATTCCCAACCTCCTTTCACCGAATCCAGGCAGCCCGCTGCTGACACAACGTTATCAGCCGTGGGCGCAAATTTCACAGATGGCGGAAGTGAAAGTGCTCGTGGACACCAACGCCGTAAATCTGGCCTACAAGGATCCACTGGTTTATACGCCGGACACTTGGGATTTCCCCGCCACGAACGGTTTGCCTTTGACCTCGCTCGGGCAGGTTCATCGCGGTACGCCTTGGCAGACGGTTTATCTAAAATCCACCAACATTTTGGATCTGGTGAACAACAATATTCCCCAAGGCTATAACACTTGGACATACTGGACTGGCGATTTCAATTCCAGCGACGCCGCCATCATGGCGCCGGCCAATGACTGGCGACTGGCGGCATTGCTGGCGGAGATGTTCAACACCAACGACACGACGCAGCTTGCCTCCGTCAATGCCGCCAACTGGCCGGTGCTGCTGGATGGCACGACGGTGCTGCCCAATTCGGTTTCGCCAGCCGGACTCGATCCCGTCGTGATGAGCAGCAATTCGCCGCAGGCCGCGATCATAGCCACGGCATTGTTCCAGGCACAGGCCGGTGAGCCGAACGGAGTCTTCGCATCGGTCGGCGACATCATCGGCGTGCCGGCCCTTTCCCAATCCTCGCCGTGGCTGGATGCGGGACAGGGTCAGAACGAAATTTCGGATGTGGCGTATGAAGCCATCCCGTCGCAATTGCTTTTGGAGTTAAGGCCGGATTCGACCGGTGCAATGAGCGTCTCCAATGGTGTCGTCAATGTGTCGTTCACGGGCGCGGATGCTTTTGATTATGCGGTGCAGGTTTCGACCAATCTTTTGAACTGGCAGACTGTCGGCACCAACACACCGGCGCAAGGGGCATTTGCGTTGCCGGTGAGCGGGTCGTCGCAACAGTATTTTCGCACGTCATTGTTACCTTGAAATCGATCCTCGTTTTTGGGTGTTTGCATTTTGCATGATTTGTTATCAACCTTGGATAATAGGTTATCGGCTCCGACGGTGTTTGGGGGTGAAAGGCCGGCTTTTCCACAAGTTTTTTGATGCAACGGCTTTTCCAAGGAGCGGCACATTCCAAGCTGGGTTAATCCTATGAAAACGAAACGCACAATCATTTGGCCATTGGCAGTTTCAATGGCGGTAGTTGTTGGCGCAATGACCGGCTGTGTAGTACCCCCACCGCCTCCACCTGGAGTCGTCGTGGCGGGAGTCACGCCGGACTATTGCTTCTGGGACGGGGACGATTATTTTGGTTGGTACGGCGGGGAATACTATTACTGGGGTGGCGGGGCTTGGATTGTGGCCGACCATGGCCGGCTGGATCGGATCCATACGTGGGAAGCGGACCATCCTGATTGGCGCTCGCATGCGACCGACATGAGGATGGATCCGCAGACGCGGACACACTTGGGAGCACAGGAGCAGGCCCATCCGATGGCAGCACCGCCGGCCAGACATTATTTTAACGGCGGCGGCAATTTCCATGGAGGTTCTCCCGGGGGCGGGGGTGGTCATGGCCCGAGATAAATAATTGGCAACCGACCCAGGCAGGGCAAGATCTGGGTCACTTCGTCTCGGCGATGGAACGAAACCTTGCGGTGGCGGCCTTGGAGTCGAGCACAAGCGCCTTGAAATTCCACTCGGAATTCGGGTCGAGCGACGATGCGTAGTCGCTCGCGTTGCCGTCGGGCGCAACTTTGGCGGTCAGGAGCGAAAATTCCACCTTCACCCCGAAACGTTTTTGGTTGGAGAGGTTGCGGACTTTGCCGGTGACGTAGATGAGCGAACTGTTGGTGGTCTTGGTCAGCTTCACGCCGGAAACGGAAAATTCATTGGTCATGATCTCGTCGGTGAGTTTTCGGGCAACGGGGCTGTTGGTTTCGACATTGCTTAAGCCGCCGGGCTTGGTGGAGGGCATCCGGCGCAATCCCACTAAAAGCAACCCCGCAGCCACTAGAACACCGGCACTACAAAAAACCACAAGACGAAGCTTGGACTTATTCGTCCCCAAAGGCGGCAGTTCGGTCAACTTGCCACAGTGAGGGCAGGGGACGGTCTGGCCGGCGGCGTCCGTGGGAAACTCGATATGGCCGGCGCAATGGCGGCACTCACACTTGAAAAATTCAGTTTCAGACATGTCGTGTTAATGAATCTAATTTGTTGTTCATTGGTGTCGATCCGCCCGGCGGAATGAGGAATTATGGCACGATTCGGCTCTTTTGTCTGAAACAAGCGTGATTCCAGCTTTTTTTCGCAAACAAATGAAACCAAAAATTCGCCAGATGCGTCGAATCAATTATATTAACCATTATGAATCCTGAAGAACACAAGCAGTTCAGCTTCGAGGACAGCTTTCTGACCCGGCGTCAATTTCTGCAGCGCGCGGGCATGGGATTCGGCGCGTTGAGCCTGGCGGCGCTGTTTGGCGAGGGTCTTTTATCGATGCCCGCGGGTGCAATGGAGGCCGAGGCGACCTTGCTGCCCAAAACGCCGCCGCTACCCGCGAAGGCCAAACACGTGGTTCACATCTTTGCCCAGGGTGCGCCGTCGCACATTGACACTTGGGATTATAAGCCCGCGCTGGCGAAGATGGACGGCCAGGAGATTCCCGGCATGAACGGCGTGGGTTATGCGTCGCCCTTCAAGTTTGAGAAAAAGGGCAAATCAGGCATCGAAGTCAGCGAAGTCTTTCCGCATCTCGGGGACCAAGTGGACGACCTGTGCATCATCAAGTCCTGCTTTACGGACATTCCCGCGCACGAGGTCGCGACGATCATGATGAACACCGGTTCCCGCCTCGTGCGACCGAGCCTCGGTTCCTGGACGCTTTACGGCCTGGGTTCGGAGAACCAGAACATGCCCGGCTACATCTCGTTGCGCCCCGGAGGAATTCCCGCCGGCGGCACGGCAAACTGGCAAGCGGCTTTCCTGCCGGGCCTGTATCAGGGCGTGAGCGTGAACACGAGTGTTCCCACCCTCAGCCAGCTCATCGAAAACATCCGCAATCCCGTGACGCCGCTCGCGGAACAACGCCGCCAGCTCGATCTCGTTCACAAGTTGAACGAAATCCATTCACAGAACCTGCAAAAGGACGCGCAGCTCGAATCGCGGCTGGAGGCGTTTGAAATGGCGTTCAAGATGCAGACCGAGGCGACGGACGCCTTTGACCTGAACAAGGAGTCCGCAGCCACGCGTGATGCCTATACCCGCACGTCGCAGGGCAACCAGTTGTTGATCGCCCGCCGGCTCATCGAACGCGGTGTGCGGTTCGTGCAGGTCTGGGCCGGTGGCTGGGACCACCATCAGGATCTGGAGGAACGGCTGCCGCAACGCGCGAAGGAAATTGACCTGCCGCTCGCAGCCTTTATCCAGGATCTCAAACAACGCGGGCTGTTTGACGAGACTCTTGTCATCTACGGCGGGGAATTTGGACGCAAGCCGGTGCGCGATCGCAATGGCGGCGACAGTCCCGGTCGCGACCACAATTCCAAGGCCTTTACGACCGTCCTCGCCGGCGGCGGCGTCAAGGGCGGCATGACCTACGGTTCCACGGATGAATTCGGCAACGCGGCGGTGGAAAACAAGGTGCATGTCCACGACCTGCACGCGACGATTCTCGCACTGCTCGGTTTCGACCATACGAAATTGACCTATCGCTACAACGGCCGCGATTTCCGCCTGACGGAAACGAGCGGCGAAATCATCAAGCCGGTTTTTGCATGAAAAACTTTTTGACGCCGACGTTTGTTCTTGTCTGCGCCGGATGGTTTCGCGTGAACGCCGCCGATCTGACGCCGGGGCAACAGGAATTTTTCGAGGACAAGATCCGGCCGATCCTTTCCGACAACTGCTACCAGTGCCACAGCACCTCGGCGGAGCGCATCAAGGGGGGCCTGTTGCTCGACACGCGCGACAGTCTTTTAAAAGGCGGTGACAGCGGCCCGGCCATCATTCCGGGCGAGCCGGAAAAGAGCCTGCTCATCAAGGCCGTGCGTTACACCGACCCCGATCTGCAGATGCCGAAAAAGCAAAAGCTCGCGGATGAGCAGATTGCGGCGCTCGAGCAATGGGTGAAAATGGGAGCCCCCGATCCGCGCGTGGCCGGGACCGGAAAATACACCTGGAGCGACAACAAAACGAACCATTGGGCCTGGCAGCCGGTAAAACGCCAGGCGATTCCCGATGTGAGCGATCCCGGCTGGTGCAAGACGCCGATTGATAATTTCATCCTCGCCAAGCTCGATCAAAACGGTTTGAAACCAAATCCGCCGGCGGACAAGCGCACATTGATCCGCCGCGCCTCCTTTGATTTGATCGGGTTGCCGCCGACACCCGAGGAAGTTCAAGACTTCATCAATGACAATTCGCCGGATGCGTTCGCCAAGGTGGTGGACCGGCTGCTAGCCTCGCCGCATTACGGCGAGCGCTGGGGCAGGCACTGGCTGGACGTGGCGCGTTACAGCGATACCAAGGGCCAGCCGCGCCGCGACCGCGAGGACAACATGAATCCGTTTATGTGGACGTACCGGGATTATGTGATCCGCAGTTTCAACGAGGACAAGCCCTACAACCAGTTCATCCTGGAACAGATCGCCGCCGACCGGCTGTCCACTTCGCAAAGCAACCCCAGAAACCTGGCGGCGCTCGGTTTTCTGACCTGCGGCGATCATTTCATGGGGATGCAGAATGACATTCTCAACGACCGGATTGATGTCGTGAGCAAGGGGTTTCTGGGACTGACGGTCACGTGTGCGCGTTGCCACGACCACAAGTTCGACCCGATCCCGCAGACGGATTACTACTCCTTGCGCGGAATCTTTGACAGTTGCGTGGAACCGAAAAATGAACCGGTGATCTCCAAAATCGATTACACGCCGGAATTTGCAAAATACCACGAAGACCGTGACAAGCTGGCGTTCGAACAGGAAAATCTGGAAAGTGCGCTGCCAAAATACCGCAAGGCCGGGGACGACGAGAAATTCAAGGAAGCGCGGCGCACGCTCGACCGCGTGACCCATGAGATAGCGATGCTCGATTACACGAATACCGCGGTGCCGATGCACGCGATGGTATTGGAAGACACGGTTCATGGTCATGACTCGCCGCTGTTTCTCCGCGGCGATCCGGGCAACCGCACCAATACCGTGCCGCGACATTTCCTTTCCGTGCTTTCGCCGCCGAATCCGCCGATCTATACGAACGGCAGCGGACGGTTGGAGCTCGCCTTCGCCATCGCGAACCGGGGCAATCCGATGACGGCGCGCGTCATGATAAACCGTATCTGGG
>Ga0210388_10000633_pt1 | contig 28202 bp, 21 predicted proteins | sample IncBWC19OmetaG_FD_155485 | JGI IMG/M metagenome (GOLD analysis project Ga0210388, IMG submission 155485) | Forest soil microbial communities from Barre Woods Harvard Forest LTER site, Petersham, Massachusetts, United States - Inc-BW-C-19-O ...
CCGATGGCCATCGCGAACATGATTTCGACGAGCGTGAAAGCTTTTGTCCGGCTATGGATTTTTTTGGGCGACATGAAAAGAAAGATTGGAATTACTCAGCCAGGCGCATCACCGACAGGGTCTGGGTTACCGACCGACCGTATACAGAATAGGTAATGGTGAACGTGGCTTCCAATAACTGGCCGGCGGGCGGGTTGCTGGTAAGAGGAGTGGTATTTATCGCGCCACTGGTATTATTGATTTGTACGACCTTGCGAGTGGCCCAGGCAGTTATCGCTTTTGCATCCGTAGAGGTGGTCCCTGTACCTGTATTGGCGCCCAACGTGAATTGCAGGGCAGTGGTGCCGTTCCAATTAAGAACGGTGGGATCGCTGGATTTTACGTTACTGGGAAGGATTTCTTGATTTGTGGTATCCCAGTATCGAAGTCCGTTGCCCGTTCCGCTCGTCAGGGTAAACAGTTCCCGCGGATCACCAGTTTTGGTGATGTTCGAATACACGATGTTGCCACTTGCATCGATGACGTTTTTGGTCGATGTCTGGTAGATATCAGCACTCGGGAATGTAATAACGGTATTGCTGCTGTTCGTATATATAAAATCGGATATGTCCAGCCGCTCAAATTGGTCGGCAAATGTTTGCAGCACGGCGCGTGCGTCGTCACGGTAGCGGCAGAGCGCGGCCAACTGGTAGGATTTGAAGAGCATCGCATAGATTCCCGTGGCCATCATGGCAAAAATCGTGCCGGCGATCAGGGCCTCGAGCAGCGTGAAGCCCTTTTTATTGCGGGGGAGACCTGTTTTGCTGGAAGACTTATGGCCGGCGGCATCGCGTGGGAATGACACAAATGTGGCCGGCCGGCGGCTGGCTGTGCGGAAGCTGGAGAATTCTGCGCTCATTTAGTCACGTTGAGGGAAATGATAAATAGGATTTCTGACAAGAACTTACGGGCCGATTTCAGCTCTAGGGCAGTAGGGCCGAATGGCCCTGATGGATTATTGCGCATAAACAAATGCAACCATCCCATATCCTTCACTTCATGCTGAAAAAACCTAACTTTTAAAGCAGACATATGGCATGTTGGCCGCGGCAGAATGCCAATATAAAACATTGGCGGCCACTCTAGTATAGCCCGGATTGATTCCGGGTTTGAGGATTCATGCGGCCAACGGTCAGCCGCGCGGTTGCGTCTGCGCATAGAGCGCCGCGGCTTGCGCGCGGCGGGTGAGGTGCAGCTTTTCAAAGATGTTGCTGAGGTAGTTTTTCACCGTCTTTTCACTCAGGTTCAGGGCCTGCCCGGCCTCCTTGTTGGTCTTGCCCTCCGCGATCAACGCCAGCACGCGGCGTTCCTGGGTGGACAGGGCCGCGAGGACATCGCGGGCCGGGCCGGATTTTGCGAGCTGGATGACACGGGCTGTCACGGCCGGGTCGAGCACGGATTTGCCCTCCGACACGTCGAGAATGCCCTGCACCAGTCCGCGGCCGTTTATTTCCTTCAGCAAATACCCCTTGGCGCCGGCCTTGAGCGCCTCGTCCACCATCTGTTCGTCGATGACCGAAGTGAGAATGAGTACGCGCGTTTCCGGCCCCTGCTGTAGGATTTCCCGGCAGGCGTCGAAGCCCGTGCCGTCCGGCAGGCGGATGTCGAGCAGGACCACGTCAGGCCGCAGGCGGGCGCAGGTCTCGATCGCGGTGGCGACACTGGCGGCCTCGCCGGCGATGGCGATGGCCGGCTCGGTGCCGAGCAGGGCGCGCAAGCCCATGCGCACGACTTCGCTGTCATCGACGAGCACGAGGCGAACAGCGGATTTTTTTTGGGCCGTCATGCCGTTTGCAGAAAGGGGATGTTCACCAGCACCCGCGTGCCGGCGTTTGGCCGGCTGGTCACCCGCAGCTCGGCCCCGAGCCGCGCAGCCCGCGCTTGCATATTGTTGGTCCCATGACCGGTGCCCGTGCGCTCGGAGGGATCGAAGCCGTTTCCGTTGTCCTGCACCAGCAGGCAGACCTCGCGCTCACCCCGGTGCAAACGCAGGGTGACCAGAGTGGCGTGGCCGTGCCGCAGACTGTTGCTGATGGCTTCGCGCGCGATCTGCAGCGAATCGGCGGTCTGGTCGGCGTTGAGCAGGCTGGCGGCTTCGTCATCGAGCTGGATGTCGAATTTCACTTCGCGGCCGGCGCACAGCTCGTCCGCGAGCGCCTGCAGGGCCTGGGCGAAGCCCGTGCGCTGCAGCCGTTCGGGCGCAAGGCCCTGGATATAATTGCGCACGTCGCGGATGGCGGTGTTGAGCGCCTCCAAGGCCTGGGTCAGACGGCGCTCGGCGGCCGGTCCGTTCGTGCGGACGAGCGCGCGGGCCGATTCCAGCGTGAGACCGGTGGCGTAGAGCGACTGGATGAGACCGTCATGCAGGTCGCGGCCGAGCTGCACTTTTTCCTCCTGCGCCCGGCCCAGCAATTTTTGCCGGAGATGGGAGTCTTCCTCCGCGCGCTGGCGTTCCCCGCGTTCGTGGACCAGCGCCGTGCTTTGGACGGCAGAGGCTTCCGCGAGGTGGGCAAAGCTTTGCAGTTCCGAGCGTGCGGCCGCCAGTGAATCACGGTCCAGCCTGGTGTCCGCCGGTCGCAGCCAGCCGACAATCGCGATGCCCGCTGTGAGAAGGAACAGCGCGAGCGCGAGTAACAGCAGCATCATCAGCGCGCGTTGATAGAGCGTCAGCAGATGGCTTGTGCGGGAGGTGGGAAAGGTGAGGACCAGTGTGCTCGAAGGATTCGGATGGTAGGAAAAACCAAAATCAAACCGGGAGGCAGGGATGGCTGCGCGAGGGGCCGCGTCTGCGTAGAACTTGACCTCGGCGCCAAGCAGCTGGCCCAGCCTTTGCAAGGCATCCTGATCCCAGGTGTCTACTGGTCGCCCGGTCAAAGCCAGCGCAGTGACGAGCTCGGCCTGCTTGGTCGCAATGGTTTCCAGGCGGAGCTGCTGCGCCTGACGCTCCAGCCAGACCTGTGCCGTGAGCACCGCGGCGATAAAAACCAGCAGGGAGACAAGCGCGACGGCAAGAATTCGGAGCAGATTTCTCATCGAACGGACAGCGTGCCTCAGCCTGCGCCATGGGGCCGCCGGTGGCAAATTCATTCCCCGGCGCCGGTCCGTCTTTCACCAAAACTTTCGACTTTTCGCGCGCGGTGGTCTTCCTTGGTCAGCTCATGCCCATGAAGTCGTTCTATCTGACCACCGCCATTGATTACGTGAACGGTTCGCCGCACCTCGGCCATGCCTATGAAAAGGTGCTGGCGGATGTCATCGCACGGTTTCGGCGGTTGCTGGGTGACAAGGTATTTTTCCTCACTGGCACCGACGAGCACGGCCAGAAGGTCCAGCAGAGCGCCCGGGCCCGCGGCATCGCGCCGCAACAGTTTGCGGACGAAGTCAGCGCCGAGTTTCGCGCCTTGTGCGTGAAACTTAATATTTCCAATGACGACTTTATCCGCACGACGGAGGAGCGTCACAAGCGCGTGGTGCGCGAACTCTTGCAGAAGCTTTTCGACAAGGGTGAAATCTACCGCGCCGAGTACCGCGGCTTCTACAGCACGCGCCAGGAGCAGTTCCTGCAGGAAAAGGATCGCAATCCCGACGGCTCGTGGCCGGAGATTTTCGGCGAGGTCACGGAAATCCTGGAACCTAATTATTTTTTCAAGCTGAAGAAATATCAGGACTGGCTCGTCGGATTCCTGGCGGAGAATGAAAATTTTATTTTCCCTCCCTACCGGCAGAAGCAGGTGCTGGAGTTCCTTAAGGAGCCGCTCAACGACCTGTGCATCTCACGCCCGCGCGAGCGCCTGGAATGGGGCATCCCGCTGCCCTTTGACGAAAAATACGTGACCTACGTGTGGTTCGATGCGCTGGTCAATTACTATTCCGCAGTGGCGGACAAACCTGATATTTGGCCCGCGGCGGCCCATGTCATCGGTAAGGATATCCTTGTCCCGCCGCATGCGGTATACTGGCCGATCATGCTACAGGCGCTGGGTCTGCCGCTGCCGAAAGAAATCATCGCTCACGGGTGGTGGCTGCAAAGCGGAGCAAAAATGTCGAAGAGCACCGGCAACGCGCTCAATCCGCTCGATCTCATCAGCGAGTTCGGCGTCGATGCCTTCCGTTATTTTCTGATCCGGGAGATGAATGTCGGTCAGGACAGCGACTTCACCCGTGAGCAGTTTCTTGTTCGCTACAACAGCGAGCTCGCGAATAACCTGGGCAATCTCGTCAACCGCACGCTCAATATGACCACGCGCTTCGCGGGCGGGGTTATTCCCGCCGCCGGAGCGGAAGGCGATCTGGAGCAGCAGCAACGCCAGCTTTGGGCCACGACCCGGGCCGAGTTTGATGCCATGATCGGCAACTACCAGTTTCATTCCCTGCTCGCGAGTGTCATGGCGTTCGTCACCGCCACCAACGCTTACATCGAGAAACGTGCGCCTTGGAAACTGGGCAAGTCGGCCGACTCCGCCGATCAGGAGCTGCTGCGCACGGCGCTTGCAACCGTGGCCGAATCACTGCGACTGGCGGTGGCCGCGCTGCAGGCGGTCATGCCGGCGACGACGGAAAAAATCAATGAAGTCCTTGGCTACAAACCCGGTGCGGACTGGCGTGATGAACTGGTCTGGGGCGCCAAGCTTACCGGCGCGAAGGTGGCGGAAGCGCTGGTGCTTTTCCCGCGGCCTGTGACCGACACGAAGAAAGGGTAGGGCGAACGCACCGAATGAGCTGTTGTCTTGATGGCACGGTGGGACACCGCCCTGGTTTGAGAGCATGACGATTCTTCCGATCAATCCCGCCGACAACGCCACGCCCGCCGGTCTGCGCACCTTTCTCGCGGGCTGTCGCGAGGCTGCCCTGGCGCGCGGCCGGCCGCAGCTGGTGAGCATTTCGATCGAGGTGGATGCGCTCGATCCGCTGGCCGTGCTTGAGTCGATCTTCGAGCCGACGGAGCTCCATTTCTATTGCGAGCGGCCGGCCCAGGGCTTTGCCCTCGCCGGAGCGGAGGCGGTCGTCAGCGCCGAGGCAGCCGGGCCGGACCGGTTTGCCGCGGCGCAGCGCTTTATCGATGAAACCCTGGCGCACACCCTTGCCGTTGGCGACCAGGCGGCGCCCTTTGCCGGGCCGCATTTTTTCATGGCATTTGCGTTTGCCGATGAAGTCGTCCCGGGCGAACCCTTTCCCGCCGCACGCGTTTTCGTGCCGCGCTGGCAGGTGGCTCGTGCGGGCGAGCGCACGGTGGCCGTGGCCAACCTGCTGGTCGCGCCTGAGGCCGATCTCGATGCGCTCACGGAAAAAGTCTGGCGAGCCCACGCCAAGTTTCACGCTTTCGATTATGCCGCGCCCGATTTTTCCGCCGCGACCGCGGGGGCGCAGAAAGTCTCCGTAGTTGAACCCGGCGATTATCCGACCGCAGTGCGCCGCGGTCTCGAATGCATCGCCGCTGGCGAGCTGCAAAAAATCGTGCTTGCGCGGGCGAAGGACCTGGCTGCGACGCAGCCGCTGCATCCGTTGCGCGTGCTCAATGGGCTCCGCCAGCTTTTTGCCGACTGCTATGCCTTCTCGGTCGCCAACGGTCGCGGGCAAAGCTTCATCGGCGCGAGTCCCGAGCGATTGCTGCGCGTGCGAGAGAATGCGCTGCTGACCGAGGCGCTGGCCGGTTCCGTGCGTCGCGGCGCGACTGCGAGCGACGATGCCGCCCTGGCGTCTGCGCTGCTGCACAGCGACAAGGACCGGCGCGAACACCGGCTGGTGCTCGATTCGATTGTGCGGCGTTTGTCACCGCTTGGGCTGAAACTCGAATTTGCGGAGAAACCCGGCCTGCTGCGGCTGGCCAATGTCCAGCACCTGCACACGCCTGTGCGGGCCGTGCTGCCTGCGGGTGTGCGCCTGCTCGATGCGCTGGCACGCCTGCATCCCACGCCGGCTGTCGGCGGCTCGCCGCGCGAACGGGCAATGGCCCGCCTCCGCGAGTTTGAGGGATTTTCGCGGGGCCTTTATGCCGGCGCGCTGGGCTGGCTCGATGCGCGCGGCGACGGTGAATTTTTTGTCGGATTGCGTTCGGCGCTCATCGACGGCGCAGGCGCCCGGCTTTATGCGGGCGCGGGCATCGTGGCCGGTTCGTCGCCGGAGAAGGAGTTTGCCGAGACGGAATTGAAGTTTAAAGCCATGCAGGACGCCCTGCTCGCGCCATGAGTTCCCTGACCCTCGATTTTCGCAACATCAACTCACTCTGGGGCGGCGTGCTGGTGGAAACGCTGGCGCGCTGCGGTGTGACGCAGGCGGTGCTTTCGCCCGGTTCGCGCTCGGCGCCGCTGGCCTTTGCGCTGGCCCGGCATCCGCGGATCGAGACAGTGCCGGTGCTCGATGAGCGCTCGGCGGCGTTTTTCGCGCTCGGCCTGGCAAAAAAGAGCCGGCGTCCGGTTGCGCTGGTGTGCACCAGTGGCACGGCGGGGGCGAATTTTTTTCCGGCCATCATTGAGGCGCACGAAAGCGGCGTACCGCTGCTGGTGCTGACGGCGGACCGTCCGTCCGAGCTGCGCGACTGCGCTTCCGGGCAGACCATTGACCAGCAAAAGCTGTATGGCGGTTACGTCGAATTTTATCATGAGCTGGCGGTGCCGGAGGCAAGCGAGCCGCTGTTGCGTTATCTGCGGCAGACCGTTGCCCACGCCTGGGCCCGGGCGCAAACCGGCCCGGTGCACCTGAATTGTCCGTTCCGTGATCCGCTCGTTCCGGTGGAGGACGCCACGACGCGGGCGTTCGCGGAGAAGATCGACGAAGATTTTTTCGCACACCTTGGACCGCCTTCGGCCATTGGGTCCGCCATCACGGCCTGGCAGCGGCCGACCACGGCGCGCGGCCTGATTGTGGCCGGTCCGGGCCCGGCGGCTGATCCGTCGGTGCAGGCGGCGGCAATCGTCAGACTGGCTGCGACCCTCGGCTGGCCGGTGCTGGCCGACGCGCTTTCGCCCGTGCGGCATCATGCAAGCGGGGAGGCCGTGGTGGTCACGGCGTACGACGCGATTTTACGCGGCGCCAAGGCCGCGCGTGACCTCGCGCCGCGCCAGGTGATCTGCTTTGGCGGCTGGCCCACCAGCAAGATTCTGCGGACGTGGCTCGAACAGGCGCAGGTCGAAACGCTTATGGTTTCACCCGTCGCGGCCAGTCGCGATGCGCTGCATGGACGCACACGACACCTGCAGCTGGCCGCGGAAAACTTTTCAGCGACGGGCGCGGCGGTGGCCGATCCAGGCTACGCGGCACTCTGGCGGCGCGCGGAAGCGGCGGCGCGCGCGCATCTTGACGGTGTGCTTGGCACGACCCCTGAGCTCTTCGAGGGCAAGCTGGCATGGCTGCTGGCGCAGCATTTGGCGGCGGGCGCGCCGTTGTTTGTCGCGAGCAGCATGCCGGTGCGTGATGCGGAATATTTCTGGCCGGCGAACGACCGGCGGTGTGAGATGTTTTTCAACCGCGGTGCGAACGGCATCGATGGCACGCTTTCGACCGCGCTGGGCGTGGCGCACGGCGCCGACCGGCCGGCGGTATTGCTCACCGGCGACCTCGCGCTGCTCCACGACACGAACGGGTTTCTGCTCGGGCCGAAGTTGCGCGGCTCGCTCACCGTCGTGCTGGTCAACAACCGGGGCGGCGGCATCTTCGAGCACCTGCCCGTGGCGCAATTCGAGCCGCCGTTCGAGGAATTTTTCGCCACGCCACAGGAGGCGGATTTTTCAAAGCTCTGCTCGGCTTACGGTGTGGCGCACATACTCGTGCGTGACTGGAAGCATTTCGCGGACCTGGTGTCGGTGCTGCCGGCGGGGGGCTTGCGCGTGCTCGAGGTGCGCACCGACCGCAAGCGTGATGCGGCGGCGCGGAAGAAGCTTTTTGCCGAAACGGCCGCCGCGGCGGAAAAGACGATGGGCTGACTTGGAAACGGGTCGAAACTGCGTCCTACAGCTGCAGGGCGAGTCCCAGCTCGATGATTTGGGTGGGCGGGATCTGGTAATAGTCTTTGGCCGAACTGGCATTGCGGCTGAGCACGCTGTAAAGCCGTTTCTGCCATTCCCACATCCGGCCGTCGCCGCCGGTCATGATCATTTCACGATTGAAAAAATAGGTGGCGGCCCGCCAGTTGATCGCCACGCCGCAATCCTTGATTTTTTGCATCAATGCGCCGACATCAGGGGACTGCATGTAGCCGTAATGACCCACGGCCCGCCAGATGCCCTCGCCGATTTCGGTCAGTGTCAGCCGGTCGGCCTCGTGCACGACCGGCACTTCCTCGGTCAGGATGCTGAGAAGCACCACGATCTTGTGCAGGCAGCGGTTGGACTTCACATGGTGGAGGAGCGCAATAGGCGTGCCCTGAGGGGAGCCGACCATGAAGACCGCGCTGCCGGTGACACGGGTCACATGGTGGCTGCGGGCGATGCTGGTGAGCTCGCTTTCAGTGACATTGTTGCCATAGACGCGCACGAAAATCTCGTTGCGCCCGGTTTTCCACGTGTGCATGACGGCGAGCAGGACGGCGCCGATGGTGAGTGGAAACCAGCCGCCTTCGGTGATCTTGCGCGCATTGGAAAAAAAGAACGCAAGATCGATGACCAGAAATACCCCACAGATCGGTGCGGCGGCCCAGATGGACCAGCCGCGGTTGCGCCGGGCGACGAGATAATAGGCCACTGTGGTGATGGCCATCGTGCCGGTCACGGCGATGCCGTAGGCGGAGGCCAGGCGGGCACTCGAACCGAAAAGTATAACGGTGAGAATGCAGCCAATGGCGAGCAGCGCGTTGACGAACGGCACATAAATCTGCCCGGAGTGCTCGGCGTTGGTGTAGTTGATTTTCAGGCGCGGAAAGTAACCGAGCTGGATGGCCTGCCGGGTCAGTGAATAAGCGCCCGAAATAAGGGCCTGACTGGCGATGATGGCGGCGGCGATGGACAAGCCTGTGAGCGCGGCACGGGCAACCCCGACGGGAGCCATCGCGAAAAAAGGATTTTCAGTCGATTCGGGATGAGAGAGGATAAAGGCGCCCTGCCCGAAGTAATTCAGGACGAGCGAGGGAAAGGCCACGCCATACCACGCGACTGCGATAAATCGCCGGCCGAAGTGGCCCATGTCGGCATAGAGCGCCTCGGCGCCGGTGATGGCCAGCACGATGGCGCCAAGGAGCGTGGCGACCACTTTGGGCGGATGATGAAGCAGCGCGAGGCCGTAGATCGGGTTGAGCGCCCGCAGGACCATGGGATATTTGCACAGGTACCAGCCGCCGAGCACCGCCAGCGTGCCGAACCACACGAGCATGACGGGGCCGAAGATCCCGCCGATTTGCTTCGTGCCGTAATGTTGAAACCAGAACAGCGCGGCCAGAATCGCGCAGGCCAGCCACACGACGTAAGGGGCGAAGTCCGGACTGATGGCGTTGAAACCCTCGGCGGCGCCGAGCACGGAAATGGCGGGGGTGATGATGCCGTCGCCATAAAGCAGGGCGGCACCGATAAGAATCATCACCACGGCAGGGCCCAGGCCGCCTTTGGCCCGGGCAACGGAGGATTGTTTTTCGCGATTGAGGTGAATGAGCGCCAGCAGCGCGAAAATGCCGCCTTCACCGTGGTTGTCGGCGCGCATGACGAACCAGATGTATTTCACGCTCACCACGAGCATGAGCGACCAGAAGATGAGTGAGAGCACCCCGAGCACGCCGTCTATGCGGCTGACCGGCGGCAGATTGGTGATGCATTCGCGCATCGTGTAAAGCGGACTCGTGCCAATGTCGCCGAAGACCACGCCCAGTGCGCCCAGGGAAAGGGCGGCCTTTGCGCTGACACTGATGTTCATGGGCGGCCGGGTGCTCATATATAAAGGGGGGATATTTGCGAAGCCTGCGGCGACTCCAAGCAGTTTCTCGGCCAAACGATAAACTGCTTGCGTCAGGGCGCCGCTTCTCGACAAGGCGGCCAAACCACCTATTTTCGTGCCATGATTCCCGCTTGGAAGCCCGCCAAGAAATATACCGATATTCTCTACCACAAGGCCGACGGTATCGCAAAGATCACCATCAACCGCCCGGGAAAGCGAAACGCCTTCCGGCCTGAGACGGTGCAGCAGATGTTCGAGGCGTTCAGCGATGCGCGTGAGGACCAGTCCATCGGAGTCGTTCTGCTTACCGGCGCCGGCCCGCATACCGACGGAAAGTATGCCTTTTGTTCCGGCGGTGACCAAAGCGTGCGCGGGAGTGCCGGGTATGTGGGTGGCGACGGCGTGCCGCGCCTGAACGTGCTCGACCTGCAAAAGCTCATCCGTTCCATGCCCAAGGTCGTCATCGCACTCGTGGCCGGTTACGCCATCGGCGGGGGCCACGTGCTGCACGTCGTGTGCGATCTCACGATTGCGGCGGACAATGCCATCTTTGGACAGGTCGGCCCGCGCATGGGCAGTTTCGACGGCGGCTTTGGTGCGAGTTACCTCGCGCGCATCGTCGGCCAGAAAAAAGCGCGGGAGATCTGGTATCTCTGCCGTCAATACAATGCGGGGCAGGCGCTCGAAATGGGCCTCGTCAACGCCGTCGTGCCAGTGAAAAAACTTGAAGCCGAGGGCATCAAATGGGCGAGCGAAATCCTCGGGCACAGTCCGCTCGCGATTCGCTGCCTCAAGGCCTCATTCAACGCGGATGTCGACGGCCAGGCCGGCCTGCAGGAGCTGGCGGGCAATGCCACACTGCTTTATTACATGAGCGATGAAGCGCAGGAATTTCACCGCGCCCAGCGCGAAAAGCGCAAACCCAACGCGAAAAAATTTCCATGGCGGCCGTGAGCGCACGCCCATATCCCGCGTGTTTCAGCGGATCAGGCGGAAGGAATCAAAAAATGCCCCCGCTTCAGGACTGGCTTCGCTGTCCGGGGGGCTGATGTACATGACCTGATAAAGACGGTCGCCGACGACAAAAAAACGGCCATGGAAAATCGTGCTGACTGCGGTGGCGTCAGTGCTTTTTGGAGGAATGTCGGCGATCACATCGAGCCCGGTGACGTCTCCCAGCTGGCAGGGGGAGCTGCTCCGGACTTTCGCATTTTCGCTTTGCACCGCTCCATCACTCGCATTTTGGCAGACCTTTGCCGGACCGCCGGACTGGGCCACGCTGCCGGCGGGATAATCGGAAAAGATAACCATATAAGCAATGGCGCCGCCATCATGATAGACCGTGTTCATCGTGACCTTGCCGACCTTGGTATCCACTTCTTGCGAACCGCGCTGGACCGGGTTCGGGAAAGTCGCGACAAAGCGGCCGGCATCATCGACCACGGTTTGAGTCTTGGCCTCTGCCGCGCTCGTGGCGGGGGGGGACTCGGCGGTTTCGGCCCTGACCGATACGGCGAAGAGAATCAGTGCGGGCAAAAAAACGCGGCCTAAAGTGGATAGGCTGGACATGTGAGTGGCACAAAAAAGCCAGCAATCCTGCCCGCCGCCAAGCCTATAGTCACATAAAGCCACGGGGCTTCATGCAATGGATTTTCCTTTAGCCCTTGGTCAGGGTGGTGCGCAAACTCGTGAGCTGACCGGCGGAACCGAGCAACTGGTTGCGGCTGGCGATGAACTTGGCGTACTCCTCGATGAAAATCTTCCCCGGCGGGCGGAAGTCGAACTCGCCCGGCTTGTCGCGGAAGAACTCGCGGTGCACGCGGGTCCAGACGAGGCGGCCATCAGTGTCGATGTTGACCTTCGTCACGCCAAGCTTGGCGGCGGGGAGATATTCGTTTGGGTCGACCCCCATCGAGTCCTGGATCTTGCCACCGGCGGCGTTGATGCGGTCAACCTCATCCTTCGGAACGGACGACGAGCCGTGCATGACGAGCGGGAAGCCGGGGAGACGGGTCTTGATTTTTTCGAGCACGTCGAAGTGGAGTGACTGGCGGCCCTTGAACTTGAAGGCGCCGTGGCTGGTGCCGATGGCGCAGGCGAGGGAATCGCAGCCGGTCTTTTTCACGAAGTCCTCGGCCTCGACCGGGTTGGTGAGCATCGCGTGGCCTTCTTCGACCTTGATGTCCTCCTCGACGCCGCCGAGCATGCCGAGTTCGGCCTCGACGGAGAGGCCCTGGGCGTGCGCGGCGTCGACGACGCGCTTGGTGATGGCGACGTTTTGATCGAACGATTCGTGCGAGGCGTCGATCATCACGGAGCTGAAGAAACCGGACTTGATGCAATCGTAGCAGGTCTCCTCGTCGCCATGATCGAGGTGGACGGCATAAATGGCCTCGGGGAAAATCTGCTCGGCCGCGCGGATGATGGCCTCGAGCATGCGCTTGTCGGTGTATTTGCGCGCGCCTTTGGAAATCTGGATGATGAACGGCGCCTGCGACTGGATGCAGCCCTTGAACAGGCCCATGGCCTGCTCGGCGTTGTTGATGTTGTAGGCGCCGACGGCATAGCGGCCGTAGGCGTGTTTGAAGAGCTGTGCGGTGGTGACGATCATTGCAGGGCGGGTTGAATAATGAGCCTGCAAGCTACGTTCCAACGCGAGCCAGCGACAAGTTTTTTCGGCCGGCGCGGGAAACAGCCGCCGCTGGCGACTACGGCTTGGCGGCGGTCGTCGTGGTGCCGGCCGGTGCCGCACCACGGTTTTGCTGGGCCGCGCTGCGCAGAAGCTGCATCATCTGGGCCTGGGCCTGCTGCTGCTGCTGGATCTGCTGGAGCGCGGCGATCTGCGGCTGCGAAAGAAGCCCCTGGGCCTGGGTGATCTCCTGATCGGTGATGGGGGCGCCTTGGGCGCCGAAAGGCCCGCCGCCGCCTTGAAGCGCACGCAGGCTGGTCGGGTTGCTGGTCTTGGACGCGTTGCTGGCCAGAAGTTGAACGAGCTGCTCGGCCTGGGTGTCCTGCAGGGGCGTGCCGGTGTAGCTCAGGCTTTGCTGCAACTGGTTGACGGTGCTGCGCTGCGGCAGCGTCTGCTCGAAAGATTGGTATTGCTGGAAGGCGGTAGCGCCGAGGGCGGCCTCAATCTGGCTGTCGGCCTCGGCGTTGGATTGGGCAATGAGCTGGTTGATCGTGGTCCGGTCGGTGCGGGGGTCGAGGCCCTGGTCGCGGGCGGCGGTCAGCACGTCGCGGGCGGCATTCTGCTTTTGCAGCAGCAGATTCTTGAAGGCGTCCACCTGGGCCGGTGAAAGCCCGAGCTGCTTGAAAAGTGCGGCGTAGCGGCTGTCCAGCTGAGCCTTTTGCTGCAGGGCCAGGAGCTTGGCGAATTTGGGGTCGTTCATCAGCGCCTGCATATTGGCGAAGCGACCGTTCTGGCCGCGTCGGCCGGCATTTTGCGGAGCGGAGGTTGAATCGGCAGCGCCCTCACCGTCGGCCAGGGCCTTTTCGGCATTCTTGGCGCGCAGGGCGGCGAGCTCGTCTTCGAGTTCATGCTGGTGCTTTTCCGCGAGCAGCACCTTTCTTTGCAGGGCATCGCGCTCGGCGTCGGAGAGCTTGTCGCCGTCGCGGAGGCTGATCAGGTCAAGGTGCTGCGTCCAGACCATGGTTGCGAGGACGAAGGTCGTACTCGCAAAAAATGCCAAAAGATAGCTGCGGAGGGTCGCCACGGTGAGTCTGACGCTACCGGCCGGAAAAAGTTTCACAAGCCGGCAGTGGCGCCGGCCGGTCAGCTGTCGGCCGGGGGAGTGGAGTCGGCGTCGGCTTTTTTCGTGAATTTGCGCCGCTTCGGAGCATTGGGATCCTTGGGCTTGCGCGGTTCGAATTCGAAGGTGGTTTTTCCATCGGGCTGCAGCGCGAGATAGGCGTTGAACGGCCGGCGGGTGCGTTGCGACCAGAACTTGTCCAGCAGGTCGGTCTTGCCGGTTTCAAGGAGTTTGAAGAATTGCTCGCGCGGGATGTCGCGGCCGAGGATCTTGCGGCTGACGCGCACGGGAACCTTGTCTTCGGCGCCTTCCTGCACGCGAATGACGTAGCTCTGCGGCGTTTCGTAAACCTGCGCACCGGCGCCGAATTTTGCGGGTGCGGGCGCGATGGGTTGCAGGCCGGTGAAATCGATTTTGAACGCGCCGCTGGCGTCACGCTGGCCGTCGAACTGGAAGACGGCTTTCTTTTTCTCGGGATCGATCTTGAGCATCGCGCTGAACGGCTTGCCGGCCTTCGAACGGAAGCCGTCGAGCGGCCCGATCTGGCCCTTTTCGGCCAGCTCGCGCACCTCGGCCTCCTGCATCTTGCGATTGCCGATGACCTTGTAGATCATCAGCTCGCCGTCCTGGGATTTATAACCACGCAGGGTTTCGAGCAGCGGCTTTTTATCGGTGGGCGAAAGAATGTCGGTCTGGCGGGCGACCGAGTCGTCCTCCTCGAAGGTTTTCACGCGCTCGACGATGCCCTTGGTCAGGTCGACGATCTCGTGCATGAATTTTTCGCGGGTGAACTTGCCCTGCTCGATCTGGTGGAGCTTGAACTCCCATTCGCCGGTGAGATCGGGCTTGGTCAGCGCCTCGGCCTTCACCGCGGAAAGAAACTCGAGGAGCTGCTCGGCCTTCGGGGTCGGGATGAGTTCGCGCTGGGCGCGTTCCATGTACCTTTGATTGATGAGGCCGTCGATGGTGTCGGCGCGCGTGGCGGGCGTGCCGAGCCCGCGTTCCTTCATGGCTTCGGCGAGCTCGTCGTCATCCACGAGCTTGCCCGCGCCCTCCATGGCGGAGAGCAGAGTGGCCTCGGTGTAGCGCGGCGGCGGCTTGGTGGTTTCGGCGTGAAGCTGCGGGTCGGTGGTGGAAGCGCGCGCAGGCGAGCCATCGGCGGCGGAGAGCGGCGGAAGCGCCTTGGAATCGGCCGAGTCGTCGTCGACGGTGCTCTTGCCATAAACGGCGAGCCAGCCGGGCGACGTGAGGACCTTGCCCTCGGTCTTGAAAACGTGCTCGCCCGCGACGGTGCTGAGTCGCGTGGTGATGTCGAACTCGGCCGACGGATAAAACACCGCGATGAAGCGCCGCGCGATCATGTCGAAGATTTTCGCCTCGTACTCGTCGAGCTCCTTCGGGTCCGCGCCGGTCGGGATGATGGCGAAGTGGTCGCTGATCTGGGCGTTGTTGAAGATGCGCTTGTTCGTGTGCAGCCAGCCTTCCTCCAGGACTTTTTTCGCATGCGGTGCGAGGTCGCCGGGCAGGCTGCCGAGCGTTTCGCGGCAGGTCGGAATGTAATCCTCGGGCAGCGCGCGTGAGTCGGTGCGCGGGTAGGTGATCAACTTGTGCCGTTCATAGAGCGCCTGCGCGAGCTGGAGCGTGCGGCGGGCGGGCAGGCCGAAGCGGTTGTTGGCCTCGCGCTGGAGCGTGGTAAGGTCGTAAAGGCGCGGCGAGGCTTGGGTGCTGGCTTTTTTCTCCTCGGTCACGACAGCCTGCGGCTGGCCCTGGCTGGCGGCCAGCACGGCATCGGCGTGCGCTTTTTCCCAGATGCGATCGATGCGGTCGTGCTCGTCGTCCTCGTTCTTTTTGAAATTGGCGCGCTGATACACGCCCTCGTAGCCGCCCTGTGCGACGTCGAACCGCGCGGTGACGCGCCAGAACGGGCGCGGTTTGAAGTTCCGGATCTCGAGTTCGCGCGAAAAGACGATGGCGAGGGTGGGCGTCTGCACGCGGCCGACCGAGGCGACATTGCCGGCGCGGGAGCCGAACATGCGCTTGGTGAGCGCGCGCGTGCCATTGATGCCGATGAGCCAGTCGCTTTCGCTGCGGCAGCGCGCAGCGTTTTCGAGGCCGCGCATTTTCTGGCCGTCACGGAGATTTTCAAACGCCGTGCGGATGCCGCTGGCGGTCATGGTCTGCATCCAGGCGCGCTTCACGGGCAGCTTGCTCTTAGCGAGCTGGTAAAGGTAGGCGAAGATCAGCTCGCCCTCGCGGCCGGCGTCGCAGGCATTGACGACCTGGTCGATGTCCTTGCGGGCGAGGAGCTTTTTCAGGTGGTCGAAGCGGTCCTTCGATTCCTCGTTGGGCTTGAGCTCGAATTTGTCCGGGATGATCGGCAGCATCTCAAGCCGCCAGAATCCGTATTTTTTCTTGTCGATGTCCTCGGGCATGAGCAGCCCGACGACGTGTCCGACCGCAGACGAGATGACCCATTCGTCGTTTTCGAAGTGGTCGCCTTTTTTGGAAATTTTGCCGAGGGCGCGCGCGAGATCCGCCGCCACGGACGGTTTCTCGGCGATGACAAGAGACTTCATGAGGTCGCGATGCGATAGGCCGGGCCCGGGACGATTTCAAGTCCTGTTTTTTTGGATGATAGTGGAAACAGAGTGTGCTGTGGCTTCATCAGGGTCCGTGTGCGTCGCAAAAGCTCCATCATGCAAACAGCGAATTCGAGACGTGGGCACGGGTGGGTAATCATGTGATCATTCAATTCGTTCGATGCGGCCGACCAGGAAAACATAGGATAGTGCTCCAAGGAGCGCGAGGCCGCCGATAAAGGTAAGCGCGGGCGTGAAATTGGTGCCGGACACGAGATGGCCGATGATCCACGGCACGGTGATCGACGAAAGATTGCCGATGAAGTTAAATACGCCGCCGGTGAGGCCGAGCAACCTTCGGGGGGCAAGGAGTGACACGAGCACCCAGGTGATCGACGCGAATCCGTTGCCGAAAAAAGAGAGGGCGAGGAAAAGGATAATAAGACGGTGATCCTCGACGTAGTTGGCGCCGATGATGGTCGTGGAGAGGAGAAGTCCGCAAATGATCGGGACCTTGCGCGCGGTGGTGGGGGAGATGCCGCGCCGCACCATCCGATCGGACAGAAATCCCGAGCAGAGGATGCCGGCGAACGCGGCGAGAAAAGGCAGTGACGTCGCGAGAAATGGCAGCGAGGACAAAATCCCCGACTGGCTTAAGTCGAAATGACGGTAATTGATCAGATAGGTCGGAAACCAGGTGAGGAAAAACCAAAGCGTGGAGGTCAGTGCGTACTGTCCGAGGTAGATGCCCCACAGTTTGCGGCTGCTCAGAATCAGGCCGAGATCGGCCCAGCTGAATTTGGATTTGGCGGCCCCCGGATTTTGTCCGGCCTCAACCAGGCCCCCGCCGGCCTTGATATAGTCAAATTCCGTCCGGTTGATGTGCCGGGACTCGGCCGGATCGCGATAAAGGAGAAACCACAGGCCGGCCCAGACCAGGCCTGCCAGCCCAGTGATGATGAATACGAACTGCCAGCCCAGGGATTTTTGCGCCAGCAGCAGCAGAGGCGTGAGAAAGGCCAGGCCGACGAACTGGCCCGACGTGTAGCAGCCGATGGCTCCGGCACGTTCGGATTCCGGAAACCAGGCGGTGACCACGCGATTGCAGATGGGGTAGGCTGGCGCTTCGAACGCCCCGAGCAGCAGGCGTAGGGAATACAAAATCAAAAACGTGCCGGCAAATCCCTGCAGGATCGTCGCGACGGACCAGAGGGCGCAAATGACCGCATAGAGCACGCGCGGGCTGGCGCGGTCGACCAGCCAGCCGCCGGGCACCTGCAGCGTGGCGTAGGCCAGGCCGAAGGCGGCGAGGAGCTTGCCCAGACGGACCGGATTGAGCGCAAGGTCGTGGGCCAGGCTGGTTGCGGCCACGGAGAGGTTGCTCCGGTCCATGTAGTTGATGACCACGGTCACGAACAGCATGAGCAGCACCCGGTGGCGAACCGTGGTGGGGCGTTCGCCAGGAGCTGCAGAAGGAGCCGCGGAATTCATGGGCTCTACTCGGCGGTGAGCGGAAAGCGCGCTACTTTTCGATCGCGGGTCGTGCGATAAATGGCGGTGAAGAGTTCAACCGAGCGACGGCCGTCCTCGCCCGTGACGAGCGGGGGCCGTCGCTCGATGATGGCGCGCAGAAAATCTTCAATCTGCAGGCGGTGGAAATACTCCGTGGCATCCACCGAGTTGAAGAGGCGGATGTCCTCCTCCTTCCATGGCGCGAGCAGCGATTCCTCCCCGCGGACGGTCCAGATGTCGTTGAAAGGAGGCTCGGCAATCTTGGACAGGCCGGGGATGAACATCATGCCACCATCGGTCTGCACGCCGACGGACGCGCCGTTGGCCCCGTGCACCGAGACGCGCGCGTGTAACGCGGGATTCTGGCTGTTGCTCACCACGATGTTGCCCAGGGCGCCGCTCTTGAAGCGCACGACCGCCACCGCGGTGTCGTCGACCTCGATGTAGGGATGATTCATGTTGGCCCAGTAACCGAACACCTCCTCGACGTCGCCGAGGTACCACAGCAGGAGATCGAGTTGGTGGGAGGACTGGTTGATCAGGACGCCGCCGCCTTCGCCCTTCCAGCTGCCGCGCCACGGATCGCTGCGGTAATAGGCTTCGTCGCGCCAACCGAGAACGACGGTCGTGCCCAACACTGGTTTGTCCAGCTTGCCGGTCACAATCGCTTGGTGAATCCGCTGGCATGGCGGGTAGAATCTCCGCTGATAAACGGTGCCCAGCACGATGCCGCTGGCGCGGGCGGCGGCCAGCATCGCGTCGCAGTCGGCAAGCGAGGAGGCCAGCGGCTTTTCAACGAGCACGTGCGCACCCGCGCGGGCCGCAGCAACGGTGGGCGCGGCATGCTCCGGATGCGGCGTGCAAATGCAGACGGCCTCGACCTTGGATTTGACGATCATCTCGGCGACATCCGTGTAGGCGGCGACGCCGTATTGCTGCGCAAAGGCCTGGGCCTTTTCAGGTTTCCGTGCGCAGACGGCGACGAACTCGGACTCCGGCAGGCTGCGCAGCGCCGCCGCGTGCAGATGTCCGACTTTGCCGCAGCCGATCAGGCCGGTCCTTAATTTTTGCATGGGGAATCGAGGGGAAGTTACGGTTCAGGGCTTGAGCAAGACCTTCATCAAGCCTTTCTCTCCGGCGTATAATTTTTCAAACCACTTCGGGCCGTCCTCCAGCGGTGCGGTTGCGCTCATGAACTCGGTGACGTTCACCTTGCCGCTGGCGATAAGATCGAGGCAGGCGGGATATTCGCCGGCCGAGGCGCAGGTGCCAATCAATTTGAGTTCGCGCGTGACGACGGCTTGCAGGGGCAGGTCAACCTGCGGTGTGAGGTTGCCCACGAGGGTGATGCTGCCGCCTTTGCGGACGCAGTCGATGGCGGTCTTGATCGTCTTCGACAGGCCGACGACTTCGAAGGCCGCATCCACACCGCGCCCGCCGGTCAGGGCTCGCACCTGGTCGGCGAGGTTCGGGGTATCGGCCTTGATTGCTGTCGTCGCTCCGAGCCGCTGTGCGAGCTTCAGCCGCGGTTCGTCGAGGTCGATCGCGATGATCTGGCTGCAGCCAGCGACCCGCAATACTTGAACAACCAACAATCCAATCATGCCCGTGCCGACGACCGCAGCGGTGGCACCCGGAGCAAGCGAGGTGCGTTGCACGGCGTGCATTGCCACCGACACGGCCTCGACCATGGCGGCCTGCTCGAAGCTGAGGTTGTCGGGCAGGCGGTAGAGAATGTGTTGCGGCACGGCCACGTATTCGGCGAACGCCCCGTCGCGGCGATAGTCCGCGCAAGATACGCCGAGGACCCGCCGGTTTTCGCACAGGTTGACCTCGCCGCGCCGGCAGTGCCAGCAGTCTCCGCAATAGACGGTCGAGTCGAAGGTGACGCGGTCGCCGGCTTTCCATTGGGTGACATTGGGCCCGGTTTGGGCAATTTCACCGGCGGCTTCATGGCCCATGATGATGGGCGGGATGCGTCGGCCGGTGCTTCCGTCCATCCCGTGGACGTCGCTGCCGCAGATCCCGCAGGCGCGCACCCGGACCAAAACTTCATCGGGTGCGATCGCCGGAAGGGGACGATCCTCAATGGAGAAGTTTCGATAGTTGTTTAATACCAATGCTTTCAAGTGGATGTAGTTTGTTGGAAAGCCCGGGCAATCTTCAAATTGGCGATGGCAAACGCAAATGGATTCGATGGGTTTTATAACAAAGGGCGGCACCCGCTAGCCGGGCGCCGCCCTCGTTTTTTCTCAAACCGGCTTAGCCCAAGCCGATTAAAATTTGACGGTGGTGGTGAGACGGACGGTGATGCCCGGGTAAGGGCTGACCGAATTGCGGCCCGCCGGCTGCCAGGCGAATTTCGAGTTCAGGACATTGTCCACGTTGAGATTGAAGCGGTAGCGATTCCAGACGTAGCTGGCGCCGGCATTGTAGGCAGTCCAGGCGGCAACGTAGAAGCCGGGCTGCTCGGGCACGCCGGTCGCGGTGAAATTCGTGATCGTTTCGCCCGCGGTGTTGCCCATGTGCACGGCGGATCCGAAAACGCTCAGGCCTTTCAGCGCTCCTTCGAAATGATAGTTCAGGAGCAGATTGGCCAGGGTGTCGGGCACGTTGCGCTGGCGGCGGCCGAAGGCATCGCGGAATTTCATTTCCGTGAAGCTGGCGATGACCGACAGGTTCTTTGTGATGCCGCCGACCATGTCGAACTCGAAGCCATGGCTGGTCGCGTCAGTGAGGATGTTGGTCGGCTGGTGCGCCGGGTCGGTGTTGAACAGCGGGTTCGGGCTCGTGAGGTTGGTCTGCGCAATCTGGAAGTGAGCCGCACTGAATGAAAGCCGCTGGTGAAAGAACTCGGTCTTGAGGCCGAACTCGTGCTGCTTGCCCACCTGCCAGATGGGAACGTTGTTGTTGGAGACGATGGCGGCGTTGGTCGAGAAGGCGTAGTAGAGCGAGACGTTTGGCGCCGGCTTGACGAGGAAGCCGCCCAGATAGGTGTCCTTGTGGCCGACAAGCAGGGTGGGCGTCCCCTTCAACAGGTTGCTCGTCAGGTTGCGGGCCCACAGGCGGGATGCGCCGCCAATGAGGAAGAGGCGGTCGTCGTAGAAGCCGGCCCGGGTCATTCCGAAGGCCTGGTACTGGAAGTTATGCGATGAGGTCAGCGTATTGGTCGTGTAGGCGCTGGCGACCGGGCGCGGCGGATCAAAGAGGTTGGCAAAGAGGTTTACATTGGGCAGCGGCGCGGTCCGGTTATAATTCGGTGGGTTGCGGGTCTGCTGGTACGTCCAGCCCACGACCGGCTGGATCGAGACTGCGCCCGGATGATAATTGGCGGCGTAGTCGTTCTGCAGCTGGACGTTGCGATTGCCGGTGTCCTTGACGTGCGTGGCCAGCGTTTTTGCGCTGGTCGGAACGAAGCTCTGGGTGATGGCGGTTTGCTGGCCCGTGTTGACGTCGAAAACCTCCCCGGGATTGGACGCGGTGATGTAGCCGACATCCTGGTTGAAATTATCGTAGATGGCGGCTGCGCCGAGTCGCATGCTGATCTGATGGGCGATCACCGTGGTGAACTGCGCGGTGGCCATGTTCACCCGGTCGTAGCGCGTACTCCAGGTCGCGTTGCCATTCCAGCCGTTGTAGGTGAAGCCGGTCGCCGTGGGCGGCCGGTCCGCGATGGTCGCGCCCCGCACCGTGCTCGGGTCGGTCACGTACCAGCCGTTGTCATTCGGGTCGGCGATTTCCCCGGTCAGCTGCCATTGCTGGCCGAAATATTTGAAGGTGAACTGGGTTTCGTCCGAGAACTTGTACGTGAGCTGGGCGCTGACGTCCTGCTGGCGGATGGCGCCGGGGACGTAGGTCTGGCCGTTCTGCCAGTCGGCGATGACGCGGTAGGCCCAGTGTCCGCCGGCGAAAATGGGGCCGGTCGAGTCAAAGGTCGCCTTGTTTGCATTGTAGTTGCCAGCTTGATACGAGATTTCGTTGGCCGGCTTGAACTGGGGCGACTTGGTGATGACGTTCATCGAGCCGCCGGGGGTTCCGGTCGGCGAGAGGATGGTGTCCGGCCCCTTCACCACCTCGATGCGGTCGATGAAGGCGGGCTCGAAGTTGGCCTGGCTGAGGGTGTTGCCGAAATTGTCCACCGTGCGGGAATTGCTTTCGAAGCCGCGGAAATCCTGGCGGTCGAGGATGCCGCCGCCGGCGGCGGCGCGGCCGTTGCTGATGCCGGAAAACAACCGGGTGACGTCGTACATGCTGGCGGCGCCCAGGTCCTGCACGAGTTCCTTCGGCACGACGGCGATGGACAGCGGGGTGTCGATCAGCTGGCCGCGGATGCGCGCCACCGAGACCGTGTCATTCGGACGATAAGCATCGGCCTTGTCGGTCGAGACATTGAATTCGGGAAGCTTGACGACTTCCTCCTTGGTCTCGGCGTCGACGGCCGGAACCGCCGGGCTGGCCTGGCCGTGGCCGGTCAGGACACAGGCAAGCAGGGTGGGAAGCGCGAGGAGGATCGCGCGGAGCTGGTTTGTGGTGTTTTTCATTGGGGTGGTTGGTGCAAGCAAGTGACGGTTATTTTCTCATGAAGCTGATCACATTTCGCCGTCGCCAGAACGTGGGCGTGAACTCGTGATGCCATTTGTATTCGCGGCAGAGATGGCTGGCGTCGGTGAAGCCGCAGCTGCCCGCGATGTTTTCAAGGGTATGCGTGGACCGGCTCATCAGCTCCTGCGCCTTTTGCAGCCGGACCTTGCGCAGCGCCGTTTTCGGGCTGCTCTGCTGCACCTGCCAGAAAAGCCGGCGGAGGTGGCTTTGCGAAACATGGATCGCATCGGCGACGTCGCGAATCGAGGGGCTTTGCGCCAGATGCTCGGTGTACCAGGCGACCGCGTGCTCGACCTTGATCACGGCGGTGTTGGACAGGCTCTGCTCCAGATGGGCCGGGGTGCCGCCCATGATGAGCAGGGCGAGGTCCATCAGGCGGCGCTGAAAGTGAAGCGGGCTCAGGTCGGTCGGGTGCCGGAAATGCGGCTCGAGCTCGGCGGCAATCGTCTTGAGCAGCGTGATGCTCTTGCGATTCAGCTTCATCGAATGGCATTCCCCATGTTCGCGGACGAAGGCATCGAGCGGATGCGGCACGCAGCCAAAGTGCAGGGAAATGCGATAAAACGGACGGTTAGGCTCGCCGATCCAGCCATGCCGGCTCTGGGGGGAAAACACCCAGAGCGTTTTTTCTTGGAGCGAGGGCCGGTCGTTGTCTCCGAAGACCGGGGCGCAACGTCCGTCGATGACCGCGAAAAATTCCCAGTTGGGGCGCCAGTTGGCCTTTACCCGTCCGGTGAGCTGGCGGTAGCCATTGGCGAAGTAGGTCAGCATGAAGGAAGAAAGGGCGGGGGATGAATTGCTGGAAGGCGGGAAACTGAACGACGTAAAAACCCAACGACGTCTTTAGCGTAAAGAAAAGAGCGCGCTCAGGAAATGGTATAAAACGCTCATGCGACGGGCTGCGCCCGGTCGTGCGAGGTCTTTTTTTCGCGCGGAATTTGGAGGATGAGATTTAATTGGGTTGAGGCACATTTACATAGACGTATGAAAGGTCCGTTCGCAGGCCGTCTCTTTTAATCCAACCCCGTGTGATTATGAAAAAGTCCGTTGCATGCTTTCTTGCCCTGATGGTTTTTCCGCTCGTCGCCGGTCTCCAGTCCGTGCGCGGTGACGGTCCCGAATTTAAGATTGTCCGCCTGGATCCGGCGCTGGACGCACTGATCCCGCCGGACGCCAAGGCCGAAAAACTGGCCGGTGGTTTTACGTGGGTCGAAGGTCCGGCCTGGCGCAAAAAGGAAGATTATCTTCTCTTCAGTGATATTCCAAAGAACACGATTTACCGCTGGAAGGAAGGGGAGGGGATTTCGATTTTTCTCCGGCCCGCCGGCTATGATCTGGGCGATACGCCGGACTGGGAGCTGGGCAGCAATGCGCTGATCTTCGACGCACAGGACCGGCTGGTGATGTGCGATCACGGCAACCGCCGGATCGACTGGGTGAATGAGGCCGTCTACACAAAAACCACGCTGGCGGAGAAATATCTCGGCAAGCGTTTCAACAGCCCGAACGACCTCGTCTTCAAGTCAAACGGCGACCTCTATTTCACCGACCCGCCTTACGGCCTGGACAAGCGCAACCAGGACCCGAAGAAGGAACTGGATTTCAACGGCGTCTTCCGACTCAGTCCGAAGGGCGAACTCACGCTGTTGACCAAGGAACTGACTTTTCCCAACGGGCTGGGCTTCTCGCCCGATGAAAAAACATTTTACGTCGCGGTCTCGGATCCGCAGCACGCCGTCTGGATGGCTTATGACGTCCAACCGGACGGCACGATCGCCAACGGCCGGGTCTTCTTCGATGCCACTGACACGGTGAAGCAGGGCAAGGCAGGACTGCCGGACGGGATGAAGGTGGATGCGCAGGGAAATCTTTTTGCGGCCGGTCCCGGCGGATTGTATATTTTCTCGCCCGCGGGCAAGCAGCTCGGACTCATCCAGTCGCTCACGCCCGGCATCCGTGTTTCCAACTGCGCCTGGGGCGACGACGGCTCGACGCTTTATTTCACCGCGACCTCGTACCTGATGCGCATCAAGCTCGCGACCAAAGGCGAGGGGTTTTGATGCGATCGAAAAATTAATGAGCGCATTTTAGTGCGGATCAGGCAGCCGGCCCAGTTCCGCCCGGGCGAGATCGAATTCTGAAAAATTAGTGACATTTGTCGCGAGGCATTTTTCAAAAAGGCCACGTGCCACGGTGGGTTCGTTCGCGAGGAAATGAATCATGCCGGCATAATAAAATGCTTCGCACTGGTGTTCACGTACGGTTTTGGCATCGCCCTGTCCGGCTTGAGCGAGAAAGCCCGACTCCGTTAAGGTGCGGGTGAGATAAAGGCCGACCGTCTTAGGCCAGCCGTCTGTCCATTTTGCCACCGCTGACGCTAGCTCAGCTGGGCCGTCATCGCGATGCAGGCGGCGCAAGGTCAGATTGAGGTAAAATCGTGCGTAATCAGCCTTATCCTTGTTCAGATCAATGGATTTATTGTAATCGGTTATCGCCCCTCGGAAATCGCCTTGGCTGCATTTGGCGACGCCGCGGCCAATGTAGGCATGTGCATAATCGGGATTTAATGAGATGGCCTTGTTGTAATCCGCGAATGCGCCGTCAAGATCGCCTTTGCCAGACTCGGCGATGCCTCGGTTGTTGTAAGCGTAGGCATAATCGGGTTTCAACTCGATCGCCGTGTCACAATCTGCAATGGCGCCGTCGAGATCGCCTTTGTCTTCCTTGGCGAGTCCGCGGTTATTGTAACCGACCGCGATGCCTGGATTTAATTCAAGCCCTTTGTCAGCGTCGGCGATGGCGCCGTCAGGGTCGCCTTTTGCCTCCTTGGCCGATCCGCGGTTGATATAAGCGGGTGCATAATCGGGTTTCAATTCGATGGCTTTGTCGCAATCCGCGATGGTGCCATTGTAATCGCCTTTGGCGTATTTGGATCGTGCGCGATTGTTGTAAGCGGAGACTTCGCTCGGATTTAATTGAATGGCTGTGTCGTAATCCGCAATGGCTCCATCGTGATCACCCTTGTCTTCCCTGGCGTTGGCGCGATTGCTGTAGGCCAAAGCGAAGTTTGGGTCTAATTCAAGCGCTTTGTCCGCGTCGCTGATGGCGCCGTCAAAGTCGCTGTTGGCTTGCTTGGCGCGGCTGCGTTCATTGTAGGCAATCGCATAGCCGGGTCTTAAGGCGATGGCCCGGTCCAAGTCGGCAATGGCGCCACTGAAGTCACTGTTGGCATATTTGGTCCCCGCAGAATTAAAGTAATCCTCAAAGGTGACATTAGGAGCGGTTGCGCAGCTCGAAAGAAACGCGGCCAATAGCAAACCAATCAGGAACAAAAAAGATGATCTCATGGCTGGAATCAAGCCATGATGGAGTAGCGCCCGGGCCTCTACCAATCCAAAACCGTGCTTACGCCGTCGCCAGTTTCGGCGTTTCGGCCAGTGCGCTGTCGAGCGACTTGATCAGCGCGGCGATGGTCTCGTCGGTCTCGTCGCCCATGTTCGAGATGCGGAAGGTTTTCCCCTTCAGCTTGCCATAGCCGCCGTCGATCACGAGCTTGTGCTTCGACTTGAGCGTCTTGTTCAGCGTGGCAAGGTCGATGTTCTGGGTGTTGGCGAAGCAGTTGAGCGTGACCGAGCCGTAGCCCTCCTTGGGGAAAAGCTTGAAGCCCTTCGCGAAGATGAAATCGCGCACGGTCTGGTTGAGCCGCGCATGGCGGGCGTAGCGGTTGTCCGCGCCCTCGGCCTTGATGTCCTCGAGCTTCGATTTGAGCGCGTAGATGAGCGGAATGACGGGAGTGCTCGGCGTCATGCCGTTCTCGTGGTTCTTCTGGAATTCAATGAAGTCGAAATAATAGCCGCGGCCCTCGACCTGCGCCGCGCGGTCGAGCGCGCGTTTCGACGGCGAGAACAACGCGAGGCCGGGCGGCATGGCCAGCGCTTTTTGCGAGCCGGTGATCAGCACGTCGATGCCGAGTTCGTCCTTTTTTATCGGCATGGCGCTGAACGAGCTGACGGTGTCGACGATCGAGATCACGTCGGGAAACTCCCGGAGCACGGCCATGATCGCGGGCAGGTCGCTCATGCAGCCGCACGAGGTTTCATTATGGATGAGGGTGATCGCATCGTAGGCGCCGGTCGCGAGTTCCTTGCGCACGGCCTCGGGATCGACCGGCTGGCCCCATTCGAATTTCAACGCGCCGGCGGCCTTGCCGCAGCGCAGCGCGACGTCGTTCCATTTGTCCGAAAAGGCGCCGTTCATGCAGGTGAGCACCTTCTTTTTGACGACGTTGCGGATGGCGCCTTCCATCACGCCCCAGGCGCTGCTGGTCGAGAGATACACCGGGCCGGTCGTGTAGAACAGCGCCTGCAGGTCGGGCTGCAGCGATTGGTAAAGCGCGACGAAATCCGTGCTGCGATGGCCGATCATGGGCTGGGCCATGGCGCGCAGGGTTTTTTCCGAGACGGCGATGGGGCCGGGGATGAAGAGTTTGTAGCTCATAAAAGAGTGGAATTTGAGGGAGAAGTGAAAGCCGGGGAGGGGGCTATTTGGCGCTTTGTTTGATGATGGTCTTGTTCGCATCGGCGAGCACGAGCACGCGCGGCTGCCAGTTGGCGGCCTCGCGTTCATCGACCAAGGCGAAGGCCATGATGGTCAGCATGTCGCCGCGGCGGCCAAGATGGGCGGTGGCGCCGTTGAGGCTGATGGTCTTGGAGCCGGTGGGCGCGGCGATGGCGTAGGTTTCGAACCGCTCGCCGTTATTCATGTTGCCGACCAGGATGCGTTCGAATGGCCGCAATCCGACCAGTGACATGAAATCGGCGTCGATGGCTAGGCTGCCTTCGTAGTTAAGGCTGGCGTCGGTGACCTCGGCGCGGTGAATTTTCGACTTGAGCAGATTGAGTTGCATGGCGCGGCACGCGGCGTTGTAAGAACCCTTTAACAAGCGAAGCCCGCCGCCCGCCGTCAATCTCCAAAGCCGCCCACGCATGCCCCTGTCCTGGTTGAAAAAAAAACTCGAACAACTCGAGCTCTACACCATTGACGTGATTTTTGGCCGGCGCGAGGACACGGGCGCGGCGTTTTACGCGGCCTTTCTGCATTCGCTTTCGGCGGTTTTCAATGGACTGGTGCAGGCGCGGCTGTGGCTGTATAAAAAGCGCGTGCTGCATGACCAGCCGCTCGGCTGCCTCGTCGTGGCGGTCGGCAACCTCACCGTCGGCGGCACGGGCAAGACGCCGGTTGTGGAAAAGTTCGCGCGTTCGCTGGCCGATCGCGGCCGCAAGGTCGCCATCCTCAGCCGCGGCTACAAAAGCAAGGCGCCCCCGTTCTGGCGCAAATGGTGGAACTGGCTGACGCATGCGGCCGAGCCGCCGCCCCGTATTGTCAGCGACGGCCGCAGCGTGCTGCTCGACAGCGAGGTGGCGGGCGATGAGCCCTTCATGCTCGCGCGCAACCTGCCCGGCATCATCGTGCTCGTGGACAAGAACCGCGTGAAGGCCGGTGCCTTCGCCATCAAGAAATTCGGCTGCGACACGCTTGTGCTCGACGACGGCTTCCAATACCTGCCGCTCAAGGGCCGCCTCAATCTGCTGCTCGTGGACAAGACCAACCCCTTCGGCAACGGCCACCTGCTGCCGCGCGGTGTCCTGCGCGAACCGGTGAAGCACCTGAAGCGCGCCAGCTACGTTTTCCTGACGAAGTCCAACGGCCAGCGCGACGCCGAGCTGGAGGAACTGATCCAGCGGCACAATCCCGGGGTGGACATCATCGAGTGCGCACACCGGCCCAAATACCTCCAGCGCGTGGGCACGGCCGAGCGGCAGCCGCTCGATTTTTTGTCGGGCCGGCGCATTGCCGCCTTCAGCGG
>Ga0210388_10000634_pt1 | contig 28151 bp, 21 predicted proteins | sample IncBWC19OmetaG_FD_155485 | JGI IMG/M metagenome (GOLD analysis project Ga0210388, IMG submission 155485) | Forest soil microbial communities from Barre Woods Harvard Forest LTER site, Petersham, Massachusetts, United States - Inc-BW-C-19-O ...
TTGCAGCCAGCGTATCGGCAATGACGTGTTCATCATCGACAACCAGCACCAGTGGTCTCGGTGCGTCCGCGTGCGAAGTCAGGCCCGTCAGCGCTAATTCGCTCACGAGTACCGTTTGAAAATTTGTCTTTTTGGGCATTTAGCGCCCCCAGGAACAAACCTAGCAGGCTTCTCTCGCTACGGGCTAACTATATAAAAAAGCGATAGTTACATGAACATCACCAGCAGTGCGAAATTTCGCTGGCACCGCCACGGCATTTCGTGCTAATTTATCGCTACGTTATCGTCACGTTAGCGTGACGTTTAGGTGAGAGGAGCGATAGCTATGGTTCCTGCCGGTAAGCCTGCCATAACTGCCATGAAGTTCGAATCGATCAAGCAGGTCGACGTCCCCAAGGGACGCGATGGAAAGCACAAGCAGATCGTCGGACAACTTCTCGATGACATCGACCAGCTCGAAGTCGGAGCGGCCCTCAAGATTCCTCTCGCCGCCCTTCCCGACACGAAGGAAAACATCCGCTCCGCCCTGAGCCGCGCAACCCGCCAGCGCGGCCTCGATGTGGCCACCTCCAGCGACGAAGACTTCCTCTACGTATGGAAAGTAGACGAGAAACCCGCCGTACCCGAATCAATGAATCGAAAGCAGGGATAACCCGGACAGACAAATGGCGCCTGCGGTTCACCAAACCGCAGGCACGACATAAAAACCGACGTCATCCTGAACAAAAAACGGCGTCATCCTGAATAAAAAACGATGTCATCCTGAGTGGAGTTCGCAAAGCGAACGCAGTCGAAGAGCCTGCCCTCAGCGAATCCGAAGGACCTGCTGTTTGGGTTTAATTAACGGCGTCATCCTGAGCGAGCAAAGCGAGTCGAAGGACCTGCGGTTCGCCGGGCACCAAACCGATGTCAACCGCAAAGCAACAGCTAACCCCAGCAGAAACAAACACATCCCACCGCACCCAATAGAATCAAACACTTCCCGCCCCACTCCTCTAAGCCTTCAGGAATGAAACACATCCCACAAACACCCAGGGGAGGGGCCACCAACTACACCGGAGGAGGATTCAGCTCCACGAACTGCCGTTGGTGCCAGTAAGGATAGATCGGTGTCACCTCGCTAGCCGCATCCAGCTTCGCCACCTGCTCCGTCGTCAGATTCCACTCCGCGGCCGCCAGATTCTGCTTCAACTGCCCCTCATCCCGCGCGCCGATAATTACACTCGCGACGGTAGGCCGCTGAAGCAGCCAGTTCAAGGCAATCTGAGGAACCGTCCTGCCCGTCTCCTTGGCAACCTCGTCAAGGGCATCGACGACTTTGTAGAGATACTCCTCGTCCACCTGCGGACCGTAATCGGCCGTCGTATGCAGGCGGCTCTTTTCCGGAAGCGGATGACCGCGGCGAATCTTGCCCGTGAGCCGTCCCCATCCCAGTGGACTCCAGACCAGCGCAGCCACCTTCTGGTCCAGCCCCAGCGGCATCAGCTCCCACTCGAACTCGCGTCCCACCAGCGAGTAATAAGACTGCTGCGCAACATACCGAGCCCAGCCGTACCGCTCCGAAATCGAAAGAGCCTTCATCAGATGCCAGCCGGAAAAATTCGAACACGCGATGTAGCGAATCTTGCCCGCTCGCACCAGTGTGTCCAGGGTTTCAAGCGTCTCGTCGATCGGAGTCGTCGCGTCGAAGCCGTGCATATGGTAGATGTCGATGTGATCCACGCCCAGCCGCTTCAGGCTTCCATGCACCGACTCAAGGATATGGTGCCGCGAAGAACCCACATCGTTCGGCCCCTTGCCCAGCCGGAACGTGCACTTGGTCGAGATCAGAAGCCGGTTCCGCTTTCCTGCAATCGCCTTGCCCAGAACCTCCTCGGCCAGCCCGTCCGAGTACACATCGGCGACATCGAAGAGATTCACGCCCGCGTCCAGGCACACGTCCACCAGGTGCGCGGCCTCGTCGCCAACCGTATTGCCCCACGCCCGAAAAAATTCGCTGCCACCACCAAAGGTCGCTGCGCCATAACTGAGCGCGGAAACCTTCAGACCAGAGTGCCCAAGCTGTCTGTATTCCATGGAGCAATGGATGCGGCAACTCTCGGCCGGGTTCACGAATGCGCTCGTCGAAGCGCTCGTGATTCAGCCGTAAGAATTCCGTAAATCGAACGCGAAATGAAACACATTCCTGAATGCGGAACGTGTTCGAGGCCGCCGTGCCGCCCAAAAGTTGCGGCGCTGCACACTCCTTGCGTATAGTTCGACCAAGACCACTCAGTAATTCCATCAGGAGTCTTAAGATGTCACCGTTAGATGTCGCCGGCAGCGCTTCAATCGGCAAGTCAGTCCAGATTCGTGGAGAAGTCAAGGGCAGCGAAGACCTCGTGGTAGATGGGCTGGTCGAAGGCACCATCACGCTCACCGAAAGCCGCCTTACCATCGGCCCGAATGCGCATGTGCAGGCGAACGTATCTGCCCGCGACGTCGTAATCCTCGGCACGCTCACCGGAGATGTCACTGCAACCGGCCGCGTCGAGCTTCGGTCCGGTGCCAATGTCGTTGGCGATATTCGCGCCGCGCGTCTTTCCATCGAAGAGAACGCCATGTTCTCTGGAAAGGTCGACCTGATTCAGGGTGTTCCCGGTTCGACACCTGACCGTTCCGCAACTGAACGCGGTCAGTCCGCATCGGCCGCTCCGCCGGCACAGCCCGGAGCTCTCTTCGGAGCGACAAAATAGCCCGGCTCCGCGGGAATGTTCAACCCGTGAGTAGAGCAATGGCAGCGATTGAGGTCGAGTAAGCAAGCGTGCTGCGCAGCCTTTTCAAGCGAGAATCCGATCCGCAGCGCACCAGCCGTACCGTGCTCTCCGGACCACGCATCCCCCGCCACTCCAGCGGCTGGACAGCCATGCTCAAACACCTCAAAGAGGAAGAGAGCCTGCGTGTCCTCGACATCGGTCCTACATCGCCGCAGAACATCAACTTCCTCACCGGCCTCGGACACAGCGTTTACATGGCCGACGTGGTCCACGAGGCCCTAAGCGGTCCGTGGGCCACAGCACCCGAGGAAGAAGGCGGCGAAGCCGGCTTCGATCTTCCCGGTTTCTTCGAGCAGAATCTGAACTTCGCCGGCCGCGAATTCGACGTAGTCCTGCTGTGGACCACCCTCGACTACGTCCCCAACGGCCTGGTGCAGCCGCTCATCCAACACCTGCACACAGCGGTGAAGAAGGGTGGCAAGATCCTCTCCATCTTTCACACCAAGCTCACCGGGCCCGAAACCGCATTCTGCCGCTATCACCTGACCGACAGCGATGCCATCGAGATGCAGGAATCCGAGCCGCATCCCGTGCTCCGCGTCTACACCAATCGCAACATCGAGAAACTCTTCACCCAGTACGGCAACTACCGCTTCTTCCTGGCGAAGGACAATCTCTACGAAGTCATCATCACCCGCTGAGGTCGAATCGAGCCCGCTTCACGCTTAGGCGGCGAGTCCGGTCCCGCCGAATTGGGCCAAAGCTCCGCCTGCGCCGTCTCGCGATCGATGGCCGTCTCCGTACCCGCATCTCTGGTCAGCAGAGCATCCGTAAAGCGGCGATTCAGCCCATGCTTCCGCGTAACGGCCGCGACCAGGTCGCTCACCCTCTTCTGGTAAGCCTTCGAAACAAAAGCGTCCTCGGAGTAGCGCTTGGAGTAGCTCATCTCGAGCTGCGGAAAGTTTTCGTGAACAAACGCCAGAAACGTTCCCTTGGAACAGGGCTTCAGGAAGAGCGGCTGCGCGGCGAAGAAGCTGGCATCCGCCGCCTTCGCCCGTTTCGCCATCGCCTCCAGCGAGCGCGCGTCGTCGGTGATTCCCGGCATCAGCGGCGAGCAAAGAATTCCCGCGCGCAGTCCGGCATCCCGCAGCCGGCGGACCGTCCGGAAGCGCAGGTCCGGACGCGGCGCACGCGGCTCGAGAATCCGCGCCAGCTTCGCATCAGGAGTCGTAATCGTAATGTGCAGCACCAGCTCGTTCTGCCGAGCAATTCGCACCAGTAGATCAATATCGCGCTCGATCAAGGTCGACTTGGTCACGATGCCTAGACGCAGACCCTTCTGCTCCGCAAACACCTCGAGGAGGCTCCGCGTCACCCGGGCCTTCCTCTCGATCGGCTGGTAAGGATCGGTAGCGGTGCCCAGCGCAATCTCTTCACCGGGTCGCAGATGCCTCAGCTCCTGGCGCAAAAGCCACCCCGCGTTTTCTTTGACATAGATTTTCCGCTCGAAATCCAGCGGATCCTTCATCTCCATAAACTCATGGGTATACCGGGCGTAGCAGTACTTGCAGCCGAATTCGCAGCCGCGGTACGGATTGATGCTCTTCGCGAACCACATCCCGCGCTTCGAAACCGAGGAGTTCAGCAGGGACCGCACCGGCAACGTGCGGAATTCCACCTCGTGCCCCGTACCAGCCTCATCCCCCAGGGCGGCCAGGCGGGCAATCCCGCGAAGCCGCACCGGCGACGCCTCAGCAACGGCCGCGATGGGGGTGGCCCTCTCCGAATGATTTGTCAGAATAGGAAACAGCTCTCTCATTTTCGCTTTATCTTCGCCCATGCCGAAAAAGTTACTCCGCGCTGCGAGCTGAGTCAATATCGAATTTTGAAAACTTGAAGACCGGAATTTGCCGGCCGTGAATGAAGAATGGAGCGGCATCCTATAGCGTAGAAATTGGCTGCACCCTTAAATCGCAAGATGAATTCGGAGTTGAATGGCATGGCAGATCTGAAAGGCACACACATCACCTGGCTCGGTCACGCGGCTGTCCTCATCACTACGGCCAAAGACACGCAGATTCTCATCGATCCTTTTCTCGAGCAGAATCCCAAATATCCCAGGGATTACAAGCTTCCGGAAAAGATCGATCTTTTGCTCCTTTCGCACGGACATGGCGATCACATCGCCGACGCTGTCTCCGTCGCAAAGAAGCACAAGGCACAGGCGGTTGGCATCTTCGAGTTGACCGCATGGCTGCAGACCAAAGGCGTCGACGACGTGGTCGGCATGAACTTAGGCGGAACCTATAAGTTCAAAGATGTGGCAATAAGCCTCGTCGAGGCCAGGCACAGCTCCAGCATTCAGGACGGACAAGAGACGTTATATGCGGGCGTCGCCGCAGGGTTCGTGCTCACGATCGATGGCGGACCGGTTCTGTATCACGCGGGAGATACATCGTTATTCTCCGATCTGCAGCTCATTCGAGAGCTTTATGCGCCAGCGATCGGCTTTCTTCCCATCGGCGATCATTACACCATGGGCCCAAAGGCAGCCGCGATTGCAGCCAATTACTTAGGGCTCAGCACAGTGATTCCCATCCACTATGGAACCTTCCCTCAACTCACCGGAACTCCCGAACAGCTGGCCACGCATCTGCAGAATCAGAAAATCGAGATGCTTGAACTGAAGCCAGGCGTAGCAGCAAAATAATCCGAAAGCAGAACAGGCCGCCAATATGGCGGCCTGCTTAAGAAGCTTTCGAATAATAATGACGCGTTCTACTTTGCTTTTGCGGCGGCAGGCTTTGTAGCCTTGGCCGCGGCCTGCTTTCTGCGTTCCATCCATCGGCGCTTCATGGCTTCACCAATCTTGCGCCGCCCTTCCGCGCTCAGCGTGCGTGGCGCCTTTGCCCCTGAAGGTGTGGCCTTGTTTGCTTCGCGGCCGGGGGAAGAAACGCTTCCGCCTGCCAACAAATTACGCGCCTGCTGTAACCTTGCGATCTCATTATCGATTTCGGTAAGTATCTGACTGACCTGCACGTGTCCTCCGGTTGCCTCGTCTGACTTTCGCCGAAATCAAGTCGAACTAAGCGCCGCTCTTAAATAGGAATAGTTACCTCTCCAGCCTAACTCGGGATGCAAGAAATTGCCAAACCGCCGACGGCTCGATTAGGGATAAGAAATGAGATAAGGAAAACCTAAGTTACTTTTTGGGATTGAGCAGTCTCATCGATACCGCTCCGCTCTTCGATAGTCATGACGCGGGCAGTCATCATGGCGCGCTCCAGACGTGCCCGCTTCTAATCTTCCTGACCGGAGTTGGGCAACTCCTGCGAGGAGCGCGGCGCAGGGATCGAATAATCCAGCCCCGTGCGATACGTGCCGCTGCCACTGCCAAGACTTGTCGACCCGCGAGTGCCGTCCTGGTAGCGTCGCAGCTCCTTCACCATCTCCACCTTGTCTCGCGCATACTCCGTCGCCAGTCGCGTGAGAGCGTAAGTGACAATGTCGCTGTGATGCAGCCCCTGCATCTCGGGGTCGCGCCGGAAATTCAGCCAGAGTCGATGCACCAATTGCACATCCTCCGCTCGCAGCGTCGGAGCGTGAGGACCAATGTGAAAGGCTTGCGCTTCTCCGTCCGGCATCACGACGTAAAAGGTGAACTGCCTTTTCGGTTCAGGCAGAGATTCCCAGGCCTGGCCGATGTGATAAGCCTGCTCCTGAGCGGACATTTTCGTTGAAAGTCCCGAGACAACGGCGGCCACTTCTAGCTTGTTTGCAGTTTGTACCAGCGCCGCAAAAATATCGCCGGTTGGAACTACCAGCAGGGAGATATGTTTGCCAAAACTTTCGGCGACGGAAACAGCCTTGGTAAACAGCACCTGCTCATGCTCGCTAAAGGGCTGCTCATCGAGAAATTCTGGACCGCCGGCTCCCATCACGCGCGCCGTGAGCACGACGATGTCCTGCTCTTCGGTGTTGGTGCGTGAAAGCGCCCACTTCAGTGCGAATGGATTCGCGGAATCCCGCATCGTCACCAGAACTGCGCCTGGATTGACCTCGAGCGCTTCCTTGGTGATGGCATCAGGATGCTCGAGCTGGAAGTGCTCCTTCATCTGAGCGACGGTAGCGAGCTGCTTTTTATGGTTCTTGCGCTCCGAAATGCTGAAGATCACAAAGAAAGCCGCGGCGAACGCGACTCCACTCTCCGTGGCTACGCTCTTCGTGAACAAATTTACGATCGCCGTTGACAACAACACCAGAAAGACGCTGAACAATCCAATCGGGAGTTCAACCTTCCCGATCTTCACATTGATCGGAACTTTCCATCCGCGCTCGCCTTTGTATTTCCAGCGCAGAACCAGCATGGCGAGACTGTTGAAGGTGAAGCTCCAGATGACCCCGAAAGCGTACGCTTCGCCGAGGGTAATGACATTGCCGCGGCTCACGATGATCGTGAAGAGCTGCAGCGCGGTCACCAGATTCACGATGCGATAGCTGGTACCGTACTTCCGCTGCGGCTTGCGGAACCAGTCAGTGAGCACGCCGTCTTCGGCAACACGCATCAGAACGCCGGTCGATCCGATGATCGAAGTATTGATGGCGCCTGAAAGGATGAGAAAGCCGACGATCACGACGAAGACGCGAAAGACGATGCGCAGCGTCAACGGTCCCACCACGTTCATGGCAAGACCGGCAATCAGGTTATCCCGGTACACCGGCACGCGAACCGCGTCAGGAATCAGCATGACCGCGAGCAGCGAAACGATTCCGGTAAAGACAAAGCTGTAAATCGCGATGACGATCGCCGCGCGCTTCAGGTTCTTGAGCTTGGGATGTTCAATCTCGCGATTGACCTGCGCCAGTGTCTCCTCGCCGCTCATCGCGAGAATCGAATGGCCGAATGCCATAATGATTCCGAAGAGTCCCAACATCGATGCGAGCTTTGTTCCGCCGATGAAGCCCAGAGCATCTTTCGAGAAGTGCAGATTCGACGGCACCGGCAGCGGAGGAAGTTTCGCGCCCACATGGATCGCGGACCAGATGCCCCAACCGAGCAGAAGAACCACCATGATGGTGGTGATCTTCATGACCTCAAGGGCCTTGTCGCTGGACTCTTCGATTCCCTTGATGTTCTGCCACCAGTAGTAGATGGTTACGATCGCGCAGAAGACCGCCGAGGTCTCGTTCACGGGCAACTGTCTGGCGATATGACCGCCGCTGACCAGCGCTACGGGCAGCCATCCATGTGCCGCGCCGACCGTCATCAGCTCGTTCAGCAGCCCCGTGATGTATTGCCCGGCGGAAACTCCAGAGATCGGCCCGGTGAGGATGTAGTCGAACATCAGCGCCGAGACGCTGAGCTTGGCGAAAGTCCCGCCCAGAGCTTCCTTCACGACGCGGTACACGCCGCCGCGAGTGAACATCGAGCAGCTTTCCACGTACACCGCGCGCACCGCGAAGGAGAACAGCATGACGCCGAGGATGAACCACGGAGCGGCCTTGCCCACTGCTTCCTCTGCGATTCCGCCGGCATAGAAGGCCGAGGAGCCAAGATCGTTCAGCACTACGGCTGCGGCCCGCCAGAACGAGATGAAGGTGAGCATGACCGAAGAGGCGACTACAAGCCTGACTCGGTTCGATTGCGGAGCGGTAAACGTTTGTCCGGATGACATGAAGTGTGGGCGGTGTGGGCCAGGATCGGACAGCTGAAGCCCATCTTTTACGGATAGACTACGGGCTTTCGTTCGTCTTGACGCTCTCGCTGAGTGTATGTCCCGTTAGCGAGAACGTCAATCGCTTCCTTGACTGGACGGAACTAATCCTCGATCAACTCCGTCAAGTCTTCAATGAAGCTCAGGACCACGACCACTGAGGAGCCTGCGAGTCCCAGGAAGAACATGAAGGTGAGAATGTGCATCCCGATTTTGAGGAGTTCGATCACGCGTTAATTGTAAACCCAGGTCTTCTACGCATCCCGCCGGCCGCGCCGCAATGTTAGACTCTCGCTGGATGCCCGTGGTGACAGAGAACCAGACGCAGGGTGCGCTGTCTGCGACAGCTATGCCTAAACTCCCGGGCATTTCGCTTGGATTGCTCTCAGCATTCTTGCTCAATCTTCCCTTCCCGATTGCCGGTCCGCTTCCGCCATGGCGAGCCGCCTTCGGATGGATCGCGCTCGCCCCACTCCTCTACACGCTCCTCTCCGCGAACAATGCCGCGCAAGGAAAGTACCTGCGGCGCAGCGCCATCACCGGTTATCTCTGCGGCATCTTTTGGTACATCCTGAACTGCTACTGGATCGACCGCACGATGAACCTCTACGGACACGTTCCTGCGCTGGGAGCGGCAGGCATCCTGGTCCTCTACAGCCTTGTCCTCGGGCTCTACTTCGGACTCTTCGGTCTGGTGCTCGCATTCCTGAGGCGTGCTTCCGGTGGAGTCGCGCTTCCCCTGCTCGTTGCTCCGTTTGCATGGGTCGGCATCGAGCTGGCCGCTTCGAGAATCACCAGCGTTCCGTGGGATCAGTTCGGATATTCGCAGGTCGACAATTTTCTGCTCACCCGGCTTGCTCCATGGACCGGGGTCTACGGCATCTCCTTCGTGCTGGTCGCGGTGAATGCACTGATCGCGTCCGCGGCCTTGACGAAGTCCCTTCACCTGCGTGTCCGCATCGGTGTCGGAGCAGTCTTGCTGGCCACGCTGCTGCAGCTTGGATCATGGATGCAGCCCAAGCCAACTCCCACGCAGGCGACTGCGGTTCTGCTGCAGGAAAACTTCGACGTCAACACGAACAACGACTGGGTTGGCGATGAATGGGATCGAAACATAGCTCGCTTCCTCGGCCAGAGCGAAGATCTCGGCGTTCCGTGGTACGCAGGCATGCCGGATGCATCGAAGCCCCTGCATCACGAGCTTTATCCCAATGGCGAGCCTCCGATTTCCCTCATCGCGTGGCCTGAAGCGCCGTCGCCATTCACCGAAGGCGATCCGCGTTTCCAGGCTGCCATGCGCACACTCACGACGAAGACACGCGCGGCGATTGTGGTTGGCAATCCGACCAGCGAAGCCGGTGTCGACGAGCAGGGCAGGCGCGTGGACCACGATTACAACTCGGCCTCGTTCATCTCGCCGGAAGGCGAAATCGTTGGTCGCTACAACAAGATCCATCTGGTTCCCTTCGGCGAGTACGTGCCATACCGCAATTTATTCTTCTTCGCCCATCACCTGACCAACCAGGTAGGCGACTTCTCCCGGGGCGCCACACGCAATGTCTTTCGCGTCAATGGACATGCCTATGGCGTCTTCATCTGCTACGAGTCGATCTTCGCCGACGAGATACGTGAATTCGCGAAGAACGGCGCGGACGTCTTCGTCAACATATCCGACGATGGCTGGTATGGCGACACCAGCGCACCATGGCAGCACCTGAACATGGCGCGCATGCGGGCCATTGAAAATCGCCGCTGGATTTTGCGCGACACCAACAGCGGTGTTACAGCCTCGATTGATCCTTACGGACGCGTCGTGAAGAGCGCGCCGAGGCATGTCTTCACATCCCTGGCAGTACAGTACGGATTTCGCAGCGACCGAACCTTCTACACCCTGCACGGCGATGTCTTCGCGTATACCTGTGGAATAATAATGATTGGCACGATCCTTCTAGCGAACGTTCGCCGCCGATCTCAGCAATAAAGACAGGTCCTTATCCAGTGTTGAACGATCTCGAATTCGCCTACACTCCTGTGCGTGATAAAGTCCGCGACCTGCGGGAGTATCTTTGACCCTGCCCGCCTCCGTAAAGATCTAGCAGAGATTGAGCAGAAGCTCTCCGATCCCAGCCTCTGGTCGAACCCGCAGCTTTCGCAGCCGATCATGCGCGACCGCAAGCGCCTCGAAGCGCTGCTCGCCGACAACGCCGAGCTGGAACGCCGCACCGAAGATATCGAAGCCTACTTCGAACTCGCGCGCGAGGGCGAAGCTGTCGAGCCCGACATCGAGCGCGAAGTCAAGTCACTCAACGACTTCGCCGAAGCCATGGAAGCGCGCACCTTGCTTTCGGGCGAGACCGATCCGCTGAATGCGATCGTCACCGTGCATCCCGGCGCCGGCGGCACCGAGAGTCAGGACTGGGCCGAGATGCTCATGCGCATGTATTTGCGCTGGGCCGAGCAGCAAGGCTTCAAGACCGAGATGAACGATTATCAGGATGGCGAGGAGGCCGGCATCAAGTCGGCGACCTTCACCATCAGCGGCGAGTACGCCTTCGGCCAACTCTCCGGCGAAACCGGCGTGCATCGTCTGGTGCGCATCTCGCCTTTCGATCAGGCCAAGCGGCGGCACACTTCGTTTGCCTCGGTCTTCGTCTCGCCTGAAATCGACGACTCTATCGAGATCGACATCAAGCCTGACGACATCCGCATCGACACCTACCGCTCCGGCGGCAAGGGTGGACAGCACGTCAACACGACCGACTCCGCCGTGCGCATCACGCACGTCCCTACGAATATCGTCGTGCAGTGCCAGAACGAGCGCTCCCAGCACAAGAACAAAGAGAAGGCGATGAAGATGCTTCGTTCGCGCCTCTACGAATACGAGCTCGAGAAGAAGCGCGAAGTCAGCAGGAAGCTGGAAGACTCGAAGCTCGATATCAAGTTCGGCTCGCAGATTCGCTCGTACGTGCTGCAGCCCTATCGAATCGCCAAGGATCACCGCACCAAGGTGGAAGTTGGCGATGTGGATCGCGTTCTCGACGGATACCTCGAGCCCTTTATTCGCGGATACCTGCTCCTGCGCAGAAACGGCGGCGTGCCCGCGGGCGTGGATGCCGAAGATGATCTTGAGTAGGTGGCAATGAACGAGCCCTCCCTCATCCGCGAAATCCTCGACCGCGTGAAGACCATCGCCGTTGTCGGCCTCACGAACAAGGAAGGCCGCGCATCACTCGGCGTCTCCCGCTTCATGCAGTCGCGAGGATACCGGATCATTCCGGTCAATCCTCAGATCGAAAGCGCTCTGAGCGAAAAAGCTTACCCCACACTCGAAGATGCCGTAGCTTCTGCCGGTGTAACCATCGATCTGGTCAACGTTTTTCGCCTCCCGCAATACATCCCCGCAATCGTCGAAGACACCATCCGAATGAAGATTCCCTATCTCTGGATTCAGGAAGGCATTCTTCACGAAGAAGCTGCCGCCCGGGCCGAACGCGCTGGAATCAAAGTGATTATGGACCGCTGCATCCTGAAAGACAGAATGGCCGCCGGCTGGGAGGACTTGCCGGGACTGGCCGTCCGGGCACACGCGCCTCCGGCGCCTGAACACCGATAGAGAGCTGCCGTGACGGGCGGGTGACAACTTCATGTAACTTGGGGTCCTACAATGGAATCTGACTGACATGCGCGCCCGCCCTTTCACCTTTGTTCTCTCTCTTCTGCTTCTGTGTGCAACAGCGGCCCGTGCGCTCCCTGCTTCGACGCCTCCCAGCTTCGCCGGCCCAACCGCCACGGCTCCGCACGTTACCGTGCAATTAGTGGTCCCACCGGCGCAGATCTATCCGGGACAAAGCTTTACCGCCGGTCTTTATTTCAAGCTCGATCCCGGCTGGCATGTTTACTGGACCAACGCTGGAGACTCCGGCGAGCCGCCATCGATGAAATGGAATCTTCCCGCTGGCGTTTCCGCCGGAGGGTTCCAGTTCCCTGCTCCGAAACGGCTGCCGCTCGGCCCTCTCATGGATTTTGGCTACGAGGGCGAAGTTCTCTTTCCGATTCCGATGCAGGTGGCGTCCAGCTTCAAGCCCGCGGGGCCGAATGCTGCGCTGGATGGCAAGGCAACGTGGCTCGTCTGCCGCGAAGTCTGCATTCCGGGGCACGCCGAGCTTTCCGTCACGCGGCCGGCTTTGGGGGCTGCTCCTTCTTCGCCGGGCACCGTCGATGCCGACGCGCAGCTCATTCAGCGATTCCAGAAGACACTGCCGGAGCCACTGCCCTCATCCGATCAGGCGAAGTTTCAATACTCTCCCAAGGGATTCACGCTGTCCGTCACCACAGGCAGCCGCGAGACTTCCGCACAGTTCTTTCCGTTTGACCAGAACCTGATTGCCAATGCTGCTCCGCAGACAGTCACTCCGCTGAAGAACGGTGTCCAGCTCACCTTTGCCAAAGACGACAACCTCACCACCGCTCCGAAGGATCTGCACGGGCTCCTGGTCCTGGGCGATGGGCGCGCGTATGAGTTCCATGCCACACCGGGCGCTCTGTCCGCTGCCGCAGTATCCGATCCGCGCGGCCTGCTCGGGATCATCCTCTTCGCATTTGTCGGCGGCATCATCCTGAACCTGATGCCCTGTGTCTTCCCTGTCCTCTTTATCAAGGGGCTGGCGCTGGTGCAGTCTTCAAGCGAGGAGCGGCACAAGCTTCGCCTGCACGGTCTGGTTTACACCTTCGGCATCGTCGCTTCCTTCTGGCTTGTCGTTGCAGCGCTTCTCATCCTCCGCGGCGCGGGACATCAACTCGGCTGGGGATTCCAGTTCCAGTCGCCCGGCTTCCTGGCCGTCATCGCTCTGCTGCTCTTCTTCCTTGGCCTGTCGCTGGCCGGGCAGTTCGAAATCGGGCTTACGCTTACCAGCGCCGGTTCGGGACTCGCAAACAAGAGCGGCTACGCTGGCAGCTTCTTTACCGGCGTGCTTGCGGTGATCGTTGCCACTCCCTGCACGGCTCCTTTCATGGGCGCGGCGATTGGCTATGCGCTGGCCAATTCAGCGGTGGTTACGTTCGCGGTGTTTACTGCGCTGGCGTTGGGGCTGGCTGCTCCTTATCTATTGCTGGCCTTCAATCCGGCGTGGACGCGGATTCTTCCGCGCCCGGGTGCGTGGATGGAAGTGCTGAAGCAGGCGGTCTCGGTTCCCATCTTCGGAACCGTGATCTGGCTGGTCTGGGTCTTCAACCAGACCGCGGGTCCAAGCGCTCTCGTCGCGCTGCTCATTGCCTTCCTGCTGCTGGCCATTGCCGGTTGGATCCTCGGCCGGTGGCCGGCGAAGGCTGTTGCGACCACAGCTGCTGTGCTGGTGCTGGTGCTGGCGGTTGCTCTTCCAATCGTCGCGGTTGAGAAGATGCCTGCTCCTTCCGTGGCCGCTGCGTCGACTGCTTCTGGCACGCAGTGGGAGCCCTTTACTCCGGCCCTGGTTGAGAAATACCGCGCCGAGGGACGGCCTGTTTTTGTGGACTTTACGGCGAGCTGGTGCCTGAGCTGCCAGGTGAACGAGCGCGTCGTCCTCGAGCGGGCCGATGTGCAGAAGCGCCTGGCTTCGAGCGGCGTCGCGCTGGTGCGGGCCGACTGGACCCGCCACGACGACGTCATCGCACAGGCTCTGGCCGGGCTGGGGCGCAGCGGCGTTCCGACCTATGCCTTCTATCCGGCTGATCCCAAGCTTCCGCCGAAGGTTCTGCCCGAGGTGCTGACTCCCGGGATTGTCTTCGACGCGCTGGATTCTGTGAAAGCCGCGTCAGGCCAGAACGTTGCGACGACCTTCTGATATCCGGCGCAACAAAAGTCTTCGGATTTTGTGACGAAGGCGCGCACGATTTTGTGACGAAGGCGCGCACGATTTTGTGACGAAGGCGTGCACGCTCGAACGGCAAATCCCGTCTAATGGCCAGAAGGAGACCCGCCCCATGACAACCCTCTCTCGCTTCAAACCGGTCCTGGCTTTCAAGGCCCTCATCTCCCTCTCTCTTTTCGCCTACGCGGCGCGCGTGGGCGATACTGCACCGGACTTCACCGGCACCGACTCCCAGGGACAAACGCACAAGCTCTCCGAATACAAAGGCAAGTTCGTGGTGCTGGAGTGGACGAACAACGGTTGTCCTTATACCCAGAAGCACTACGCGAGCGGCAACATGCAGACCCTGCAGAAGCAGTGGACAGCGAAGGGCGTGGTCTGGCTGACCGTCCTTTCTTCCGCGCCGGGCGAGCAGGGTTACATGACGGCCGCGCAGGAGAATGCCTACATCGGCAAGGTGCATGCTGATCCCACGGCGGCGCTCCTCGATCCCCACGGCATGATCGGACATCTTTACGCTGCCAAGACGACTCCGCATATGTTTGTCATCGATCCTTCGGGCAAGCTGATCTATGACGGCGCGATCGACGACCATGCGACGACGGATGCGAGCGATATTCCTTCTTCAAAGAACTACGTCTCCGCAGCTCTGACCGAAGCGATGTCCGGGCAGCCGGTCGCGACCGGATTCACACGACCGTACGGCTGCAGCGTGAAGTACTCCGGAGACTAGGACTGGCCGACCGGGCGTACGCAACAAGGCGTAAGCAACAAGGTGTACGCAACAAATGGATGTCATCCTGAGCGGAGTCGAAGGACCTGCGTTTCTGCACGCAGCGGCAAAGCCCAGGCTGTCCAGCGAAAAGTAAAGTTGACAAACTAACCGCCGCATATTCAGCAACTTGCCGCGGAAAGCGAATGGCAGAGAATTAAACCAAACTCAATAAAATAGAAATAGAAAGTAAACGAGAGCGGACCGCAAAAGGGCGACCCTCTCTCGTTTTTGCAAGCCCAATGTTTTCAAGGACAGCGTCCACATCATTGAAAACAAAGCCCATTCAGGAAAACCCTGAAGGATGAATGATTTACATTCGGCGTAAAGCAGGAAAGCCAAGCAGAATCAATGATTTAGAAGGGTAATTATCCCCTTGACTCACGTAGAAGAATAGGCGATACTAAATGAGTCATGAAAGTCAAGCAAACCATTCCGCCGCACCTCCGGTTTACGATCAGAGACTTTAACGCTCAGTTTCCCGATGACGCTGCTTGCTTGGAGTTCCTGAAGGATCAGAAGTATCCGAGCGGACTGGTTCCGTGCTCTAAATGTGGCGTAGATCGCAAGTTCCACCGCATCGCCAAGCGCCCCGTTTTCTCTTGCGACTATTGCGGAACGCAGATCAGCCCGATGGCTGGAACGATCTTTCAAGACTCGCGTACTTCACTCCGCATTTGGTTCTATGCCATGTACTTAATGTCTTCCACACGCTGCGGTATTTCCGCCAAGCAAATTCAGCGAGAGACCGGCGTAACCTACAAGACGGCTTGGAGGATCTTCAAGCAGATTCGCACCTTGATGTCAGAGGACATCAGCTTGGAGGGCGAAGCGGTGGAGTGTGACGAAACCTACGTGGGCGGCAAAGAAATCAATAAGCATCGCTCCAAGAGAACTACTGCCGCTGGCCGGAATCCCGGCAAAAAGGCTACTGTGTTTGGGATGGTTGAGCGCGGTGGTCGGGTGATTGCTAAAGTCACGCCGAACACCAAATCGGAATCTCTCTTTCCAATCATCGCCGAGCGCGTATTGCCCGCTTCCACGGTCTACACGGACTATCACACAGCCTATGACCATCTGGCTAAAATGCCGCAGGGGTATGACCATCAGCGCATCAACCACAGCGCCAGGGTCTACGTGATGGGCGATATACACACGAATTCGATCGAGGGATTTTGGAGCTTATTGAAGAGAGGAATTGGAGGCGTGTACCATCAAGTCAGCGCAAAGTATCTTCAGTCCTATTGCGATGAATACAGCTTTCGCTACAATCGTCGCTTCTCTGAAGAGCCTATGTTTGTTTCGTTGTTGGAGCGGGTGAATTAGCCGCTCGCCTCAAAAGTCTGAAGAATTGCTCCCGCGCCAACGGTTGCATTTTCGCTTCAGTCTCTTTCGATGGCTTTAATTCGGGATGCGCGTGGGGTTGATCGCTACTTGAGTTGCCGCTCATGGTCGCAATTCTCCCTAACTACATCAGTCTATCACTGATGGGTTAGGAGAATTGTGCGGACTGAGGAACGGCAAAAATTTAGGGATCAGGCGATCAACGAAATCCACGAGCTGATGCAAAGTTGGAAGCATCGCGTTACCCCACGCAATCTCGGGTTCGACAGGCGTTTTCTCGCTGGCGAGATGTGCGCCTTGATCCACTTTAGGGGCAAACACTCCAACAAAATGTGGGTCGCTTACTTTGTATTGGAACCAAGGAAAATATGCCATCTCTTCAATCCATTCGGCATAGCACATGACCTCTTTGCCCACCGTGATAATGAGCTGATGCTTACTGACAACGTTAAGCTCGTAAAGGGTCGCGAGCGCACTATTACCGCCCGAATAGGGTTTGAGGTCGTCGAGAAGGTCTATAGCCAGCGGGTCAATAAGCTGTATTTTTCTTCGACACTTGGCCTTTTCGTAAGCACTTCTGTTCTTTCCAAAAGGAAACCCACTCTGGTTAAGGATATCTACCCCGGCATCGGGACTATATGCACCGATGAGTTGGTAGATCAGATGATCCAAAGCGCCCCAGAGATTGTTGACAACGTCCCCCGCCGCAGTCAGGGCATCAAAAGTGATACTGACAGTTTTATCGTCGATACGCAGATCAAGCGTGAATTCCTTCTCGGGATGAGGATCATCATTGGAGACTCTCAACTCACTGTAGAAAGCGACGAGTCCTTCTTCCATATCGAGGAGGTTATTTTTGGCCCGTTCAACCTTTGCCCGCACTAGAGCGAGTCGTGATTCGGCAGTTAGTGGATCGCTTTTGTCTTCATGCAGGCGCATGAGCCCAAGTCTAACACCTTACGTGAGTCAAGGGGATAATTACCTTTAGAAGAAAGTGCGAGGGGGAGGGGGGCCAGCGAGTAAAATCACCCCGTGCCCGATTTCCGCGACCACGCCCGAACCGCCGGAACCGCCCTCTTCAACTGGTGGAAGGCGGTTACGCTGGAGGCTCTCTGCGTGGCCGTCCTCTGGCTGATCGGACTGCTGCTGTTACAGGTGCCGCTCGCCCCGGTATGGGCCCTTATCGGTGGCCTGATGACCTTCATCCCCAACTTCGGAGGAGTCATCACCGTCATCTTCCCGGTCCTGATGGTCCTCTTCAGCGGCCACGACATGTACCGCCTCGGCCTCGTTCTCGGCCTCTACGCCGTGATCGTCGTTATCGATCAGCTTGTGCTGCAGCCCTACCTGCTCAAGCGCGTAAGCCGGATTCCCATCTGGGCCAGCATCGTCGTCCCCATCGCCATGGGCATCATCATCCCCTTCTGGGGAGTCCTCCTCGGACCGCCGCTCCTGGCCATCATCTACGCCTTCAAGCGCCCAAAAACGGAACAAAACCTTCCCAAGACCGGAATGCAGCCCTGAGCCTCGAAGAGAAAGGGAGCACCGCAGGCTTACGCCTGCGGCTTTGGGGTCAGACGGATGAAGCGCGGTGCTAGTTCTTCCCACTTTTCGAGCAGCATGTAGGCTCGCGTGCTGGCGGTCTTGTGAGCGTGAAGTTCCACGAGGCCGTGGATGCTCTTCCGCGCTTCGTCGTCCAGAGTCTCGTAGGGCTCGGGGTCGAGGAAGTCCGGATGGTAGAGGCCTTTGGCGAGGAAGTCGTTGTCCTCGTCGAAGACCCACGCGAGGCCGCCGGTCATTCCAGCTCCGAAGTTGAAGCCGGTGGCTCCGAGGATGACGGCCAGTCCACCGGTCATGTACTCGCAGCCGTGGTCGCCTACGCCTTCCACGATGGCCAGGGCCCCCGAGTTGCGGACGGCAAAGCGCTCGCCGGCGCGACCGGCGGCAAAGAGAGCTCCGCTGGTGGCTCCGTAGAGGGCAACGTTGCCCAGGATAACGTGCAGCTCCGACTGGAGCGCCGCGCGGCCTTGTCCGCGCAGGATGATCTCGCCGCCGGAGAGACCCTTGCCGACGAAGTCGTTGGCCATCCCCTTAAGGACAAGTTCCATTCCGGGAGCGGCGAAGGCCCCGAAGGACTGGCCAGCCACTCCGGTCATGCGGAAGGTGAGCCGGGCGTCCGTCTTCGTGCCGTTGGTGTTGAGCATGGCGATTTCGCCTGCCAGTCTTGCGCCCAAGGTACGATCCTCGTTCGAGACAAGGACATCCTGGATGTAATGCTCGCCGTTACGGTAAGCGGCGAGGGCCGGCTCAACCCAGGCCTCGTCGATGGGCGGTAGCTTGGTTTCGCGAAGGTTGCGGCGTCCCTGCCAGCGGGTTTCACCGTCGGCGGGCGCGGCCAGGAGTGGCTTGAGATTGAGAGCCCCGTCGTGGCGAACCTGCTCGAGCAGGTCGGTGCGTCCGATGGCGGCTTCAATGGAGGGCAGTCCGTATTGCGAGAGCAGAAGCTGGATGTCGCGTGCCAGCTCCTCAAAGAAGCGGATGACGTGCTCGGGACGGCCGCGGAACTTGGCGCGGAGGTCGGGGCGCTGCGTCGCGATACCGGTGGGACATGTGTTGAGGTGACACTGGCGCGCCATGTCGCAGCCCAGGGCTACGAGGACGGCAGTGCCGAATGCGTACTCGTCCGCTCCCAGGAGCGCGGCGATCAGGATGTCACGAGCGGTGCGGAGTCCTCCGTCGCAGCGGAGCCGGACACGTCCGCGCAGGCCGGTCTCGAGCAGAACCTGCTGGGCTTCGGCCAGGCCGAGCTCCCAGGGATTGCCGGCGTACTTGATGCTGGAGAGCGGAGATGCGCCGGTGCCTCCATTGTGGCCCGCGATAACGATGTAGTCGGCGTAGGCTTTCGCGACGCCAGCCGCCACTGTGCCGACTCCATACTCGGAGACGAGCTTGACCCCGATCGCGGCGCTGGGATTCACGCGCTTGAGATCGTAGATGAGCTGGGCCAGGTCCTCGATCGAGTAGATGTCGTGATGCGGGGGCGGGCTGATGAGCTGGACGCCGGGCTGGGCGTGGCGCAGGCGGGCGATGAGCTCGGTGACCTTGTGGCCGGGGAGTTGCCCGCCTTCGCCAGGCTTCGAGCCCTGAGCGATCTTGATCTCGATCTCTTCGGCGTGCATGAGGTATTCGGCGGTGACGCCGAAGCGGCCCGACGCGACCTGCTTGACCTTGTTGTTGAGCAGGTGCGAAGGCGTCGGCTTGCCGAGCAGGTCGAGGTCGATGCCAGGCTGATAGACGGCCGGATCTTCCCCGCCTTCGCCGGTGTTGGAGCGGGCGCCGATCATGTTCATGGCTGCCGTAATGGTCTGGTGAGCCTCGGGGCTCAGCGATCCCAGCGACATGGCAGACGCGATGAAGCGCTTGTACATGCTGCCCGGCGCTTCGACGTGCTCGAGAGCCAGTGGCGCTCCGGCGGGCCGGATCTCCAGGAGATCGCGAAGAACGGTTGGAACCTTCTCGACGGCCTGCGTAGAGAAGGCCGCCCAGGCGATTGCCGGCTCGGCAACCGCGGCCACTCCGCGGGCGGTTCCGACGACGGTCTGCAAAGCCTTGACCGTGGTCGGCTGCCAGGAATGAGGCTCGGCTTTGTCGGCCTTGCGGAAGCGGACCCATCCGTAGTCGGGAAGGTCTTTGGTCACGATAGCCGTAGGTGCGGGCGAGTCGCTCTCGGGAACATCGCTGTTGTTGCCAAAGCTGTTAAGCCAGGTTTGGCGGATGTGAGCTTCGAGCTCGGCGAATCCGATGCCGCCGAGAGGAGCTGGAGTTCCGAAGAAACATCGATCGACAACCTGCTGGCTGAGGCCGAGACAGTCGAAGAGATGGGCGCTGCGGTAACTATCGACCACAGAGATGCCCATCTTGGACATGATCTTGGCGAGTCCGAGGTCGAAGGCATGAAGCAGGTTGGCTTCGCCTTTCTCGGGATTGAGGCTGCGGGCGGTTTCGAGGGCGAGCCAGGGGCAAACAGCTCCGGCGCCCATGCCGAGGAGGACAGCGGCGTGGTGGAGGTCGCGGCAATCTCCGGCTTCGACGGCGAGTCCGGCGCGGGTGCGCACACCGGCGCGGATGAGTGCGATGTGCACGGCTCCGGCGGCGAGGGCCATGGGTATGGGGAGGGCTTGATCGTTGGCAGCGCGGTCGGTGAGGAGCAGAATGGCTGCGCCTCCGCGGACCAGATCGATGGCCTTGGCGCAGATGTCGTCGAGCGCGGCATCGAGGGTGCATGAAGACGCGAAGACGCAGTCGAGAACGGCCAGCGGCAGATTATTGGCGAGCGCATGCTGGCGGGCGCGAAGGTCGTGAATCTGCGCGAGCGTGAGGATGGGGGAGGACAGAGAGAGGCCCGGCAGCGGCGCACGCTTGTCGAGCATGTGCGGCCAGGGGCCGAGACGGGTGTGGAGCTGAACGACGCGCGCTTCGCGCAGCGAGTCGATGGGCGGATTCGTGACCTGGGCGAAGCGCTGGCGGAAGTACGCGTAGACGGGGCGTGGCGCGCGAGCGAGCGGCGCGAGCGGCGTATCGTCTCCCATGGACCAGACGGCGTCTTTACCCTCTATGGTCATGGGCTTGAGGATCATGTTGACGTCTTCGCGGGAGTATCCGAAGCCGAGTTGGAGCCGCGTGATTTCGGCGGCGTCGAGCGGCGGATCGGGGACGTGATCTTCGAGTGTGCTCTCTTCGAGGAGGCTCTCGTATTGCGGCGCGGCTCCGTCGAAGATGGCCTGGATCTGCTCGTCTTCGAGGAGCTTGTGGTCGTCGAGGTCGACAACGATCATCTGGCCGGGGCCGAGGCGTCCGCTATGAACGATGGTCTCGGGGTCGAGGTCGACGAGGCCGGCTTCGGAGCCGAGAACGACGAGGTTGTCATCGGTCACGAAGTATCGACAAGGGCGGAGGCCGTTGCGGTCAAGGACGGCTCCGACGAGGCCGCCGTCGGCGAAGGCGATGGCGGCGGGGCCATCCCAGGGCTCAGCGGAGTCGGCGGCGTATGCAAAGAAGGCGGAGCGCTTCTGGAGCGCGGCCGGCGGAATGAGCATGCGCAGGGCTTCGGCTACGGTGCGGCCGTTGCGGGCGAGCATCTCTACGGTCTCGTCGAGGCTGGTGGAGTCGGAACCGTCGGGCGTGAAGATGGGCTTGAGCTCGTCGGGGAAGGTGGCGGCGCGTGCGTCCATGCGGGCGCGGTTGCCCCAGACGGTATTGATCTCACCGTTGTGGGCGAGCATGCGCAGCGGCTGAGCGCGGTCCCATGAGGGAGCGACGTTGGTGGCGTAGCGCTGGTGAAAGAGGGCGAACGAGGTGGTGAAGGCGGGATTGGTGAGGTCGGGGTAGAAGTCGGCGAGGAGACGGCCGATGCACATGGACTTGTAGACCATGTTCGACGTGGAGAGCGAACAGACGTAGGCCTTGTCGTGAGCGTTGTCTGGGCCGAGGGCGCTTTGGCTGCGCTCGAACTGCTTGCGAGCGAGGTAGAGGCGGCGGTCGAGGTGGGCCGGGCTGTCGGCGGTGATGAGCGCGTGCCGGATGATGGGCAGCGTGGAGAGCGCAATTTCGCCGAGGACTTCTTTCCGGATGGGGACTTCGCGCCAGGCGAGGACCTTCAGCTGCTGGGCGGCGAGGATCTGCTCGAATTCCGCGTGGGATTCGGGGAGATGCGCGGGAAAGAAGATAACACCCACGGCGAGCGGCTGATCGGCGGGCAGGGTGAGTCCGACCGAGGCGAGCAGCAGGTCGCGGGGGATGCCGGTGGAGATGCCGATACCGTCTCCGGACTTGCCGTCGGCGGCGATTGCGCCGCGGTGCTCGAGGCGAGCGAGAGCAGTAAGTGCTTTCTCCAGAATGTCGTGGGACGGCTGATTGGTCAGAGTGGCCACAAATCCAACGCCGCAGGACTCGTGCTCGAAACGCGGATCTACTAAGGAAAAATGAGAGCTCTGTGGGCGCTCGGACGCTGGCTTAGAATCAGAATTATTTATGCTGCCCATATGACACTATACGGCCCTTCCGTTTTGCAGACATCACGAAAATGCAGCGCTGTGGGGAGCGCAGGCACTTTATAAAAAATTGCGATGGTCTGCATCACCAAAATTTATTGGGAGCGCTTGACAGGGCGCCTTCGTATATTTATACATTGAATTGCATCTTTATGCATCAGGAGCGCGGGTCTTAATTTTGGCCCACGATTTTCTATTTTGACGAAATACGATCGGCACAATGCGATTCGCGAACTGGTGGGAAGCGTGTCCGTCACCAGCCAGGATGAGCTGCGCCGGAAGTTGGTCCGCCGCGGCTTCGATGTGACCCAGGCTACGCTCTCACGGGATATTCACGAGATGCACCTGTACAAGGGTCCCAACGGTTATGCGTTGCCCAACGGCAACGGGGCTGCATCGGACGAAGAAGACGACGATCTGCCTTCGGCGCGCGAGGTGCTGTCCAGCTTCGGGTTGAAGGTGAAGCAGGCGCTGAATCAGCTGGTATTGATTACGACCAATGGCGGCGCGCAACCGGTGGCTCTCGCAATCGACCACGAGGACTGGGACGAGGTAATAGGGACCATTGCCGGCGACGACACCATCCTTATTATCTGTCCGGATCAGAAGCGGGCTTCGGTGCTGCGCGACCGGCTGGAAGAGATGATTGGCTGAGGACTGGCCGTCCAGGCAGACGCGCCTTCGGCGCAAAACCCTAAAGGTCAGAGAGACTGGATTGATGGCGAATTCTATACAAACCGCGGTTCTGGGAGTGAGCGGGTATGCGGGGGCGGAGCTGGCTCGGCTTCTGCTGCACCATCCCCGGCTGAAGGGCCGGCCTCCGGTGTTCCTTGGAAGGGCTGAGTCCGGGCAGGATGCTTCGCTCACAGCGTTGCATCCCCAACTGGTAGATAACAACGGGTCGGCTGGGTTGAAGATTGAGCCTTTCTCGTGGGAGCTACTGAAGGAGCGCGGGGTTGAGGTGCTATTCCTGGCGACTCCGCACGAGCAGTCGCGGGAGTATGCTCCGCTGGCGCTGGAGCATGGGATTCGGGTTATCGATCTGAGCGGAGCGTGGCGGCTTACGAACATCGCGAATCGGGCGGTCTACAAATTTGGGGATGAGGGTGGAGCAGCCGCTGTCGCCGTTCAGGCCAAGGCTGTTTACGGGAGCCCGGAGCTGCATCGGGATGAGATTCGAGATGCCGCGCTGGTGGCGAATCCGGGCTGCTACGCGACTTCGGTGATTCTGGCGTTGAAACCGCTTGTTGAAGCGGGTTGGGTGGATCTGGAGCGCGGGATTATCTGTGACTCGAAGTCGGGCGTGTCGGGCGCGGGCAAGGCTCCTTCGGCAAAGACGCACTATATGTATGCTGCGGACAATCTGTCGGTCTATGGAGTGTTTTCGCATCGGCATACGGGCGAACTGCTGGAGCAGCTTGGACTGAACCGCTCGCAGATTGTGTTTACTCCGCATTTGCTGCCGATTCCGCGGGGAATTCTTTCGACGATTTACGTGTCGTTCAAGGAAAAGAAGAGCGCTTCGGAAGTCGACGCGCTGTTTCGCGCATTTTATGCAGAGAGTCCCCTGGTGAGAGTGTTTGGCGCGGGGCATCTGCCGCAGATTCAGTATTCGGTGCGGACGAATTATTGCGATATCGGATTTGAAGTGGATAAGGACGGGCGGCGCTGCGTCATTGTCTCCTGCCTTGACAACCTGTTGAAGGGTGCAGCGGGACAGGCTGTGGAGAATCTAAACCTGATGTGCGGATGGGACGAGTCAGCAGGGTTGGAATGAAGCAAGGATGAGTGGTTGGCCATTAGGAATTCGAGTTTGATTTAGTTTTGCCGGGTGGTTGGAGTGCGAGGCGGGAGATTATGAAATTTGTGGTGAAGCTGGGTGGCGCTGCTCTTGAGAATCCGGAGCTGCTGCATGCTTGCGCGCAGGCGATTGCCGATATGGTGAAGGACGGCAATCAAGTGGCTCTGGTCCATGGCGGCGGCGTGCAGCTGACGCGCACATTGAAGCTGATGGGCAAGCAGAGCGAATTCATCTCCGGGCTGCGCGTTACCGATGCGGAGACGCGAGACACGGCGGTGATGGTGCTGGGCGGACAGGTGAACAAGGCGCTGGTTGCCTCACTGGGCGCACATGGGCAGGCAGCCGTGGGGCTTTCCGGCGGCGATGGGCTGATCTTTCGGGCGCGTAAGAAGAGGACGGCTCCCGACCTGGGATTCGTAGGAGAGATTGTGGCTTCCGATCCGCGCTGGCTGGATGCGATCTGGCAGATGGGCGCGGTTCCGGTGATCTCCAGCATTGCGCTGGGCTTCGACGGCGAATATTACAACGTGAACGCCGATGAGATGGCTGCAGCCTGCGCAGCGGCGTGCAAGGCGGATGCGTTGGTGTTCCTTACCGATGTACCGGGAGTGCGCGGGGCGGATGGCGAAGTGATGCGCTGGCTGAGTGTGGACCAGATTTCCGCGCTGACGCGTGATGCTGTGATCAGCGGTGGAATGCTCCCCAAGCTAAGCGCTTGCCGCGAGGCTCTGCTGCAAGGCGTGAAGCGGGTAAGGATTCTGCCGGCGGAAGCCGCTTCGGTTCTGCCGGATCTTTGCAGTAGTCGGGTTGCCTATGGGACGGAAGTGCTGGTGGCGTAAGCCAGGGCTCAGAAAAGCATGCGGCTGGCAACGCTTGTTTGATTGTTGAAGAGAATCTGAGCCCTGAGCCCTGTGCTCTGCGCTCTGTTTACGGAGTAACAATGACTTTGGATGAAATCAAGGCGGCGGAAGCGAAGCTTCTCCTTCCTACCTATGAGCGGAACCCGATTCAGTTTGTCGATGGCGAGGGCGTGTTCCTTGTCGACGAAAAGGGTGAGCGCTATCTGGATCTGCTGAGCGGGATCGGCGTGAATGCCCTCGGCTATGGGCATCCGGCGATTGAAACGGCGATTGCCGAACAAAGCCGTAAGCTGATCCACGTTTCGAATCTCTTCTTTCATGATGGGCAGGCGAAGCTGGCGCTGCATCTTACCGAGAAGAGCGGTATGGATCGCGCCTTCTTCTGCAACAGCGGCACCGAGGCATGGGAGGCGGCGCTGAAGCTGGCTCGCGCGAACGCCGGACTGCTGCGCAGCGAGGGCAAGACGATCGGCACGAAGTTTCTGGCGCTCGAGCACAGCTTTCATGGGCGCACCATGGGCTCAGTTGCGACAACACACAAGGAGAAGTATCGGCAGCCCTTTGAGCCGGTGATGCCGGGTGTGGAATTCGTCGCCTTCGACGACGTTGCCGATCTGAAGGCGAAATATTCAACGGATATTTGTGCCGTTTTGATCGAGGCGGTGCAGGGCGAGGGTGGAATTCGTCCTGTGTCTCAGGAATTCATGAATGCCGCGCGTGAGCTTACGCGTTCGACGGGTGCGCTGCTGATCTGCGATGAGATTCAGGCCGGTGTTGGTCGGACCGGCAAGTGGTTTGCGTATCAGCATTATGACGTTCAGCCGGACGTGACTACGGTCGCGAAACCTCTGGCTGGCGGGCTTCCTCTGGGTGCGATGCTTTGCACCGAGGAGGCAGCCCGCGCGATTCATCCCGGCATGCATGGGACTACGTTTGGCGGTGGTCCCCTGGCATGCGCGGCGGCGCTGGCCGTCATCTCAACGATTGAGAGCGATGGACTACTTGCGCACATCAATGAGGTTGGCGGGTATTTCCATGAGCAGCTCGACACGCTGGCGAAGAAACACGCAGCGATTGTGGACGTGCGCGGAATGGGATTGATGCTGGCTGCGGAGCTGGACTCCGCAGATCTGGCGAAAGACGTTTTGGCGGCGATGCTGGAGCGGCGCATCCTGATCAACCGCACCAGCGAGACCGTGCTGCGATTTCTGCCCCCGTACATTCTTGGCCGCGGGCACGTGGACACGGCTATCTCCGCATTGGACGAAATTTTGACGGAGCGCGCACCGCAGGGTGCGGGCGCTCACACGACGGGAGGCACACAGGTTGGCTAGCAAGGCTTATTTGTTAAATGAAACGGAAGCGCCGGTCGGCACGCTTGCTTCCCCGGTTGAATCGCTGGCGGGACGCGACCTATGCTCGATTGGGGATTTCTCGACGGCCGAGATTGCGGCGTTGATGGAGCTGGCGCATGACGTCAAGGCGAATCCCGCGGCCTATCGCTGGGCGCTGGACTCGAAGCAGATGGTGATGTTCTTCGAGAAGGCTTCGCTGCGCACGCGGCTTACCTTCGAGACAGCAATCAACACGCTGGGCGGATCGGCAATTTTTGTCGACCAGACGCAGTCGCCTCTTGGCGAACGCGAATCGCTGGCTGATATGGCGCGGAACCTGGAGCGCTGGGTTTCGGTGATCGTGCTGCGCACGTATGCGCACGAGACGATCACGGAGATGGCCCAGTACGCGGCTTGTCCCGTGATCAACGCGTTGAGCGATCTCGAGCATCCGTGCCAGGCGTTGGCGGATTTTCTGACGCTGGAGCAGAAGTTCGGGACAGCAAAGGGACTGAAGTTCTCCTATGTGGGCGATGGAAATAATGTGTGCCATTCGCTGATGCTGACGGCGGCGCAGCTTGGCGCGCATTGCGTGGTGGGGTCGCCCAAAAACTATGCGCCGAAGGCGGATATCGTGGCGCAGGCTCGGGCGATCGCTAACGCTACAGGCGGAAGCATCGAACTGGTGAGCGATCCGGTGGCAGCTGTGACGGGCGCGGATGCTGTCTACACGGATGTGTGCACCAGCATGGGATTCGAGCACGAGGTTACGAAGCGCGCTCCGATCTTCAAGCCTTACCAGGTGAACGAGCAGCTGATGTCGCACGCGGCTTCGCATGCGGTGTTTATGCACTGCCTGCCGGCGCATCGCAATGCCGAAGTGACGGATGCGGTGCTGGATGGTCCGCAGTCGGTGGTGTTCGATCAGGCGGAGAATCGCATGCATGCGCAGAAGGCTTTGTTGCTTCTCCTACTGGGAGGAGCGCGGGGCTCGGGGCTCAGGGTGCAGGCCTCGGAAGTGCGCGCCTAGGATGCGTGAGATCTCCCACGTCTCAGAAAAACGAGACGTGGGGCACCCAGCTGGTTTCTCAATGCTTGTTTCTTAGTCTGGATAACTCCGGAGAAATCATCAACTGGATCGATTCGCCGTCAGGAAAAACAATGTCGACGAAGTAGAGCTTGCCTGTTCGCAAGTCCCAGATTGTACGTTTCTCCCTACCACGAACACTGAAGAATCTTGAGGTCTTGTACGAAATGTCAGTCATTCTTGAAAGTCTGCCGGTTGGCCAAAAGGTCGGCATCGCATTTTCCGGCGGCCTCGATACCAGCGCCGCGCTTCACTGGATGAAGCAGAAGGGCGCCCTGCCGTATGCCTACACTGCCAATCTCGGGCAGCCGGACGAAACCGACTACGACGCCATCCCTCGCAAGGCGCTGGAATACGGCGCGGAAAATGCCCGGCTCATCGATTGCCGCGGTCCGCTGGTGCGCGAAGGCATCGCCGCTCTGCAGTCTAGCGCCTTTCACATCTCGACTGCAGGCGTTACCTACTTCAACACCACCCCTCTTGGGCGCGCTGTCACCGGCACCATGCTGGTCACGGCGATGAAGGAGGACGGCGTCAACATCTGGGGCGACGGCTCGACTTTCAAGGGCAATGACATCGAGCGCTTC
>Ga0210388_10000636_pt1 | contig 28134 bp, 32 predicted proteins | sample IncBWC19OmetaG_FD_155485 | JGI IMG/M metagenome (GOLD analysis project Ga0210388, IMG submission 155485) | Forest soil microbial communities from Barre Woods Harvard Forest LTER site, Petersham, Massachusetts, United States - Inc-BW-C-19-O ...
CACCGAGAGGATGGTGGCTTGCAGGTACTCATCGAGCCTGTGCGCGAAGGCACCCGCTCCGAGCGAAAGAAAAATCGCAGCAGCGGCAACGAACCTCGTGTTCATTTCGTCGCAATCCCCCGTCCGTAGTCATTCGTCGGATCGCGGTACATAGTGTGGACATGCATGGACGGATCGCCGCCCAAGCGCTGGGGCGCGTACTCGATGACGAGGTGCGGGCCCTGAATCCGATAATAAGCCGTGATGTTGAGTCCCGGAGTGGCGGTTGTTGGACCGCTCCAGGCGAACCAGGTGTCGTTGATATCGGCTTTGAGCTCGGCCATACGGGCCACTGCTGCGCTTTCGTGAATAATGCCCGCCCATTCGGATATCAGATCGAGCAGCATCGCACGTTGCCGATCGTTCATCGCGGAGGCCTTCAAACCCTCCGGCTGTATTGTTTTGCCGTCCTGACCGGGACCGAGCACAAGATCGGCCAAACGGTAGCTGAGAATCGCCTGCTTCCGCTGATTCTCGTCGAGAGCATTCAGCAAAGCGAAAGCCTTGTCGCTCTCCTGGCCGAGAGGCCGCACCGTTTTTCCGTTGCTGGTGTAGAGAGCAGGTTGAGCGCCGGTCAGGGTCGGCGTGAGCACGCCGCGTTCGCCGGCAATGGTGATATTGAGCGCCAGGTGGTGGCCTCCAAACTGCAACATCCAGGGATCTTTTTCGGAAGGCTTTCCCAGAATCGAAAGGTAGTACAGATCTTTCCCGAAGATCGGGTTGTTTCCCTCCTTGATCTTGTTGACCTCGTCGCCTTCCATAATCTGCTCGACCTTCTCAAAACCCCTTCGGCTGAGCGCGGACGAAACCAGAGCCAGAGCGGCAGAACGCTGAGCGGCATTCAGTTCCTTGAGGCTGACGCCGGCCCGGGGAGCGAACGATACCGGGAGGTTGGACCAGCGGACCCTCTGCTTCTCGTCGTCAAACGCGAACAGCGCGCTTTGCCTCTGCCGTTCATCGAGCGCCGAAAGGAAAATATTTGCAGCGCTCACGATTCGCGAAGTCGCCGTCTGAGCCTTGGCGACTGTCACCGACGAACAGATAAGCACCAATGCGCTGACGCCACATAGCGTTCTGATCGAAAAATGGTTCATCCTCTGTTCTCCTTGTCAGCCCTGTTCAGGCGTCTGCTCCCTATAGTTACTTCCTTCCGGCTCTGTTGCCCTTGGCGGCATTTTCCGTTGTTCTTGAGACCCGACTACTTTGCCGCGACCGGACTCACCGACTCCAAGTCAATAGTGATCGCCACATCATCACCAGCCATTGCTCTGCCACTGTTCACACCGAATTTTCTTGCGGTTCACCTTGGTCCGGCTGCCTCCACACGCTTCCTACGCTCCCAGAACGCTGTTTCTGGAAGGTTGCGAATGCTGTTTTCAGAACAAACGCCTATGTCGAACGACCGAGAGTATCCTACGATACTCGAAGTTTTGTGAAGAACTGAGGCGAACCGCATGTCGTCGCGGCCCGACTACGACGCGATTGTGATCGGTTCCGGTATCGGCGGACTAGCATTCGCGAGCTTCATGGCGAAGCTGCGCAAGTGGCGCGTGCTCGTGCTGGAGCGGCATTTCAAGATCGGCGGTTTCACGCACACATTCACGCGACCAGGCGGCTGGTCCTGGGATGTAGGGCTTCACTACGTGGGCGAGATGGGTGAAGGCATGATGGGCCGCCGGCTATTTGATCTCGTCACCGATGGCAGGGTGAAGTGGAACTCGCTGCCTGACATTTACGACATATTTCTCTATCCAAATCTGCAGCTTAGAGTCTCTAAGGGCGAAGCAGATTTCCGAAGCACTTTGACCCATGCTTTTCCAAACGAGGGCGCCAATATCGAGCAGTATTTCCGCGACCTGAGGCGCGCCACCAGTTGGGCCAACCGTTTCATCGTGGCGAAGGCTATGCCTCCGCTCTTGGCCTGGATGGTTGGGGTGGTGAATCGCTTTACAGCTGATCTTCCCCTGCAGACCACCCAGCAATACCTTGAGAGGCGTTTTGCGGACCAGCGACTTCGCGCCCTGGTCACCTCGCAGTGGGCCGACTATGGATTGCCTCCGGGTGTCAGTGCGTTCGCCACTCATGCAGTGATTGCGTCTCATTACTTGAATGGAGCGTGGTATCCGGATGGGGGGGCAGGCGAAATCGCGAAAGCGACGGGCGCTGTAATCCGTGCCACGGGCGGCGAACTCTTGCCCAACCACGAGGTCATGCGCATTGTGCTCGAGGGTGGCCGCGCCGTCGGCGTGGAAGTCAACGTCAGCAAAGGCAAGCAAGGGTCTCGTGAGGAATTTCGAGCGCCTGTCATCGTATCTGACGCAGGGGCATGGAATACGTTCTCGCGCATGTTGCCGGCCTCCGCTCTGCCGTTCCGCGACCAACTGAAATCACCGCCGGAAGGTTTCGAAGTTGTCGAACTCTTTCTAGGCTTACGGCGCGATCCTCGCGAGATGGGTTTCAGGGGGGAGAATCATTGGATGTTTGAATCGTTCAACCACGACGAGATGTATGCCCGGCGGAACGAACTGCGAGACGCTCGAGCACCGATGGCCTACCTCTCGTTCCCGTCCCTTAAAGATCGTCGCGCCCGACGGCACACCGCGGAGATTATCGCCCCGCTCTCCTATGCCTCGTTGGAAGCACATCGCCATGAACCCTGGCGCAGGCGCAGCGCAGAATACGAATCTGCAAAGGACCGGATCACTAAGGCATTGCTGGAGCTTGTCGAGCGTCACCACCCTGGGTTTGGAGACCTCGTGGAATACTCAGAACTGGCCACACCCCTGACATTCGAGCACTTTACCGCAGCCCCATCGGGGACGATATATGGCTATCCGGCTACGCTGGAAAGGTACGGGAGGGCGTGGCTAGGCCCGCGCACGCCGATCCAGAATCTGTATCTTACGGGCAGCGACGCAGCCTTGCTCGGTATCATGGGGGCATTGATGGGTGCGGTAGTTACCGCAAGTTGCGTTCTGGGACGGTTCGGCTTCTTCGAAGTCATGGGTGCCGCCCGTTCGCACTCCTGAGAGTCGCGCGCCAGCTCGATCTCCTCGAGTAGCTCGGCGCCATTGCTGGCGCCCAGCCCTCCAAGAACCGGACTTGAAGGTTTCTCATTGAGCGAGCTGCATAAGGCGCAAGTTCCTCCAACAGACTGACAGTGTCCAAGGGCTTCGACAAGTTACTCTGGCGAGCTAAGGCTCGAATCTTCGCTGTTTAAGTCCATATCCTCCTTGCTACCAATGTCTTCTATGAATACTCGGTTCCCCACGTGAAACGGTACAGCGCGTGCTTTCCATCAATGCGGAATTTGAAATCGAGATCGCGACTCAACGTTAGGACGATTTATCATGAGACCAATCACGCAGGAAAACGATAGGCTTGGATTTGTCGGGGTCGGATACATGGGTCGGCCGATCGCGCGGAGGTTGCTTGAATCTGGCTTCAGGCTGACAGCGTACGACCGGGACCGCAGTAAAATAGAGGAACTAATTCAATATGGAGGCAGCGTCGCGCAAAGCGTTTCGGAACTTTCCTCCAGCTGCAACGTCGTGTTGTCCTGCCTACCAGGCGATGGGCCTGTCCTGAACACCTTTAAAGGATCTGACGTCGTTTTCGCCAATGCGCATCGCGACTTGCGGGTCATCGACCTGAGCACGGTATATCCCGAGACCTCGCGGGAACTCTCAAGGCTGGGTTCAGAGCGTGGAGTCGAGGTTCTCGACGTGACTATATCGGGAAGCACTCCGGCCGCCGAAAAGGGGTTGCTGACCCTGTTCGGAGGCGGAAACAAGGAATGCTTCGAGAGCGCCGAGTCGATCTTCCGCGTTATCGCCCATAAATATTTTTATCTTGGGCCAAGCGGGTCCGGAGCGACGATGAAGCTTGTGGTGAACACCCTGCTGGGAATAGGAATGCAGGCGATTGCCGAAGCCGTCGCACTCGGTGAGAAAGCCGGCCTTGATCGCAATCGCTTGCTGGACGTGTTGTCCCAGACTGCAGTGGTTGCCCCAGCGCACGCTGACAAACTGCAAAGAGCGATGAAGAGCGACTACCGCCCGCAATTTCCGATTCGGCTAATGAACAAGGATTTCGGGTTGATTTTCAATCTTGCGGCTGCCGTTGGCGCGCGAATGCCCGCCGCGGGTGCAGCATTTGAAATCAATGCGAGGCAATCGGACAAAGGGGCGGAGCAAGATTTTTCGGCGGTGATTCTGCAAATGGAAAAGCAGGCTCACCTAGGTTCGGAAGACGATGGTCTGACTCGAGTTGGCATCAATTCGGCGAGGAAAATGATCTAATTTCGTACAAAGGTTCATATGTTCGATCAGGCTTATCCCGTACATGCATTCGTGGCGACGCACGAACTGATCCAACTGATGGTGAATGGAGCGAAACAATCATTCAACGGCGACCCGGAAATGCCACTGCTCTGGTATTGTTTTTGGCTGGTAACGCACATTCGCTCGCTGCATCAAAAGAAATAACAAGCGCTCTTATCATTGCCGTCGTCACAACTGCAAGCGGATTCCATTCCTTCAGATGCCAGGCGCTTGAAAAGGAGGGTCGTCATGAACAGCCAGAAGAAGCAAACAAGCCAAAAGGATTCATGCTACCCGCAGCTCTTATCCATTCCGAGAACTGATGACTCCAGAGACGCCGACATTTCCCGGCGGGGATTTCTGGGGTTTGCGGCAGCGTCCATTTTCCTGGCGCACACTGAGCGGCAGTCTAGGCGATCGGAGTCCAGGAACGGCATTCCTTATCGGACGCTGGGCCGCACCGGAGAGCAAGTCTCGCTCGTCGGACTCGGTGGCTATCATCTGGGCAAACAAACGGATCCTCAGGAAAGCATTCACATCATCCGCACGGGTCTCGATGAAGGAATCAATTTCCTTGACAACTGCTGGGACTACAACGGCGGCGAAAGTGAAATCCGCATGGGAAACGCCCTACGCGACGGTTACCGCCAAAAAGCCTTTCTTATGTCCAAGATCGACGGGCGCACCAAAGCCGCGGCGACAAGCCAGATCAACGAGTCTCTGCGCCGTCTCGAGACCGACAGGATTGATCTCCTCCAATTTCACGAAGTGATTCGCGACACCGACCCGGATCGCATTTTTGCCGAGGCCGGTGGGATGGAGGCCGTCCTGGAAGCGCAAAAGGCGGGCAAGATTCGCTACATCGGCTTCACAGGCCACAAGAGTCCGGACATCCATTTGAAAATGCTGACCACAGCTTCAAAACACGGCTTCACGTTCGATGCTGTTCAGATGCCCCTCAACGTAATGGACGCGCACTTCAATAGTTTTGAGAACAAGGTTTTGCCTTTCTTGCTCAAGCACGACATCGGCGTGCTCGGTATGAAGCCTATGGGTGACCACGTTATTCTCGAGAGCAAAACGGCCACCCCGGTGGAATGCCTTCACTACGCGATGAATCTTCCCACCAGTGTTGTCATCACCGGCTGCGATTCGCTTCCCATCCTTCAGCAAGCTCTCCAAGCGGCCCGCAGTTTTCAGCCGCTCAGCGCTTCCGAAGTTGCAGCGCTTCTAACAAAAACTGCGAAAGCCGCAGAAGCAGGCCAGTTTGAGCTTTATAAAACGAGCCACCAGTTCGACGGCACCTACGCCAACCCTCAGTGGCTTGGCTAGAAGCACGGTGAAATCAGAGAGGATGACGAATGAGGAAGGTAGCAAGCCTTAGTTGTCAGGTTTTCAAACATTGGCAGTTGAACGGTTGAGGCGTGCGAACGCGGTATTTGGTTGAGAGAAAAATTTTGGAGGACAATCATGGATAAGAAAGAACTTTCTGCGAGTGTGGCTCGAGATGTTTCGCTTGGCGGAGAAATTTCCGTCCTTCGTCTCGGTTTCGGGGCTATGCGCCTTACCGGCGAAGGTATCTGGGGGCCACCGAAAGATCGTAAAGGGGCGTTAGCGGTTCTTCGCCGGGCCGTGGAGCTTGATGTCAATTTCATTGACACTGCCGATTCCTACGGCCCGCACGTAAGCGAGGAACTGATTGCCGAGGCGCTGTTCCCTTACCCGGCTGGGCTGGTGATTGCCACCAAGGGTGGCTGGAACCGCCCCGGCCCGAACCAATGGACCCACGATGCCACTCCAGCGCACCTCCAGAAGGCGGTCGAGGGGAGCCTCAAAAGGTTGCGTCTAGACCGGATCGACGTTTATCAACTGCATATTCCGGACCCCGTGGTCTCGTTTGAGGCCTCGGTGGAGACCCTGGCTCGGTTGCAAAACGAAGGCAAGATTCGCCTAGTCGCGTTATCCAACGTCACGCAAGAACACATCGAGCGAGCACGGAAAATTGTCCCTATCGTCTCCGTACAGAACCGCTATAGCTTTGCCGACCGGGAATGGGACTATGTGGTCGATTATTGTGAACGCAACAGAATCGCTTTTATTCCTTGGTTCCCATTGGGAGCGGGGAGAGTTGCTGGAGAAGTGCTTGGCCGCATCGCCGAAGCTCACAGTGCGAGCCCCACTCAGGTAGCGCTCGCTTGGCTGCTGCAGCGATCTCCCATCGTGCTGCCCATCCCTGGAACTTCCTCAATCGAGCATCTCGAGCAGAACATCGCGGCGGCTTCCTTGCGCTTGACGAAAGAAGAATATGAAGAGCTTTCGGGTGTTCCCGAGCTGGTGGCATCGCGGTGAACGAGTTGGCCTTTCCGGGGTCTCTACTTGTTTCTGAGCATGCGATTCTTCGTGGTCTCGAGTTGAATGAGTGACAACTCGAGAGGGTGTGAGCACCACCATCGAATGTGTGCGTAAAGGAATTGTTCGTCTCAGTGAGTCCGTGACGCGTTTCGACAACTTGAGTCTCGCCCGCGGTCTAGACAAGCGAGTGAGTCAGAGCAGATTGCTCCGGACGCCGACAGTTTATGATGTGTTCTTATCAACCTAAACCTAAGCAGGCCGCACCTGCTCGGCCGCTTCGCGACAGCGATTCGGATGTCAACAGCCTTGCGCCTCCGCTGGCCCATATTCGTAGACTCCGGGAGGGAGCCCGGGATTCACGATTCGGCGTAGTTTCCGGCGCCCTTGAAAGACGCGCGCTTTCACAGCGCTAATTGTGGTACCTAGAATCTGTGCAGTTTCTGCGACTGATCTTTCCTCGATGTCGCGGAGCAAGATGGTTCTCCCAATGATTGGACTTAAGCGATTGATAGCTTTAGTCAAGAGATCCGTGCGCTCGCGTCGCCAACAGGACTCTTCGGGATTGGGGCTCGGGTCAACGAACGACTCCGAGCTGGACTTCGGGCCATTGTCAGGGCTATCGGGCAAGACTTCGAAAACTCCCCGTTTTCGACGGAGCAACAGGAATGCTTCATTCATGGCGATGCGCGTCAGCCAGGTAGAGAACCGCGATTTCTCTTGAAAGGCGTCGAGATGAAGGAAGGCCTTGTGAAAGCTCTCCTGCGTCACATCTTCGGCATCCTCCCGGTTGTTCGTTATCCGTTGCGCCACGGCGAGAACTCTCTGCTTGTGACGGAGAACCAATTCCCCGAAAGCCTGCGTATCTCCGTGCTTTGCGGCAGCCACCAGCGCGCCGTCGGAGTCTTTGCCTACAGTGGTTCCATAAGACGTTTCCATTATTCCAGCCCCTCCCACCCGTCCGCCACACGGTAACCATCAATGAAAAGGCAATCGGAATGCCAGAGACTGTGCGTGACGAATAAAATTTGGAAGTGGCGGGCAGAGTGAGAGATACGCCGATTCTGGAGCGCCTTGGCAGGCGTTAGTCGACACAGAAAGCTGTCGAAGTGTTGACATTCCGTCCATTGGGCTGGATGACCCACGGGCTGCCATCTGTCGCCGGTTGGAGCGGCCGAAATGAAGGTCCGGTGTAAGAAGCCTAAAGGATCACCGCTCAAAAAGGATGGCTTTTTGTGACCCAGAACGGATCATCGTGAGAATAAGTCCCTTGCAAAACGCTCTTGTATCGGCTCAGAATCGCGTCGCAAATAGTTCAAGTCGTCCGGCCTCATCTGTCGATTCTAATTTTCGGTGCGGAGGAGAAATACGGAGACTTGGGAGCACGGCGATACCCAAATGATTGACATGGGATTCGCGCCAAAGAGCGACTTCGCCAAAAAGGTCCGTCAGTCCTTGGCTCGAGTCCTGCTCGGAGGCGTGGCGCTGTCATTGGTCACCTTCCTCGCTTCTCCATTTGAAACTCACCGTGGGGCAATCGCGCTTATTTACCTCATGATCGTAGCCGTAGTTTCGTTGACGGGAGATTTTGTTTCGTCTGCTTCCATCGCGATTGCAGCCGCTTTGTGCCTCCGGCATTTTTTTGCACCTCCACCCTCGACTCCAGGAATTGACAAGCCGCTGGATCTTGCGGCAATTATTACTTTCCTGGCGACGGCCGCCATCATCACTCGCCTGATTTCCAAGATGCAAAGGCTGACGGAGGAGCTCCGGCGCCGGGAGTCGTACTTGGCGGAAGCGCAAAGCCTCAGTCGTACCGGGAGCTTCGGGTGGAAGCCGTCCAAAGGCGAGATCATCTGGTCAGAAGAAACCTTCCGAATCTTCCAATACGACCGATCGACGAAACCGACCGTGGAACTTGTTCTCCAGCGCGCTCATCCGGGAGACGCGGCCCCCATGCAACAGACAATCGAGCGCGCGTCGCAGGACGGGAAGGATTTTGATTTAGAGTGCCGCTTGCTGATGCCGGATGGTTCCGTCAAACATGTCCACATTGTGGCTCATGCTGAAAAAGACGAGTCCGGCGAACTCGAGTTTGTTGGGGCGGTAATGGACACTACCGAGAGCAAGCGCGCGGAGAAAAAGCTGCGGCGCAGTGAGGAATCTTTGCTGGAGGGGCAGAAACTAAGCCGCACGGGCAGCTGGCGACATGATGTTGTGTCGGGGGCGGTCACAGTCTCACCGGAGATCTATCGGATACACGACATCAAGCCTGATGACGGGGCATCGAACACGGAATTTTTCTTTAGTAGGTTCCATCCTGAGGACCGGAAGCGCGTTGTGGAGCTTTTTGAAAGAGCCGAAATCGAGAAGACCGAGTTTCAAGTGGACTACCGCATTGTTCTTCCGGACGGAACGATCAAGCACCTCCATACGATTGGCCGTCCTATCCTGAACGAGCCGGGCGACCTCGTAGAATTTGTCGGGACCGTGATGGACGTCACCGCGGCAAAGCAGGCGCAAGCAGCGTTGCGGCGGAGTGAGAGTTATCTGGCGGAAGCGCAGAGGCTCAGCCACACGGGCAGTTGGGCAGGGGCTCCCGGAACAGGAGAGATCAGGTACTGGTCCGGGGAATGCTACCGCGTGCTGGGTTTTGACCCGCACAAAGGGCTGCCTCGAGTGGAAACATTCTTTCAACGTATTCACCCGGATGATCAAGCCAGGACCATGGAACAGCTCGAAACAGCCAGCTGTGAAAAGACGGAGTTCGAGTTCGATTACCGAATCGTTCATCCCGGCGGCGATGTCAGGGACATCCACACAGTAGGTCATCCCGTTTTCAGTCCATCCGGCGATCTCGTCGAATACCTCGGTACCGTGATCGATGTCACCGAGCCGAAGCGGGCAGAGGCGCTGCGTGACGGAGAGAGCCGTATCTTGGAGATGATAGCCCGCGATGCTCCGCTGGAGGAAATACTGGAGAAGCTGGTACTGGTTGTGGAAGCCCAATTTGCGGGCTTGCTTTGCTCTGTCCTGCTCCTCAATGAGGACGGGCAGCATGCCCGGCATGGTGCCGCACCCAGCCTTCCCAAGGCCTATGCCAAGGCCATCGACGGCCTTTCTATCGGACCAACGGCGGGATCATGCGGCACGGCCATGTACCGCAGAGAACCTGTCGTTGTCACCGACATTCTCCAGGATCCGCTCTGGGAGGCGTACCGCGATGTGGCCGAGCCCTATGGGTTCCGCGCCTGCTGGTCCACTCCCATAGTTGCGCATTCGGGCGGGACGCTGGGCTCGTTTGCCATGTATTACCGCGAACCGCGCAGCCCGAGCCCGGCTGAGACCCGTGCGCTGAAGTTGGCCACCCACCTCGCCGGCATTGCCATTGAACGCAAGCTGGCGCGTGAAGAGCGCGAACGATTGCGTCGGGCCCAGGCAGATCTCGCGCACATAAACAGAGTCACCACGATGGGCGAGCTGACCGCTTCCCTGGCGCACGAAGTGAATCAACCAATTGCCGCCGCCGTCACCAATGCCAAAACCTGCTTGCGCTGGCTCACGCGCGATCAACCAGATGTGGAAGAGGGCCGCGCGGCTGCCATGAGAATCGTGAAAGACGGAACGCGTGCGGCAGAAATCGTCAAGCGAATCCGCCTGCTTTTCAAGAAGGGTACTCCGGAACGGGAGTCGGTGGAGGTAAACGAAGTAATTCGAGAAATGACTGTGCTCCTCCGTAGCGAGGCAGCGCGATACGTCGTATCCATCAGGACAGAACTGGCTGCAGATATACCCCAGGTCATTGCGGATCGCGTGCAATTGCAGCAGGTGCTGCTGAACCTCATGATTAATGGCATCGAAGCGATGAAGGACGCCGATGGGAGGCGCGAGCTGGCCATTAAGTCCGAACGAGCCGAAACCGAGCAAGTTCTTGTCTCAGTCAACGATACTGGCGTGGGATTGCCCGCACAGCAGGCAGACCAACTCTTCAACGCATTCTTTACCACCAAGCCACACGGCACAGGTATGGGACTGTCTATTAGCCGATCCATCGTTGAGTCGCATGGCGGCCGCTTGTGGGCTGCCAACAACTCTCCCCACGGAGCAAGTTTTTGTTTCACTCTACCCACCAGGGCAGCGGCAAAGGAATGAACCCGCCAGACACCTCCACGGTATTCGTCGTTGATGACGATCCCTCTATGCGTCGATCCATCCAAGGATTGCTGAAGTCGGCGGGTCTGCGGTCAGAGACCTTCGGAACGGCGGAAGAGTTTCTACGCCACAAGCGACCGGATGGGCCAAATTGCCTGGTTCTGGACGTAAGCCTTCCTGGAATCAACGGTCTCGACTTTCAGCGCCAGTTGGCGGACGCGGGTATCCAAATCCCCATCATCTTTATCACCGGTCATGGGGATATTCCGATGACGGTGAGGGCCATGAAATCGGGCGCGGTGGAGTTTCTGACCAAGCCTTTCGACGACCAGGACTTGCTGAATGCGATCCACCAGGCTTTGGATCGCGACCGTGTGACGCGCCGCCAGCAGAGTACCTTTGTCGAGCTGCGAAAATGCTACCAGGCACTCAGCGAGCGCGAGCGCGAGGTCATGGGCCTGGTGGTTTCGGGGATGCTTAATAAGCAGATAGCTTTTGAGCTCGGAATCAGCGAGATCACCGTGAAAATTCATCGCGGCCACGTGATGCGGAAAATGCAGGCCGAGTCGCTGGCAGAATTAGTTAGAATGGCTTCGCACCTGGAGCTTTCACCAGGCAAAAAGTAGCTTAGTTGCAACGCGCCGCTCATGCGCAAGACTGCTTGTTAGTTTGAGAGACCCCCCGTTCAGCTATAACTTTGGCAACTTCAATTAGATTGTAGTTGCCCTCAGCTCCGTGCCCTATTCGGGCGCTCATACGAAAGTATAATTGCGCCGCTTTTGGCGACGCTGCTAAATTGCTGCTATGGCCGCTTTGGAGAAGACCAAAATGGTTGCGATTGTCGATGACGATGATTTAATGCGCAGCGCGCTACAGGGCCTGCTGAAAGCGGTTGGCTTGCCGGCGCAAGCGTTTGCGTCGGCGGAGGAATTCCTGAAGTCCGGTCAACAGTGCCAGGCTGGATGTTTAATCGCCGATATCCGCATGCCAGGAATGTCCGGTCTCGAACTACAGGCGAAGCTGAACGCGGAAGCCTGCAGGATTCCCATCATTTTCATCACGGCGCATGGCGACGAAAAAATGCGGATGCAAGCCTTGCGAGCGGGCGCCGTGGAGTTCATGGCAAAGCCGTTCGACGACGAAGCATTGCTCGAGAGTGTGCGGGTGGCTCTGGAAAGCTAAGCCTGCAAGCAGAAGTGTCATCAGGTTGCGCAAGGAGGTCCTCCGTGGCAGCTGTTGCAAGATTCGGTTCCGCCGACCAGGACGGCAATCCGCGCAGATTCGAGCAGATCATAGGTAACAGTCCCGCTCTGGAATTGGCGCTCGAACAAGTGGAGCAGGTCGCGCCTACGGATTCCACCGTTCTTATCCAGGGGGAAACAGGCACCGGCAAGGAGCTGATCGCGCGCGCAATTCACAATCTCAGCTCGCGGTGCGGACGCCCTTTCATAAAGCTGAATTGCGCTGCCATTCCGTTTGACCTACTGGAAAGCGAGCTTTTTGGTCACGAGAAAGGCGCTTTTACAGGCGCTATCGCGCAAAAGATTGGCCGTTTCGAATTGGCCGACAAAGGGACGCTGTTCCTGGACGAGGTAGGAGACATTCCGTTGGCTCTGCAGCCAAAATTGCTGCGAGTCTTGCAAGAACAGGAATTCGAGCGCTTGGGTAGCGGTCGGACTCACCAGGTAGACGTTCGCCTTGTGGCTGCGACCCACCGAAATCTGGTGGACATGGTGAAGCGGGGCGAGTTTCGCAGCGACCTCTACTATCGCCTGAATGTGTTTCCGGTCCCGCTGCCGCCGCTGCGGGCACGCCGTGAAGACATTCCGGCCCTCGTGGAGCATTTTGTCGAAGTTTATACCCGCCAGATGGGCAAGCAGATCGAACATATTCCTCCGGAAACCATGTCCGCACTGGTCTCGTATCAGTGGCCGGGCAACATTCGCGAGCTCCAGAATTTCATCGAGCGGAGCGTTATCGTCAGTTCGGGCAACGTCCTGCACCCCCCGCTCGCGAGTTTGCAGAGTACCGTCGAAGCGGAATCCCTTGCGCCAATTACCCTCGAAGACGCGGAGCGAGATCACATTCGCAAGACTCTCGAGCAGACCCGGTGGGTGGTCTCTGGCCCCAACGGGGCCGCCGCACGTCTGGGAGTCAAAAGGTCAACGCTTTACTTCCGCATGCAAAAGCTTGGAATTTCACGCGCCAAAAAAGATTTCGTTCCCGCGTAGTAGCGTTGCAGTCTTGCGAGGATTGTTCCCGCAGTTGAATCACCAAGTCCACTCATTAGGTTTCACACGCACTAGGATCACTTCTCAAGTCGATCCGCATCCGAAGCTGTTTGACAGACAATCAAATGAATAATCTCACTAAGCCTGTCAGCATGCGGACGTCGTGTTTAGCAGGCCGGCGTTCCGCGCTGCGCAGTTGTTCTTAGGCGCCCTCTACTTTCAGTCACTTACGCAATCAACATGTTTGGCAACCCTCTTGCCTTCGTCAGTTGTGTCACACGGCGCACCGAATCATTTCGTGGCGAGTCGAAAAGGAGGGATTGTGAAATTCAAGAGAACAGTATTCGTTTTGATGGGAATGATGTTGTTGTTTGCAGGCAAGTCGTCAGCACAGCAGGTGAAGACCGATTACGATCGCGGCGCCAACTTTGGCCAATACAAGAGCTATTCGTGGCAACAAGTTAAGACAAAAGACGCCCTGGATGTCGATCGAATCAAGAGCGCCGTCAATGCCGCCTTGGCAGCGAAAGGCTGGACGCTGGTGGAGTCCGGTGGTGATGTTGCCATCATAGCCATCGAGATGACCCGCGATCAGCAGACCTTGAATACCTTCTATGACGGCTTTGGAGGGGGCTGGGGCTGGCGACGGTTTGGGGGCGGAGGTTTCGGAGAGGCAACAACCACAACGGAAACATATAAGGTAGGGACGTTGGTCATCGATCTGTTCGATACCAAGACCAAGCAACTAATCTGGAGAGGCGCCTCGAGCGACACCCTCTCGAACATCTCCGACAAGAACATAAAGAACCTCGATAAGGGCGTGGAGAAAATGTTCAAGAACTTTCCTCCCGGCTCTTCGAAGAAGTAACGGGCGCGGCGATGATGCACCTACTCCGCCTCGGCTTTTGTCTAGCGCTCGCTACGGTGGCCAGTCCAGCGCGTGCGGCCAATCGGTCGCACGCAGGGGCGGACCGCCAGAGCAAGATGGTCTGGACCAATGACGACCTCGACAAACTAGACGATCTCGGCCTGATTTCCATCGTTGGCCGAGCGGGCGACGAAAAACCAGCTCAGGCACTTGCGCCTGTACAGTACGTGAATGCCCAGGACCCAGAGTGGTATGCCGAGCAGGCAGCAAAGCTGCGCGACGAACTCGAACACCGGCAGGCGCAGCTTCGGGATTACCGGCAAGCGCTTGACGACGCGCGAAGTCTCAAGGAATCAAGCGGCGGCATAGATTTAGTTGGCGAGGACTTCGCCATTACTCCTGAAGCCGGTATAGAAGTCCTGCAGCAGCGCGTGAACGAAACACAAACAGAGCTTGGCGCCCTGGAAGACTTGGCCCGGCGTAATGACATCGAGCCAGGCACGCTTCGTGGCCAGTGAGGGCTCTAGCGTGTCTACCCGGGTCGGTGAAGTGCTTGAACAGCGATTTGAGACCAGCGTGAGGTCTCGACTTAGTACTGGAGAATAGGCCGCGCCTATGTCAACCAGCAGCAGGATGTGACCGATGTCGTTCAAACCTTGCGTCAGCAGGCTCGGAAGGCTGGCAAGAAATTTCAAGAATGGAGAGCAATACTATGCAGCGCAGGCTTTCGATTTTATTTCAACTTGAATGCACGCGGTTTGTTCGATTTGTGGTGACCGCTCTGTTCGCAGCCGCCTTGGCATGCTCGACCCCAATCTTCGCCCAGGAGGCCGGGCAGCGGACCTTTGCCTCCGCCGCAGATGCCGGCCGCGCTTTGTTTGCTGCCATGCAAGCACCAGACGATCAATCTGCCTTGAGCATCCTCGGACCAAACGGAAAGGATGTCCTCTCGTCTGGCGACCCTGCCGAAGATGCCAATGCTCGCGTCGGCTTCGTCGTGAAATACCAGGAGATGCATCGGTATGTGACCGAGGAGAATGGAACTGTAGTCCTTATCGTCGGCGCCGAAAACTGGCCGTTTCCGATTCCCCTGGTTAACGCCCACGGCTTGTGGTATTTCGACACACCCGCGGGCAAAGACGAGATCCTCTTTCGGCGCATAGGCAAAAATGAACTGGCTGCCGTGGATGCCTGCCACGAATTGGTCGATGCGCAAAAGGAATATTTTGCTCGCCCGCCGGGTAATCTCCCCCAGCAATTCGCGCGGAAACTGGTCAGCGATGAAGGCCGCCACAATGGTCTCTACTGGGACGGTGCTTACAATCAATTCGACAGCCCGATCGACCCGCTCATCGCGCATGCGTACGGAAAAGGTGCAGAGGACCAAATGGGTGATCCGGTGCCGTTCCACGGCTACTTTTTCCGGGTCCTCACCAGCCAAGGGCCTCATGCATCGGGCGGAGCCAAGAAATATGTCGTCGACGGAAAGATGACCAAGGGATTCGCTTTCGTCGCCTATCCCGCGGAGTACCGCTCCTCGGGTGTGATGACTTTCATCGTCGACGAATCCGGAACCATTTACGAAAAGGACCTTGGTCCCGACACAACAAAGCTTGCCCAAGCGATGACCGCCTATGACCCGGATTCTACTTGGCACAAGGAAGAATGAACGATGGCTTGGAAGCCTTCCATGTCCCGCCTTGCATGCATTTCCCGAATTGACGCTGCCATCGCCATCGCGGCGGCAGCACGTTTCAGCATTGGAAGATTGTCAATGCGACAAAGGAACTGCATCCCCTGCACATTCATCAAGTGCATTTCCTGGCGTACGCCGAAAACGGCCAACCAGTTGCCGAACCTACGTGGCTGGACACAGTGAATGTTCCATACGGCGGTTCCGTCGACGTCATTATGGACTTCACCGACCCCGTAATCAGGGGCATGTCCGTTTTTCACTGCCATCTCCTCAATCACGAAGACAAGGGAATGATGGCAAAGATTCTCTTCGAATGAGTGACCTGGTACATCCCGCCGTCAGAGGATTGAGGCCTGGGGAGTTGCGCGGCACTCGCGAAAGGATTCCGTTGCTGTCCCTTCTGCAGAAGGATGTGGCTTCCAATGGCCCGACGTGGCTTCCACTCACATTGGTCTTGGCGGCGATTGCCGGGATCGCATACGTAGACCATCTCATTGTTTCGCTCTCGCTTGTTTACCTCTACACTCTGCCTCTTACCGTTGGCGCGATTTTTTTGCGCAAAGAAATCAGCTACGGCCTTATCGTGACATGTATCTTATTCCACTATTTTTTCCACTATTTTGATCCCCCGCGGCACATCCACTCCGGACTCCGCATCTTCCACGATCTCTCAGCGTTGCTGTGTCTCACCTTCGTTGTGTATGTGATCCAGCGTTATATTGAGCGGCAGGAATCACTTGTCAAAACCGTTCGGCAGCAACGTGACAGCCTTCTGAGGGACGTAGAGCTGGCGGCGCAAGTTCAGCGCTTGTTTCTTCCGTTGGGCAATCCGGCCGTTTCCGGACTTGCAGTATCCGGCATGATGCAGCCAGCCAGGGGTGTGAGCGGCGATTACTACGACTATTTCCCCATCGACGCGCACACTACTCAAATCATCATTGCCGACGTTGCCGGAAAAGGTGTTCCCGCCGCCCTGCTAATGTCCGCGACGGCGGCAGCCATGCGGCTAGAGGCGAACCATCATCGAAACATGCTGGAGCAAGTGCGGCGATTGAACACGGGAATCCACTCGGTGTCGGACTCCGACCGCTACGTGACGTTGCTGGTCGCGGAGATTGACGCCCAAAAGCGGACACTTCGCTACGTCAACTGCGGCCACAATCCCGCGCTTCTGTTTCGAGCAAAGACGGGCACGCTCTCGCTCATGAACTCTTCTTGTCCACCCATCGGACTCTCTCCGGAAGAGATGTGTGAATTGGCCTCGGAAGACCTCGTGCCCGGTGATGTTTTGATTTTCTACACCGATGGCGTCACTGAGGCTGAGAACCGGCTCGGCGAAGAGTTCGGCATGGAGCGCCTTTCCGCGGCGGTGCGCAGCGGTTCTTCGCTGTCGGCCGAGGAGCTCATGACCAATATCTATAACGCTGCGGCAGATTTTTGCGGCGATAAGTTCGACGATGATGTCACCCTTCTCGTCGTTAAATGCAATTTCGACGGCTCTTCGACTGTGAGTTCAGAAAACATTCCACAATAAGACCGCTCTAGAGACCAGCGTGACCCGGGCTGGGCCAGATGCTTGTCGTCCCCGCTCGTCTTTCAGAAGTTGCTCTCCGTCCCTGCAAGATACGTTGTCAGGGTGTTGACAATCATCCAAGGCGCTGGACTCCTCGCTCCTCTGCCCTTGCGCTTGATTTTCCGACTTGTCTATCTAAGGGCTTTTGTTTTCAAACAGTTCCCGAAATGCTCAACCACATCTCACAGTGGCAGCTGGGCTGCATTGTCTAGGATCCGAGGCATTAACAACTACCGGAGGGAACTCACATGCGAAAATTTTTGACCTGTCTGACCTGCATTCTATTTGTTGTAGCACCGCTCTTTGCTGAGGTGGCGAGCGCAGCGGACCAAACCAAGGATGACGACCGATTGAAAAATTGTGGAACGGTCTTGAAGGAGATTCTCGACGTTCCTGATGACATTCCGCAGGACTTGCTCGACAAAGCCGATTGTGTCGTGGTCTTCCCCTCCGTCCTAAAAGCCGCATTCATCGTTGGTGGAAGCTATGGGCGGGGCGCTATGTCATGCCGCAAGGGCGAAGACTTCCGAGGACCCTGGGGCGCTCCAACGATGATGGCTCTTGAGGGCGGCAGCTTTGGCTTTCAGATAGGCGGACAAGCTACGGATTTTGTCTTGCTCGTTATGAATGAAAGTGGCGCGAGGGGCATTCTCGCGAGCAAGGTCAAGCTGGGAGGGGACGCTTCCGCGGCCGCAGGCCCGGTCGGCCGCGATTCGTCGGCCGAAACGGACGCAACCTTGCGTTCCGAAATCTTGAGCTACTCGAGGGCGCGTGGCTTGTTCGCCGGCGTCTCTCTCGAAGGCTCCACAATCCGGCCTGACAACGGCGACAACAGCCGCGTGTACGGCAGGAAGATTCCTGCGAGGGACATTGTTCTTTCGGGAAAGGTCCCCGTGCCCCCAGCGGCCGAGCAACTTATCTCGACTTTGGATGCAAGGACCCCGAGGCACAGGCAATAGTTTCGTCAAATGACACGGTCCCGCGATGCGGTGAAACGATTTGGAGTGACCCGGTTTTCAACAAGTCGAGGACAACGTTGCGGCGCTTCGGATTTTGGAGCACGAAGCTCAGGTGCAGAACACCGCCGTCGCCGCAGCCGAAAAATACCTCGCACTAGCCAACATTCGTTATACCGGAGGCGTGACCAGCTACCTCGAGGTAACAACCGCCCAGAGCGCCGCTCTCTCCGACGAAGTCGCTGCGGTCAATCTTCTCGGCCGCCGCATGCTAGATGCCGTCACAGTCGTCCAAGCTCTTGGTGGCGGGTGGAATAGCTCCGAACTATCTCAGCATCCCGAATGCTGCGGCAAACTGACCAGCAGTTCACGGTAATGCGGCCGCGGCATTGGCACACGCTTGGCGACCAGCCAGTAATAAGCGAGGTGACAGGTTGGCGCGATGAATTCGTCGCCCTGTCGCGAACGGTAGAGCGCTTCGCCGCCAGAATTTGTACCCAACGCGCGGTACCATCATGCGATGGTTAGCCATGGTCAAAAATCGGGATATTCTTGGTGGAACTCCCGTGTTTCGCGGAGCGCGAGTGCCTGTCCAAGTGTTGTTCGACTGCTTGGAAGGCGGCGGTTTGCTAATTAACTAAACCTGTGCTTGCTCATCGCTGTTCACATGTTTTACGAGCAGGTGGCGTTGTTTTCCTTAGGGAGTTGTTTCGGATAGAATTCTCTGCACCGCTCAGGAGGCCAGATGGACCGCCGCAAATTTGTTTCAGCTTCGCTTGCCGTCTCCGCCTTTCCGCTCACCGGCTCGGCGGAAGGAGGTGCCCAGACTGGCTCCCCTTCCGCAACAGCCGAATACTACGATCTGCGTCGGTACCAGCTAACGAGCGGGCCTGGGACGAAGCTTGCCGATAACTACTTTGCTGATGCCCTAATTCCTGCGTTGAGCCGGCTGGGTATAGGGCCGGTGGGGGCGTTCTCGGTTTACTTTGGGCCGGAGACGCCGGCGTATTACCTACTGATGCCTAGCTCGAAACTGGAGACGCTGGTGACGGCGGATCTGGAACTGGCGAAGGATCCGGTGTTTGTGAAGGCGGGGGCGCCGTTCTGGGATGCGCCCGCCGGGTCGCCGCCTTATATCCGGATTGAGAGTTCGTTACTACGGGCGTTTGAGGGGTATCCGAGGGTGACGCCTCCAGCCTCGGCGGCCGCCAAGGGGAAGAGGATCTATCAGCTGCGGCAGTACCAGTCGCCGACCAATGCGGACCATGTGCGCAAGGTGGAGATGTTCCATCAGGGCGAGTTCGGGATTTTCGAGAAGGCGGGAGCGCATGGGGTGTTCTATGCAGATACGCTGATTGGGCCGCGGCTGCCGAACCTGACTTATATGCTCAGCTTCCCGGATATGGCTTCGCTCGAGTCCGGGTGGGACAAATTTGTCGCCGATCCAGACTGGAAGAAGCTCTCGAATGATCCGAAGTTCAAGCTGGATCCGCCGACGGTCTCGAACATTACGAGCCTGGTGCTTCGGCCGCTGCCGTGCTCGCAGGTTTAGATCTTTAGGTATTCTTTTTGACGGGCTCTTGGCTGTGGTGCACTTGGTCGCGAGGACCGCGGCAATTGCGGTTCCCGGTCCGAATCCCTCGCTTCCATGGAGACAAATGGTATTTTTCCTCTCCTTCATTCCTGGCCCACGATAGAACTGGATTTCTCGCCGTTTGGCGGCTGTCGCTCGACGCTCTGTACTCCCGGCGTGCGACGAGGATCGAATTCCAGGGCAGTTTCCGTTGCCTTCTCCCCTTGGGCAGACCCGTCGTATCCAATAAGAATCTTTTGAACTGGGAGTGCCTGCGGCCCATCATAGTTCGTCCTTAGTCCGTGCTCACGGCTGGGACTTCCTTCACGACTGGCTCATGTGATTCCTTGGGAAGAAGATGCCTTGGCAAGAACCATGCATTTGCAAACATCGTCGGAACCACGGCACTACCGATTACGGTCGCCACAAGGTAGGAATATTGCGCCTGGTCAATCACCCCGTGGCTCAGGCCGAACAGTGCAGAAATCGTTCCAAAGGTTAGACCTGTCGACATCATCAGCGTGTAGTACAGGCCTTCTTCGCGTTGGTACTTGAAAAATTTCACCGTGGGATAAAGGCCAACCATCTTCGACACCATCTTTGCTCCAAACAAAGCGAGAAACACGAGTGGTGCCGCCACCAGCGCAGAAACAGACACAAATGATCCGGCGCGTATGAAGTAGAACGGCGTAAGGAGTCCGAAGGTCAGTGTTCGAAGACGACGGACGAGGACATGGTCTTTTCCCACCGTTCCAGCGAGCACCATCCCGATGATGTACGCTGGAAGGACGGCCTCGCTCCCAGACCACACAGCTAATCCGCCCATGCCAAACAAGAGAAAAAGAAGATACTTGGCCTCCAGTTCGGACACCCGGCCGCCATAATGCTTAAAGAAACGGGGAGTTAGGAAAGGCAGGATGAAGAACACGACCGCGCTCACCACAACGAAGATCACCGTTCGAATCGTGAAAGGCGAAAAAATCAAGCCGAGCGCGATGACGGTCCCCAGATCATTTACAAAGCACGCTGCTAGAATTGCCTTCCCGAATTCTGTCTTGTTTAAGCCCAGCTCGAGCATCACTGCGTACACAACTGCCACCGAGGTCGTGGAAAGCGCCACGCCAGCGAGCCAGCTCGACATGACCGTCCAATGCAGGACGTAGTGTGCGACTGCCGTGCAGCCTAGAAATGGACCGAAAAAGCCTACGAGACCAACGGCTATTGCTTCCTTCCATTTCGTTCGGAAGATGATTGGATCGAGCTCGGCACCTGCCAGAAATGTAAGGACGATTGCGCCGGTTCCCGCAAGGAAAGTAATCCACTCTGACTTGGCCGCCAGGCCCATGGGGCCGACGATGGCACCGATGATTAACTGCGCGACGGTCCCTACAACGATTTCTGACAGTGCTGTGGAGATTTTGAACCAAATCGCCAACAACGTGGCGATGAGCGCCAATCCGACCCACAGGGAAGCTAGTGCCCAGACATTTTGCATGTCAGTTCTCACTCCTGTTTTAGTTCTGGGATTCTTGCCGGGGACATGACTCCGCGACAAGATTCCTTGTCAGGAGTCATCATCTGTCCCGGCTTAAAGGACAGCGGTTAGAGGGCGAACTCCTTCGCCACTGGACTTATGATACTTCGCGTTGTCAGGAAGTCAACGATGGTTTTTCCGGACTAAGCGCTGCGCACCCAACAGCCTGAACCCTCTCGTTCTACACACGAGGTTTGCGTTTCAATTGGTGCGTGCCGCTGCTGTATTCGGAAGCCAAAATTCCCAGCGAATCATTCCTCGTTCGCAGTCTGCCCCGCGTCCCACTCGCGCCGTACAATTCCCGTATGGTTGCGACGTGAATGTTCAGCAGCATTCGGCCCGAGCGTCTGTTCCTCATGGATTACAGCTGTCGGCATAGTTCTGAAACGCCACAAGGAAAACTTTGGACGTGCGCCCGAGTTGTATAGGTCCGATCGAGGCTCAGATCAGCGCGGCTCTGGGCACCTGGCCCAGTGTCACTGCGTCTGGTGCAAAACGCTCTGGCTCACGTCCATGCCCGAGGCTGGCGTGACATCGCCGTACACAGCATTGGACGTCTCGCCCGTGACGATCTGAACGCCGCCGCAGGTGTTGGTATTCTGTACTGCAAGCGTGTCTAATGCCTGGTAGGTTAGGATCCCGCCTCCTGACGTGAAGGTGCAGCTGTGGGTACCGCTAGGTGGTCCTACGAGATTGACCTGGAAGCCATAGATCGCACACAAGCAGTTAGACGGGAACTCGAACTTGTAGCTGGAAACCGTACTGAAGTCGGGATTGGTAATGCTGAACGTCGCACTCGTCACATTGCCGTTGGAATCAGTGTCGAGCGCAATTCTCATCACTGAGCCTCTCAGCACCTGATTCGATGAGACAGCGCCGAATGACGAATAGTTGTTGGCCGGGCTAAAACCGAAACCCTTGTCCTTGGACCAGTACTGGATCCCCCACTCAACCGAGTTGTTTACTACGGCGATCACGTACTGCATCCATTCCAGCGGCTTGTCCTGATAAGTAGATTGGGGATTGGTCTGCGGATAGCAATTCAACTGTAGCGAGAAGCCATTGTTCCCGTCCGTGACCAAATTCCAATTGACCTGCAGGGTTACAATTAGGTTCTGTAGACTCTGACAATTGTTGAAGACAATCGCGTTGTTACTGCTGCTCAGGCCCATGATTCATCACCTCCCTCACTATCGCGTGTGCAAAGTTAGAACAGGGCATAATCCAAGCGAAGGGTTGCCCGCATACGTGAACCCTGGGCACTTAGTCGGAATTTCCGTTTTAGCTCCCAACAGCCACACAACAGCCCGACACTTTATACCCTTTGGGCGTTCCAGCGCATAATTAGTTTCTTTGGCCGGGCCCACGGCGCGGCGCAGGGTCGAGTCGGAGGCGAAGGGTTGGCGAGCGTTGGTATGCCTCTTGTTATCAACATCGGTTTTCGATTTGAACACAAAAGGCACGTAGCATTAGCCCTTGACAATACTACGGATTGCGGTATATCGTAATTCGTATTATGGCGCGCAAATCTACCAGCGGTCCTGCCTGTGACCCCGAAGTGCTCATCTTATCGAGCCTCGCCGCTGGTCCCAAACACGGCTATGCCATCATGACGGATATTCAGAAGTTTGCGGATGTTGACCTAGGGCCAGGTACGCTGTACTCGGCGATCACGCGACTCGTCGAGAACAATTGGGTGGAACCGTTGCACGAAAGCGGTCGCCAACGTCCCTACAGGATCACGCCTCAGGGTTTTGATCGTCTGCAAACACAGCTCGAACGGATGCGGCAACTGGCAAATGTCGGTCTACGGAGGCTTCGTTTAATATGATTCGTCTGCTCTTGCACGTCTATCCCGCCGCTTGGCGGGCGGAGTATGGCGAGGAGTTTGCGGCGCTGCTTCGCTCAAGGCCTCTGAGCGCTTTCATTATCGCCAATGTTCTGCTGAGCGGATTTCGTGAGCGGCTACGGCAAAGCGATCCAGCGATATTCTGTGGCATTGCTTTCACTTGCGTTTTCATGTGCCTCGGTCTATTCAGCATCTTTCGGGGCGGCACCTCGGGCCTGTTCCTCTGGTTCGGTGATTTGTTACTGATACTCGCGCTCGCCGCTACGGTCGTGGCGTGGAGTGCATACCGGAGACGGAGTATTCTTGAGTGCTGTTGGGCTGCTCTCAAAGCGGGCTACGTTCTGAGTGTCCTTTGCGCGCAGATCTTCTTCTCCGATGCCAGCCGTTTTTTTTGCGGCGCTGACGGGATTCCTGGTTGCGGCATTACGACGCTCTTCTTTCGAAGCTCTCTTAAGCCTCCACTTCATGCGCAGCTCCTCGTCTTCTTCGTTCCGCTAGCTTCCGTATACATCATCGGCGCATTGTTTGGATGGGCGCTCGGCCGTCTGCGTTGGTCGCTGACCAGGTGACGAGATTCTCGAGCGCGCCTACTGCAGCGTCGGGAACCCACGCAGGATGGCCGTCGGTTGCGGCGTTACCGGAGCTATTGGCGAGTGGAACGACTCTTTGCCTGGGTGCATCACTTCCGTCGGTTGGTCATCCGCTCGGAGTACCACCTCGAGAACTTCTTCGGCATGGTGCGCCTGGGCGGCCAAGACGGAGTGGTGATCACGTACCAGCAATACAGGAAAGGCACTCGCTTGGGCGATGTGCAGGTGCACGCCGGCGCGATTATGGTTCACCAAATTCTTAACATCAATCAGTTCAGTGGTGCGTCTCGCAGGGTTTTTCGGCAGGTCATCGCGCAGGTGGCGAAGCCTTCTGGCGGTGATCTCTATCTCAGCGTGCGCAGCGAAAACACGGTCGCGATTCTACAAACGCCACGGCATGAAGGTCGTGGGCACCGTGGCTTGGAAGAAAAGAACGATACCGGGGTTGGTCTATCGGCTACGTTTGCATCAGTGACAGCGGAGGGTGGGCACGGAAAACGGCGATAACGGTACTAATCCACAAATACGGAGAGGTCATTAATTTGGCGCGGAAAGATATTAAGAGGAATGCTCAGATGTGGATGCCCCCGACAACGGCAAGCCAGATAAAGACAAGCAGCATGAATATGAGCCAAGCGACAAGTGGGCAACATATTCCGGCGCGAAAGGCGAATCCCAGTCCCCCCATCCCCTTTGCTTCGTGCGCCATCTTCCTGAATGTGACGACGCTGCTTAACCCGAGCACCGCCGAACAGATACCGAAGGACCAGAAGAGCAACAACCCCTCCGTGGCAAGCTGTGGGTTGGGTTGATGCATCATATTGACAAATGGCGGAGTAATGGGAACGAAGATTATCAATGCTAAAGATAGGTTGAATGACCGACCGAGTGGCGAGAACAGCGCATTAGAGGCGACCCCGAATAGCGCAATGAAAGCTGTTGCCGCGGCGAGACCAAGCGCAAATGCCAGTGATTTCTTCCCACTACGGAACAAAAAATAGAGCAGTACAAGACTGAGCAAGCTCCGAAGACCGAACGTGAATAGAAACCCGACTAGGGGGTTCAGTGGGTCAAAATGAGCCGCAGCCACATATTCTCCGACCAAAGAAATCGCGTAAGTCAAGGCAAAGAACCGGGCCGCCCATAGCCACCGAGAACTAACCACACTGATCGGCTCGCTCTCGGCGGGGAGTACGCTGCCGAACATAGGTGCCTCCCATTTGAAGAAGAGTGACAATCGAACCGCGCAGACGCGGACTTAAACTAAATCCATTTTCCTCCCATCGTTCGAAAAACTCCAATTCAAGCAGCCTACTGCTTCATTTCAAAAACCTGAATTTGCAGATCTTCCTGCCCTCGGTACTGCTGGAAACCAGGACCTTCAACGAGCAAATTCGACAGGGGAACCTCAACCCGTTTGACCGTTCCGAGATCGTTATCTGCTCCTACCTGTTTGCAGCTCCAAGGAGCCGTATGTCTCGGCCGCAGCCACATCCGCTCCGTTTCCAGCTCCGGAATGCCCCGAATCATCACGTAATTCCCTCTTCTAAATAACGTGTTTTCGGCGCCTTACGCTACGTCAAAGTTTTTCAAAGAAAGTGTCGATTCGCGCCCCACCCGTTCGACGCGTAATTGGAGCCGCACCGCGCACCCCGTCACTCGCAACATTCCCGGTTGCGCGGCGTCGAAGCTCCTATATAAGAGTCGCGGCCCTGATACGGCGTCCGCTCAACGTTCAAGGAGAACACCATGCGCTTCATGATGATCATGTTTCCGAAAAACTACGAAAACACAAAACCCGGCTGGGTACCAGACCCGAAAGCCATGGAGGTAATGGGCAAGTACAACGAGCAACTACAGAAAGCCGGTGTGCTGCTCGCGCTCGACGGGTTGACCCCGCCCGCGACGATGAGCGCGCGTGTCACCTTCAAGGCCGGCAAATCGAAAGTCACCGACGGTCCGTTCTCCGAAGCGAAGGAAGTGGTCGGCGGCTACTGGATCATTCAGGTGAAGTCGCGCGAAGAGGCGCTCGAATGGGCCTCGCGCATCCCCGGCTCGGACAACGAAATGGTGGAAGTCCGCCGGATGTTTGAGATAACCGACTTCGATCCCGAGATCCAAAAGGAGATCCAAAAGAAGTTCGGCGACGCCGGCGGTGAGTTGGGCCAGCAATAGCTTTGTAACTCGCTGAGACTCACCTGAGAATACTTAGCGATGCGTGTCGATTTCAGCGCGCGTCATTCGATGTACATGTAGAGAGAGCTTCCGCACACTTAGGGGCGACGGAAGCTCTTCTCGCTATTCGCAGCTGACAGGAGACTCCCTTTATGCGTTACATGATGCTCGTTCGAAGCGTTGCTCCCGCAGGGCCCCCGCCTTCGGCTTTCCTTGAGGCGATGGGCAAACTCAGCGCAGAAGGCCGGGAAAGCGGAATGCTGATCGCAGGCGGCCAGCTGGGCGGCGCGGACGCAAGCGCCCGAGTGCGTCTCGCCGCCGGAAAAATTGGCGTCACCGACGGCCCTTTCCCGGAAGCCAAGGAAGTCATCGGCGGCTATGCAATTCTCGAGTATGCCGATAAGAACGCGGCGCTTGAAGGCTGCGCCGGGTTCCTCGAGTTGCATCGCCAACACTGGCCCGGGTGGGAAGGCGAAATCGAAATGCGCGCCATAGTCCACGAAGACCAGCGCCCCAGCTGCGCCCAAAAGTAGCGCGCGTCGGACAGCCTCCCAGGCGGTCCTCCGGCGATGCGTGACCGCAGCGACGTAACACTCTTAGGCGCCCGCAACAGCGGGCGCTGTAACACAGACTTTCAGTCTGTGACAGGCCGCCAAAATCCAGCGCGAGCACTCACGCCCACAGGCTGACAGCCCATGTTACAGCGCTAACCATCAGCGCCCACGGCTGCCCAATGCTCACCAACGTATCGGGCGCAGTTCGGTCGACCCCGGCGCGCGTTGCGGCATCGCCTGAAAAATGTTGTGATGAGTGTCGATGTCCTCCGACACTCACTCAGCAAGTCCTGACGCAGGCGCGCACTCCGAGACGCACGCCGCAGTCGACGCCGTCTGGCGCATCGAATCTCCGCGTCTGATCGCCGGCCTCGCGCGCATCACGCGCGACGTCGGCGCCGCCGAAGATCTCGCGCACGACGCGCTCGTCGCCGCGCTCGAACAGTGGCCGACAGAAGGCGTCCCGTCGAATCCCGGCGCTTGGCTCATGGCCGCGGCGAAGCATCGCGCGATCGATCTCGTCCGCCGCCGCTCGCTTCTCGACCGCAAGCACAGTGAACTCGGCCGCGAACTCGAACAGAAGCAGGAAAATTCCGTGCCCGACTACGCCTCAGCGCTCGACGACGACATTGGGGACGATCTTCTCCGCCTGATTTTCACGTCGTGCCATCCCGTGCTGAGCACCGAGGCGCAACTCGCTCTTACGCTGCGCCTGATCGGCGGCCTCACCACCAACGAAATCGCACGTGCGTTTCTCGTGCCCGAGCCTGCGATCGCGCAGCGCATCGTTCGCGCCAAACGCACACTCGCCGATGCACACGTGCCCTACGAAGTTCCGCGCGGCGCTGAACTTTCTGAACGTCTCGCAAATGTTTTGCAGGTGATCTATCTGATTTTCAACGAAGGCTACTCGGCGACCGCAGGCGACGAGTGGCATCGCCCCGCTTTGTGCGAAGACGCGTTGCGCCTCGGCCGCATCCTCGCCGAGCTTGCGCCGAGCGAGCCGGAAGTTCGCGGCCTCGTCGCGCTGATGGAAATTCAGGCATCGCGAACCCACGCACGCGTCAGCGCGAGTGGCGAGCCGATTCTGTTGCTCGAGCAAAATCGGGCGCTGTGGGATCAGCTTTTGATTCACCGCGGCCTCGCCGCTCTTGCGCGTGCTGAGGAGTTGAGCCGCACGATGGGCAGCTTCGGCCCCTACACGCTGCACGCCGCGATCGCTGCGTGCCACGCCCGCGCGCTCACCGCCGATGCGACCGACTGGCCGCGCATCGCCGCGCTCTACTCCGCGCTCGCACACGTCGCTCCGTCGCCCATCGTCGAGCTAAATCGCGCCGTCGCAGTGAGCATGGCCGAAGGCCCCGCCGCGGGCCTCACCATCGTCGATGCCATCGCCGACGATCCCGCGCTCAAGTCTTACCACTTGCTCCCGAGCGTTCGCGGCGACCTGCTGCGCAAGCTAGGCCGCGTTAGCGAAGCCCGCGCCGAATTTGAACGCGCCGCCGCCCTAACTCAAAACACGAGCGAACGCGACCTCCTGCTCTCCCGCGCCGCCTCCTGCACGTCGTCTCCATCTTCGTAATTCACAGCGCCGTCTTTTTCTCCACAACGTCGCATGTACTCCACCGACGATCTAGTTACAGCTGGCAGTGCAGGGGCTTCGCAAGATGCAG